>Ga0302324_100025192_pt1 | contig 11426 bp, 9 predicted proteins | sample Palsa_T0_1_FD_201949 | JGI IMG/M metagenome (GOLD analysis project Ga0302324, IMG submission 201949) | Peat permafrost microbial communities from Stordalen Mire near Abisko, Sweden - Palsa_T0_1 | ecosystem: Environmental > Terrestrial > Soil > Palsa > Peat permafrost | place: Sweden: Abisko... | reverse complement strand
CTGATAGCCGGGGATCACTATGCACAAGCTGCAGGCCGCCACAAACAGGAAGAGCGTGCCCAGGAAAGAGAGATACTTCTTTGGCTCACTCAGACCGACGTCTGAAATCTGTTTCTCAATGCCGGTTATGATGATTTCGAGCGACCCCTGCCAACGCGAGATAGGCCCCTCTGTCGCGAGCCTGCGAGTGACAAGCTTCGCGCCAATCGACATTAAGATCATCATGGCCCAGGTGGTGACGATGGTTCCATTGAGCTTCACAAAACCGTGCTGCCAGAAAATCTGCTGATCGGAAGTGAGATTCACACCGCACCCCCCTCAGTCATTTGATTGCGCCCGCCAAAGGCGGTGCTCGTGAGGCGCACGATACACAGGCGGGCCAGGATAAATCCAAAGAGGCTGGACACCAAGCGCCGCCAGTCGCCATGCATGACGAAATAGAAGCCGGCAACAACGATCGCCGTTCGCAACATAAGGCTGGCAAAGAACCATAGTGCGGGCTGTTTAGACGAGACGCCGCGTTGCACCGTCCACCAGAGGCCGCCGAAGAAAACGATCCCGAGCGCGAGGCCCCCGAGCAAGGCCAGAACTAGAAGCAAGGTTTCACGCATGGGTGCTCCTTGAAAGACCGAAGAGGCTGACCGGGGGGTCGGCCGCGGACCGGGGGGTCCGCCCCACAAGAACAGCACTCATTTGTCCTCCGGTTCATGATGCATAGCCTTATCTTGCTCAGATACCCAATGCCAGGCGTTGGCGCAGCCGATGACTAATCCAACGGCCAACAGCATCAACGTCCAGGAATGGGCACCGGGATGACGGTGGTCCCACCAGAGACCCAGCATCGCGCCCCCGAGAGTGGGCACGGCCACAGACCAGCCGATCAGTCCAGACATCCCGAGGCCAAACCAAACACTCTTTTCGCCCTCGCGCTGTGCCTTCAGCTTGCGGGTGGCCTGCTGGTTCACCTGGCGGACGAAGTTACTCTCATCGCTCATGTTGCAGCTCCGCGAAGCGGCCGATTAAGCCGCTTTCCATTTTGGCGACGGCGGTGCGAACGCTGCGCTCCTGCTCGTCTAAGGTCAGAAACTGGCGTTTCACGGCGTCGCGCAGGTTGGCCAAGTCCGTTCCGCCAATGGCCTGCCGCACCGATATAAGTACCTCCGCGCCGGCTTTGACTAACACGCCCTCATCCACGGCGAGGTAAACCGGCTTGCCGTCTTGTGTTTCATAGGTCAAAATTCCAGGAACGATTTCCGCCACGCAATCGAGCCGGTGCGGCAACAGGCCGAACGATCCAGCGCCGGTCTCCGCTACGATGTTCAACACATCGGTCTGGTCGGCGAAGATTTCAGAGGGCAGCAGGATTTTAAGATGCATGTGGCTTGTCCGGTTTCTTCGCTTCGGTAATGGGGCCGATCATGTAGAGCGCGCTCTCCGGGTAGTCTTTGAATTCATCCCGCAGAATGCGTTCGCAGCCATCAAGGGAGTCTTTGAGGCTCACCAGTTTGCCCTTCATTCCGCTGAACTGCTCAGTGGTAAAAAATGGCTGCGTGAGAAAACGCTCGAGCCGGCGCGCCCGGCCCACTACATTGCGGTCTTCCGGAGAAAGCTGTTCCATCCCCAGCATGGCGACGATATCTTTGAGGTCTTCATACTGCGCTAAGGTCTTGCGTATTTCCTGCGCCAAGCTGTAGTGCTTTTCGCCGACGATGCCGGGAGTAGCCATCTTTGAATTGGACTGAAGCAAGTCTATGGCCGGATATAAGCCTTCGCTGGCTCGTTTGCGCGAGAGCACGATGGACGCAGACAGGTGTGAAAACACATGGACCGCCGCAGGGTCTGTCAAATCGTCGGCCGGCACATACACCGCTTGAATGGAAGTGATGGCGCCGGCACGCGTGTTGGCGATACGTTCCTCCAATCCCGATAGCTCCGTGCCCATCGTGGGCTGATAGCCCAGCCGGGACGGCATCCGTCCGAGCAAGCCGGACACTTCCATACCCGCTTGGATGAAACGGAAAATGTTATCGATGAGCAAAAGAACATCGCGATGTTCGTCGTCGCGGAAATACTCCGCCATTGTCAAGGCGGCTGCCCCCACCCGAAAACGGTTGCCTGGCGGCTCGTTCATCTGGCCGTAGAGCATCACCATATCTTTCAGGACACCGGCCGCCTTCATGCCGCTGTAGAGTTCTTCGCCCTCCCGGCAGCGCTCGCCGATTCCGCAGAAAATGCTAACGCCTTTCTGATGGCCGAGCATGTTGTGAATCATCTCTGTGAGCAGGACCGTCTTGCCGACGCCCGCGCCGCCGAATAAGCCACCCTTGCCGCCACGTTCCAGCGGTACGAGCACGTCAATCGCCTTGATGCCCGTTTCAAAGACCTCGGATTTAGTCGAACGCTCCTCGAGCGAAGGCGGAGCGCGATGAATGGTGCGCCACTCGACATCCGTTGGCTCCGGTTGGCGGTCGATGGCGTGGCCAAAGACATCGAACATGCGGGAAATGATTGTCTTGCCAACCGGCACACGTAGAGGCTCGCCGGTATCCTCGACAGGCATACCGCGAGCTAAACCTTGCGTGGGCGTTAAGGCAATCCCCCGCACGCGGCGGGCATCGAGCTGTGTCATCACTTCGATGACGATCTCTCCCTTTGTTCCGGCGCGCAGCACCGTATAAACGGAAGGCAAGCTTTGGTCGAAGCGCACGTCCACGACGCCGCCGCGCACTGAAACCACTGAGCCGTGGCTCGATGAAATACCGTTGGCGGTCATTTACTCGGCGACTTACCTTGTGGAGTTGGAGGGGCGCTGGCCGGTTGGCTCTCGGCCGGACTGTTTAGAAGAAGCTTCAGGGAATCTAGCGCTTTCTGAGCTTGCAAGAGTTGCAGTCGTTCTTGCCCCAACTCGGTATTTTCGGTCGACGCCGTGACCGGCGTGGCGCTCTGTGAAAGGTCTTCCGTTCCGGACCCACCGAAGAGGGCACTGAGCGCTCCATCGAGCGACGGCTCCATGACCACCTTATCTCCGGTTGCCGCAATCACGCGTTTGAGTTGGGGGAAATTCGTTCCTTCCGCTCTGAGATAGAGAGGGATGACATACAGGAACGAATTCTCGATCGGAATAACAATCAGTTTCCCGCGAATGACGCCGGAGCCTTTTTGATCCCAGAGCGTGAGCTGTTGCGAAATGAGCGTACTCTGATCAATCATCGCTCCGACCTGGTTAGGACCGTAGGTCAGTTTGTCCTTGGGAAGCTCATAGAAAAGCATTTTGCCGTAATCCGGGAAATCGGATCGCGCGGCGAGCCAGGCAATCATGTTGTCGCGATTTTGTGGAGTGAAGGGACTCATCAGCAGGTACTCTAGCTGTGTGCTGCCGGGCAGCTTCATGAGTATGTAGTACGGCTCCATGGGACTTAAGTTGCCGTCGTATTTTTCCATGGGTGGAACCCAGAGGTCCTCGCGATTGTAGAAGACCTGCGGGTCAGTCATGTGAAAACTCTGGTATTGCGTGGCTTGGATGGCGAAGAGGTCTTGAGGGTAGCGCAGATGCAGCTTGAGATCGGCCGGCAGTTGATCCAGATTCTGGAAGACCCCGGGGAAAGCATGCTGGTAGACGGCTAGCACCGGATCGTTAGGGTCCATCACATAGAAAGAAACCGTACCGTCGTACATATTCACGGTAATCTTCACGGAATTGCGAATGTAGTTCAGCCCTTTGCCGAAATCGGTGCTGTGAGGATTCGAATAAGGAAAGCCGCTGGAGGTAGTGTAGGCATCCTGAATCCAATACAATTTTCCTTCGCTCAAGACCGGGTAAGGACTGGCATCAAGTTTCAGGAACGGCGCGACCTGCGCAACGCGCTCTTTCACATCCCGCCAGATTTGAATTCTGCTTTCCGGCTTGAGATAAGACGTCAGCAAAATATTGATGTCGCCTTGCGTCAAAGTAAACAAGATCCGTTTGCCCAGGCTATCGAGTGGGACGCCGCCTTTGCCGTTATAGCTGGTATAGACGTTATCGTTACCTGATGGGTAATCGAATTCTTTAACGCCCGTGCTGACGATTCTGGCACCCGGCATGCCGCCGCCGAAATAAATCGCCGGCTGAGTGATATTCAAGCCGAACGAAGATTGCGGCGGCACGTTCTTAATCAGATACTCTGGGAATCCTCCGCCGATGCTCTTGGAGACAAAGTTCATAACCAAGCCGTAGCCGTGAGTGAATTGCAGATTCTCATTCACCCAGGTTTGCGCTTTGGCGGGCAGTTCGTCTGAGAGCTCGCGGGTGGAGAGCATCACCTGGTGATAGCCATCGGCCAAATGGTAGCGGTCGACGGCGACATCGTAAAAGTTGTAGTAGAGGCGAATGGCTTGCGTTTGCTGGTAAGTCTGTTGTAGTGGCCGCTTATCCCACAGGCGAATATTGTCGATGGTGTCTTGGTTCCTGGAAAGAATCGCGGGTGTTAAATCGGAAACCGCGGGATACGGTGTTTCTTGAATCTTATCGAGATTGTAAGCCTTACGGGTAAACTCGATGTAATTTCTCAAATAGGGATGTTCCAAACTCAGTTCATTGGGCTGGACGATGAACTTTTGGACGAGCGTGGGAATCAGCATGACGCCGATGACGTAGAGCGCCACGTAGGCAACGGCTCCCCTTACCAGGAGTTTCCAACTTGGGCGAAAGACATTGAAGGCGAGCAGCGCGCAAGCCAATACGGAAATCGCAATCATGACCCAGAGAGCGGGCAGCGTGGCATGAGCGGCGGTGTAGCCCACGCCGTAGACGACGCCTGTGGTCGAGTAAAGGAGATCGAATCGATCTAAGTAATAGCCCAATCCAAAGGTGGCGGCGAGGAGCAACAGGAGCGAGGATAGGTGCGGAATCACGTTACCCCGAGCTTCAATCGATCGGCGGCCGGTCACTCGGAAGAGGCCGAAGTAAGCGTACTGGCATGCCACAGCGACAATGGCCAGCTCGATCAGGAATACAGTGCTGGTCTGGAGGAGCTCGTAAAACGGTAGACGAAAGATATAAAATCCAAGGTCGACACCAAAGATAGGATCGGAGAGCCCGAATGAACCGCCATAACGGAAGCGCAGATAGGTGTCCCATTGGGTGTAGAAGCCGATCGCAAAAATAGCCGCAATGGCCACGGTAATGAGAGCCAAACTCCCCGAAAGAATATGGTGATGGATGAAGATGCCTCGCAGTCGGATGGCCTTTCTCGTTGGGGATTCGGGGTGAGCCAGAGCGGAGCTGTGTTTCACTGCCTCACGGATATTGGTCCCAAGGAAGAGAAGCGCGACGAGAAAAGCAACGCAGGTCAGCCCGACCTTAATTGAAAACACAGTCCAAAAGATGCCCGCGAAGTTCAGTTCGCGCATCCACAACCACTTCTGCAGGAAGTTTGGGACCACCACAAAGGCGCCGATCAGTAGAAATGCAACCGGAAGAATCCACTTCAAGACACTTCCTAGCCACACGGGGGGCTGACCCCCTTGGAATTCCTGATTTTCGGTAGCTATGCTAATCGGCGAACTGGTTACGATCGGCTTCTCTAATGTCTGCGTAATGCCATTTTCATTCATCGATTTGACCTCGGCGCATTTGTGAAAATGCGCGGTTGCTGAAAGGGATTACTAAGCTTGCTTGGCGGCGCAGGCAAGAAGTCTCTTAGGATCGGTACGAATATGCCGGCGATTATGCCTTGCCCGGCCACTTCCAGTTGCGAATCTCCGGCATGTCTTGGCCGTGTTTATCGATATAATGCTTGTGCTCGATCAGCTTATCCTTCACCATCTGTTTCAAATACGCGCCCTTGCTGCCTAAATCCGGCAGGCGATCGACCACGTCTTGCACTAAGTGGAAACGGTCGAGATCGTTCTGCACCCGCATGTCGAAAGGCGTCGTAATAGTGCCTTCCTCTTTGTAGCCCCGCACATGGATGTTGCGATTCGTCCTGTTATAAGTCAACCGGTGTATCAGCCAAGGGTATCCGTGAAAGCCAAAGATGATGTGTTTGTCTTTGGTGAATAGCGAATCGAAATCGGTTTCGCTCAGTCCGTGCGGGTGCTCACTGCAAGGTTGCAGCTTCATCAAATCGACAACGTTGATCACGCGGATTTTCAGTCCCGGCAGATGCTCGTGAAGAATCGAAACGGCGGCCAGGATTTCCAGCGTGGGCGTATCTCCGCAGCAGGCCATCACCACGTCCGGCTCGCTGTGCTGGTCGTTACTGGCCCATTGCCAGATTCCAATGCCTTCCGTGCAATGGACAACGGCGGCGTCCATCGTCAGCCATTGCGGCAGCGCGTGTTTACCCGCCACTACTACGTTCACGTAGTGACGGCTGCGCAGACAGTGGTCGAAAACCGAGAGTAAGCAGTTGGCGTCGGGCGGCAGATAGCAGCGCACGATATCCGCTTTCTTGTTAATCACGTGATCGAGGAAGCCCGGATCCTGGTGCGTAAAGCCGTTGTGGTCCTGCTGCCAGACATGCGAGGCAAGCAGATAGTTCAGCGAGGCGATCTTGCGCCGCCAAGGGAGTTCCAACGTCACCTTCAGCCATTTGGCGTGCTGGCTGAACATGGAATCGACGATCCGAATGAAGGCTTCATAGCTATTGAAGAGCCCATGCCGCCCGGTAAGCAGATATCCTTCCAGCCATCCTTCACATTGATGCTCGCTGAGCATCGAATCGTGCACACGTCCAGAAGGAGCGAGGAATTCGTCATTCTTGATTTCGCGCGCATCCCATTGGCGATTGGTAACTTCAAAAACTGCGCTCAGAAGATTTGAGACGGTCTCATCTGGGCCGAACACACGAAAATTGTGTTGATCTTCGTTGAGCTTGGCCACATCACGCAGAAAGTTACCAAGCACTTGCGTATCCTGCGCGTCGACGGCGCCGGGGGAAGGCACGTTAACCGCGTGCAGGTGAAAGTCAGGCATGCGCAAGTCGCGCAGCAAAATCCCGCCGTTGGCGTGCGGATTCGCGCCCATGCGTCGATCGCCTTTCGGCGCCAGATCGGCTAGTTCAGGTATCAGACGGCCACTCTTATCGAAGAGCTCTTCGGCCTTGTAACTTTTCATCCATTCTTCCAGCAGTGGGACGTGATCGGGATGATCGGCATCCACCAGCAGCGGTACTTGGTGCGAACGGAACGTACCCTCATTTTGCAGGCCATCGACAACCTTCGGCCCGGTCCAGCCTTTAGGCGACCTCAGGACGATCATCGGCCAGCGCGGCCGGCTGTTGTCGTTTTTGTTGCGCGCATTCTGTTGAATCTGCCGGATGTGCTCGATGGCTTTTTCCAAAGTGGCGGCCATCAGTGGGTGCATCTTTTCCGGATCGTCACCTTCGACAAAGTAAGGCGTCCAGCCGCAGCCACGAAAGAATTGTTCCAGCTCGTCGTGTTCGATCCGAGCTAAGACCGTCGGATTGCTGATCTTGAACCCATTGAGGTGCAGAATGGGCAGCACCGCTCCGTCGGTAATTGGATTGAGCAGTTTGTTCGATTGCCATGCAGTGGCCAAGGGACCGGTTTCCGCTTCGCCGTCACCGACAACGCAAGCCACGATGAGGCCGGGATTGTCAAACGCGGCGCCAAACGCGTGGCTCAGCGAATAACCCAGCTCACCGCCTTCGTGAATGGATCCGGGCGTAGTGGGCGCTACGTGACTCGAAATCCCGCCGGGAAAGGAGAATTGCGTGAACAGCTTTTTGAGTCCGGCTTCGTCCTGGGTGACGTTTGGATAGATCTCGCTCCAGGTGCCTTCCAGGTAGACGTTGCCCACAATGGCCGGGCCGCCGTGACCGGGTCCTGCAATATAGAACATATCGAGGTCGTACTTCTTGATGACCCGGTTCAGGTGAACGTAGATGAAGTTCTGACCGGGCGTCGTGCCCCAGTGACCAACCACCAGCGGTTTCACATGCGACAGCTTCAGGGGCTCGCGCAGCAGAGGGTTGTCGTAGAGATAGATCTGGCCGACGGAAAGATAGTTCGCGGCTCGCCAATAGGCGTTCATTTTCGCGAGGAGGTCGGCCGATAAGGGATGATATGTAGGGCTCGTCTGATTGACGTTCACCTGAGTGCCGCTCTCGTCGGCGAAAGGCGATGTATCGATGGGCTGTTCAACGGTAAGTTCGATCATTGTTTTCCCGGGTTTGTTGGCATAAAACTCACGTAGGAGGAGGTGCAACTCAAAGGCCACCTGCCGTAAGGAGCAGGAAAAGCGCCAAACAAAGGTCGAAGCAACGCTGGGGTGCCGCACGGCAGACGAAAGGAATGACGTCATTTGGTCATGCGACACTCAGCGGACAAACCAGCAAAGGCGTACGTCCCCTTTTCTCGTCAGGGGCGGATCGAGGGCGCGGGTGGCAGGCAACCTGGAAATGAGCGTCTACTACGCCAATCGCGGCAGGTGCTCGGCTTGCACAAGAAGGCGAATGGATCGGCCCTTCCCGGGAGTTTTTTCGATGAGGCCGTTGCGCTCCAGGGTCTTGATCGTCTCATGAATCGAGGGCGCGGAAACCCCGAAGTGGCGCTGCAGGTCGGACTCCGCGGGAGGCTCGCGGTGGATCTATGTGTAGTTATAGATGAAGGCAAGATATTGGCCCTGTTTCGCGGTGAATGACAGTCTCAAAGTCCGCATCTTCGATAGTTTTGGCGAGGATGCCTTCGCGGCCAGCATAGATCCGGCTCCGAAGCTCGATCCGTCCGTTGCGAAAACATCTTCTCAGTGATTTATTCGAAGCGTAAGGCTTGTATGGGGTCGACGGTGGCGGCGCGCCGGGCCGGAATCGCGGCGGCGAGAAGGGCGACGGCTGTTACAGTGGCGATGCAGGCAATGTAGGTAAAGGCGTCGGTGTTTGAGACGTTGAAAAGCTGGCTGCGCAACAGACCACTCAAAAAGATGGACGCCGGAATGGCAAAGATTAGGCTCACCCCCGTTAATACGAGAACCTCGCGGAGAATCAGCCCTGCCACTCCCATGGGTTGTGCGCCCACCGCCATGCGGATACCGATTTCACGAGTGCGTTGCGCGGTGACATAGGCGAGAACTCCATAGAGACCAATGGCGGCCAGCAGCGTGGCGATCACGCCGAAACTGGAAGCGAGCTGGGCAATCACGCGTTCGGTGGTGAGCGTATCGTCAATCTGCGAATCCATGGTGCGCAGGTTATCGACCACTAATTTGGAATCTGTCGCGTGCAGCGTGCGGCGGATCAGATTCATGGCGGCATCCGCTGGTTCGAGAGTGCGGACGTAGAAAGCGAAACCGGAACGCGAAACGTCTCCGTCGCCGATTTGGAGGGCCGAGGAGTAGACTGTCCGCGCGACCGGATCGCGCGGCGACTGGTGGCGCGAATCCTTCACCACGCCCACGACGACGGTGTCCGGTTTGCCATGGCGGCCAATAGAATGGCCGAGAGCATTTCGTGCGCTGCCAAAGAAATGGCGCGCCATCGACTCATTGACGATGGCGACCTTTTGGGCGGCCGCGGCATCGGCGGGAGTGAATTCGCGACCAGCCAGTAAGGGAATGCCGAGCGTGGAGAAGTAAGCGGGAGTCACGAAGGGAAGCTCCACATCCATGTCTTCATCCTCTTTTTCGTTGTAGCCGGCGATGCTGATGTTGCCCGAGACGTTGTTACTTGCGAGTTCGGGATCGGAAGTGGCCGCGACGAAACGCACGCCGGGCAGAGCGCCTACGGAATCGAGAATACGCTGGCGAACGGCGCCACTTTGCACAGCATCATAGCCCGAAAATTGAGGATTGACAGTGAAGGTGATAAGGCGGTCAGTCTGTATTCCTGTATCGACAAGGCGCAGATTGCGGATAGTGCGCACGAAGAGGCCGGCGCCGATGAGGAGCAAGAGGCTTAAGCCGATTTGCACAACGACGCATGTGCGGCGAAACGTCAGCGATCCGCCGCCGCTGCTGGAGCCATGGGTGCGCAGACTTTCAAGCAAATCCGGCTTCCAGAACTGCGCCGCCGGAGCGAGACTGAAGAGCAGGCTGACGAGGAGGGTAGCCGCCAGAGTGAAGCCGAGCACAGAGAAATCGAGCGAGGTGCTGAAAGGAGTTTCGGAACTAGCGCTGGCGATCCAGGTTGTGAGGACTTGCAGAGCATACGGCGCCAAAGCCACACCGACGATAGCGCCCATGCAGCCGAGCAGCACGCCTTCCAGGAGTAATTGGCGGAGCACGCGGCCGCGGCTCGCGCCGAGGGCATAACGCATGGAAAATTCACGAACGCGAGCGGCGGCGCGAACCAGCAGGAGACTAGCGGTATTCACGCACGCCATCAGTAGAACCAGCAGAGCCATACCCATGATGACCAGCAGAGGCATGCGCATATCCGAACGCAACGGCGAGAAGCCTTTGGCGCCATCGAGCAGGGTGAGGTGAGTCTTGCCAAGGAAGGCTTCGCGCGTGCGGGCGGACTGACTCGGCAGTTGTTTGAATTCTTCCGAACGGATGGCGTACCAGATGGGATTGACGGAAGCCTCAGCGTGAGCGCGCGATTCACCGGGCTGCAGGCGGCCCACGATGTTGAGCCATTGGCTGCGGCGATCCTGAAGATCGTCCCAATTGGGCGTAACGGCATGTTTCATGGTCATGGGGACGAAGAGGGCTGGTGTGGTTCCCCAGCGGGCGCTCGAAAAGCCTTTGGCGGCAACGCCTACGACGGTGAACGGAACGCCGTTGATGCCGATGGTCTTGTTGAGGATGGTGGGATCGGCCCCAAGGTGGCTCGTCCAATAGTCGAAGCTCAAAACAGCGACGGGATTGCCGTCCTTGACTGTCTCGTCGCCAGGGACCAAAACGCGGCCGAGAGCGGGTTTCACGCCCAACACGGAGAAGTAATTGCCGGTGACCAGTTCGGAAGAGAGAAGCTCGGAGCGGTTGTTCCAGGTAAAGCCAACCCCCGCGCTTGAGAACGCGATCAGGCCATGGAAAGCCGAGGCACGATCGCGGAGATCGCGATACATGGGATAGGAAAAATAAGCCCGCGCCTCGGGTGAATCGCCGCCATCGGAGTAAATGTGCCCGGGGGCGGTTCCGCGAAAGCGGAGCTCGACGAGTTCCTGGGGATTTTGCACGGGAAGCGCGCGCAGGAGGGTCTGATAGAACAACGAAAAGATGGCGGTGTTGGCGCCGATGCCGACAGCCAGGGTAAGAATCGCGGCCAGGGTGAAGGCGGGCGCGCGGCGCAACTGGCGGAAGGCGTAACGGAAGTCTTGCGATAAAGCTTGCATCAGATGACTCTTTCATGGCAAGTGGGATGCCATTCGTCTTTCTTCTTAGATTCAATGAGATTCAGCGAGTGTGGCGTGTCGATTGTCCGGTTATGAGTGGTGGTGTCCGAAAGCGGGACGTACCGGCGATCATTTCTAGAGACTCCTTA
>Ga0302324_100025189_pt1 | contig 11427 bp, 13 predicted proteins | sample Palsa_T0_1_FD_201949 | JGI IMG/M metagenome (GOLD analysis project Ga0302324, IMG submission 201949) | Peat permafrost microbial communities from Stordalen Mire near Abisko, Sweden - Palsa_T0_1 | ecosystem: Environmental > Terrestrial > Soil > Palsa > Peat permafrost | place: Sweden: Abisko... | reverse complement strand
CAGCCGAACTCACGCCGGATGTTCTCCGCGTCGAGCATCGGCTCGGCGTAGAGCTCTCGCTCGCGAGAGATTTTCATCCCCCAGTCAGGACCAAAGTGCTTCTCGAAGTAGTCCGCGTCATGCCTTTCCACGTTTCGTCTCCTGCTTAGCCGCTTCGGTCTCAGCCGCTCGGCGGCAGCTCGTCCCAGGTCCGGCCGTCGAGGACACGCCCGGCCTGCTTCTTGTTCTTCCCTCCCCATTGCTTGAAGAAGAAAGGAACGTTCGCGCGCCGGCACTGGTCACGGAGGTCCATCGCCCATTCGGGGTCCATCGGGCGAGCGCCAGGGCCCGACTCGCCGCCGACGATGACCCATTGAATCCCTCTCAGGTCGAGGCTCTCGAGCGGCCCGAGGAGAGGCTCGAGCGAGAGAAACTTCGTCCCGGCGGTGGTGGCGCGAAGCTCGTCGATGCGGCCTCGGTACTTGTCGCTCTCGACACTGACTCCCATCCAGACGTTCGGAGACCAGTCGAGTTTTGGGCTCAGCGCGGCCAGTCGGTCGGCGCGCTTCGTCAGGACCTGGAAGCGGTGCCAGTGGGCGCGGCGCATCACGTCGAAGACACCTCGGATGTAGTCGAGCGGCACGTCTGCGTGAAAGAGGTCGCTCATCGAGTTCACGAAGATGGTCTGAGGCCGCTGCCACCGGAGCGGGAGCTGGAGCATGTGCGGCTGCAACGTCAGCCGGAACGCGTTCCGGTAGTTTGCTTGCCCCATCGCCTGGAGCCGCATAGCTAGGCGCTCCGCGTAACAGTGCTTGCAACCTGGGCTGATTTTCGTGCACCCAGTCACCGGGTTCCACGTCGCCTCGGTCCACTCGATAGCGGAACCCTGAGCCATTAGTGGAGACCCTTCAGCAAGTGGGTTGCGATGCGAATGGCGACGTCCTTGCCATGCGCATTTCCCGCGGCGAACCAGAGTAGGTAGAGGGGGCTGCCCCTGGAGTTTCGGAGAACGCCTGGCTCCTCAACGACGCCCGCAAATACAGACTGGAGCCGCCTGTTAAACGAGCGCGCTATGCCTCGCATTTTCGTCTTCACTAGCTCCTGCTCGTCACCGAACAACGTCGGTGTAGTTTCGACCTTGTAAAACTCCTCGTACCAGTCCGTATTGCCGAGGAGGAGGTCCAGCCTCTTGCGCCAGGATGTCGGGATGTCGCCGCTCTTGGTCAGCAGCCGATTGATGCCGATGCCGAACGGGAAGAGGAGCCACATGTCGATGGCCTTCGTCCCAGCAACGGCCTTGAGCGTCTTCCATTCGACCTGCATCCCATACGGGTCGAGGAAGAGGACCGCCCTGCGGGAGCGCCAATCCTTACTGCACATGTCCTGAATCTCGACGTTCGCCTCACGGTTTCGAATAGAGATGCTGCTCGCGAGCTTCGGAAATTCGGTCTTGAGTGTTGCTAGCTCCGCGCAGCGCTTGGCGTTTCGTTCGATAAACACGTAGCGGTCGAACCGAGGCTCCGTTTTCAGCGCGAGACGAGCTGAACCATCGAGGAGCTCCTGCGGAGCCTTCTCGGCAAGGTCCGGGAACAGTAGCTCTTGGGCGCGACCATCCGCTGCGTCGTCTCGTGCGTCGCGGGACCCCGTGCCGGCAAAGGCATCGATGTAGGCCTTACGGAATGGATGCTCCTTCGTGGGTTTGTCCCTGAGAGCTTTCGTGTAGGCCGCCAGGTATGCCTGGAGCACCCTGAGCTTGGAGTCTGTCCACTCTCCGCCGAAGCCGCGGCTCTTCTCAGCGTTCTTCGTACGTCTTGGACTCATGGGCTCATCTCTGCTGTCGCTGTCGGGCCGGGAAGCTCCTCGAGGTGCTGCCCTCTGGGCGCCGGAAGGACGGCCACCCCACCAATCGAAAGGCTCATGAGGCCTCCAGAGGCCTCAGAGCTCGAGCTTCCGAGGTAGCCCCGACAGGCCCAGTCCTGCACCCCGAGCGCGCCCATCTTCGATAGCGCCCGCGATTCGGCCTGCGAGGCTCTTTCACTTGCCGCTCCGGGCATCCCGCTGATCCATCGGTTTGACATTCGAGTTGAGACTCATATACATCCTAAATAGAGTCCAACTGAGATTACAAGTTCATGACCTGCAACGGCGCAGTGGTGAGCGAGAAGGGCGTCGTCGGCAAGATGACAACGGTGGTGAACGTGACCGTCGTGCAAGCCCGGCGGTCCATCGCCCTGGAGAACCTCAGGGGGCGCGGAAGTCCTGAGCACGAGCGCTGACGGGCGAAGTCATGCCCAGCCGCACCAGAGACCCCAACGACGAGGACCCAAGATGAGAGACGAAGACAGAGACGAATCCAAGAGCCCTTCCTTCAAGGCCCTCTGGGCCGAGAAGGTGCCGCGGCCTCTCAATGTGCAGACGCGGCCCGACGGCGGGCAACTCGTCGACCTGGCCCTCGACAGCCTCGAGGACAGCCCCTTCCAGGTGAAGCACTACGACGACGCCCGGGTGAAAGACCTGGCCGAAACCATTCGGCGTCAGGGTTTGCTGCAGCCGGCGACCGTTCGCCGCGTTGGCGCAAGGTACCAGCTCATCTCGGGTCATGCCCGCCGCGCGGCACTACGCCTTCTGCGCGATAGGGTCGCGACGAGCGCGGAGGAGAGAGCTCGGTACAGCACCATCCGGTGCGTGCTGCTGCTTGGAGTCGACGACGCCCGCGCCGCCGCCCTCACTGCCATCGAGAACCTCCAGCGAGACGACGGCACGCCGCTGGAGCAGGCGCTGATGGTTGCCAAGGCGCGGGACGCAGGCAGCTACCAGAACATCCCCGATACGGCGTCTGCGCTGGGGTTACCGCTGGGCCGCGTGCGTCAGTACCTCCAGCTCGCCGACGCCCCGGCCGTCCTACAGCGGGCTGTCGCGCCAGGCGTCATGGTGGTCCGGGACGATGGTGGCCGAGAGCGTGTCGCGCTTCCTGTCACCAGCGTCCTCGCCGTCCGGCCCTACTACGACTTCCTCGTCGAGAACCGTCAGGCGGAGCTCAAGGGAGAATCCGCCGTCCAGAGAAAGCGTGAGGAACGACGGGGCCGCATCGATGACAGTGTGGAGGCACGGCAGCGGGAGGCATCGCGGCGTCAGGAGTCAGCGGCCGAATTCGCGGCGGAGAAGACAGAGCGGCTCCTCGAGCGCGCCGCGCGTTACCTCTGGACGGTTGGGCAAGTCCAGGCACACGTGCGCAGCGCCACGCGTCCGGGTGCGCCAGCGCTGCCCGACGCAGCCGCCAGCGACACCATCGACAACGGGGACGTGCCGAGCTCGCCCCGCCTCTACGAGGACAAGGGTGGGCGGCTCACCATCTGGCCAGCGAAGGCATCCCGGGCAGCGTCGACGGACCGCGCTTCGCTAGCGACGAAGTTGCGCACGCTTCTCGGCGAGCTCGAGGCCTGAAATGGACCTCCCGCAATTGATTGCGTTTTCCTCCCTAAGAGCCCGCTCTTGGCCCTTAAAGCCGCCCGCAACATGGCTCAAGAAATGGCTCGTCGAAGGCGCCACTTTCCGAGCCAGTCCAGGGGCATGGCGATGGTGGCCGCGCTCAGGCTTCCCCAGTCATTTCGCCTCGGTGCCTCGTCCACCCACTCCCTCTGCGCGGAGACGTGCGGCACCCCTTCGTTTCCCGACCACCCTCTCCCTACCAATGACTGAGAGGGTGGTCGGGAAACTTCGGAGTGCACCCTGAAATCGAATGGGTGGCCGAGGGCAAAAAATGAGTCTGAGCATTCAAGGAAACAGAGAAGGCAGGTGGACCATGGACATGGAAACACAGAAACAACAGCAGCAAGGCAGCGGCGGCCGCAGGCCGGACGAACTTGAGCGTGAAGGCAGTAGTGGAATTGAGGGGCGGAGTGAAGGGTGGGCGGCAGCAGGACACGCCACGGCGCAGCGACGGGCTGGGCGACTGAGGCAGCGAGATAGAGACCTCGTGGCGCTTCTTGGAATCTGTCGGTACCTGACGGCGCGGCAGCCTGTCGAGCTCGGTACGGGAGCCAGGACGGAGAAGTCGGCGACGTACAAGCTGCGCGGCCTGGCCGGGGAAGCGACGCGTGCGAAGGTACGACCGTTCGAGCCCGCGTTGCTGAGGGCACTGGCGTTCCGTGCCTTCGATGGCCAACCCTTCCAGCTGTGGGCACTGACTGCCGCCGGCTATGCGGTCGCTGGCGCGGAGCTTGGCCGGCTCCGAAAGGTCCCTCGAGTGGACGTCGGCGCAGCGTTCGCGGAGCACTCGGTCTTTTTGACCGACCTCCTGGTGACACTCGCTCGTCCCCTAGCGAAGAACGGCCTCGCGCCTCGGGATTTCCCCTTCCGCTGGGATGTCGTCGAGGACATAGAGCTGCCGTGGCGCGAGAAGGTCGACGCGAGGAATGAGAGGTCGCGCGTCATCCGGCCAGACGCTGTCCTCGAAATCCCAGCGTCGAAACGTCGCATCTTCATTGAGTGCGAGATGGGAACTCACACTTTCACGCCAGAAAGCCCCGACAAGCTCCAGGCAACCGTACGAAAGGTGGAACGGTACGACGCGTACGTCTCGGGGTTTGCTGACCATCGGGCTCAGGTCTCGCATTACCAGCGCAAGTATCCCGACGGATGGCCCTGCGAGCTCGTCTTCCTCGTCCAGACGGAGGCGCGAGAACGCCGTACGAACAAGGCACTCACTGCTGCACGTGACCAGCGCGGGACGCGCGTGCCGACCCAAGCCCTCACGCTGAAAGGTGCGGCCGAGTATTGCAGGCGGCTGTTCCCTGTCGTGGAAGACAAGCGCTCAGGGGCAGTCGTCGAGCTCGCTGCGATGCGAAGCCGAACTCAAGAGCCTTTCTATGGAGAGTTCGAACACCGTGTCGTGAACGACTTTGTGCTCGACATGACTGCAGCACTTAACGCTGCGAAGAGCGCTCTCCAGCAAAATGGTCTCGTGGCACCCGTGGAGCCGCCCTCCAAGGCCGCAATGGTGGAGTTCCTCCGAAAGGCCCAGGTGGAGATGCGGCGTCAGCGAGCTGTCGAGGCCGGCCATGTCTGACGGCACCCGACGACGCGGCTTCCTTGCGACACTGGCCTGGCTGGCAGTGGTCCTGACCCTGTCGCTGCTCGCACTCTTAGAATATGGCTATCACTACATTGTGAGCGGGGGCAGGTTTCCTGATTCGATGCCTCGGGAGCTCGCCATTCGCTTCCTCGTGCACCTGCTCGTGTACGCCCAGTGGCGCTGCTGGTTCTTCGACAACATCTGGCTGCTGGGCCTTGGCGCCACTGCGGTCGTCGCCCTGGTGGTGCTGGGGCTACGCCAGGGCCTCATTCAATGGAACCGAGTGAGCGACCGCGTCAGCGGAACGCAACCACGAGCGGTGCCCGTGGCTTTTCCCATCGCGCCGTTCGATATCCTCCGGCAAGTCCGCGACCGGCCCCCGGGTCACCTCTTCGTGGGAATGACGCCGCGCAAGGGACTCCTAGGCTGGCGGTGGAAGCCTGTGTACCTTTCGCCTGAGCAGCGGAGCACCCACCGGCACGTCATCGGCAAGACGGGCAGCGGGAAAACCATGAGTGTCCTCTGGCCCAGCGTGCTGCAGGACGCGCTGGATGGGAAAGGCGTGCTCTTCATGTCCGGCAAAGGCTCGGACGAGGAGCTGCGCATGATGAAGGCCATCGCTAAGTTGACGAAGCGGCAGGACGAGCTTCGAGTCTTCTCGCTCCCCGCCTGGAATTCCCCGCAGCTCTTCACGCACACCTACAACATGGTTTACGTCCGCCCGCGGACTGCAACCTCCCCAGGCGGCGACCCCGTGGCCACCGCGCAGAGGGTCTTCTCGGTTCTGCCCATGGGGGACAACGCTTTCTACAAGACGCACGCGGAGGTCATGTTCACCAACCTCTGCCGCCTCCTGCACGGCATGGTCGACGAGCGTGGCAATGGCATTCCATTCGTGGTGCGCGACCTCTCCGTCTGCCTCAAGGCCATTGGCAATGTCGGCGGCTGGGCACGCGCATTGCAGCACTGTCTCGAGAACTCGGTGGAACGCGAAGCAGCTGAGGAAATCAGAGCGCAAGTGCGGCAACTCGACCGCGAAGTGCTGAAGACGCTGTCTGGCCTCGTTGGCGCGCTGGAGAAGTACCAAAGCCCCATCGTCAACGCCTACGCACCGGACATCATCTTCGAGAACGTCCTACAGACGAATGGTCTCGTCTACGTGCAACTCCCGGCGAACCTATTCCGAATCCAAGCCCCGGCGCTCGGAAGATTGCTGCTGATGGACGTTCAGCAGGAAGGAAGTCTGCGGCAGGTGTTTCGTCGGGAGCGCAACCAAAAGCCGTTCTCCGTCACAGTCGACGAGTTCTACAACTTCGCTGACATCTCCATCGTCGACAGCCTCAACAAGCTACGGGACGCGCACCTCGAATACACACTCGCGCACCAGTCGCTCGCGGACCTTGAGCTCGTGTCGAAGGAGTTCGCCATGGCCGTCTGGGACAATACGTGCACCAAGGACATCCTCCATCAGGACAACCCCGAGTTGTGCGACCGCATCGCGAAGACGATGGGGACGCATCAAGTGAACGAGCTCACCGTGCGGCGCAAGCGAGGTCCGCTCATGACGAGCCTCTCAACAGGTGAAGCGTCGTCCCCGGCTGGTGGATGCGTACCGGTTGCATCCGAATGCCATCAAGAACCTGGCGCGTTGTGGGCAGGGTTACCTGCTCTCCGACAGCGGTCTCAAGCCAATCGCCTACGGGATGCTGCCGCCGCTATCTGCGAAATACTCGCTCGCGCGTAATGACCAACGCGAGGCGAGGGGGCTTCGGCTCTACGAGACCTTCATCGCGGAGCGTGAGAGGTCCGCGGCAAGTGCGGGGTGATGGGTAAACCCCGATGCGCGACCGCTGGAAAGAACGGCAGGACATCACGCTCTTAAGGAAGTGTCTTGGTGGCCTCGTGATCGGATTGCTCGCGGGCGGCTGCATGGACCAAAGCGGGCTTGCTCCTGGCGTCACTCGATCCGGTATCCGCTCAGTACGGGTTGAGATGACTGAAACCGAGGTCGAGGAGATCTTGGGCGCCCCCGCAGCACGAGGAGACCCTCGTCCCATCATCTGTGGCCCAACGAGCGAGAGGCTGCGCCGCTACGAGTTGATCAAGGACCCGAATCCAGGGTGCTGGCGAGAAGGGCCACTGAGTTCCGTCACTCTCATCTATTTTGCGCGGCCCAAACTTCCAGGGCCGTACCCGATGCTGTGGGTGTATCTGCGAGATGGTCGCGTCACCGGAGTCCATGCGAACAAGCACAACCTTGTAGGTTCCCACGGCGTCTACTGGACCACTCGAGATGGCGGGCATGTCGAGATGCCAGAGTTCGAAGCGACTTTCCCGCGTTGAAGGAACTCTCTCCGCCGCGCGCTCCCGCCCTCGGGGTGGACCCAGAATGCTTGCAAAGGCACGCCCCGCCTCGGCCGCGTTCAGCCGAGGTCACGCGGCATCCGGTCGGGGAATATCCCCCCGTTTGGTCCCCACGGTCCCACCTGTTGCTCGCCTCGGACGAGGACTCTTCGCATCCGTCGAAGCCGAGGACGGAGTGACGACCACATTCGGGTGGGACTGCGCAATCGAAAAGGCGAGGATGGCGCGAACACGGACCGCCGTCCAACGCATGTTCGACGCCGCCGCGTCAGGCTCCGACAAGGACCGGAAAGACGCCATGCTGTCCAAGCGCGTGATAGAGATCGACGGAAAAAACTTCGACAGCCTCGAAGGATTCTACGATGAGATCGATATGAAATTTGCGTTAGGTTCGTGGGGCAGGAATCTGGACGCCTTCAACGACATTCTGAGGGGAGGCTTCGGCACACCTGACGGCGGGTTCATCCTCCGGTGGGTGAACTCAGAACTCTCACGAGAAGCCCTCGGCTACGACGCGACCGTCCGCTACTTGGAAGGGAAGCGTACTCGCTGTCACCCGCAAAACCTTCCCCACGTCGAAGCCGAGTTGGAAGCGGCACGGCAGAGATGCGGCGAGACGTTGTTCGATATTCTCGTCGAAATCATTCTGCTGCATCGTCCTGGAGGTGAAAAAAAGGGCGGCGTTGAACTTCAGCTCCAATAGATGTTTCGCGGGCGTTTCCGCGTCATAGAGCCGTGCTGCCTCGTCTGCCGCTTAACTCGCCGTTGGTCGGTCAGGAGTGCCCGGGGCAGCAGTCAGCCTCGCCTTTCGAGCGGAGCGCTGTTTTTCGCAAGACCCTGACACGCGGGCGATGCGGTCGCTGTCAGCTTCAGCGCTTTCCCTTTGTACGAGGACTTGGCCAGTCGGTCACGGGGACTGAAATTCCCGGTGTTGACGCACATAGATGGACCTTTCCAGGCGGTTTTGGCGCGTGGACTGACGCGCTCGGCAGCGCTTGAGGCAACCGTATGGATTCGATCGAGAAAGCCCGACTGCTGCGAGGCCTCGCGCTTGAGACTGAGTGCGTGGAGGCAGCGAAGGCGTTCTCGCTTCTCAAAGACAGATCAATCCTAGATCGAGTCACTGAGGTGATGTGTGGCGAGGCGCCAGCCAGGACTAGAGAGATGGCAGCGTGGCTCCTTGGCGAGCTGAGCCCCGGCACGGATTCCACAATCGAAGGGCTGCATGCTGTGCTGAATGACCCCGAGGCAACGGAAGCCCTTCGAGCACAGGTAATTGAATCCCTCGGGAATCAAGTCAGTCATCTAAAGGGTGGCGAATGATGTGGCCGCTCTGAAAGTGATCCACTTGGCCGCTTTGAAACTGATCCACCCCAAGTTGGATTTTCAGCCTACCGCTTCCTGAGGTGTTGTTGTCGCCGTGCTGACGGGTCGGCGGGCGGCGGATTCGTCTCCGGACTTGAGTCTTCCTTCCGCGGAGGGCCCTGGCTGCCCGTAGGAGCCACGATCTCGACCTGGCCCTGGGCAAGAGCACCGCCTTTTTTCGAGGTTTCCACCTCCCGCCGCCGCATTCGGTAGCTCTTGCCGTGGGTGGTGATGATGGCCGCGTGGTCCGCCAGCCTGTCGAGGAGGGCGGCGGTGAGCTTCTCGTCGCCGGCAAACACCTTCGGCCATTCCGAGAAGCTCAGATTGCTCGTCACGAGTACGCTCTTGTGCTCATAGCGGTTGGCGATGGCGTTGAAGAGCATCTCCCCGCCAGCTCTGTCGAAGGGGACAAAGCCGAGCTCATCCAGGATGAGGAGGTCCACTCGCTTGAGACGTCGCTCCAGTCGCCCCAGTTCGCGCGTGTCACGCGCTTCGACGAGTGCTCGCACCATGTCCGCAGCTCGCCAAAAGGCCACGTGCATTCTCTGCTTCGCGGCCTCGGTGCCAAGGGCGATCGCCAGGTGCGTCTTTCCTGTGCCTATGGGCCCGACCAAGAGGAGGTTATTGGCTTTGCGCACCCACTCGCAGCGCGCGAGCTCCACGAGTCGGGTGGCGTCCAGGCCCTCTGCCGCACCAAAGTCAAAGCCGTCGAGCGTCTTGGGTTCGGGGAAGCGCGCATCTCTCAGTCGACTTCGGATGGCCGAGTCGATTCGAGATGACTGCTCGGTCGCAAGCACCTCGTGGAGGTAGTCCTCGTACGTCCACTTCTCTTCTCGCGCCTGCCTTCCGAGCATTTCAAAGTTGCGGGCTATGCCCGGCATTTTCAGGCTTCGCGCCTGAGCTTTGAGCACGTCGCTCACCATCGCGCCGCTGCTCATGCGACACCTCGCAGCAGCACATCGAAGTCGGCGGCACGGCCGCTTTCCACCGTGACTTCGCGCAGCGCGGCCGGCATCGTTTCAGCCTGGATGCTTGGCGCTGTTGGTGGGGGGCCGTGCGCGGCGAGTTGCAGGGACTCGCCCGTGGCCAGCGCTCGCTCGAGTCTCAGGGCGACGGCTGTCTCACCGTCGGCCACGACAGCCTTCAGCACCTGGGCAAAGGCGCGTGCCGCCTGCTTCGGGCCGTACGCATCCACCAAGTGTCGCCATGCACTGGCGTAGACCGCGTGCAGTCGCGGCAGCAGTTCCTCGGCCACCTGGCGCAGCGCCTGCGGCTTTCTCGCCAGCTCCGGCAGGTAGTGCCGGTAGTCGATGGCCCTCTGGCCAAAGCCGACGCGGGGGTGGGTGACGCGGGCGTCGGGGCCCACCAGGGTGACTTCATTCACGCCGAGGTACGCCGTCACCGTCAGCCCGGCCCACGTGCACCACACCGAGTAGTGGCCACCCTCGAGTTGCACCAGCGCACGTCGCGTTGCTGTCACCATCTTCGTCCTCGCCGGCTCGAAGCGGCTCACCGTCAGCGGCAGCATGAGTGCGCTTTCGTCCGCGAAGCGCTCGAGGATGGTGCGTCCGCTGGCGTCGCGTTTCTGGGAGGCCTCGGCGTCCAGCCGCGCCAGTAGCGCGCGGCTGATTTCCTCAAGACTGTTGCCGGACGGAATCGGCACCAGGTGCTGCCAGCGCACCCCCTTGCCCCGTGCCTCGACACCCCCCTTGTCGTGGCCGGTGGCTGGCCGCGCGAAGCACGGCTCGAAGAGATAGTGGTTTGCCAGCGAGGCGAAGCGTGCCGACAAGTCACGCTCGCTTCCAGCCAGCATTTTCGCCACCGCCGCGCGCAAGTTGTCGTAGGCCAGCCGGTGCAGCACTCCGCCCAGGTGGTCAAACGCCCGCACGTGCCCTTCGAGGAAGCACGTCTGGTCCTGCCTCGGGAAGAGCCACGCAAAGTCGCGGCTCGACGCCATGCACCGCAAGAGAAACATCCAGGCCTTGATTCGTTTGCCCGCCAAGTCCACGAGCACTTCGAAGAAGTCCACCTCGGCCAAGTCCCCTGGCCGGTACACCAGCGGCACGTACACTTCTGCCCGCTGCCGCTTCCACTCGTGGACGTATTGCTTCACCCCGGTGACGCCGATGTCGATGCCTTCGGCGCGCAGCAGACGCCACAGCTGGGTGGCGGTGAGCCGCTGCTTACCGGCCGTCCACCGCGGCGCCTCTGCTAGCAGGGCATCCAGTCGCGGCTTGGCTTTCTCCAGCGCCGGCTTCGGCCGCGTCGACGGCTTCCGCCCCTCCTCGATGGGGGCACCCGAGACGTACCGCCTCACGGTATTCCGTGAAACGCCCATCTCCAGCGCCACCTGCCGCATGGAAACCCGCTGCACCAGCACCCGATGCCGAATCGTCGTCGCCTCATCCATCCGCAGCATCCTCTGGGGAACGCATACCGGGGTGTTCCCGGCAAGCTGCCCCCGTCTGCGGGGTGGATCAGTTTCAGACCGGCGGGTGGATCACTTTCAGACCGGCGCAATCACCACCCTCGTGCTAATCGGCGCAGCCCTGCTGGCCGCTCCTGGGCCGGAGCTCTTGGGCCGCGAAGATTTTCGCATCACCACGGATGATGGCATTGGAATCGCCGTCCGCGAGGTTCACCCA
>Ga0302324_100025188_pt1 | contig 11427 bp, 8 predicted proteins | sample Palsa_T0_1_FD_201949 | JGI IMG/M metagenome (GOLD analysis project Ga0302324, IMG submission 201949) | Peat permafrost microbial communities from Stordalen Mire near Abisko, Sweden - Palsa_T0_1 | ecosystem: Environmental > Terrestrial > Soil > Palsa > Peat permafrost | place: Sweden: Abisko... | reverse complement strand
TGACTCTGATACGCCAAGACACGGCGGCGAAGGCCTCGGTCGCCGGTGATGCTCTCGGCAAGATCACGCAAACCAGTTCGGATAAGCCGGCCGACAAGTCGGCGGAGAAGCGCTCTTGAAGCGGCAGCCGGGGCAGCATGCCGGGCACAGCCGCGGCTTCACGCTGATCGAGGTCGTGGTCGCGCTGCTGATCGTCACGATCGGCCTTGCCGCCCTGATGATCACGGTGAGCAGTACCGCACGGACTAGCGGCTACTTACGGGATAAAACCGTCGCGCAGTGGATCGCGCTCAATCGGCTGACCGAAGTGAGACTGAACTTGAATACAGGAGCGGCAGGATCGCTGGGAGCGGCCGCCGACACGGGGGAGCTCAATTTTGCCAATCGAACCTGGCACTACGATACCCGCTACTTCGACACCAGCGTTCCCAGCATGAAGCGCGTCGTGGTGCGCGTCTACGCCGGGGACTCCAAAACCAAGGGTAATTCTTTGGCCGAGTCCACCGGATTTCTGGGGACTTCGGTTGCGACACCCGGCGGCTCCAATGCCGTGGACTGGACGCTGGGCTCGGTCGCGGCCACGGCGGGCAGCGGCGTCACGCCATCCGGCATCGCGCCCAGCGGCGCGATCGGCGGCGCGCAGCCAGGAAACTCCGCGCCGGGCGGTGTCGTCCCGCTCCCGACCGCCCCGAATACCTCCCAATGAGCCGACCGACGCGCACCACCTCCCGCGCCACCGGCCACGCCGCCGCCGCCGCAGGCTTCACCCTGGTCGAAATGCTGGTGGCGCTGTTGATCCTGGGCATCATGGCCGCATTGGGCTACGGGTCCTACCGCGCCGCCCGCCTCTCCGCCGAACGCACCGAAGTGTCGATGAAGCGCTCGCGCGAGATCGAGTTCGGAATGCGCATCATCGTGCAGGACTTGGCCGAAGCGGTGCCGCGCCCCGTGCGAGACATCTTGGGACAATCCCGCTTGGCGGCCATGCAGGGCACGGGGGGCATCGGCACACTCAGCGCCACGACCGATTCGGGGCTCGGTGCCAATTCGAGCTTGAGCTTCGAGAGTCAGAGCTTCACCAGTCAGAGTTTCAAGGGCCAGGGTTCCACCTCGGGCACCGGTTGGGAGCTGGGGGGCGGTTCGACTTCCAACGTCGCACCCATCCTCGTTTTGACGCGCGCGGGTTGGTCGAATACGGCAGGCGAGCAGCGCGGCGGCTTGCAGCGCGTGTCCTACGGACTGGTGGACGATGTGCTCAAGCGCAGCTACCAAATAAACCTGGACACCGTGCAGGGCAATCAGCCGGTGGTGCAGGACCTGTTCACGGGCGTCAAGGCAGTCCAAGTGCGCTATCTCGATGGCAATCAGACCTGGCAAAGCCAGTGGCCGCCGCCCGGTGGGATTCAGTCGGCGGGTGGGATTCAGTCGCCGACTGCGACTACGCCGACACCTACTACGACGGCGGCTGGGATTCAGACGACTCAGTCGGATAACCTGGCGATGCGGCCGGTGGCCGTGGAACTCATCATCGAGTTCAAGGACTGGGGCAAGGTTCGCCGGCTCGTGGAGATCGCAGGATGAGGCGGCGGCCGAATCATGGCTGGCCGCGCCGCCATCGGCAACGCGGCGTGGCTCTCATCATCGCCCTCGTGCTGGTGGCGCTCGCCACCATTCTCGCCACGAAGCTGACTTTCGATGGATTTCTCGAGCGCAGGCGCGCCATCGGCGTGATGGCCGCGGAGCAAGCCCTGCAATTCGGCCTGGGCGCCGAAGCGTTGGCCGCGGACGCGCTGGCGCAAGATGCGCAGACCAGCGGCCAGCAAACCACCTTGGCCGCGCCCTGGGCACAGCCCAGCCAGCCATTCCCGATCACCCCCCAGGACGATCCCGAAGGGGAGCCCATCGGCACCATGCAGGGTCAACTCGATGACATGCAAGGCCTCTTCAATCTCAACAATTTGGCAAGGGTCGTCGCCGGTGCCCCGAACACGAACGCTCTGCCGACGCAGGATCCGCAGCCCCTCGAGCAATTCCAGCGGCTGCTGGTGCTGGTCGGTCTCGAGCCCAAATGGGCGGCCATCGCCCGCGATTGGATCGATCCCGATGACATCCCCGGCACTCCGGACGGCGCCGAGGACCAGGTGTATACCTCGCAGATGCCACCCTATCGAACTGGCAACTGGCCCATGCTGTCGCCCAGCGAGCTGATGAATCTGCCGGGATTCGGCGCGGACCGCTACCGCAAGATCGCGCCCTACGTGACCGCGCTGCCGAGTTCGACGGTGCCCATCAATATCTGCACGGCGCCCGCGCCGGTGCTCGAGAGTCTGGCCGAGAACTTGAACGGCGAATACACCCCGGAAGTGCTGGCCAATGGCCGCAAGGCCGGCTGTTTCCCCGATTTGAACGCTTTCAGGGCCATCGTGGGTCCGCAGAACCTTGCGGCCATCAATGGCCGGTTCGGTCAAACCAGCCAATATTTCCGCTTGACCACGCGCATCACGCTTGGCACTACGGAGTTCACCTTGTACAGTCTTTTGCTGCGAGGTAACGGCGGCAAGATAACGCCGCTGCTGCGCTCCTTTGGAACCCCTTAGTCACATGCCACAAACATTACTGTTGCGCCTCCCATCGCCCGGCCAAGAAGAGACCGAGTGGCTGACCATCGATGACTCGGGGCTATCGGAAACGATTCGCCAGCGAGGATCCTTGACCCTGGCCGCGGCGGTGTCGCGCACCGGCAAGGTCGTGGCCCTGGCACCGGCAACGCAGATTCTATTGGCGGAGCCCGAATTGCCCCCAGGCAGCGGCGTCAAGCTTGCGCGGGCGGTGCCCTTCGCTCTGGAAGAGCAGCTCACCGAAGACGTAGACCAAATGAGCTTTGCCGTCGGCCGGCGCAGCGCGAGAGGCGGCACGGCCGTAGCCGCAGTGTCGCGCACCGTCTTGGCTGATTGGATATCGGCTTTGACCGCCGCCGGCCTCGAACCCGTGGCCATGTACCCGGACATCTCGCTCATGCCGGAAAACCCCGGCCAGACGGTGCTGTGGCTGGAACAGGAGCGGCTCGCGGTGCGGCGCCCGGGTGCCCTGCCCTTCGCGGTGGAGCTGTCGCCGGTGCGCGAGGCCTTGGTGGTCGCCGGCGTCATTCCCGACCCTCTCGACACCGCCGCGGAACCCAAGCCGCCGGAAAGCGCCCTGTTGTACATCACTCGCGAGGATTGGGAGCGCTCGAAGAACGACTTCGAAGAACTGACCGAGAAATTCGAATCGCTGAAGATACAGCTTCTACCCGATGGGCCTCTGCCGTGGCTGGCGCGCAGCCTCCCGGCCACCGACGCCGTCAACTTGCTGCAGGGCGAGTTCGCGCGTGCCACCGATTTCGGTGCGCGCTGGCAGCGGTGGCGCAATGCGGCGCTGCTGGCGGTGGCCCTGCTCACCGTGCATGTCGCCGCCGAGGCGCTGCAAATCCAGCACGCCAAGCACGTGGGCGCGGCGCTCGACGCGCAGATCGCCACTGTGTTCTCCGCCGCCATGCCGGCAGAGACGCTGCAGGATCCGCGCCGCCAGATGGAATCGCGGCTCGATCGCATTCGCAAATCCGGCGGAGGTCCGGAACACTTCCTGCGCGCGCTGAAAATTTTGAGCGGCGCCCTGGCCTCCGTCCCCAAGACCGAGATCGACGCCTTGAGTTATCACGAAGACTCCCTCGATATGAAAGTGATGGCGCCGAGCCTGGCAACGGTGTCGCAGCTCTCGCAGCTCATCGCCAAGCAGGGAATGATGGCCGACATTCAATCGTCGACTCCGGTTGCGAGCGGCATCGAAGCGCACATTCAGCTGCGCGCGCCATCGGCAAAGGCGCACCGATGAGCAAGCTTCAGGCCTGGTATTCGGGTTTGCAGGAGCGCGAGCAGCGCATGGTGGCCATCGGCGGCATCGTCGTAGCCTTTCTCATCCTGGTGATGGGAATTCTGATGCCGCTGCAATCCGCGGTGTCGACCGCGGTCGCGCGCAACGATACGAAGCGCGACGATTTGGAGTGGATGCAGTTGAACGCCTCCGAGGTCCGCGCGGCCGGCAATCAGCTGCCGGCGAACACGGGCGAGGCGCCGGTCGTCCTGGTCGACAGAGTCGGCCGGGAGGCCGGGCTCGCCAGCGCGTTGCGCGGCACGCAGCCCAGCGGAACAGGTGTCCGGGTGCAGCTCGAGGCCGCGCCCTTCGATACCATGATCACTTGGCTCACCACGCTCGATGAGCGCTATGGGCTCGCGATCGAATCCATTACCGTAGATCGCGCGGTCCGGCCGGGAGCGGTGAATGCCAACATCACGTTCGCCCAGTCGAGGCGCTGAGCCCGCTCCGCGTTCGCGCTCCTACGTGCCGCTCGTTCTCATCGGACTTGCGGCGGTGCTCGCGGTTGTCATCGCCTCCTTGCCTGCATCGCTCGTCTCCCAGTTCCTGCCCCCTTTCGTCCATGCCGAAGATTATTCCGGCAGCCTCTGGCACGGCTCCGCGGGAAAGATCCGCGTCGATTCGCGCGATGCCGGAGCGCTGGAATGGTGGCTGCATCCGCTATCCCTGTTAGAGATGTCGGTCGTCGCGGATTTGCACTGGGTCAAGGTGGGCTTCATCGCCGATGCCACGGTCAAAATCGACAGGCACGGCTATACGGCGCACGCCATCAAGGGCGGCGGACCGATCGAAGATCTGCGCGATTTCGGAATCGCGCCGGGATGGCGGGGCATCGCCGATTTGAATTTCAGCGAATTGAAAGGCGATTTCGCGAGGCCTCTGGCGGCCGTCGGCGAGCTTCGCGTTTCGAATCTCATGTCGGCCCGGGTTGCGGGCGGCGCGGATTTGGGCGGCTACGAGCTGAGCTTGCCCGAAGGTGCGGTCGACGCCGAAGGCAATGTGACCGCCAAGCTCGTGGATACGGGCGGCCCGCTGGACTTGCAGGCGCTCATCCATTACTCCGCCAAGGATCGCTCCGGCGTGCTGAGCGGAACGTTGAAGGAGCGCCCAGACGCGCCTGCCGCGCTGCTCGGCCAGATCAACGACATCGCTCAATTGCGCGGGCGAGACCCTCAGGGAAGGGTCCCTGTGGACCTCGAACTCGCGCTATAGGCCTGGCGCCGGAACGGCTGCTGTGGTGAAGGTCCACACGTAATCACTGGCTGCCGGCAAGCGCGCTTGATTACCCCCTAATGCATTGCCTGCCAGATCGGTCGCCGCCGCGGTAATCGTCGCGGTATAGGTTGTCGAAACTTCCAGTGCAGCTGCCGGTGCAAAGACCGCGCTCTTGGAGCCGACTTCATAGCTCACGGTGCCGGTAGGAGAAACACAGGGTGTCGCGCAGGTTATGGTGAAGCTCGTGCCCGTAAAGGCCGAGGGAGACATATCCTTGGTGAAGGCGGCGATGATCGCCGAATTGCTCGGTGCTCCCGTCTTCGGATCCGGGGTCGTGATCTCCAGAGCGGTGAGCTGTACGGCAGCCCGCGAGGTGTCCGGCGCCGTGCCGGTTGTAAATTGCCATACGTAGGGACTTGCCAGGGGAAGTCCCGTCGCCACACTGGTCGCCTCGGTGATCGTGACGGTATAGAGCGTGAGGGGCATCAGATTTGCGGTCGGCGTAAAGGTCGCGGCGGTGCCGCTGGTATCAAGAGCGATGGTTCCCGCAGGGCTCGTGCAAGGTGCTTCACAGGTCACCGTGAAACTCGCCGCGCCCGTGATGGGGTTCATCGGCTCGCTGAACCCTGCGGCGATGGAGTCGTTGAGCGGCACACCGACGGCATCGTTGCCGGGTGCCGCTGCAGTCACGGTCGGCGCCTGCGAGGCCGTCCTGACGCGAGTCTCGTCATAAAGCGAGTCCTCCAGGGCATGTTTCCCGCCGGACCCGCATCCTGCAGCGAAGATGACTGACGCCACGGCCATCGACCCGATCCAGTAGCGGAGAGTCTCGGTAGTGATTCTCATACGTGCAGTCCATCCCATTCGATTGGGAGGCACGCTAATGCAAAAAGCGGCGCGAGTCTGTGCTACAACGCACCCTTCCGGATCTATGCCGCCCACTCACGCCACGCCCGCATGAGCGGAAAATACAGACCCAGACGCACCGGCTCGGGGCCCATTCTCTTGGCTAACATGCCGTAGCGCTGCAGCTGAGGACGGTACCGCTCGACCTCCCGGTCCAGGAATTCCTCGAGATTGCCGCCGCTGTGCTGACTGGTTTTGTAGTCGATGACCCAGCGGATTCCCTGCTCGTCGATGAAGCTGCGGTCGAATACCGCCCGCACCACCTCGCCTCGCGAACGGCTCTCACCCTGCGAGGGACCGGACAGGGCATGCTCCCGCAGATCCTCGCGCGACCTTTGCAGAATCCAGCGGCCGCGAGGATCTCGCTGCACCGCGGTGAGCGCCTCGACGACTCGCGCAGCCGCTTCTTGCAGGCGGTCGGACGGCACGCCGTGCAGCGCGAGCCAGCGGCGGAAATGCGGATGACGCGCGCGGATAGCCTCCTCATCGCTGCTCGCCAGGTTCATGGCCTGAAGCTCGGCGTGCACCAGGGTGCCGACGCGCCGCGCCGTTTCGCCCGCCCAGTCGAATACAGGCGAGTCCTCGCGCAGGGTGGGCGGAGCCGACATCGACTCGGCCGCCAAAGGCGCCGCACCCAGGCCGGGAGTCCAGTCCCTGGGGACTCGCCGTAGCGGGCCGCCCCGCGGCGCGCCCATGCCTTCTCCTTGAATGCCGGCGCGACCCTCGGCCGCGGTCTCGGCGAAATCCGGGCCGATCACGGGCCAAAGCACCGCGAGCAGACTACCCGCCCGCGGCGACCATGGGCGGTGCGCGGCGCCCTCCGCGGCCGAATGCTCGCCTGAATTCGAACCTCTGGCAGAACCCTCGTCCGCACCCTTCGGGTCCTCCGCCCTGCCTATCCTCGCCGTCAGCCGCAACTGCCACTTTGCGCGGGTGCACGCCACGTACAGAAGACGCTCTGCCTCGAGCTGCGCCGCGTCGCGAAGCTGATGGCGCAGAAATTCGAACAACCGATCGCCCTCGGCGCCGATGGCCGGCCGCGCCGCCATCACCATGCCATCGCGTCCGGTGCGCGCGAATTCGTGCCACACCAGCAATTGATCGCGGCTGCGTGGAATGTGCCGATCGAGCGCCGGCAGAACGACCATGTCGAACTCGAGCCCCTTTGACTTGTGAATGGTCATGATCTCTACCGCGGCTGCCGCGCCATGAGCGGCGTACAGATCCGCGAAGGCGGCAGGCAGATCCGCGGGATCCGGCAGCCCACGCTGTTCCAGCTCCCGCAGACGCGCGAATGCAGAGCCGGCGAGATCGAGATCCTCGGGCGAAGCGGCACAGCTCGCTCCACCCATCCCGAGCCAGGTGCGTTCGACCCAGCGCGCGATCGAAGTGTCATTGCGCACGCGAAATGCCGCCTCCAGTGTCGAACGCAGCCGCCGGCAGCGCACCCTGCCGTCCTCGCTGAGTTGCTGCAGAATGGCGTCATCTGCCAATGCATCCCAGACCAGCGGAGCGCCGCGCGCAATCAGCAATAGATCGGCCAGGGATACGCCTGCCCACGGAGCGCGCAGCAGAGCAAGCCACGCCGTGCGATCGCCGAGATGCAGCAACGCACCGATCAGCATGACGATGTCGCGCACGATGGCGCGATCCTGAAGCGGTTCTATGTCCACGGCGCGGAAGACAATGCCCTGCGCGCGCAGCGCCGCCGCAATTTCACGCGCATGCGTTCTCGCGCGTACCAGGATGGCGACGCGCCATGCCGGATGCTGCTCGAGCTGCGCCGCGATCGTTTCCGCGATATGCGCGGATTCCTCGGCTCGGGTCGCAAAACCGCGCAGGGCCACGGCAGGAGCCGCCGATTCGGGCGATTCGGCGATGGCCGCCACGCTGCTGCGGAACGCGATGGCGCCGCGGCCGCGATCATCGGCTCGCGGCAGGACACGCGCAAAGCTGCTGTTGATCCAATCGACCAGGGGCGCGGCAGAGCGGAAATTGTCGCGCAGGCGTTGTACCTCGAAGCGCACCTCGCCGATTCCCTCTTCGGCGAGTTCCAGAAAGGCGCGCACCTCCGCCTGGCGAAAACCGTAAATGGATTGCATGGGATCGCCGACGCAGAAAATGCTGCGTCCATCGCCCTGCTGCCAGCCGGCGGTCAGCAGCGCGACCAGCGCAAGCTGGGCGCTCGAAGTGTCCTGGAATTCATCCAGCAGGATGTGCTGCAGACGATAGTCGAGCCGCAGGCTGAGGTCCGTCGGTGCATCCGCCGAACCGAGGGCGCGCAGCGCCGCCAAGGACACCGAAGGAAAATCCGCGGCGCCTTGCTCGCGAAACACTTGATCCAACTCCGCCGCGGCCAGCACCAGCACCTGCGCCACTTCGCGAACTCGCCCCCACTGCTCATCGCCGTAGAACGGCGCCGGCAGGTCGCGAATTTCCACGAGGATTTGCCGAGATTGCGGATCGCGGTCGAGTTCCTGCAACAAATCCTGCATCGGCGGCTTATCGGCACACTGCGGCGGAAAGCCCTCTTTCTTGGTGAGCCGCTTGCGAAACTCGCCTTCCGCGGTCAGCAACAGGCAGGCTACGCCGCGCCAGCGCGCGAGATCCGCCGTGTCGGCCCTCAGGGGCATTGCATCATCCAGCCAAGCAGACAGATCCGGCCGATCCGCACCCGCGCGGCGCGCTGCTCCCTGGGTCAACCGCGACAATACAGCCAGTCTTTCCTCGCCGATGACCTGGTGCCCGCGGTTCAGCACTCGCGCCACCAATAGCTCCAGGTCCTCATCGAGGTGCTGGCGCACCCGCAGCAGCTGCGCCTCATCGAGTGCGCTGGCCGCCTGCAGCCGTCCCGCCAGCAACGGCAGCCAGCGGTCGCGGCTCGGCAGCATCTCGGAGATGAGCTTGAGAAGCCGGCGCCAGCGTTGATCATCGAGCGCCAGCACCCGATCGACGGCAGCGCCGAACTGATCTGCCTCCTCCCGCGCCAGGGCCCGGCGCGCCGCCTCCTCGTAGCAGGGTCTTGCGTCGGCCAGTACTTGAAGACCGGCTCCCGCTCCGGCGGATATAGGTAGCTGGGCGGCCAGCCAGGCGTTGAAGGCATCGATGGTCTCGATACGCAGCCGCGACGGCTGGCGCTGGATATCGAGATGCAAGGCGTGCAGATGGCGGCTTGCGGCTACCGCCAACCGCCAAGTCTCGCGATTCATGCCCGGCGGGCAGATCGGCAGGCGCGCGGCGCCTAGCGCCAGCAGTACGCGCTCACGCATCTCCTCCGCGGCGCGGCGCGTGAAGGTGAGCGCCAAGATTCGCTCCGGCGCATCGACGAGCGCCAGTAGGCGCAGGTAGCGCTGCGCCAGCAAAGTCGTCTTACCGGAACCCGCCGGCGCCTGGACCAGCACCGAACCGTCCGACTCGATGGCGCGTTCGCGAGCGGCAGCGTCGGACGCGACGCGTCGATCCGGGGTCACGTGTGAATCCGGGGTCATGAACGTCCGCCGTCACGATGCGCCGCGGATTCCTCGGGTGACGCGGAGCCGTCGAGACCCTCCTCCAGCGGCGCCGGCACGCGGCACAGGCCGTGAAGCCTGCAGGTCCTGCAGGCCTGCAGGGTGGGCGCCACGGCCGCCCGGCCTGCCGCAAAATCCGCGGCCAGACTCTCGATGCGCCGCGACCAGACTTGGATCAACGCCGCGAGGCTGGGCATGCCCTCGAGAGACGACTTGCGGCCGTTCGGCTTGAAACTTGCCGGGCGGTCGGTCTCGGCCACGAAGCTGCAATCGCCGGCGTTCACGCGGCCGTAGGCGACCGCCACCAAGCCCTCGGGCTGCCACAGCGCATAGATGGGCAGCTGAGGATTATCGGGCCGCTCCCCGCGCCAATCGACAGCCGCCATGCCCGTCTTGTAGTCGATCAGCACGCGGGATCCGTCGGAGAGCCGGTCAACCCGATCGATGCGCAGCGAAAAATCGAGGGTCGCATGCCGCACGAGCTGCTTGCCCTGCTCCAGCTGCTCCACCTCGAAGGGCTCGCGTTGCCGCTCCACGTCCAGCCACTTCGGCAGCAAGTTGCCCATGCGCTCGCGCTCCCGCTGCCGCCAACGCGGACCCGGATCGCGAACGCGGCAGATCTTGGTTAACGCGCGGGTCACCGCCTCGTCCAGCAGCCGCGCCTGCGCATCCGGCGAGATCGACTGCAGGGCGCTCGAATCGCGCAGGTTCGACCATATGTGCTCGAGCGCGTGATGCACGAGTTCGCCGCGTTCGCGGTCGTTGAATCCCGGCACCGGCCGAACGAGGTCCTCGGTGCCGAGCCGAGTCTCAGCGAAGCCGCGAAACGCGCAGCGGGATTGCGCCTTCAATGTCGCCACGCCGCGCGTGCGCTCTCCCTGCGCGAACGGCGGCGCAATTTCATCCGTGATTTGTTCCAGTTGGGGCGCATCCAGCAAAAGCGTCCGCCAATGAGGCCGCGGCAGCGCCGGCGGCACGGTTGCGGCGGCGTCCGGCAGCAAGGGACTGGGTGCGGCTAGCCGTCCGTCGCCCGGATCCGCGTAGCTGAACACGCATTCGCCGGCGCGCCCCGCCCAGCGATTCTGCAAGTCCAGCGCGAATTGCAATTGCGATTCCGGGGAGGCGGCCGTCACGCCGAATTCGCGCTGCAATCTCACCGGCAACAAGGGAATGGGATCGGCCGGCGGCGGCCAGCGCGCGTCGCTGCAACCGCTGACCCACAGGCCGCCGTAGTTCAACCACGGGTCGATGAGCTGTCCGCTGACCCAGATGGGCGGAATGCCGGTTTGTACTTGAAATGCCGTATCGCGCGCCGCGCGCTGCAGGATGCGCTGTGCCGAGCTGCGAGAATGCATACCGAAGATCGAATCCGCCGCAGCGAGCGTGCCCAGTAGTTCGCGAAAACGCTCTGCCGCCTGATACTCGACGCTCGACCAACGATGTCGCAGCGCCCAGGGGCCCGCCTCGAATGCGGCGATCCACACCGGAACCCAGCGGCTGATAGGATGACTGCCGCGCGAGTTCTCGACCGCCCGAAGCGCGCCCTGCAGCCGCTGTGCAGCCGCGGCGACGCCGATGTGGTGTGCGGCGGCGATTCGCTCCGTCAGCGCCAACCAGCCTGCAAGATCCGCTTCGCTGGGACCCTCGTTTCTCAGGTGCATGTCCAGCAGAGCTGCGGCGCCGGCTTCGGCGTCGGATGCATGCAGCTCCGGCGCTCGCCACAGGGCGCTGAACCGCTCGAACGGGACCGGCCCCAAACTCGCGGCCAACAAGTCCAGCGCCGCGCGCACCGGTGCGAACTCGTGGAGTGGCGTGCCGCCGGCCACGGCATAGGACACCGCGGACGCGCCTTCGGAGAGAGTAAAGCGCTGCCGCGCCAGCACTG
>Ga0302324_100025187_pt1 | contig 11427 bp, 8 predicted proteins | sample Palsa_T0_1_FD_201949 | JGI IMG/M metagenome (GOLD analysis project Ga0302324, IMG submission 201949) | Peat permafrost microbial communities from Stordalen Mire near Abisko, Sweden - Palsa_T0_1 | ecosystem: Environmental > Terrestrial > Soil > Palsa > Peat permafrost | place: Sweden: Abisko... | reverse complement strand
CCTACATGTTTGTGACGGGGCCGGACGTGATTCGGACGGTGACGCACGAAGAGGTGACGAAGGAGGCGCTGGGCGGGGCGCAAACGCACAACGAGATTTCGGGCGTGGCGCATTTTGAAGCGCACGATGATGCGGAATGTTTGACGATGGTGCGCGAGCTGTTGAGCTTTCTGCCGTCGAACAATTTGGACGATCCGCCGCGGCGGCCTTGCACGGATCCCGTGGACCGCGCGGATCGCGAGCTGGACACGCTGGTGCCTACGGATTCAACCAAGCCGTACGACATCAAGGAGGCGATTGGGCACATCGTCGATGAGGGGTATTTCTTCGAGGTGCATGAGCACTTTGCGAAGAATATTGTGGTGGGATTTGCGCGGATGAACGGGCGGCCGGTGGGGATCGTGGCGAATCAGCCGGCATTTTTGGCGGGAGTGCTGGATATCAACGCCAGCGTTAAGGGGGCGCGGTTCGTCCGGTTCTGCGATGCGTTCAATATTCCGCTGATCACGCTTGAGGATGTGCCGGGATTTCTGCCGGGGACGCAGCAGGAGTATGGAGGGATTATCCGGCATGGGGCGAAATTGCTGTACGCGTTTGCGGAGGCGACGGTACCGAAGATGCTGGTGATCACTCGGAAGGCCTACGGGGGCGCGTACTGCGTGATGAGCTCGAAGCATCTGCGGACCGATGTGAACCTTGCGTGGCCGACGGCGGAGATTGCGGTGATGGGGCCGGAGGGCGCGGTGAACATCGTGTATGGACGCGAGCTGGCGCATGCGGTGAAGATGGCGGAGAAGAGCGAGGGCAAGCTGACGGAGGAGCGGCGGCAGGAGATTCTGCACGAGGCGAAGGCGGCGCGGGTGCACGAATTCCGGGAGCAGTTTGCGAATCCTTATGTGGCGGCGGAGCGTGGGTATGTGGATGCGGTGATCATGCCGCATGAGACGCGGCGGAGATTGTGCTCGGCGCTGGAGATGCTGGACGGGAAGCGGGAGAAGAATCCGCCGAAGAAGCATGGGAATATTCCGTTGTAGCGCCGCTGGCGCTGCAACGGAATATTCAGCCTGTAGCCAGTAGCTCGTAGCTGGTGGCGTTCAGTTTTCTGCCAGCCCACTCAAACCAACACCGGGCTTGAGTGGTGCATCCCGCCACAGTTCACGCTGGGTTGGGGGAATTGCGGTAGGATGGCGGAACATCGTGAGGAGGTATTGCCATGAGCTCCCCAGCTCCTAAGCGTGTTGTTCTGCCGCGTTCCGAACGCTATGTTCCTGCCAACGCCAACCACATCGGACGCACCGATCCGCAGCAGATCATCAGCGTATCGGTCATCGTAAGGAGGAAAAACCCGCTGGATCTGCATGCGCTGGGAGGACAGATTCTGTCGCATGCGGATTTTGACGAGCAGTTTGCGGCGGATCCGGCCACCTTTGCGGCGCTGCGCGTGTTTGCGCACGAGAACGGGCTGACCGTGGATGAGTCGGCGTCGAGTTTGTCGCGGCGGACGCTGATGCTGCGCGGGCCGGTGCAGGCGATGGAGAAGGCCTTCGGCGTGGAGTTGCACGACTACGAAGACGCAACGACGAAGAAGCGCTATCACAGCTTCACGGGTCAGGTTTCACTGCCGGAGACGCACGTTGGGCTGGTGGATGCGGTGCTGGGACTCGATGCGAGGCCGGTGGCGAAGCCACACTTTCGATTTCTAAAGGACCTGAAGAAAAAGAAGAAGCCGGAAGCGGCGGCCGCACAGCCGGTGGCCTTCAATCCGCCGCAGGTGTCGGCGCTGTATGACTTCCCGACGACGGCGACCGGGAGTGGGGAGACGATTGGGATTCTGGAACTGGGCGGGGGTTATAACACCAGCGACATCGATACGTATTTTGGTGGGCTGGGGCTGACGCCGCCCCCGGTGGTTGCGGTTTCGGTGGATGGCGGGACGAATTCGCCGGGCGATCCGAATGGCGCGGATGGTGAAGTGGCGCTGGACATCCAGGTGGCGGGGTCGATCGCGAACGGAGCGAAGCTGGCCGTGTATTTTGCGCCGAATACGGATCAGGGATTCATCGACGCGATTACGACGGCGGTGCACGACGCGACGAACAAGCCATCTATTCTGTCGATTAGCTGGGGAGGGCCGGAGTCGAGCTGGGCGCAGTCGTCGGTGACGGCTCTGGACGATGCTTGCCAGTCGGCCGCGGCGCTGGGGGTGACGATTACGGTTGCGTCGGGCGATAACGGATCGTCGGATGGCGTGAGCGATGGGCAGAACCACGTGGATTTTCCTGCGTCGAGCCCGCATGTGCTGGCGTGCGGCGGGACAGAGCTGATTGGGTCGGTGGGGAAGATAGAGTCCGAGACGGTGTGGAACGATGGCACCGATGGCGGCGCGACGGGTGGCGGCTTCAGCACGCTGTTCCCGGTGCCGACGTGGCAGGCAAGCGCGGGGATTTCAGGAGCGGGGCGGGGGGTGCCGGACGTGGCTGGCGATGCGGCGCCGGAGAGCGGGTACAACATTCTGGTGGATGGGCAACAGGAGGTCGTGGGCGGGACGAGCGCGGTGGCTCCGCTGTGGGCGGCGCTGATTGCGATCATCAATGAGATGAAAGGGTCCCCGGTAGGGTTCGTGAGTCCGACCCTGTACGCGGATGAAGCGGATTTCCATGACATCACGTCGGGGAACAATGGAGCTTATTCGGCGGCGAAGGGCTGGGATGCTTGTACGGGGTTGGGGTCGCCGGATGGGGCGGAACTGGCCGGGGTTTTGGGGTAGGGGCTGGCGAAAGTCTTTCGGGGAGGTCCGCCACACCCTATTACGCATTTGTGCGTTACGCGTTAATGCGTAAATATTTTGCGTAATTCCGGGGAAATACGTTGCGACGGCCCAGAGGGCGCTCCAGTCTGTGGATTCGAAAGACATCCTGGATCGGTACAGCGACGAGTACCTCTTCCTGGATCCACTGTTCCCAAACTGGATCCGAAAGAAAGTCGCATGAGCGTTTACGCTGATTAGCGTTACGCCGAATGGCGTAATCGGCGATCCGAGCCCTTGTTTAGCGGACTAATAGACCTCGCGGCGGAAGAGGTCATCTTTCTCTTCGCAGGGTGAAGCGTGACAGCCGACAGCGCAGCTGATGAGCGCGGCGACTCCCAGAGTGATGAGAATTGCCGGTAGATAACTGCTCACTTGCGACAGATGTGCCAGAAGGTCATGCATATTCAGGACCCGCAATCTTGCTCCCATTGCTTGGGACACCTGAATTGGAGTTCAGGTTTCCTTCATTCGGGGAAGGTGACAGACATATTGGCAGAGTTGCGTATGGAATGAACATCACCATTTAGGTATGTGACCAGAGATTTGGGTGGTATTTTCCACATTCCGCAGGACATATCCCAAATTGGGAACTGCTGAAGCGGGGCCAACGGCAGAATGCATCCGGTTCATCTGATTGAAATATAGAGAGTTGTCATGGTTTATGGGTGAATAGCCGCATGAGGCCGGAAGGGGGCAGCTCGAGGGCGAGGAAGTCCTTTGGCGCTCCCAGGGTTCGGGTTACCGCTGCGGCGGCTAAGTAACCGCTGCGGACGGCGCCTTCCATGGTGGCAGGCCAACCGGTGGCCGTCCAGTCGCCAGCGAGGAAGATGTTGGGCCACGGGCTGGTGGCGGAGGGGCGGATCGAGTCGAGAAGAGGGCGGACCGAATAGGCAGCGCGGACTTCTTTGACGACGGTGGCTTTGACGAGTTTCGCTGAGGCGACGGCGGGGAAGAACCGGGCGAGTTCATGGAGGGCGAGGTCGATGATGGGCTGGCGCTGCATGGGAACGAGGGAGCGCGAGGCGCTGACGACGAGTTCGAGGTAGGTGCCGGCAGAGCTTCCGGCGGCGGGGGCGCGGTGGGCTGGCTGGAGGCGGGACTTGTTGAACATCCACTGGATGGTGGTGTCGAGGAGGACGGCGTGGTCAAGGTCCGTGATTTCGCGGTCGAACCAGAGATGGATGCCGGTAATGGGGGAGTGTTCGAACTGTGCAAGGCGGTCGGCGAGATCCTGAGTGGCGGGATTTTGGGGAAGCGCGGGAAGGAGCGCGGCCATGGCCTCGAAGGAAACCGCGAGGACGACAGCGTCGGATTGGAAGGTTTGGCCGGAGGCGGTAGTACGCCAGCCTTTTTCCGAGGGAGTGATCGAGTCGACGCTGGCGCGGAGGGAGACCTGGCTTCCGCGGTCGCGGAGATAGCCGGTGGCTGCGCCGTAGAGTTCGCTGAGAGGGATGGAGGGGATGCCCATGCGGCCGGACTGGGGGGACAGCAGGAAGCATTCGCGAAAGACTTTGGCGGCGTAGTGGACGGAGATGCGGTCGAGGTCTTCGTTGAGGGCGCTGACGAGGACGGGTTTCCAGAAGCGGTCTATGGCGCGCTGGGTTTGGTGGTGACGACGGAGCCAGTGGTCGAAGTTTTCTGCCGTGTCGGGAGGAATGCCGCGCATGAAGGCAGAGAGGCCGCGCGCGATGTCGATTTTGTCCGCGAGAGAGAAGGCGGGAGCACGGAGAAATGCGAGTGTGGAGTGGAACGGGGCGGGAAGCGAGCCGGGTTCGATGATGCTGGGAGGGCTGCCGTCGGGAGTGAGGAAGGTGAAGCGGTCATACCAGCGGATGGAGTCGAGGACACCGAGGCGGCGGTAGAGATCGATGAGCGAAGTGCAACGTCCGATGAGGACGTGCTGACAGTTATCGATGACCTCGTTGGTGCCCGGATGCTCGTAGGAAGAGGCCCGACCGCCGAGTTGAGGGCGGCGTTCGAGGAGATGAACGCGGTAGCCGGAATCGGCGAGGGCGCAGGCGGCAGCAATACCGGCGAGGCCTCCACCGACGACGGTGACGGTTTTGGGGGTGACTTCGAGAGACCGGGGGTCAGTCATTGGCGTCATTCGGGGCAGCGATTCGGTAGCGAAGCACCTGCATCAGGCCGCGGAAGAGGATGGCGAGGCGCGCGATGAGGGGGACGCGAACGCGCTCGGTGAAGACGTCGTAATTACGGGCTTCGATGCGGCGAAGGAGATCGTGATAGATGGTGACGAGGACCCAGAGCGCGGGGCGCGAATCTGGGTCGATGAGGGGGAGAAGCGCGAAGCCGGATTTGTAATCGTCCTCGGCACGTTTTGCGAGACTCTCAAGGAGTTCGCGCTGATTGAGGGTCATGCGGGCGCCGTCGCGGAGGGCGGCGAGGTCTTCGATGCGGACACTGAAGCGGTCGAGGTCCTCCAGCGGAACATAGATGCGGCCGCGCTCGGCATCTTCGCGGACGTCTCGGAGGATGTTGGTGAGCTGGAAAGCGACGCCGGTGTATTCGGCGAGGTCTTCGGCGCGAGGATCGTCGTAGCCGAAGATGCGAATGCAGACGAGGCCCACGACAGAGGCGACGTAGTAGCAGTACTGGCGGAGCTCGTCGAAGGTGGCGTAGGTATCCCAGGCGTCCTGGGGGCGAGGTTGCGCGGCTCCGTTGGATTCGGCTGTCGGGGGCGCGGGCGGCTCGATGGCGGGCTCAAGATCCATGGCGGTGCCGCGGACGAGCTGATCGAGGAGATCGAGGGGGATGTTGAAGTGGAGTCGGGTGTCGGCGAGAGCGAGGAAGACGGGATCGTCTGTATCCTCACCGGCAGCGGTGTTGTGCCATGCGCCGAGCCAGGCGGCGAGATCGGCACGTCGCTGTTCGCGGGAGCGGGACTCGTCGTCGGAGATGTCGTCGGCATGGCGCATGAAGGCGTAGACGGCGCAGATGGCGTTGCGTTTGTGCTTTGGGAGGGCGAGGAAAGCGTAGTAGAAATTCTTCGCCTGGCGACGGGCGATTTCGGTGCATTTTTCGTAGGCCGCGTCGAGTTTGAGATCACCAAGGCGGCGGCCCGGGGTCAAGCGGCGCTCCACTTCTTTGCGAGGGCGCGGAGGAGCAGGGTGGCTTTGCCGAATTTGGAGATGGAGGGACGAGTCCTGAGGACGTTGTAGTTCTGGCGCTCGATGGCGCGAAGGATGGCGAGGCCGCCGCGGGAGAAGAGGTCGAGGTCGAGAGCGAGCTCGCGGTCGACCATGCCGATGAGGGGCAGGCCTGCGCGGAAGAGACTTGCGGCGGAGTCGACTTCGTAGCGCATCAGTTCACGGAACTGAGGAGTAAAACTGCGGGCGGCAATATTGGCCTCGTCGACGCCGAAGCGATCCATGTCTTCGCAAGGGATGTAGACGCGGCCCCGCCTGTAGTCGGAGTGGACATCCTGCCAGAAATTGGCGAGCTGGAGGGCGGAGCAGGTTTGGTCGGAGAGGGCGAAGCGCTCGTCGTCGCGATAGCCACAGGCGTAGAGGACGATGCGGCCGACAGGGTTGGCGGAGTAGCGGCAGTAGGCGAGGACGTCCTCCAGCGTGGCGAAACGGGTGACGATTTGATCCTGACGGAAGGCGACGAGGAGATCGGCGAAGGGCTCTTTGGGAATGTCGCAAATGCGGATGGTTTCAGCGAGGGCAACGAAGACGGGGTGACGAGTCTCGCCGCGATAGCAGGCGTCGAGTTCGGCTCCCCAAAGGTCGAGGAGGGCGAGGGAGGCTTCGGGGTTGCCGACTTCGTCGCCGAGGTCGTCAGAGACGCGGCAATAAGCGTAGATGGCGTGGAAGTGGGGGCGAAGGCTCTCCGGAAGAAACCAGGAAGCTACGTGGAAATTTTCGTAATGGGTTTCGGCGAGGTGGCGGCACCAGGCGCGGGCTTCCTCAAGGGTCGGAGGTATCGAAGGGATGCGGTAGTCCGCGGGAAGGGCGGACCATCCCTTTTCGAGCAATTCCTGGCGTGCGTCGTTGTGTGCGACATCAACCGGCATTGGCACGGCGGCTCTCTTAGGGAATGATAGCGGTCTTGATGTCGCCGGCGCGGTTCATGAGGCGGCGGAAGACGCGGTTGAGCTCGGAGAGGGGGGCGCGGCTGGTGATGGTATCGCTGGAGCGGAACTTGCCGCTGACGATGAGATCGAAAGCTTTGCGCGCGGCGGCCGGAGTGTGATGGAAGCTGGCGCGGAGGTTGATGTTGTTGTAGTGCAGGCGGTTAGTGTCTAGTTCGACTTTGGTGCCTGCAGCGGGTCCGCCAAAGAAATTGACGGTGCCACCTTTACGGACCATGTCGACGGCCCATTCCCAGGCGATCGGCTTGGCGACGGCTTCGATCGCGATATCCACGCCGCGGCGCTGAGGAGTGAGAGCACGGACAGCGGCCACGGGATCGGAGTCGGCGGAGATCTGAATGACTTCGGAAGCGCCGAAGCGCTTAGCTGCGGCGATCTGCTCGTCGCGTTTGACGACGGCGATGACGCTGAGGCCGGAGAGCTGGGCGAGATGCATGAACATGAGGCCGATGGGGCCAGCGCCGATGATGGCTATGGTGTCGCCGGGCTTGGGCTGGCATTCATCGAGGCCGTGCACTACGCAGGCGAGGGCTTCGGTGAGGGCGGCGTGTTCGAAGGAGATGCCGGTAGGAATGCGGAGGGTATTTTTGGCGACGATGCGGGATGGGATGAGGAGATATTCGGCATAGGCGCCGTTGTTGAAGATGAGGCGGTCGCAGAGGTTTTCCTGGTCGTGGCGGCAGTAGTAGCAGTCACCGCAGGGAGCGGAGTTGAGGGCGACGACGCGATCGCCGGAACGAAAGGCGGCGACGCCGCGGCCGACCTGATGGACGGTGCCAGCGAGCTCATGTCCGAAGGGGATTGGGGGCTTGAGCATCCGGGCGTGATAGCCACGGCGGTAGACCTTGAGGTCTGTGCCGCAGGTAAGCGCGGCATGGACGCGGACGACGATTTCGCCAGCCCCCGCCTTCGGCATGGGAACCTGCTCGATACGCAGGTCCTCCCGGCCGTGGAGGACGGCGGCTGTCATATGCGCTGCCATCTTTCTATTGTCTCAAAGATCGGAGTTTACGGCTGAATGAAGACCTTCATGGAGTTACCGGAGGGATTCGAAGCGACACCTATGGCTTCGACGGAGTCCTCGAGTGAGAAGCGGTGAGAAATGAGGCGGGTAAGGTCGAAGCCGGTGCGATAGCCCTGGAAAACGATCTCTTCGACCTCGGGCTGGAGCTCGAAAGAGGAGCTGTAGGAGCCCATGAGGGTCTTTTCATCCATGCAGACGACGGCGGGATCGAAGGCAGCTTCGCAGTGTTGGGTGGCGGCGAAGAGGAGGACGCGGCCACCGGGGCGGGCGGCATCCATGGCGGTGCGAATGAGGGCATTGCCGCCGACGGCGACGATGACGGCATCGGCTCCGCGGCCTTCGCTGGCGTTGTGGGCAGCGGCGACTACATCTTCTTTGCTGGCGTCGATAGGGTGGTTGAGGCCGTAGATCGAGGCGATTTCGTGACGCGCCGGATAAAGGTCGGAGGTGAGGACCTTGGCACCGGAGCGGGCGGCGAGAGCGGCGAGAAGGATGCCGATGGGGCCCTGGCCGATGACGAGGACGGTCTCATCGGGTTCGAGGGCGAGATTACGAACGCCCTTGTAGACGGTATTGACGGGTTCAACGAAGGCGGCTTGTTCGAAGGAGACGCCGTCGGGAATTTTGATGAGGCCGCGGTTGACGATCCAGGGCATGACTCGGACGTATTCGGCGAAACCTCCGCCGGCGGGCTCGAAACCCGCGGTGACACCGACGCGCTTGTAGTCATTGCATTGAGAGGGGGTCTTCTTGCGGCAGTAGTAGCACTGGCCGCAGGGAGTGTGGTGAAAGACCATGACGCGGTCGTCGACGTGGAAACCCTGGACGCCTTCGCCGGTGGCGGCGATGACTCCGGAGATTTCGTGGCCGAAGATGCGAGGGGCGGAGTGGGAACCGGTGTGGATCTTTTTGAGGTCGGTGCCGCAGACACCGCAGGAATGGACACGGATGAGAACTTCACCGGCGCCGATTTCGGGAACGGGCACGGTTTCGACGCGAACGTCGTTGATACCGCGATAGACGGCAGCGCGCATGGTTGCAGGCATAGGCGCAGGCGTCTCTTCCTGCAGGTCGTTACTGGTAGCTGTAGCCATTGGGACTCTGATAATCAGCTTACCGAAGTCGAGAGGGACGAGGAAACAAAATTCGATAGCTGCACAGCGGCGAGGTGGCTGTTTTTTTCGAGCTCGCCGAGGACCCTCCAGTATCGAGGATGCAGGATGGCGTATGTAACGAAGGCAGCCGTGCGGAGCCGCCCTTCGGGATTGGTGAAGCGGTTGAAGTCGGGGAGCTCGTCGTTGGGGCCGTCTGTAACAGCTTTGAAACAAAGAAAGGCAAGATTTCTTTCTCGGGCAAATCGGGCTACCGTCGCGGCTTCCATGTCGACGAGGACGGCTTGCCAGGTGGCGGCGAGTTGGCGTTTTTCTTCCGGGTTGGCGACGTGGTCGAGGGTGATGAGGCGCTGGCCTTTTGGGTTGGCGGTGGAGAAGCGCTCGCTGGTGTGGGGGTCGATGACCTCGCGGACGGAGACGGCTTCGGGGGCGGTGAGTCCGCAGGACAGGGAGCCGGCGTAGCCGACGGAGATGATGGTGTCGATGGTGGCGTCTGGGGGGCCCGCAGCGAAGACGCGTTCGCAGGCGCGGATGACGGCTTTTTCGCCCATGCCCTCGCAGGCGGCGACGGCTTCGATTGGGCCGATGCGGCCGTAGGCGAGGTGGTGGTGATGGGTCCATTGGCGGGTGAGCGGCTTGAGCTCGCTGGGGAGTGCGGCGACGATTCCGATGCGTTTCATTGGGAGCTCGTGTTGATGAGTCTAATTCTGTTTTCCGGAGAATTCACCACAGAGAGCACAGAGAACGCAGAGAAAGACATTTACGGAGTCGGCTCGGTCGGGTATCAGGGTTCGGCGGTCGGCACGACGGGGAGGCTGATGTAGCTGGCTTCGCCGGGTGTGTGCCAGATACGTTGCGTGGCTTTCTGGTAGTCCTGCGGCTGGGCGAGGAAGATATTGGGCACGAATTTTTGAGGGTTGCGGTCGTAGAGGGGGAAGAGCGTGGACTGGACCTGGACCATGATGCGGTGTCCAGCGAGGAAGGTGTGGTTGACCATGGGGAGCCCGAAGACGTAGGGAAGGGGCGTGTTGGGCTGGATGGCTTCGGGGTGTTCGAAGCTGGTGCGATAGCGTCCGCGGAAGATGTCCGTCGCGATGGGGAGCTCGTATCCGCTTAGGGTTGTTGTTGGGATTTGGTCGGGCTGCACGTCTATGAGTTTGACGGCCCAGTCCGAATCCGTGCCGGTGGTGGAGGCGATGAGATGGACCATGACTTCGCCGGAGAGCTTCATGGGTTCTTTCAGCGGCTCGGACTCGAAGGTGAGGACGTCGGGGCGGCCATCGACGAAGCGCTGATCGGTAACGAGCCAGGTGCGCCAGCCCATGCCGTCGGCGTCATCGACGGGGCGGGGGCGGTAGGGGACGGGCTTCGCGGGATCGGAGACGTACTCGTCGAATTTCGCAGCGGACGGTGATGGCTGATCGAAGGACAGCTTGCCGTCGGCGGCGAGGTAGAGGGGTTTCGATGTCGAAGGGCAGCCCTGTTCGCAGCTGGCGGGGAAGACGGGCGGGCGATCCCAATGGTCGAGGCCGGTGTCGTAGATGAAGACGGCGGGCGTTGGCGCGGTGGGCGAGCCGGTCTTGAGGTATTGATTCATGAACGGGAGCAGAATGTCGCGACGCCACTGCGCAGCAGTGTCTGTGGCCCAGACGAGCGGGCCGAGGGCGCGGCCTTCGCGATTGACCTGACTGTGGAACCACGGGCCCATGACGAGGTAGTTCATGTTAGAGGGCGTATTTTTCGCTTTGAGGGCGCGATAGCTGTGGATGGCGCCCCACATGTCTTCCTGGTCCCACAGGCCCTGCTCCCACATAGTGGGAACGGTGAGCGGGTGGTGGACGATGAGATGGTCGAGGGCCTGGCTTTGCCAGAATCCGTCGTAGGCGGGGTGGTCAACCATGACGCGCCAGTAGGGGAGCTGGTCCACGCCTTCGGATTTTGCGAAGTCATTGGCGGAGCCGGCCTGGAGGTAGTTGGTGTAGTCGTCGCGGCCGGGATGCGGAACAGGAACACCTTCGCCGCGGCGCGAGGTCTGGCCGAGGACATAGTCGATGTTGGGCTGGCGGAAGGCGCCGTAGTGGAACCAGTCATCGCCCATCCAGCCATCGACCATGGGGCTTTCGGGTGCGGCGGCTTTGAGTGCGGGGTGGGGATTGAGCAGCGCCATGACTACGGTGAAGCCTTCGTAGCTGGAACCGATCATGCCGACGCGGCCGTTGGACTCGGGAACATTCTTGACGAGCCAGTCGATAGTGTCCCAGGCATCGGTGGTGTCGTCGGCGCCGGAGGGGTTGTAGCCGGAGTTCACGGGCGGGGGCGTCATCAGGTACGGACCTTCGGATCCGTACTTGCCGCGGACGTCCTGATA
>Ga0302324_100025183_pt1 | contig 11429 bp, 14 predicted proteins | sample Palsa_T0_1_FD_201949 | JGI IMG/M metagenome (GOLD analysis project Ga0302324, IMG submission 201949) | Peat permafrost microbial communities from Stordalen Mire near Abisko, Sweden - Palsa_T0_1 | ecosystem: Environmental > Terrestrial > Soil > Palsa > Peat permafrost | place: Sweden: Abisko... | reverse complement strand
ACCGAACTCAATACCGGCGCCTACATCGTAGCCGGGCTTGTTGACACTGTAGGAGGAGAGGACCTCTGTGCCCACTCCTACACCGGGGTGGAGGCCAAAGAATGAATTGCCATAGGAGGCCTGGCCAAAGACGGGCTCATTGAATTCCTCCGTTTGATGGAATAGGCCGCCTCCGCCAGTTACATAAAGGTCGAAGCGATGGATGCCGGCTACATGATAGACGGGATTCACCAGCGCGGTGAAGATGTGTACATCGCCACCCTGCTCTCCGAGGTTGCCTAACGTAGCGCCATTAACGCCGAAATAGTTGTAGCCGAGGTCGAGCTTGACGCCGAATCCATGTGAGATATTCAAGCCCGAGCCGCCGTCTATATTCCATCCGGTCTTATCAAGTGCCGAGCGGGTGGAACCCACCGATTCGGTGAAACCCGCGCCGAGGTCGAAAGTGAATTTCGGAGACTCCTGCGCGAGCAGAAGGCTTCCGCTTACCGAGGTCAAAATCAAAAGTGTATTAAGGGTTTTCATTGATATGGTCCTGAAGTTGCGCTTTACACTTGGCCAAGTGCTTGGCGATTTACTATGCAAAAACGATGCCAGTATTGAGACTCTTTTGTAACAGGATGTCCAAGCATGAGATGGCTCGACGCTCTTCGGGCCGCCGTTGTGTGCGGCTCGCGACAACTGTTGAAGAATCGGCTCACTAGCGACGGCTACGCGGAGCAAGTTCTGCTATCTTGGTACATATGTACCAAGGCAAAGAACATCCATTGCACGCGGTCGAACGGGTGCAGACCGGGGTTCGCATTGAGAAACGAATCCTGAAGGTAATGAAGGCGATCGCCGAATACCATGATCTGACCTTGGGTGACCTCATCGAAGGTATCGTTCTGCACGCATTTGAAGGCAAGTGTGCGTTTGGGCCCGAGAGCCTGAAGCTCGTCGCCGAGTTCAAGAAGATCTATCAACTTGACCTCGATGCCAGCGCGAGTCACAAGCTGGTCGAGCGAAAAACGGGAAAGGGGAGGAAAGCGTGAGCACCGAACGAAGTCTTTCGATCCTTCGCATTGTGGAGGGGATAGTTGTGGGATGGTACAGCGCGTTGCTGATCTTTCATCAGCTGCATGGCCGTATGCATCTTCCGCTGTTGATATTGGGCGCGGTTGAGTTGATTGCGGCGATTCTATTTCTGGCGCCGCAGACCCTGCGAGTGGGAGGCATAGCGCTCATCGTCGTTTTCGTGGCCGCGGCTGGTTTTCATATACTGCATGACGAATACGATGTTGGCTACCTGATAATCTATGGCGCAGCGGCTTTCGCGGTCGTCGCCAATGAGAAGCGTGCATGAGCGATGACGATTTGATTGCCGGGCTGGAGGACTGTTCTCTGCCGGAGGCTTGCTTTCATCACGCGGATCACTTGCATGCGGCATGGGTGTACCTCTCGCGGTTTCCCGTGCTCGAGGCGATCGACCGCTTTTCAAGGGCGCTCCGGGGTTACGCTGCGTTTCTGGGCAAGGCGGATCGGTATCACGAGACGATTACGTGGGCTTATCTGCTCCTGTTGAATGAGCGGATGCGGAGTGGGGAAGCGATTGCGAACTGGAACGATTTTGCCGCGGCGCATCGGGATCTGTTCGATTGGAACGATTCGATTTTGAGGAAGTATTACCGGAAAGAGACGCTTGAGTCCGAAAAGGCACGGATGGACTTTGTCATGCCGGACCATCGACGAACGAATTGAGTTTCTCCTCCAATCGAACGAGTCGCACAATCAGCAGATTGGCGAACTAGCGGCTAAGATGGATGCCCTTACGCCTAATGTTAACCGGTTGGTTGAGGTGACCAACCAAGATGCCACGGCGATCCGGACGCTCGCTCGAATTTGCGGATGCGCATGAACGGCGCCTAACGGATCTCGAATCCGGCGAATAGAGGAGCGATGACGAGTTGATTGCGGGGCTTGAGAACTGTACGCTCCCGCCTGACCGGTTTCTTGAGTCCGAAAGGGCACGGACGGTCTTTGTCATGCGGGACCTTTGAGATAAGATCGGGGGCATGTTCCGTCTTCTTTGTTTTGCTTTCGCGATTGACCTCATTGCTCAAACTCCCCGGCCCGCCCCGCCTACACGCGATCCTCATACGCCCGGCTACGTCACAGCCAAGGAATTACCGGATGGGCAAGTTCCGCCGGCCGATGCCGATGGGAATTTCATCCTCGGCCCCACGCACCAGCCCGCGCCTGAGATGGCCGTGAAAGAGGGCGTTCCGGTGGGGACGATTTACAATTTCACGATGGAATCGGCCGATAGCAAGATCTATCCAGGCATCAAGCGGGATCCCGGTCCGTTGGGCGAGCCCGATCCGAAGGACCCTGCGAAGTTGATCGTCACGACGAGCCATCCGGCGCCCTATACGCGCAAGGTGTCCGTGTACGTGCCGAAGCAATATGTTGCTGGTACCGCGGCGCCGTTCATTGTTGGAGCGGATGGGCCGGACGCGTCGATGCCTAAGGTCCTCGATAACCTCATCGCCGAACACAAGGTTCCGGTCATGGTTTCCATTTCGATCGGCAACGGGTCGGGAGATGCGCAAGGTAGCCAGCGCGGCATGGAATACGACACCATGTCGGGACTCTATGCCGAGTTCGTCGAGAAGGAGGTGCTGCCGAGGGTGGAGAAGGAGTGCAACGTAAAGCTGACGAAAGATCCGGAAGGCCGGGCGACAATGGGCGGCAGCTCGGGCGGGTCGGCCGCGCTGATTATGGCTTGGTATCACCCGGAGTGGTACCACCGCGTACTTACTTACTCGGGCACCTATGTAAACCAACAATGGCCGACCGATCCAAAGGTTCCGCATGGAGCTTGGGAGTTCCATGAACACCTGATTCCGAAAAGCAAGAAGATGCCGATCCGGCTATGGATGGAAGTAGGCGACCGCGATAACTACAACCCCAACGTAATGCGCGACGAGATGCATGACTGGGTGCTGGCGAACGAGAACATGGCGAAGGTGCTCGCCGCCAAGGGTTATCACTACCAGTTCGTATTCGCGGTTAATGCGGGACACACGGACCGCAATGTGAAGCAGCAGACTTTGCCCGAGGCGCTTGAATATGTTTGGGCGGGATACAAGCCGAAGAAGAATTAAGGGACGGGAATCAGCAGCGCTTTGCCGGCGAAGGTCGTGAGGCCATCGAGCGAATCGAGGAATCCTGGAGCGAGGTCCGAGTAGCATTCGAGATGCCAGAGAACTTCCGCGTTTACCCAGGCTTTTTCGCGGGCCGCGCTGACACCCCATGCAGCGAGGAGATCTTCCAAATGCGAGACAGGAGGTAGCGGGTCGCCGAGCAATCGCACGTTTAGTACGCGCTTGGCCTCATCAATGAGGCTGTCGAGCGTGGAGTTGACGGCCGTATAGTCCTTGTATTCAGCAGAACCGTGTTCCGGCTCGGTCCTCGTCGCGGTGCAGGTTGCCACGATGGCTTGAGGCAGATCGTGATTGATATGTGCGTTGATGCCTGCCAGCGCGAACTGTATGCGGGCTATCCGACTTTGGGCGCGAACGTCGAAGAGCGCCTGCCAGCAGCTTGGGCACTGCGCGCCCTTGAGTGAAGCTCCAAGGGCACTGAAGTACAGACGCGCGAATTGGATATCGAGTTCGGTGAGCCAGGCAAGTTCCGTAAAACCTCCGGCGGCGATGCGAGCTTCGACCGCAGTAGTGACCTTCAGGTATTCCCAGTTGAACCATTTCAGGCCGTCACCATCGACGCAGGTGGCGTCGATGGTCTGCATGATCCGCAGTACATCGGCGACCGAATCGGCGGGCTGTTGAACGGCCGCCAGAAGTACTGCGTCATATGGGAACATGTCAGCGCGTTTCTAGAACCATAACAGACGCGATCTTGCCCGGGGCCGTTGGGGGAAGCGCGACGGCGAGATGAGCGGCGGTTTGCTTCAGCTTGAGAGAGGCGTGTTTCGAATCGGCCAGGAAATAAGCCTTGGTCACGCTGCCGGGGACCTTATCGAGTTCGAACCCGCCTTGTGGCCACTTGAAGAAGGTGATGTAGAGCTTGCCCGGCTTGGTGGTGCAGCGCCAGTCGGTATTCGCTTTGTAAGTTGGCTTGCCTTGTTTATCGAGGACTCCGGGGATGATGGTGCCGAGTTCATCGCCGAAAGGCGTGGGGCCAGCGCCATAGATCGCATCGCCGTTGATCTTCAGCCAGCGGCCGACTTCGCGCAGGTTGTCCTGGCTGGCCTGGGGGATGACGCCTTCGGAAGTGGGCCCGACATTCAAGAGATAGTTACCGCCCTTGCTGGCGATGTCGACCAGCTTGAAGGTCAGGTCTTCAGGGGTCTTCCAATCGGTGTCGTCTTTCTTGAAGCCCCAGGTTTTATTGAGAGTAGCGGGAACTTCCCAATCGCCTTTGACAACTGTGTCGGGGATCCTGTTGTCGCCCATCGAGACATAATCGCCTTCCTTGCCGAGGCGGCCATCGATCAAGGTATTGGGTTGCGCATTGTGGACGATATCGATGAAGCGCTGACCGCGGTCGCCGACATTCATCATGCGCGGCGTGTCGAACCAGACCAGGCAGATGGGTCCGTATTTAGTGAGCAGTTCCTTGACTTGAGGTTCGGCTTTTCCGCGCAGGTATTGGTCGAAGTCCTTCTTGTCGTCGGGGCCGAAGTCCCAGGTGTTGCCCGCGCCGTTGGGCTCATGCCAGTCCTGCGCCTGGGAGTAGTAGAAGCCGAACTTGATGTGATGGCGGGCGGCCGCATCGGCGAGTTCCTTGATGGGGTCGCGATGGAAGGGCGTGGCGTCGTAGATGTTGTATTTGCTGACCTCCGAGTGATACATCGCGAAGCCGTCGTGGTGCTTGCTGGTGATGACGATGTACTTCATGCCGGCGTCCTGCGCCATCTGAACCCATTCCTCAGCGTTGAATTTTACGGGATCGAACTGTTTTGCCAGCTGCTCGTATTCGGTGACCGGAATCTTCGCGCGGTTCATAATCCATTCGCCGATGCCGGGGATCTTCTGGCCTTTCCATTCGCCCGCGGGGATGGAGTAGAGGCCCCAGTGGATGAAGAGTCCGAACTTGGCTTCGCGGAACCATTCCATTTTTTGGTCCTGCGTGAGATCGGCGGCGGGGAGCAGTTGGCTGCAGAGCGCGAATAGGATGGCGGCCGAGGAGAGGAAGAGCTTGCGTTTCATGACAATACTTTATCCCAATACTTTATCGTTGAAGTACAAGATCTGAACTTGCGGTGAGATTGCCGGATTGCAAATCGATGAACCAGGCGTTTGTGCCTTCGGGTATGGCGGCGGTCACGCGAATGTGCGGCCCGCTTTGCGTGAATGTGGCGGGGGTTTGCGTCCACTTGCTGGGGACTGTTGAGGTTGCGTCGGTAGTGGTGAAGAGGATCGCAGCGGTGATCGGCTTGGTACTGGAGAATTCGTAGGGCGAGATCTGCTTGAGCCACGGTTCGCCATCGCGCACAACGGATTCGGCGAAAGCGTAGCTGTCGGGCGGATTCCAGCCCGCGGGATGGCCGTGCTTCATGCCGGGTAGGATGGCCACCATGTGCGGACCGGGTGCGGCATTGTAGGAGGCTCGCTGCGAAGTGAGCGGGAAGTGGACATCATCGGGCCAACTGAACCAGAGCGCGGGCATGGTGGCATGAGGCAGCCAGACCAGCGGATTCCACACCACTCGATAGAGCGTGTTGTCATGGAGCGCGGCCCCATATTGGTTGGGAGTATCGGCCAGGTCGCCGCAACCGTAAGTAGGGATCACGAAGGCGAAGCGTGTGTCGATTCCCATCGCCGTTGCGGCAATCACTCCGCCCCATGAGATGCCCATCAGCCCCACCTTTTGAGCATCCACCTCAGGAAAGGAACGGAGCAGAGAGTTGGCGAGCACAGTATCGGCTACGGCGTGGTAGATCCACTGGTCAGCAATCGGTTCGGCGCTGTCGTTATAGATGTTGTCGCGAGCGGGTCCGGCCCAGGCGTGGCGATGCCATGCCTTGTCATCCTTCGTATCGGTTTGACCTTCGACGGCGATGCTGATCGCCGCAAAGCCGTGTTCGTTCCACTTTTTGACCCACTCTTTATAAGCGGTGCCACCTCCGCCGTGAACGAGGACGACCGCGGGGAGCTTGCTCGATCGGCCTGCGGGAGCGCCGTACCAGGCGAAGACGCGAGTAGGTTTACCGCGATACGGAAGAGCGTCGAAGAAGAGAGCGCGGAGATTACCATCGGCTTCAGCATCGTGCGTAGCTGGCGGCTTAGTGAGAGTGCCGAGTTGAGCTACTTGTTGCCGTAAAGCGAGGTAGTCTTCGCTGGCCAGAAGTAAGGTGAGAACAAAGACGGAGCGGAACACTACTTGTCGAAGGTAACCGAAGAATCCGCGCCGAACTTGCGATAGTTACGGAACTCGATCACATTGCGGGAACAGTTGCGCGTCCCGGTTTCGCAAGCCATGTTTTCGCCGCGCACGGGAAGTAGATAGCTCTTACCTTCAATGTTGACGAATCCGTATTCGATGACGGATTCGGCCTTGTCGTAAGCGAAGTCGCGGGGCATGCCCTGGGCGATCTGTTCGATGCGCAGGACGCGGCGGCTATCCTTATCGATCCAAAGACTGCCGTGATAGGCGGGACTGTACTGGCGGCCGGAAGTGGATACCAGGGTCCAGTGTGAATAGGGTTGCTGGACGGACATGTTGTACACAAACGCAGGGCGGCCGGCAATGTTGTCTTCGCCGCGCTTGGTGAAAGTAGCGGCGGTTGAGTAGGAAAGAACGTCTTGCAGAGTGATGGTAAATTCGCCCGTCGACCAGGAGCCGGAATCCTCAGGCTTGCCACTCATGGGGCGTCCGTTGATCTTCAAGTTACGGTAATCTTCCTTTCCGCCAACCGATGCCACTTCGCAGGAGACTACGTCCATCGCGCGCCAGTTGGTGGGGTAACCGGAGCCCTGATAGCGGGTGGTGACCTGTTCGACCAGAAAGTTAGGCAGGCTGGCCGTGAAGTAAGATGCAGCATCGCGGGCGTCGTTGATCACCATGTCGTCGGTGTTGGGAATGGGAGCGCGAGCGGCTTCCGATACAGGATCTCTGACGGGAGCATCGCTAGCAGGGCGCGTACCCAAGGAGGGTTCACCGCGATCACCGGAACTCGAAGAGGAAGGCGGCGGAGTGCTATCGGAGATGTTGGTGTCGGAGCCGCTGGAATCCTTGGACGTGACAGTGTGAGTCTTGCCCATGTCGGAGGAAGTGGGCGTCGAGATGGCGGTTTCCTCGACTGGGGATTCGGCAGTCTCGCGGTCTGACTTGCTCCCGGATTTCGCCAGGATCACGTGGATGGCGGTTTCGGGATCGTCGGGATTGGTGTCGATCGTGAGGCGGTCGCCAGGATGTAGGAGCGAATCGCGCATGGGCTTCCCATCCTTGCCGAGGAACTCTGTCTTCGCAATGAGGCGGAATTTCAAGACCCGGCTAGGCGAGGTTTGGAGCAAAAGATCTTTTTCTCCCAGTTTGCGCAGAGTGCCATCGACAGAAGCGACTGTGACCTTGGAGGTTCCCGTGGACTCCGTTTTCGGCTTCCGCTTGGGAAGGTGGATCGAGGGCATGGGTATGCCAGTCGATGGATACTGGCCAGGCGGATACTGGCCAGGCGGATATTGACCGGGAGGGTATTGACCAGGCGGATACTGACCCGGAGGGTATTGTCCTCCTGGAGGATACTGACCGCCAGGATATTGGCCAGGGTACTGACCGAGAGCGAGCGCTTGCAACAGGAGAAGAGCGGGGACGAGGGTCCTCAAATGGCTCATGAATTTCATCTCCTTTCGTGTGTCCAATATACCGCTAATGGCGGCGTAGATTGCGGGCGAGATACCAGACAATGGCTGCATTGGCCAAGAGCACGCCGCAACGGATGGGCGTGAAGTGGTGGAAAATTTCGTAAACTTCGAGCGGAATGAAGATCGCCGTAATGATAACCACCAGGTATTCCGCCCAACGCTTTCGCAGCACCAGGCCGACGCCTTCGATGAGGCGCAGACCGGCGTAGATAAAGCTGCCGAGGCTCAGTTCGCGGATTTGCTTGGGCGAGACGGCGAGGACCTTATTGAGAAAGAGGTGGATGTAGTGGTTATCGGGATCCATGCGCAGGAGGTGGATCCAGCGGAGGATGGGTTCCGAGATGTTGCGGTGCAGGTAGCGCAGCAGTCCGATTCCCAAAGCGAACAGCGCCAGGGCTTCCAGAAGCTTGTAGGAGCCGATGAGCACCAGCGCGATCGAGGTGGACTTCTGGGGTTTGGATCTCGGGCGGTTGGACTTCGGCAACCCACCATTATGATGGAGGCTTATGTCTCTGACGGTGGCGGTGGTGCAGGCGGCGCCGGTTGCGTTCGATACGGCGCGAAGTTTGGAGAAGGCGCTTCGGTCGATCGAGGCCGCGAATGGCGCGGAGTTGATCGTTTTCCCGGAGGCGTTTCTGGGTGGCTATCCGAAGGGGATGGATTTCGGCGCGCGCGTGGGGTCGCGGTCGGCGGAGGGGCGCAAGTGGTTCCGCAGATACTTTGAGGGCGCGGTTGATGTACCGGGCCGGGAGACAGAATCGCTGGGTGAAGCGGCGCGCGCTCAAGGTGCCTGGGTGGTGATGGGCGTGATTGAACGCGATGGCGGCACGCTGTACTGCACCGCGCTCATGTTCAGTCCGCAAGGCGAGTTGGCGGGCAAACATCGGAAGCTGATGCCGACTGCGATGGAACGAATCATCTGGGGGTTCGGCGACGGATCAACCATGCCGGTGCTGGATACAGAGATCGGGAAGCTGGGCGCGGTAATCTGCTGGGAGAATTACATGCCTCTGCTGCGGATGGCGATGTACCAGAAAGGCATCCAACTCTATTGCGCGCCGACCGTGGACGATCGCGAAATCTGGATTTCAACGATGCGGCACATCGCATACGAGGGCCGTTGCTTTGTGATGTCGGCGTGCCAGTTTATGCGAGCGGGAGAATTTCCTGATGGTACGGAGATCCGCGGCGGCAGCGTGATTGTGGGGCCACTGGGACAAGTGCTGGCGGGGCCGGTGTATGGCGAGGAGTGTGTGCTGAGGGCGGAGATTGATTTAGGCGAGATCGCGGAGGCGAAGTACGATCTGGATGTTGCGGGACATTATTCAAGGCCGGATGTGTTTCAGTTGCGGGTGAATGAAGGATAAGGTTTGACATGTCCGGCATTGGGGGGAATAACATTGTTATCACCATGAAGGCTTTGCACGTCAGCATCCGGCGTATCGGCAATTCACAAGGCGTCGTCATTCCCAAGCCAGTCCTAGCCCAACTCGGTTTGAACGGCGAGGCGGGAGCGGAAATGACCATTGAGGGAGGCGCTCTAGTGCTGCGCAAGCCGGCGAGCCCTGTCCGTGCTGGTTGGGCGGAAGCATCCAGAAGGATCGCCGAAGCCGGCGACGACAAACTCGTAATGGGCGAGTTCGGGAACGCGTCCGACAAGGAATTGGTTTGGTGACGCGTGGGGAGATCTGGCTCGTGAACCTCGATCCCACTGTTGGGACCGAGATACGCAAGACACGGCCATGGGTAGTGGTCTCGCCAGCCGAAATGCACGATCACCTGCGTACCGTAATCGTCGCGCCAATGACCACTGGGAGCCGTGCCGCTCCTTTTCGGATCGCGGTTACCCACAACGGCCAGAAGGGTTTAATCCTTCTCGATCAGATGCGCGCGGTGGATAAGGCCCGGTTGGCGAAGAAACTAGGATCAGTTTCTTCCAAGACACTCACTTCGACATTGAGCACCCTGCAAGAAGTGTTTACCGAGTGAGATTCGAACCTTCATTAGGGCGTTGACATACCAGACACGCCCTTGACCTTATGGCCTGGTTGCTTCTTCGACCCAACGTCTGGAAACATCGCATATTGAGACGAGTGAGTATGGTCCGCCAGCGCCCGTGATGTCGAGAGTGTCCATGGCGATCCCATGTTGGTGTTCCCAATTGTCATCGCATTGATTCGAATACCACTGTTGTAGCCACGTGATCGAACTCATTTGCTGAACCCAGCGTTCTTCGTCAGCCGTGCCGAGTCAACCTTGTTGCCGAAGTATTGATCATTCAGCCGCCGCCTTGTTTCCGTTGGTCAATCTGGTTACCACGCGCCGATCAGTTCTTCCCAGCCCAGCGCATATCCCACGGCCCGTTTGACATCCTGTACCTTCGCCGCAGGAAGCAGGCCGATTCTTTCCGTCAAGTTGTGCCGCGAAATTGTCCGCAGGTTATCGCAGTTCACTACACAGGGCTTCGGAAGTCCCTCCCTAGCGCCCAGCGGCACTTCGATCGGGATCTTCCGAATTGTCGTAGTAATCTCCGCAGCGACGTACTTGTTCAGAAAATTGTAGGCATCGCCTCGGCTCAAAAGTAGAACGGGCCGCCTTCCCACAGGCTTCGGCAGGTCGGCCCACCAGATTTCATATTGCGTCATTTTCGATCTCGTCAGGCCTTCCAGTCTTCAGCGTTAGACCAATCGTCGGCATCCGAGCATGAATCGGGCTGGCGGAGGTAAGCCTCCCGAATCTGCTCGTACTCGCGTCTGCGAATCGCTTCTCTAACAGCCTGACGAATGAACTCTGCTCTCTGGCGCTTGGCGGCAGGCGCAATTTGGTTCAGGGATTTCAATGTCGCGTCATCGAACTGCACCAATATAGAGGACATTGTCGTTTCTCTATATCATTAGACCATATATTGGCAGCAGTGCCGGAAGCCGCTATTCTGTAAAGGTAGATGGAAAGCGCTGGCGTCCCGCAAAAATGGAACGCGTTCTGGGCAACAGTTAAACAATTCGAAGCGGGAAAGATGAACCCCTGGATGGGGTTCCGGAATGCCATTGGCGTGGCGCTTCCGCTGGTTGCTGGATTAGCTGCCGGACAGCCGGTAGCCGGCGCGTTGATGAGCACGGGCGCACTGAACGTCTGCTTCTCCGATGCCAGCGATCCTTACGGAACTCGTGCCCGACGTATGCTGGCCTCCTGCTTTCTCTGCGCGTTTTCAATCACAGTCGGCGCACTTTCGGGCAACAATACCATCGCCGCAGTCACGCTGACTGCCATTTGGGGCATCACTGCGGGAATGATGGTGGCGGTGGGAACAACGCAGGCGGATCTCGGCACGGTAAGCCTGGTCTCCCTGGTGGTGTTCCACGCGCGGCCGATGAATCTCGAGGACGCTTTCCTGGCCGGGCTTCTCGCTCTCGGCGGAGGTCTGTTGCAAACGGGGCTCGCACTGTTGTTGTGGCCGGTGCGCCGTTACGAACCGGAGCGCAAAGAACTGGCGAAGCTTTACACGGAACTGGCCGCGATTCCCAAAGCGCCCGTGGATGGTCTAGAGGCGCCGCGAGCGAG
>Ga0302324_100025181_pt1 | contig 11429 bp, 9 predicted proteins | sample Palsa_T0_1_FD_201949 | JGI IMG/M metagenome (GOLD analysis project Ga0302324, IMG submission 201949) | Peat permafrost microbial communities from Stordalen Mire near Abisko, Sweden - Palsa_T0_1 | ecosystem: Environmental > Terrestrial > Soil > Palsa > Peat permafrost | place: Sweden: Abisko... | reverse complement strand
CCGGAGATCCCGGCCGGCTCAGCCTTCACGCTGCCGGTGCCGGAGATCCCGGCCGGCTCGGCCTTCACGCTGCCGGTGCCGGAGATCCCGGCCGGCTCAGCCTTCACGCTGCCGGTGCCGGAGATCCCGGCCGGCTCGGCCTTCACGCTGCCGGTGCCGGAGATCCCGGCCGGCTCAGCCTTCACGCTGCCGGTGCCGGAAATGCCGCTTGGTCTCATTATCATAGGCGCGGACATGACTCGCATGCCGCCGCCACCGCCCCCGTGAGGACCCGCATAACTTGTGGCTGCCGCGGTCAGCAAGCTCGTTGCGGCAATCATAAAACCTAAGGTCTTCATCGATCTTCTCCCCATGAAATGCATTTATGTCCGCTTTTGATGACCAAGGCCCGCAAGTACGTCGATTTCTTCAAGCGGGGAAGTTAAGCGATTACGCTTCACCTCGTGTGTTCCCGTCTGCTCTTTGGGCGTCGCGGTGTGCTGATCCTCAAAAAAGTAAACTCCGAACCCGTATCTCTTCCCAGTTTCGCTTCGCTCCGCCCCGGCTAAACGTGTAGTAAAGGCATCAAGTTCGGTAAGTAACTCTTGACCTCGCTCGCCAGCAAGAGCCAAGAACTTGTCGCGCCCGGCCTCTGTAAGAGGCTCATCGGACACAACAGCTCGCTCCAAATAGGCAGGTTCTTCCCCCCTGCGCAGTAAGTTATGAGCAAAGCTATCCGCAAGATTAGCCAGTACTCGACCCGCCCAGGCAATTCGCTTGATGTCAGTCTCTTGCGGGAGATAGGCACGCGAAACGCATCGAACAGTGATGGAATCGACCACTTCGACCGACTCCGACGCAACCAGTTCGTCCAGTAAGGCCTCTTCATCAGCGCCTGGGCACGCGACAGCGACTAACTCCTTAAAGCTCCGTCGCGGAGAGCCTGGAGTTGAAACCAAATCCAGATCCATCGCGAGCCCATAGGCTCCAGAAAAGTTATTGTTTGTATTCCAGACTGTCAGTAGGTTTGCGATTTGGTCGTGCTTGACAGTTCCCTTCACACCGTGCGGTCTCCCAGCGCGCGTCGCCTCACGCAATGCAGCAACGTCTGACTTGGCCAGTCCCGCTACAACCGCGATCCGTTCATCAGTTGTCGAGCGTTTCTGCTCCAACAGCCGCGCCTCGAGTGCCTGAATGTATGTGCGGCGCACCGCGACCGAGATGTCGCCTGCGGAAACGCCATATTCGAATGCGATGCGCATAAGTGGCCGCATCAGCGCTGCGAATACGTCTAGGACCGCTTCTTTTTCGCGGGCGGATTTGTTCATCGGTTTGTACTGTCGTTGTGACATAACTCTAAGTTCTTCATAGACTTATGTCAACTAACGAGACGCGGCTACCACATAGTTACGCGCATCTTCGAGAGGCGAAACTCAATCTAGAACAGTGGCTTACGAGGTAATGCTCGACGTAGATTGGGCGTGCCGGGTTGGGCTCACCGGGACGGACTCAGGTCCTCTCGCCCGGCTCGAACAACCGCCGGTGCTCGAGAATGGCGTACCGATCAGTCATGCCCGCGATGTAGTCGGCTACCACGCGGGCACGGCCGGGAGCGCCATGCGCACCATCGGCCTGCAACGCCAGGTCGCGGTGCTCCGTCGGCATAAGACTCACGTCCTTAAAGAACGCCTCGAACAGCTGTTGCAGTACGCGACGAGCCTTGGAAGTCATACGCAACACCTTGTGATGCCGATAGACCTGCTCACGCAGGAAAGTCTTGAGCTCGAGATGCTCCTCGCGACAATCGTCGCTCAGCATCGCCAGCGGTTTGGGGTGCGCGCGCACTTCGTCGATCGAGCCGGGCTTCACCTGTGCGAGCTGCGCCTGAGTGGTGCGGATGAAATCGACCACTAGATGATTGATCATGCGGCGGATGATCTCGTGGACCAAGCGGCGCTCGTTCAGCGCCGGGTAGAGCGCGACGACGGCGTCGTATTGGCGCCGGAACATGCGCACCTGCCGCAGCGAAGACAGATCCAGTAAGTGCGCGCGGATGCCATCGTCCACATCGTGGTTGTTGTAGGCGATCTCGTCGGCAAGATTGGCAATCTGCGCCTCGAGTCCGGGCTGCCGGCCCTTTATGAAACGCTCACCAAGCTCACCAAGCTCGCGGGCGTTGCGCAGCGAGCAGTGTTTGAGGATCCCTTCGCGGCACTCGAAGGTCAGGTTCAGGCCGCGGAAATCTGCGTAACGCTCCTCCAGCTCATCAACCACGCGCAGCGACTGCAGGTTGTGCTCGAAACCGCCGTAATCGCGCATGCACTCGTTGAGCGCGTCCTGACCGGCATGTCCGAATGGAGTGTGGCCGAGGTCGTGGGCGAGGCAGATCGCCTCGGTCAGCGCCTCATTGAGCTGCAGCGCGAGGGCGACTGAGCGGGCAATCTGTGCCACCTCGATCGAGTGTGTCACACGCGTGCGGTACAGGTCGCCCTCGTGGTTCACGAACACCTGGGTCTTGTAGACCAGTCGGCGAAACGCGTTGGAATGGATGATGCGGTCGCGATCGCGCTGGAACTCGCTGCGAAACTCCGGCTTTGGCTCCGGATGACGCCGGCCGCGCGATGTGCCGTCGTGCGCAGCATAGGGCGCGAGCTCGCTCATCCGAAATGCGCCGCAAGCGTGCGGGCGAGGGCGGCGGGGGGATAGTCTGCAGTAACCACGGCCTCCCCGATGCGCCGCAGCAGTACCAGCCGCACTCGTCCGCCTAACACCTTCTTGTCGATGCGCATGTGCTCGAGCGCCGCCTCGGGGGTGACCGAGGCGATGTGCGTCGGCAGTCCCGCACGCTCCAGGAGCGCCCGCACCCGCACGCTGTCGGCAGGGGCGAGCAGACCGGATTCCACGGATGCGGCGGCCGCCATGGCCAGTCCGGCCCCCACGGCTTCCCCGTGCAGCCACTCCTTATAGGAGGTGGCGGACTCGGCGGCGTGCCCGAAGGTATGACCGAGATTCAGCAGAGCGCGCTCACCCTGCTCGCGCTCGTCACGCCCGACCACTGCGGCCTTGATCTCACATGAGCGTCGGATGACGTGCGCCAGCGACACCGGATCACCCGCCAGCAGCCCCTCGAGGTGCGCTTCCAGCCACTCGAAAAGCGCCGCATCGCACATCATCCCGTATTTGATCACCTCAGCGAGCCCGGCACGCAGCTCGCGCGCCGGCAGGGTGAGGAGTGTGCGCGTGTCGGTGACCACGAGCACCGGCTGGTGAAATGCGCCGATCAGGTTCTTGCCGCCGGGATGGTTGACGCCTGTCTTGCCCCCCACCGCGGAATCAACCTGCGCCAGCAGTGTGGTCGGCACCTGCACGAAGCTGACCCCGCGCTGGTAGCAAGCGGCGGCGAATCCTGCAAGATCCCCGACGACTCCACCGCCGAGGGCGAGCACCGCGCAGTCGCGACCGAAGCGGTTGGCGACCAGCACGTCCAGAACGCGCGCCGCGTTCGCGAGCGTCTTGTGCGCTTCGCCGTCCGGAAGGATGACCTCGACCGTACGGCGCACGCCAAGAGAGGCTGAGAGAGCCGGCAGGTACAGCGGCGCGACCGTGGTGTTGCTCACGATGAGAATGTCGCGCGCAGGCAGGTACTGCCGGAAGACCTCGGGCTGCTCCAGCAGGCCGGGGCCAATCAGGATCGGGTAGCTGCGGTTTCCGAGTTCGAGGTTAACGGTGTCCACGGGCGCGTGCGACGGCACTAAAGCTTAAGAGCGGCCGCGCGCCTCTCAGTATACGTGAGGGTCTCACGGCGGCATGCCCTGTGGTCCGCCGCGCGAGTCCGCCAGCTCGCGCAGGATGTGTTCGGCCACGCTGTTGACGCGCTTGCCGTCGGTGGAGACCACGATGTCGGCGATCTCGCCGTACAACGGTGCGCGCACGTCCATGAGCTGTCCGAGACTGGTGCCGGTGTCCCCGGCGGCGAGCAACGGTCGGTTACGGCCATGACGCACGCGGTCGGCCTGTTGCGCCACGGAGGTCTCGAGGTAGACCACACAACCGCGTGTGGCGAGGCGCTGGCGGTTCTCCGGCAGCAGCACCGCCCCACCTCCGGTGGCGAGCACGATGCCCTCGAGCGCGGTGAGCGTCTCGATGGCCTCGCGCTCGCGCTGGCGGAAGCCCGCCTCACCCTCCTTGTCGAATATGAACGGGATGTCGACCCCGGTGCGCCGCTCAATCTCCGCGTCGCTGTCGTGGAACGGGAGCTTCAGCGACCGCGCCAGATAGCGCCCCACGGCGGTCTTGCCCGAGCCCATCGGGCCGATGAGGAAAACGTTGGTCTTGCCGAGCATGTGTGTCGACAGGATACCTCGCTGTCGCCTGGGGCGATCGCCCAGCAGATCGACGGACTACGCCGCGACTCAGCTCTCGTTGGGGGTGACCCGGACGGACGACCTCCCTGGAAGCTCGTCCAGTGGCAAGCGCCGACGCCAGGCTCAGGAGGCGAGATTCAGCTTCTTCAGCAGTGCCGCATAGCGCGGGTCGTGCCGCAGAGACACGAGGTAGCGGTCGTGCAGAACATGGATCATCCCGCCGTCGTGCTGGCGATACGCCCGTTCCAGCCAGGCGAACGCCTGGTCGGGGTCGCCGCGCCACGCGTAGATCTCGGCGATCTGATATGCGAGCGTCGCGCCCTGCTTCTGGATCAGCTCATCGAGCGCCGCCTGCGAGGCGGCCGCGTGACCGAGAGAGTGTTCGGCCATCGAACTGCCGATCAGTTTCGAGGCAGTACTATTGTCCTTGCGAAATTCCGTGAGCGCGTCTGCGTAGCGTCCCTCGGCGAGCGCGATTGCTCCTGTGACGCTGAGCGTGAGATAGCTGTTCGGCAGGATCGCCACAAGGTGCTGCGCGGCCTGCTTCGCCTCCGCGAGCGATCCTAGATCGAGCTCGAGGAGTGCCAGCTGCCGCCAAGCGCGCAAGGAGAGCGGATCCAAGGCAATTCCCTTGCGCATCATCTCGAGCGCATCCGCAGTCCGCCCGCGCCCGGCGAGGAGGCTCCCATAGTCGCGCAGCACGCGCACATCGTTCGGGTCGATCTCTAGCGCTTTTCTGAAGTCAGCCTCCGCCCCCGCCAAGTCGTAGTAGTACGCCATGCGCAGGCCGCCGCGCGCCCAGTAACCATCAGCGGAGTTGGGGGCGAGCGCGATCGCATGCTCGGCGGCCGCGACTGAGCGCTGATAGGCGGCCTCCTCCCCGCTGATCATGTCGGCGATGCGCCACTCCGCGTCCGCGATGCCGCTGTAGGCGGCGGCATAGTTCGGATCCAGGGCCGCCGCGCGCCGGAAGGCCTCGAGCGCCTGCCGGTTCGAGTCCGGCGTGTCGGACTCGCGCAGCTTGTTACCCATCAGGTATTCGGCAAACGCCTCGGTGTTGTCGGTGCGGTGGCTGCTGCCGAGCGGCTGCGCGGGCAGCAGCTGCGCTTTGAGCGCGCTGACCACTGCGTTGGCGATCTCATCCTGTACCTGGAAGATGTCTTTGGCATCGCGGTCGTAGGTCTTCGACCAGATGTGGTAGCCGTTGTCCGCGCGGATCAACTGCGCGGTAACGCGGATCGTGTTGCCCGAGCGGCGCACGCTCCCCTCGAGCAGGTGCGCGACGCGCAGTTTGCGCGCAATCGTCGTCACATCATCGGTGCGTCCCTTGAAGTAGAAGGACGAGGTGCGTGCCGGGACGCGCAGGTCGGGCACCTGCGAGAGCAGGTCGAGCAGCTCCTCGGCGAGACCGTCGGAGAAGTACTCCTGGTCCCTCTTCTCGCTCATATCGAGGAAGGGCAGTACCGCGATCGACTTTTCAGGGATCGCATCGACAGTGGCAAGTGGCGCAGACGGCGCGGTGTGCCGCGACAGCGCAGGCCACTGCATGGCGTAGTAACCCACGATGGCCGCCACCGCCACCAGGGCGCTGGCCCAGATGAGCGCGCTCAGCGCGCTGCGCGGCGCATGTTGCCCGGCTGAGACCGACGGCGGCACAGCCGCCGCGTCAGCGCGTGCGTGCCCGGCGGGTACGGTTTTCGGCGCGGCCGGCGACAGCAACCGCTGGATGCGTTCGACGAACGCAGGCGGGGTGTCCCCGCCCGCAAGGCGAGTCCACTGCAGCTCGCGAAACCGGTCGGGCAGGCGCTCATCGGATTGAGGCGTGTCATCGATTGCTACCGGCAGCAGGAAGGGCTGGTCGGGAGCCAGAAGGTGTGAGCGGTCGAGGGCCAACTTCCACTCGAGCCTGAAGTAGCCCTCGATGCGAGCATGTGTATTTGCCGAGATGACCGGGATGAAAAGCGCGCACGACCTGATCTGTTTACGGATGGCCGAGTCCCACACATCGCCGCCGCGAAGCTCGCTTTGATCGAACCACACTTCGATCCCGGCGGTGCGCAGGGCGCCACAGATTCTGTGGGCGGCTTGGGCGTCTTCGGACGCGTAACTAAGAAAGACGGCTCGCTGGCGGCTTCCGGCTGAAGGCTCGCCATCAAGCCCCGGTTCGTTCGGCAAGGGGTGGCCTTCGGGGTCTGCTTCTGTGCTCCTGAGAATGTACTACACGCTTCGGGCGCGCAAACGAGTCCTTCAGGAGTGCGGCGTTGCCGAAGCCCATAAAGAGCGCGGCCGCCCGAAGGCGGCCGCAGATACTCAGGCCGGACGTCTGGCGTCAGTTATAGACGTTCACGCCCTCGCGCACGATCTTCGGGGTGATGAAGATCATGAGCTCGTCCTTGTCGTCCTGGTGATCGGTGGTCTTGAACAGGTGGCCGATGATCGGAATGTCACCCAGATACGGCACCTTGTTGTCGTCCTCGCGGTTGGTCGTCGTCAGGATGCCGCCGAGCACCAGCGTCTGTCCGTCGTTGACCAGCACCTGGGTCGTGATCTCACGCGTGGTGATGGACGGAACGTTCACGCCACCGGACTGCACCACGATGGTACCGACAGCGTCGTCCCTGACGTCGAGGTCGAGGATGATGCGGTTGTCGGGGGTGATCTGCGGCGTCACATCGAGCGACAGCACCGCCTTCTTGAACTGAATGGTGGTCGCACCGCTCGAGGCCGACTGTTGGTACGGGATCTCGACGCCCTGCTCGATCGTCGCCTTCTTCTGGTTGGCGGTGATGACGCGCGGGGAAGCGATGATGTTCGCCTCGGTCTCCGCCTGCGCCGCATCCAGCTCCAGGTCGACCATGAAGTTGTTGCCGAGAATACCGAGCGCCCAGGAGCCCGCCGGGCTCGCCACCGGCAGATTCACGTTGTAGCGGTTCGCAGCGTTCGTGCCGGTCGGGAGCGACACGGGGAACGGGGAGCCGTTGGCGTTCGTCTGCGAATTGGTGATGGCCGAGCTCATGATCTGGTCGGTGCCGGCGGCGCTGCCGGTGGTGGTCACGACTCCGCTCCTGCCGTTCTTCTGAACGTTGGTGAAGCCGAACACCGCACCGAGCTGACGCTCGAAATCGTTGTCCACGATGACGATACGCGCCTCGATGAGCACCTGACGCACGGGGATGTCGAGCGTCGCCACCAGGCGGCGCACGTCCGCAAGCCGCTCGGTGGTGTCCTGCAGCAGCAGCGTGTTGGTGCGCTCATCGACCGCGACCGAGCCGCGCGATGACAGCAGCGAGTTGGTGCCGGTCTTGATGAGCGCCGCCATGTCCGAGGCCTTGGCGTAGTTCACCTGCAGGTACTCCGAGCGCAGCGGGGCGAGCTCCTGCACGTCCTTCTTCGCGGCCAGCTCGGCCTTCTCGCGCGTAGCGAGCTCGGCCTGCGGAGCCACGATGATGACGTTGTCGTCACGGCGCTTGTCCAGGCCCTTGGTGCGCAGCACGATGTCGAGCGCCTGGTCCCACGGCACGTTCTGCAGGCGCAGCGTGACGTTGCCGGTGACCGAGTCGCTCACCACGATGTTCTGCCCGCTGGCATCCGCCAGCAGCTGCAGCACCGCGCGGGTCTCGATGTCCTGGAAGTTCAGCGTCAGGCGCTCGCCGGTGTACACCGGCTTCTCGTCAGAGGCGTTCGCAACCTTGTGTCGCGGGGATACCTCGACCACGTACTGATCATCGGACTGATAGGCGAGCTGATCGAAGTCGCCGTTGGCGGTGATCAGGATGCGCGAGCCGTTGCCGACGCGCGTCACGTCGAAGCCGGTGACCGGAGTGCCGTAGTCGGTCGCATCGTAGCGGCGCACCAGGTTCGCAGGCACGGCGGCATCGCCGAAGTCGACCACGACCTGATTGCCGACCTGATGCAGGTTGATGTGGATATGCGGATCGGAGAGCTTGACGATCACGCGTCCGGCGCCATCAGCGCTGCGCCGGAAGTCGATCGCGCGCAGCTCGCGAACGCCAGCCCCACCGCTGCTGGCGGCGGAGGGCTGAGCCGCGGCAGAGCTCCCGCCGGTGGAGGTGCCCAGCATGATGACGATATTGTTGCCATCGACGCGCGTGTCGTAGGGCACGAGCTTGTCGAGGTTCAGCACCAGGCGCGTGCGGTCCTTGGCTTCGGCCGCAAGGATCGTATCGACGCCCGAGGCGTGCACGTCGATGCGCCGCGAGGGCAGCGCCAGGGTGGTGTTCGGCAGGTCGAAGGAGATGCGCGCCGGGTTGTCGATCGTGAACGACAGCGGCTGTGGCGCCGGGCCCGACAGGCGCAGGGTGAGCTGCAGCTGCTGTCCCGCGAGGGGCTGCACGTCGATGGCTTGCAGCGCGGGCGCGGGTTGATCCGCGCGAGCCGGTGCTCCCGGGAGCATGCCAAGTACCCCTGCGAGCAGCAGCCAGGCGGCCGTGCCGAGGAGGCGATTCATCAGGCTGGACGGATGCATTGGATACTCCCTGCTGGACCTTATTCGTTCAGGGCAAGTGCGGCGGGACGCTCCATGTACCCGCCGAGGCTGTCCGGAACGATTTCGACAAGCGTAATTTTCGAAGGCGTTATATCGGTGACCTTGCCTTCCGCCTGGCCCAAGTGGTTGCCCACGATCACGCGATGCACCAGTCCGTCCTTGGTCTCTACCAGGCCGTATATCTGGCCGCCCAGACGCAGCGTGCCCACCATCTTCAGCGTATCGAGCGAGTACTGCTCGAGGAACTCGCGGTTGCGCTTGGAGTCCGGGCGTACCCCGTTCGGGCCGGCGCCCGAACCCGGGCTGCTCGGCAGGAACGGCGAGCGCATATCGGAAGCCGTGTACACGAAGGTCTCGTACGGCTTGATCTCCGGCAGCGGCTCCACGCGCCCGCCCGGCTCCTTCGTGGTGTCATCGATGAAGCGCGTGAGTTCGTCGTCCGCGCTCGAGCACGCACTGAGGAGTGCGTAGCCGCAGGCAAGCCCGACGGACAGCAGCCAGACTCCGGGTCGGGAGAGGGATTCATTCATGCTTGGGTACCGTGGTCGCAGCATTCATTGGGCCTCAGGTCCCCGGAGGACGGTGAGCGACATCCTTCTTCTTGTCTGCTTCGCCCGCGGCGATCTCTTCCTCGTCCAGGTAGCGATAGGTCTTCGCCGTGAGCTCGAGCGATAACTGGTCGTAAGCGTCCTTGTTGTCCGGCTTGATGTTGATGTCGTGCAGCGTGACGATGCGCGGCAGCGCCGCGATGCCGCTCACGAACTCGCCGAACTGGTGGTAGCTGCCGCTCAGGCGGATCTTGATGGGCAGCTCCGCGTAGAAGTCCTTCTTCTGCTCCGGCTCGGGCTGGAACAGCTTCTCCTGCAGCCCAGCCGCAAGTCCGGTCTGCGAGATGTCCACCAGCAGGTTCGGCACCTCGGTCTTACCCGGGAGCTGGCGCAGCAGGGCGCCGAAGGAACGCTCGATATCCTTCAGCTGCTGCTTGTACACCTCGAGGTTCACCGCTTTGGCGTGCTTGTCGCGGAACTCCTGGCGCAGCTGCAGTTCCTCGCCCTCGCGGCGCTGCAGTTCCGGACGCTGCTGATCCCAGACCAGCAGATAGAACCCCACCAGCATCACGACGATAAAGGTTACCCCCACAACGCCTGCCAGCACCGGCAGCGGCCAGCGTCCCGGGTCGCGCGGATCGAGTGCCCGCAGCTCTTCAAGCAAGTTCATTTAGCCCCCGTGCCACCGAGGCTGGCCTTGCGCATCGCGCCCTTGCGGGCGGCTGCGCCGTTGTCGTCCACCGTCGTAACCTGATCGGCGGTGAGCGTGAAGCTCGAGCCGGACCCGGAACCCTTGGTGGTCTCGACCACCAGCAGTTCGGGGTTGCGCAGCCACTGCGAGCCGTCGAGATTGCGCATGAAGGAGGACACGCGCGTGCTCGACTGCGCGATGCCCTGGAACTTCAGCCGCTTGTCGGTCTGCTCCACCGAGGTGAGATACACACCCTCAGGCAGGGTGCGCACGATGGTGTCGAACACGTGCACGATCTCCGGCCGCGAGCGCTGCAGCTTCTCGATGATCTCCATGCGCGCGATGAATTTCTGCTTGGCGCTCTCGAGGTCGTTGATCTCCTCGATCTGCTTGTCGAGCTTCTTGATCTGCGCACGCAGCATGTCGTTACGGTGCTGCTGCGAGTCGATCATCGAGCCATACAGGAGGTAGACGGCAAAGGACGCCACGATGCCCGCGCCGGCCGCCGCGGCGAGCGCCACGAAGAACCGGAGCTTGCGCTCCTTGCGTTTACTTTCCCGGTGGGGGAGTAGATTTATGCGCGGCATGTCAGTCAAAACTCCGCAGTGCGAGACCACAGGCGGTCAGCAGCGCCGTGGCATCGCGTTGCACCGCCTGCGCCTTGGCGCGCGAGGACAGCTTCATCTGACCGAGCGGGTCGCCTTTCTCGGCGGAAATGCCCACACGGCTGGAAATCACCTCAGCCACTCCGGGAATGTTGGCGCAGCCGCCGCAGATCAGGATCTTCTCCGGCTGCTCGCGCCCGGAGCCGGAGGCGAGGTAGAACTGCAGCGAGCGGCTCACCTGCTGCGTCATGTCATCGATGAACGGATCGAGCACCTCTGACTGGTAGTTGCCCGGCAGCCCGCCTTCCTTCTTGGCGCGGCCCGCCTCTTCCATGGCCAGTCCGTAGGTGCGCATGATTTCCTCGGTGAGCTGTTGCCCGCCGAAGGCGAAATCGCGTGTGTACACCACCTTCAAGTTGCGCAGCACGCTGAAGGTGGTGCTGCTCGCGCCGAAATCGACCACCGCGATGGCCCGATCGATGCCGCCGTCGGGCATCTGGTGCGTCATGAGCTTGCAGGCGTTCTCGAGCGCGAAGGCTTCGACATCCACGATGCGCGCGGAGAGTCCGGCGGCCTTGACCGCGGCCTGGCGCTGCTCGACGTTCTCGGTGCGCGTGGCCACCAGCAGCACGTCGTTGCTCTCGGGATCCTTCTCGTTCGGGCCGAGCACTTCGAAGTCGTAGCTGACCTCATCCATCGGGAAGGGGATGTATTGATCGGCCTGCATCTCGACCT
>Ga0302324_100025179_pt1 | contig 11430 bp, 6 predicted proteins | sample Palsa_T0_1_FD_201949 | JGI IMG/M metagenome (GOLD analysis project Ga0302324, IMG submission 201949) | Peat permafrost microbial communities from Stordalen Mire near Abisko, Sweden - Palsa_T0_1 | ecosystem: Environmental > Terrestrial > Soil > Palsa > Peat permafrost | place: Sweden: Abisko... | reverse complement strand
CCAACAGGGATAAAACCGAGCGAGTGACTGTGGCCAGGTGCACTTACGTCGAATACGGCGAGATTGTTGTTGTCGGCGTTGGCGACGAACAGGGTTTTTTCGTCGGGCGTCAGAGCCAGGCTGTTGGGGGTCGAGCCAGACGGGGCGTTGGGATAGAGCGCGGCGGTCAGCGTTTCCAGCGTCTTACCGGTCTCCGCGTCGAACACAGTGACGGTGTTGCGGTTGGCGTTGGCGACAAAGAGCGTTTTGTCATCGGCAGTCAGGAACATTTCATTGGGATGTTCCTGGGTTGGCCAGCGGGCCGTCACCTTCTGCGAATCCAAATCGACAACGGCGACCTCGGCATTGCCCCACAAGCTGACGTAGCACCGGCGCCGTTTCTCGTCGATGCGGCAGGCATACGGGAACACGCCCAAGTGATTGACTTCGAGGTCGACCGAGGGCGCCGGCTTGGTGACCGTTTCGTAGGAGTTGGTCAACGAGTCGGGCGTCAAGGGGACGTTGACGACGGTATTCGTGCGCAAATCGACGAGCGAAACGCATTGTCCATAGAGGTTCGCGACGCAGAGTTCTTTCAATTTGGAACTGATGGCCAATCCGATGACGATGCCGACGTCGTTGGTGCTGCGCAGTCGGACATCGCTTGGATTCGAGAGAACGCCGTCCTGGAAATGATAACTGTGGACGACTTCATCACTGCCGCCGCTGCAAAACAACTGCGAACCGTCGCGGGAGAACTCGATTCCGTAGAACGCCTCGTGGATTGACGCGTTGGTGACGACTTTCTCCGTCTTCAAATCCACGATCCGGATGCCTTGCTGACTGTAGCCTGAGTGCAGGATCGCGGCAAAACGGCCCGAGGGATCGACGGCGACGTTGATGGGGAAGTCGCCCATTTCGATTTGACGACCCACCGGGCGAAGCGACCATTGGTTGGGCAAGAGAACGGAGCCATCGGCGCGCTGGCCGGGCAACGAGACTGGCGGATTGGCGTCCCGGGCCACAGAAAGAGACGCACCCATCAATACCGCGGCAACACTCCACATCAGTCTGCGCATAGTTCTTCCGCTTGGTTGTAATGAACACACTAATCGGCGTAGCCGTTGGCCTTGGCGGGCCAAGCGGCGATGAATAGGAACGTACCCAAAATGGCGATGATCAACAAGCCGCGAAACGCCGCATCCCAGCCGTAATATTGCACCAGCGCGCCCATGCCCCAGCCGGAGAGCACCGTGCTCGCGTAGCCAAAAATGCTGGTCAAGCCGATGGCCGTGGCGGCGGCGCGCTTGGTGGCAAGATTGGCGCAAGCGATGGCCAGCAGGCATTGTGGGCCGTAGACAAAGAAGCCGATGGCGCAAAGCAAACTTGTGGTCAAGAGTCGCGATTGTGTTGGAATTTTCCAAAACAGCAACACGGAAACTCCCGCCAAGGCCATGTAGATGACGCACGCGCGCACGGTGCGCCCGCCGAGAAACCGGTCCGAAAACCAGCCGCCGAACATTGCGCCGATAAAGCCGAACACTTCAAAGCCGGCAATCATCCATTTGGAGTCGACGATCTGGATGTGCTTGGCTTCCATCATGATGGTGGTTCCCCAATCAAACACCGCATAGCGGAGCGTGTACACGAAGAAATTAGCGAACGACAGCAGCCAGATGTACTTGTTACGAAAGACGTGCTGCCGCACGAATGCCTTGAAATCCTCCTCGGATTCGCTTTCCCCGGCGGGCATCTGCGTGCCCTCCACTTCCGGCAATCCGACCGACGGCGGAGTGTCCGGAAGCATAAACCAGATGACAATCGCGACGGCAGCGGCAATGACCGCGGGGACGAAGAAACAGAGCCGCCAACCGGCCGTAATGAGAAATCCGCAAAGCAGGACGATCAGGATGCTGCCAATGTTGTGAGAGGAGTTCCAGATGGAGAATTTGGTGGCGAGCTGTTTGGGGGGGAACCAATTGGCCATCAAGCGCGCGCAGGGTGGGAACCCCATGCCTTGAAACCAACCATTAAGCATCCAGATAACAACAAAGAGCACGAGGGTGGAACTCAGCCCGAACCAGATATTGAGGAGCGCGGAAGCGATCAGGGCCGTGGCCATGAAGACACAGGCGTTCGCGCGATCGGCCAAAAAACCATTGAGGAACTTCGAAATACCGTACACGACTCCGTGCAGCGTGAGGATCAATCCGAGACCCTGCTTGGAGATGCCCAGTTCCTTGCCGATGATCGGCTGGACGACGCTGTAGTTCTTGCGCACGAAATAAAACGTCGCGTAGCCGATAATCGAGAAAATCAGGACCCGCGTTTGCCAGCGACGATACTTCACCGCAATCTCCTGGGGATCGGTCAACATGACCGCTGCTCGGGGAGCGGGTTGGAAAATAGCCAGAAAACCTCCGAGAGGCTGACGGGCTGCAGGTTCTGCTGTGGTCATCGCGTCTCGATTACGTTTTGACTCGTAACATAACGCCCGGCATTCGGCAAGCCCTGCGCACTCTGGGAACGCAGAACCGCGACGAAGTTGCAATACACCCGCTGCGATGTTATTGAATCAAGTATGGGCCGTGAACGATCACCACGTTTCGCTCCGTTGGGCATGATTCAGCTCGGGTTTGTCCTCTTTTTGATTGCGCTGACGTCGGCCGGTTCGGCGAACGCGCAGACGGGCACCGTCAATTTTGTTCAGTCCGGGTTCTCTGTAAGCGCCAACCAAAGCAATGCAATCATTACCGTGGTGTTCTCGGGGAGCACCGACGGCGTCGCCACCGTTGACTATGCCACCAGCGACGGCACGGGCACGGCTGGCATCAACTATATTGCCACGACAGGCACGTTGGTGTTTGCCGCGGAAATGCTGGAGACCGACATATTTGGAGTGGTCACCAATACAGTTGAACCGGTCACCGATACATTCGAGGTCCCGATTCTGGATACTGGCATATCGGAGTCCACCCAGACCGTCAATCTCACCCTGCTCAATCCAACCGGGGAGGCGGTGCTTGGCACCCCGTCGACCGCTGTCCTCACGATCATCAACACCGAGACGCAAACCGTGGAATTCGCCCAGTCTGCCTATACTGTTAATGAGGGGGACAGCAGCGTGGACATCACGCTTGTCCGCACCGGCGCGACCAACGGGACAATATCAGTTGACTTCAGTACCAGCGATGGGTCGGCAAGAGCGGGCATCGATTACACGACAACCGACGGAACGGTGACCTTTGCCGATGGCGTCGTGACGAATACCATTACAGTCCCCATCCTGGAAAGCGGTGCGTTGGAAACCAACCAGACCGTCAAGCTCACCCTTTCGAATCCAGTTTCTTGCTCGCTGGGCAGTCCAAGCAGGGCGGTGTTGACGATCATCGCGACCGGGTCGCCCGTGGTGCAATTCAGCGCGCCGGAATACAAATTTCACGAACATGTCGGGCGGGCAACACTCACGGTGATCCGATTCGGAGACAGTTCCGGGTCGGCCAGCGTGAACTATAATACCAGCGACGGGACGGCCTTGAGCGGGGTCGATTATCTCGCCACGAACGGCACTCTGGTTTTCGGAGTCGGGGTGGAGAGCGCGAGCTTCAGTTTTGAGTTCGTGGAATTCAAAACATTCCAAAGCAACAAGACCGTCCATGTGACGTTGAGCGGCGCCGCCGGCGCGGACCTGGGAACGCAGAGCACAGCGGTCGTTACAATTATTAACGACCGGCCGCAAACTATCACGTTCACGAACGGCAACGGCGACGTTGTTACCATGCTCTTACAGAACGCCGGGGTGATCGAAACCTCGACGGCCGTATCGCCGTTGAACCTCGTCCTGGATGAGACTGATGACAGCACCACCATCACGGTAAAAGTGAAGAAGAGCCGAACCGGGACGGGCTTGGTACAGGTCGGCACGATCACCGGAGACGGGGATTGCAGGAGCATCAACGCCCCGAGCTTCGATTTGGTCGGCGGCGGTATTCAACTCGATGGCCACATCGCGCAACTGTCTTTGCATGACGTGCTGGACAGCGCAGCGATTACCATCGGCGGAGCGCCCAGTGACACGACGCAAATCCGCGCCCACAACATCGACGACGGTGCCAGCATCGATTCAACAGCCAGAATTCAAAACCTGCAGGCAGCCCGGCTGGGCGCGGTCACCGTCGCCGCGCCGACCATTGGCACGATATCGCTTAGGGGGGACAAACGCGGCGGAATTCCGGGTGACTGCGATGCTGTGTTCACACTCTCCGGCGACGGTATTTCACCCGCGCAATTCGCGCTCGGATCGCTGCATGCCTCGGGAACCATGAGCAACGCGAATATCAACGTCGCCAATGGAAATATTGGCTCCGTGGCGGCGTCCGAAATAATCGACTCCACCATTTATGTGGGATTCACGCCGATCGATCCAAGCTCCCCGTTGCTCGGCGGCACTTTCGTCCCTGGCTCGGCCATCCGATCGCTCAGCGTCAATTCGCGTACCAACGGTTTTGGCGACAACTACATTATCGCCTCGGTCATCGGCGGCGTTAATCTATCCAGCGTGATCACCGACAACGGCGGAGTCCCCTTTGGTATCCTGGCAAACCAATCCATCTCATCCGTCACGGTCAGGTCGCCACAATTCAAGTGGAACCGTACCGGCGCGACCGACCAATCCCTCGGCGACTTTCACGTCATCCAACCCTAGCCGCAGACCTTAGCCTGCGCACCCCGAGCCGCTTCCGACGAGACGCGCCGCGGTTCTGCAGGCGGCACAACGGTGTGGTCATATCGCAGGGGAAGGCTTAACCAGCGGGCACGCCGACATTTCGATTTACTTGCGCAGGCGCGTAAACGTGGCATAATGGCTGACACAGATTTTGCCGACGTAGCTCAGCTGGTAGAGCAACGGTTTCGTAAACCGTAGGTCGTCAGTTCAATCCTGACCGTCGGCTCCAGTTTTTTGAATGACGGTTGTGAAGCTGCTGCGAATGAGATTCGCGGCTACAATTTGGTCGTGCTAGACGGGGAGTTAGCGGTTCCCTGTAGCCAGCAACCCGCTATAGCTGGGTCGAATTCCTCGCCGAGGCGGCGATGTGGGCGAGCAAACCGCGGGGCGGCGTTGAAGGCCGGGTCCGATGCAATGGTTGCCTGCGAACCCCGCCAGGGTCGGAAGACAGCAACGGTAAGCTTGATGTTCCATGTGCCGTCGGGTCGCCTGGTTGGAGCTTTAACCGCGGCGCGCGAACCGATGTCGCTTGTCGAAGCGAGGTGCACGGCCTTTTTTCCACGGAGAGTGATGGCGCAACAGTATCAGGTATTGGCGCGGAAATGGCGCCCGCAGCAGTTCGACGACGTGGTGGGACAGGAGCATGTCACCACCACGTTGAAGAACGCCATTGAGCAGAGCCGTCTGGCGCACGCGTATCTGTTCGTGGGTCCGCGTGGCATCGGCAAGACCTCCACGGCCCGCATTTTTGCCAAGGCGCTGAATTGCGTGAAGGGGCCGACTGTCACGCCGTGCGACAACTGCGACAACTGCAAGGAAATCACCGAGGGGCGCTCGCTGGACGTGCTGGAGATCGACGGCGCGTCGAATAATGGCGTCGAGCAGGTGCGCGAGTTGCGCGAGACGGTCCGCTACGCGCCCGCCCGCGGCAAGTTCAAGATTTACATCATCGACGAAGTCCATATGCTGACGACGCAGGCGTTCAACGCGCTCCTGAAGACGCTCGAAGAACCGCCCGCGCACGTGAAGTTCTTCTTCGCCACGACCGAGCCGCAGAAGGTGCTGCCGACGATCCTGTCGCGCTGCCAGCGGTTCGATTTGCGGCGGATTCCGGCGAACCTCATCGTCAAGCACCTCAAGGAGATTGCGAAAAAGGAGAAGGTGGCCATCGATGACGAAGCATTGGCGGCGATCGCCCGCGGCGCCGAGGGCGGGTTGCGCGACGCGGAGAGCACGCTGGACCAGCTCATTTCGTTCTGCGGCAACAAGATCACGGAGAGTGACGTGCTGTCGGTATTCGGGCTTGTGGCGCACGACCAGATCGCTGCGCTTACGGACGCGCTCCTCGACGGCCAAACGACAAAGGCGTTGACGGTATTGAAGGATCTGGACGAGGTGGGCAAAGATTTGCAGCGGCTGGCCGCCGATCTGCTCGATCATTTTCGGAACCTGCTCGTGGTGACGTTGGGTGAAGAGGGACTGGCCTCGCTGCAATTGCCCGATACGGAGATCGCGTTGCTCCGGGCGCAGGCGCAGCAGACGGATTCCGACGCGGCGCTGCGAATCATCGACGCACTGGCCGCCGCCGAAGGGCGGCTCCGGTACGCGCTTTCCAAGCGCGTGTTTTTCGAGATCGCACTGGTCAAGGCGATCAAGGCGCGGGACATGGTCGGGATTGATGGCTTGTTGAAAAAACTGAACGAGTTGAAGGGGCAGGTGGTGATCGGCGCCAGCACCGTCAGCCTCCCGGTTGTTCGTGAAACCAGGGTCAATCAACCTGCGGCACCCGCGCCGCAGCGTGACCGGAGCGAGATGCCATCGGTGGATTCGTCGGTCTCCGTCGAGGACGCGTGGGCGTACGCGGTGGAGCACCTCGGGAAGGTCACGCCGATTGCCAAGAGTTATTTGGTGAGCACGCGCCCGCTGGGGATGCGGGGGAACGTGTTGGTGGTGGGTTTCGACCAGGAGTTCGCGGACCACAAGGAGTTTGCCGATCGCCCACGCAACATCGAGGTTTTGCAGGCCAAACTGAAAGAAAAACTGAGGATGGATGTGGCGTTGAAGTTCGAAGTGGTGAAGTCGGCGACGCCAACACCTACCCGTACACCGTCAGCATCGGTCAAGGGAGCGGAGCCTGTTAAGAAAGACCTGGATGAGTTCAAGAACGATCCGCTCATCAAAAAGGCGTTGGAGATTTTCAAAGGAACAATCGTCGAAGTCAGAAAGTGATGGTGAAACCATGGCCGGACTCGGAAAATTTCTGAAACAAGCGCAGAAGATGCAGGCCGAAATGCAACGCGTGCAGGAGGAGTTGGCCCAGCGCCAAGTCGAAGCCACCGCCGGCGGCGGGGCGGTGAAGGCCGTCGCGAAGTGCGATGGCTCGATCGTCTCGGTCAAGATCGACCCCAAGGTGGTGGACCCGAACGACGTGGAAATGCTGGAGGACCTGATCCTCGGGGCCGTGACCAACGCCTTGCAGACGGCCAAGAAGACGCAGGAAGAGGAATTGGGAAAGGTCACCGCCGGAATGAATCTTCCCGGGATGATGTAGTGACGCACCGCCGATGGATTATCCCGCACCCATTCAAAATCTCATCGGGCAACTGTCGCGCCTGCCCGGCATCGGCAAACGCAGCGCGGAGCGGATCGCGGTGCATTTGCTGAAAGCCAACGGCGACACCAACCGGCAACTCGCGCAGTCGATCCTCGATGCGAAGGCGAAGATCGGCAATTGCTCGCGCTGCGGCAGCTACACCGAGCGCGACCCCTGTGAGATGTGCAGCGACACGCGCCGCGACCAGTCTTTGATCTGCGTGGTCGAAGGTCCCAACGACATTCTCACGCTGGAGCGCGCGGGCGTACACAAGGGCGTGTATCACGCGCTGCTGGGACGGATTTCTCCCCTGAACGGCGTGGGCCCCGAGCAACTCCGTATCGCCGCGTTGCTGGAACGAGTACCGCGCGAGAAGTCCGCGGAGGTCATCCTGGCATTGGGCGCCGATGTGGAGAGTGAAGCCACGGCAGCCTGTCTTGCCGACTATCTCAAACCGCTGGGCGTTACGGTCAGCCGTATCGCGTTGGGATTGTCCGCCGGGAGCGCGCTGGAAACGGCGGACGAAGTAACGCTTGCCCGCGCGCTGGAAGGCCGCCGAAAAGTGTAGAACTCGATCCTATGAAGCGGCTCCGAAGAGCCAAACCACCAGAAACCATTTCGCGGGCGAAACGCCTGTTCTACTCCCGTGTGGCCCGGCGTTTGGCGCGGCGGCGGGCGGCGTACACAGTGCCGAAGCCACAGAACCACAGCAAGGCGACACTGGGTTCGGGCACCGAGGCGCTCGGCTCCAGTTCCAACTGGTGGATCTCGCCGTCGCCCAGCAACGTCACGTTGGCCATCGACCAGTTGTTGGAGTTGACGAAATACAGCACGGTGTTGTTGCTGATGATCAGGTCGGAAGAATCGAACAGATACAGGTCGTTGACGAACAGCGCGTTGGTATTGCCGCTGGCGCCGCCGATATCGGCCGAGGCGCTGAGTTCCACGAGGCTGTTGGTGCCGAGGTTCCCGATCTCCAAGCGATCCAGCGCGAAGTTGTTATCGAACCCGGTGACGGCCGGGAAGCTGGAGACGAATTGCACGCCGTTGGACAGCGGGTTCGGGGTGCCGACGAAGCCGCCGGTCAGCTTCAGGCCCGCCGCGAAAAACTGCTGGGTCAATGTCGTATCGGGCGCGGACGCATTGTCAAAAATGAACTTGGTGCCGGCAGCGCCGCTGCCGCCCGGTGTGGTGTTCAACGTGTTGTAGGACGTGTTCTGTGTGCTCTGGTTGACGAAATTGCTGTGGAAGTCGTAGACGTCGCCGGCGGAGGCGCTGATGTAGCCGCTGGAGGTGACGGTGTACGTGTTGTTGAACACGTTGGTCGTGGGATCGGTGATCCACGCGCCGGAGTTGACGACCGCGCCGTTGAACGTCCCCACGCTGTGGACGGAGGCGAAAGTGCCGCTGTTGTTGAACGCGCCATTGACGATGACGTTGGCGGTATTGGCGGTGACGACGCCGCCCGCGAGGTTGTTGAGGGTTGCTGCGCTGAGCACCAGCGGCGCCTGGCTGCTGGCGAAAATCGTGCCGCTGTTGTTAAGCAGCGACCAACTACCGTCGATCGTGCCGCTGCCTTGGATGAGACCGCCGCTGGCATTAACCAACGTTTTCGTGGGCGTGCCGCCATCGACAGAGACGGCGCTGACATCACCGCCGTTCATCTGTATGGCGCCGAAATTGGTGGGAGAGCCGTTGTTGCCCCAAGCGTTCTGGTCTCGGGCGATGGCCAGCGTGCCATTGTTGGCGACGATGATGGTGCCATCCACCGCGTTCTGCACGCCGCCGTTGTCGGTCGCCTGGTATGGATTAAGTACAAGCGTGCCGTTGGTGGCGGTGATGTTGCCATGGTTTATGATGGCGTGGTTGACCTGAAAAGCGCCGAAGCCTGTCTGCAGTGTGCCGTTGCCGGTAATTGCGCCGGCTGTGCTGTTCGTGAATTCACCGCTTGGGTCGTGGCTGGTATCGTCGGGCATGAGAACCGTGCCGCCCAGCAGGAGGAACGTGCCCTGATTATTCTGATAGGCGCCGCCGGAGACAGTTGAGGAAAGCGTCATGTTCGCGCCCGAGTCAACCTTCACCGTGCCTTGAATCGCACTGCCCGGCATAAATGCCGAACCAAGATCGACATTATCATTCGCGCCAATCTCCAATGTACCACCGGAATTTACCGCCCACGCGCCGCCCATGCCGGAAGCGACATTGCCGTCAACCTTCAACGTGCCACCGCTGACGGCCTTGAACGTGCCGAATTGGCCGCTCACGGAGGTGAACGTCGCTTGATTTCCGCCGAAGGTGTTAAAAATATCGAGGACGCCGTTGCTGGCAATGGTGCTGCCGCCGCTGGCCTGAGCAACGCTCGCGGCCAATGTGCCGGAGCCGACGATGAAGTTGTTGTTCTGGATAAGCCGAGCCGCGTTTTGGCCGCCGTTTTCGTTCACCGTAAACGTGCCGCCATTCAGCGTGATCGTACCATCGTTGGCTGGGGCTGCCGTGCCATTCCACGCGGAGGTCGTGCGGTCGATGGCGAAGTTCGCGCCGCCGTTGACGAAAATCTGGCCGGTGCTGGTGTTGTGGAAGCCATTGTCGTTGAAAGCGCCACGAGTATCAATGTTCAGCGTACCGCCGTTGACGATGATCGTGCCGTTGTTGATGGCGGAGATGTTGTTTCCGCCGAAATTGCCGGTGAAGTTGCCCGAACCGCTGTTGTTCTTGATGATCGTGCCGGTACTGTTGTTATTGAATGTCCCAGTCTGGCCGTAGTTCAAGTCGGAAGTCTGCCCGCTGCCGGCGTCCAGTGTGATCGTGCCGGCGTTGTTCATCGTATTGCCGCTGAGATTTTCAAACGCCGTCACGCCATTGCTCAGGACTAGCGTACCCACGTTACTGAAAGCATTGTTTCCCTGACTGAGCGTGGAGTTGCCGCCGTTGAGGATCAATGTGTCGTGGGAGTTGTCGATCTCCAGCCCGTACTGTGAGTTAATACCGCCCGCAGTGATGACGGTCATCGAGTTGGCCCCGCCAGAATTCAAGCGAAGGTAGTTGAACGCGTTGCCGTTTGAGCTGAAAAGGTTGGTTATCGTCTGGGAGCCAGACGGCGTCTGGGTAAAGTCGATGTCATTGCCGTTACCGGTCGGCGCACCGCCACTCCAGTTGCTGCCATTGTTGGAATCGAGCGTGCCTGCTGATGTGTTATTGAAGGTGTCTTGGGCGACCACGCGCTGCATGCCGAGAAAAGCGACGACCAGTGTAATAACGGCAGAAGTAAAAAATCCCGCTCTCATGAAGACAATCTTCTCCCCGCCCAACGACTCACAAATTGGAACAGACTCCCATCACAGCTTTCGCCTAACTTTTTTTGCTAAGAAGTGGCCTTTTCATGGCCAAATCCGTCCCCACACCTGTGTTATTTTTAGGCAAAACGCTCTACTGAGTCAAGTCAAATGCGTATCATCTCGTATGGGACATTTTGTCAAGTTTTTCATGCTGAGTCCCACGAGACCTCGTTTGATGCGGTCCGGTTCGTTACACAGTGGTTGGGGCGAAGGCGCGCGGCGACAATGACACAGCCGGGAGCGGAAAAGAAGAGCACAGCCGCAGTTAATTCACCGAGTCGTGAACGAGGCGGTTGTTGATGTTTCTGCCTGCTCTTGCGGCTGTGCTCTCGATTCAATTCTGCATCGGCTCAACGACGCCGGGCTGGCTGGTCACGGAGGAGTGCAGTTCGGAGTTTGTTGGACGCGATAGAACACCGGCGGCTTGTTGGTACCCGCCTTGGTGTCAACCGCGCTGATGAAGCCGCCGGTACCATTGATGTTGATGGGGAGCACCGGCGTCCAAACCGCGTTGTTCGTGGCCGCAAGGGAGAGTGGGGCTGTCGTGCGCTCCAAACGATACAGCAAGTTCGTGTTGTTCTCTGTCAGATACGTGACATGGACATCAGTATTGGACAGCGAGATGCTGGTGACGCGCATTTCCGGGCCGACATAGAAGTAATGTTGGCCGGGGTAGTCGCTGAGGACAACGTAGGGAGTGTTGGTGAATTTGCCGGGACCTGTCATGCAGAAGTCCAAACCGTTGGTGCCGAAGGGACCCAGGATCTGGTCCGACATTTGCAGCCCGCTTTGGTTGG
>Ga0302324_100025178_pt1 | contig 11430 bp, 10 predicted proteins | sample Palsa_T0_1_FD_201949 | JGI IMG/M metagenome (GOLD analysis project Ga0302324, IMG submission 201949) | Peat permafrost microbial communities from Stordalen Mire near Abisko, Sweden - Palsa_T0_1 | ecosystem: Environmental > Terrestrial > Soil > Palsa > Peat permafrost | place: Sweden: Abisko... | reverse complement strand
GCCGGCGGGGCTGGTCGTCAAGTAATGTCCATTGGGCAGAAGGCCGCTGTCGGCGGTGCCGTAGAAGAACGTCTGCGCCCAGTCCCACGAGGCGTGGAAGCCGATGGCCCACCACGCCGAGCCGGTCAGCCGCACGCTGGCGCAGAAGACAAAGCCAATGGCCGCGGCGGAGAAGATGCCCATCCAGGTTTCGCCCTGGTTGAAGGTGTGGATGTAGCCAAAGAAGGTAGAGGTAAGCCACGCGGCTTCCCAAAAGCTTGCGGATTGAGATTTTTTAAGATGCAGAAGCAGGCACGGCGCGACGCCAAGCGCGGCCATGAGATAAACGCCGCCAGCCCCGCTGCCGTGAGTATTGAGGAATGCGAACAGGCTGAACGAAGCGACCGTGCCCAGCGCCCACCAGTAGTTGATGCCACGGGTGAGGGTAAACAGTATGTAGCAGCGGGTCATGCCTTCCTCGCCGAGCCCGGTGAGCATAAAAGAGAAGGCCCAGAGCGCGCCGTAGCGCAGGATGGCCGCGCCGCTGAGTGAAGCAGGGCCGATGTGCAGCCAGCCTCCCGCGTGGAGGCCGCCTACCAGCACGGAAAGCGCGGCGAATCCTCCTGCCGTCCCGGCCAGGAAGTGACGCAGGCGATGGCCGCCGGAGAGGTTGTAGTCGAGAATCCGCCGCCGCTCGATGAGGGCGCAAATCGCGCCCGCGCCGAGCAATCCGAGGACTTGGACCAGCTCCTGGACGATTGCTGTTCCTGCCGTCAACTCTGTTGGTTTGGCGTCGAGGAACTTAGGCCAGAGCAGACCGGCGACCAGGCTCAGGATAGCGACGAATAGAAAGAACAGCACAAGAAACAGGGTGACCGACCAGCCGACACGAAGGCCGCGGCTGCCAAAGAGGGCCCATTTCAGGAAGCGGGTTTCCGCAGGCTCCAGCGAAGCTGAATCTGCGGGTTGGGCGGGGGGTGTCTCGAGGTCGACACACGCGTCCTGGTTTGTTTGCGGGTCTGGAACTTCGCCTTCGGGAGTCATGGTTCGTCCTCTTGCCGCAGTAAATCTCGCTATCGGGGGCGATTCCACGATAGCTTACACGGTCGAGAGAGGTACAGTTCCCACATGGATTTGTGCCTAACTGAGCAGAAACCGTGAGGAACTTCGCGGTCCGTCGCTTGACACCGGCGTTTCCTGCGCGGATGCTAAACACTTCGGCTATTGCATATGTTCTGGAAACGGGTTGCTGCCGATGATCTGACTTTTGGGGAGCTGGCTGCTTGCGGGTTCGCGTCTTTTATCACGACAAATGCTTTGACGGGGCTTGCTCCGCTTCGCTGTTTACACGGTTCTACCGGGAGTGCATCGCTCCCGGCGCCGGTTCGGCGGTTGAATACGAATATCACGGGCTGGTGCATCGGGCCGGAGCCCTCTTCAACGAGAGCGACTTTACCGGCGATGAGAATGCCATCGTCGATTTCAAGTATTCGTCTTCGCCGAAGATTACCTGGTGGTTCGACCATCATCTCTCGGCCTTCCTGAGTCCGGCGGATCATGAGAACTTTCTCGCCTGCCAGCGCGATCCCGAGTGCGCAGGCCGCAAATTCTTCGATCCTACGTATGTCTCCTGCACCAGCTACCTGGCGCATATTGCCGCGACGCGATTCGGCTTCGATACCGCTCCCGTAGCGGACCTGATTTATTGGGCCAACATCGTCGATGGCGCTCTCTACGAGAGCCCCGAAGCCGCTGTGGAGATGGCCGCCCCGGCAATGAAGCTGACACTGATCATCGAGGCCACGCAAGATCCGGAGTTTATCCCCAGGTTGATTCCGCTACTGACCGAGCTGCCGCTGGCCGAGGTGCTGGAGCAGCCATTTGTCGCCAGCCTGCTGCCGCCATTGCTTGAGCAGCACCAAAAAGCGATTGCGCTGATTCGCGAGCGCGCCGATTATCGCGACGGCACCATCTTCTTCGATATTTCGGATCATTTGTTGGAAGGTTTCAACAAGTTCATTCCCTATTACCTCTATCCGCAGGCGACGTATTCCATCGGGCTGTCGAAATCGAGCTTCCGGACCAAGGTTGCGGTGGGATCGAATCCGTGGACCAAGGCTAAGCCGGAGGAGATGGTGAATCTGGCGCAGGTTTGCGAGCGCTACGGAGGTGGCGGCCATGCGCGCGTCGGCGCGATCAGCTTTCCTCCCGACCGCGGCGACGAAGCGCGCGAGGCGTCCCGAGTGATTGTGGCCGAGCTTCGCGCGAAGAACCCGTTTCCAGGGCAGTAGCCGGAGTCTGTCATGCGCTTGCTCTTGTGTTCAACGCTTGTGGTTGCGTTTTCAATCACCGGCTCTGCGCAGAATCCCGCCCCCGATCAACCCAATTGGCCGCTGGGGTCGTTTACACGGCTGGTCCACGAGCCCGTGATCAAGCCCCGCCCCGAAAGCGTCTTTCACGATCCTCTGAGCCACGATCCTCTGAGCGCGGCCCCGGTTCATTGGGAGGCGCTGCACACCTTCAATCCCGCAGCCGTGGTGCGCAACGGCAAAGTGATGGTGCTCTACCGCGCGGAAGACGATTCCGGCGCCATGCAGATCGGCATGCACACTTCACGGTTGGGGCTGGCTGAGTCCGAAGATGGCATCCACTTTACGCGGCTGCCGGAGCCAGTCTTTTACCCCGCGGAAGACAGCCAGAAGGCGCGCGAGTGGCCTGGCGGCGTTGAAGATCCGCGTGTCGTCGAGGCTCCCGATGGAACCTATGTTCTGACCTACACGCAGTGGAACCGAAAGACCTACACGATTGGCGTGGCCACTTCGCCTGACTTGATTCATTGGACCAAGCGCGGCCCGGCGCTCGGCGAGACCGGACCTTACGCCAATCTCATGTACAAATCCGGCGGCATCGTCACCAGGTTGGATCATGGACGTTTGATTGCGGCTCGCATGCACGGCCAATTCTGGATGTATTGGGGTGAGATTCAGGTGCGCGTGGCGACCTCGCCCGATCTGATTCACTGGACGCCCGTGGAAGAGAGCCCCGGCAAGCCGCTGGTGGTGCTGGAGCGGCGGCCGGGGCTTTTCGACAGCGGATTCCCGGAGGTAGGCACGCCGCCGATTCTTACCGGGCAGGGAATCCTGGTGATGTACAACGGCAAGAACGCCGAAGCGGGAGCAGCCAACCATCCAGACCGGGAACTCGATCCCGGCGCTTATTCAGTCGGCGAGGCACTGTTCGATTCAGAACATCCGACACGGCTGCTTCAGCGGCTGGATCAGCCTGTGCTGCATCCGGAGACACCCTATGAGCGCAGCGGACAATACGCCGCGGGAACAACCTTCGGCGAAGGCCTGGTTTATTTCAAAGGCAAATGGTTCTTGTACTACGGCTGCGCGGATTCCTTCGTAGCCGTAGCCACGGCGCAATCTCTCTGATTCCGTCTACACCTTGACGTGTTCGTGTTCCTTGGCATGGACGTTGACGCTGGGCCATTCGGGGCGGCGATGCTCAAGGAAGGCGCGAACGCCCTCGCGGAAATCCTCCGTGGAACGTTGCAGCGCATTGGCGGCGATGGCTCCCTCGATCTCCTCATCCAGTTGATCGGCTGAGTGCCGGGCTAATAGCTCCTTCACCGCGCGCATGGCCTGTGGGCTGTTCAACAGCAGGCTTTGCGCCAGCGCGTGAGCCTCGGCCAGCAGGTCTTCCGGTTGGACGATGCGCGTGACCAGGCCGAGCCGGCAAGCTTCGTCGGCTTTGACAATGCGGCCGCTGAGCAGCAGTTCGCGGGTCCGCTTTTCGCCGATCTGGCGGGTCAGGAACGAGGCGACAATGGCTGGGACAAATCCCACGCGCACCTCGGTATAGCCAAACCTGGCATCCGGCACGGCGTAGGTAAAGTCGCACAGCGTGGCCAGACCCATGCCGCCGGCGATGGCAGGTCCATTGACAGCGGCGATCACCGGCTTGGGGAACTCGTAGAGAGTGCGCAGCACGCGAGCCATGTTTTCCGAGTCGCGCCGGTGTTGCTCGACGGTGCGCGCGTTCATGGTTTCCAGGTGCTCCATGTCCAGCCCGGCGCAGAAGGCTGACCCGGCTCCGGTCAAAATCACGACGCCGCAGTCGCATACAGAGGTTTCGTCCAGAACAAGGATGAGTTCATCGATAAGCTCGGGGCTCAGCGCATTGCGCTTTTCCGGGCGATTCAGGGTGATAGTCTGCACCCCTCTTGCGGTTTCAACCTGAATAAAACGGAAAGGGGTCATGGACGACGCCTCCTGCTCTAGAGAGACCTTTATACACCCTTTACGAACTCAGACGATAGATGCTTTGGGACGCGGTGCGGGTGACATAATTTACACTCCCGCTTTTGCCCATCGCTGTCTACGCTAACGTCTGAATCCGGACGACTAGCCCGCTGTTGTCGAGTGTGCCTGGGGCAATGGCCAAAGGACAAACGCGCAGGCTCCGTGGATTGGAAAGAGCTGCGCAATCGCTGCCTTCAGCGGCTTGCCGCGGGCAGCATGAGCGCGCCGGGCAAGTCGGCGGCACGCGCTTGTCCATGGTTTGGTGTTTTGCTTCGGGCATGGTAGCTGCGGTCGAGTTCATGTCCGCAGAGTAACGTTACGGAACGCCTCGCTCAATGCCGCGAATGGGGAATCTTCGCCGGTCGATTGGCGCATGACGTCTACCACCCGCGACCGAAAGGTAACGTGAGCGAGGCCGTCTAAAGTCCCAAGTCCGCAGCCCGGCGCTGCATGGCAGCCAGACAAAAGGCGATATGAGCATCCAGATCGACCCCCAGCTCTTCCGCCCCCTGGATCACATCCTGCCGGTTGACCCCGCGCGCAAAGGCCTTGTCCTTGAGCTTCTTGCGCACGCTGGCCGGCTCCACGTCGGCAATGGCTTTGGTCGGCTTGACCAGCGCGCATGCGGTTAAAAAGCCGGAAAGCTCGTCGCAGGCGAAAAGCACTTTGTCCAGATGAGTCTGACGCGGAACGCCGGAATACGTGGCGTGGCCCAGGATCGCGGTTCTCGTGGCCTCCGGCCAGCCCAGCCGTTCCAGCTCGCGCACGCCGACGAAGGGATGCTCTTCGAGCGAGGGATGGCGCTCATAGTCGAAGTCGTGGAGCAGAGCGGTGGTCGCGTAGAGGGTTAGAAAATCCTCACGCTTGGTTCCCGTAAGTCCCAGGCGATCGGCTTCGGCCTCGCCGTAGGCCACCACGCAGGTCTCGACGCCCAGGGCGTGCTTACGCAGGCTTTCGCTCTGCGTCCACCCGGTGAGCAAGGCCCAAGCGGCGGAACGGTCGTATAGAGAGGGAAGTGGTTCGATAGCGCTCATGCCACTCATCTTAGGGCATGTACCGGGTCACGCATTATCAGCCATGTTCTGTTTTTATCGAGACCGCAAATCAGGCTCATGTTTATAGCTATGGTTCGCGTTTCTTCGGGTTTCTTTGGGATTATTACCTTTATTTCCGGAATGACCCCACTTTTTCACTTGACAATTATGGTTCCTCCCGGTGAAAGTAACACTTGACTAGGTGTATTGGTCACCGCTGAAAGCCCAGCTCTGGCTCTCTGCAAACAAATTATGGCGACGACACTGGTACAGATGCCCGTTGCGAAATCCACTTTGGGTCTCGTCACGGCAAAAGAGCGCGAGGTTTTGCGCTGCGAACACTGCCTTCTGGTGCAGTTCCGAACCAGCAACTCCATGTGCCGGCGGTGCCACAAGCCGCTGGATGTGGAAGAAGCTCCCACCCCCATCGAAGCGATCACGGTCAGCGAGGCTCCAGTAAGCAACACCGACGCCGGTCTTCGCGTGGCGGCCCAGGTGAAGGAGATTCGCAAGGCCCGTCACCTGAGCCAGCGCCAACTGGCCGGCCGCATGCAGGTTCCCCGCACCTACATCTCCAAGATCGAGAACGGCAAGGCGATCCCGACGTTGGGTTCGCTGGAACGGCTGGCCGCCGCCCTCGAAGTGGACATCTGCCAACTGGTGCGGGATGGCCGCAGTCAGCGCGACGAGGAGATGGCGGAGATCTTTGCCGATCCCTTCCTGGCCGAGCTGGCGCAGTATCTCCCGAAATTGGAAGCGCTGCAGCGATCGCTCTTGCTGAATCACGCGCGGGACCGGGCACGCGACGCGATGCGGGAAATGTCGATGGGGAAGCGGCGCTCGGCGTAAGCGGCACGTCGCGTCTCTCTAGCGCAGCTTAGGCACTCGCATTTTCCCTTCCGTGGGAACGCGTTGCGACGTGCAGGCGCATGTGCTAGCGTCAATGTTGCTGACAGCGAATGCTGAGCGATAGCAAGAGGCGAGCCTTGTACCTGACAGCCACGTCGCGGATTCATGAACTGACGCCCGAAGAACGGGCTGTCTACGCGAAGCTGACGCCTGCCCGTCTGCCGGAGCATGTGGCCATTATCATGGACGGCAACGGCCGTTGGGCCGGGGCACGATCGCTGAAGCGATTCCTGGGCCACCAGCAAGGGGCTAAAAGCGTCCAACTGGTGACGGAAACGGCCTCGCGAATCGGCCTGCCGTGGCTGACGCTGTACGCCTTTTCTCTCGAAAACAATCTGCGCCGGCCGCGCGCCGAGGTCAGCTTCCTGATGCGTTTGCTCAGGAGTTACCTGGAGAGCAACCTGCAGCGCATGATGGACAACAACGTCCGCATCCGCTACATCGGGCGCACCCACGAGCTGCCGCCCGACGTGCAGGACAGGATGCAGTGGGCTGCCGAGGAGACTTTGCATAACACAGGCACGACGCTGACCCTGGCGCTCAACTACGGAGCCCGCTCGGAGATTGTCGACGCCTTTCGCGCGCTTTCGGCAGAGATGAAGCTGAAGGGGCTCAATCCGGATCGAGCCACCGAAGAAGATATCCATCGCCATCTCTATACGGCCCATATGCCGGACCCCGACCTGCTGATTCGCACCTCCGGCGAGATGCGGATTTCGAATTACCTGCTGTGGCAGATCGCGTACACCGAGATTTTTGTCACCGAGCGCTTCTGGCCCGATTTCCGCGGCATTCATCTGCTGGAAGCGATTGCCGCCTACCAGCGCCGCGAACGCCGCTACGGTGGCCTGGGCGAAGCCGAACGCGAAGGCCACGCTAGCGAGCAGGAGATGGCCGAAGAGGCCCGTTCGGTCACCGGTTAGAATCGGCAGCCACTCGATCGGGAGGCGCTTCGAGCCCTCCTGGGCTGCTGATGTATCCTCTAGCCTGCATGAAAAGAATACTTACAGCTCTGGTTTTAATTCCGCTTGTCATCGCATTGGTTTTCCTGGGGCCGGATTGGCTGGTCACGCTGGCTGTTGGCGCGGTCTCCCTGTTGGCTGCGTGGGAGTATCTGGGAATCGCTCACGCCGCGGGGTCCAAGCCGCCCCGGATTCCGGTTCTAGCAGCAATCTCTATCCTCTTTGCGGTCAGTTTTTTATGGCCGGACAAGCTGGTGGCGACGCTGGGTGCGCTTTCGTTGGCGCTGCTGGTCTACGATGCCTTTGCGGTTCCGGTTGCCGAGGCTTTGCAGGCTGCTGCAAACTCGGTCTTTTGCCTCATGTACACCGGGTTTACGCTGATTGCGCTGCCCATGCTGCGCAGTTCTGAAGACGGCAAGTCGCTGGTGACCTTTTTGCTCTGTGCGGTGTGGGCAGGCGACATCTTTGCCATGTACGTGGGCCGCACCCTGGGTAAGCACAAGCTTGCGCCGAAGTTGAGCCCCAACAAGACCTGGGAGGGAGCTGTCGGTTCCTTGGCGGGCAGCGTTCTGGTGACTGTTGGACTGATGTATCTGGCAGCGCAACTTGCCAGGCGCGATATTCTCACGCTTGCATTTCCCGGTACATTGGGTCACTGGCTGCTGCTGGCTGTGGTGGTGAATCTGGCCGCGCAAGTCGGCGATTTGGCAGAGTCGGCACTGAAGCGATCTGCCGGGGTCAAGGATTCCGGCACGCTGCTGCCGGGGCATGGCGGGGTTCTGGACCGCATCGACGCGCTGCTGCTGGCCGCTCCGGTGCTGTGGTACGCTCAGGTTATCCAGCACTTCTAAGTGCAATTGCAGGCTCGGTATCTGATTGAAAAGATTAGCCATTCTCGGTTCTACCGGCTCCATCGGCCAAAGCACCCTTTCCATTGTCGAATCCTACCCGGAGCGATATTCCATTGCCACGCTTGTAGCCGGACGCAATCTCGAAGTTGCTTTTGAGCAGGTGCAGCGCTGGCGCCCGCGCGTCGTTTCTCTGGCGACGGAGGAGCTTGCGGCGGAGCTGGTCAGTCGGCTCAGGACTGCGGGCATCGCCGGAATCGAGGTGCTCTGGGGAACGGCGGGCAGCGTGGCCTGCGCAACCCACTCGGATGTAGACTTTGTAGTCTCGGCAATTGTTGGCGTGGCCGGACTGGAAGCGACTCATGCGGCAATCCTGGCTGGCAAGCCCGTTGGATTGGCCAACAAGGAGTGCATGGTCGCCGCCGGCGAGATCCTGACTGCTGCTGCGCGCGCGAAGAATGTTCCCCTATTGCCCATCGACTCCGAGCACAATGCTGTTCACCAGTGCATGAGGGTAGGCACCGCGGCCGAAGTCAAGCAGGTGTGGCTGACGGCTTCCGGCGGCCCGTTCCGCCAGTTGCCTTTGGAACAATTTGCCGGCATCACCCCGGAGCAGGCGCTCAAACACCCGACCTGGGTCATGGGCCGGCGCATCACTATCGACTCCGCCACTATGCTCAACAAGGGCCTGGAGATCATCGAAGCCTGCCGGCTCTTCGATCTGCCGCCATCGCAGGTTCGCGTCACGGTTCACCCGCAGTCGACGGTGCATTCGCTGGTGGAGTATGTCGACGGCTCAATCCTGGCGCAAATTTCAGTCACCGACATGCGTCTGCCGATCCTTTACGCGCTGGCATATCCCGAACGCCCGGCGTCGTCGCTGACCTTCGACCTGGCGCAGCTTGCGCGCCTGGACTTCGAACAGCCGGATTTCGTCCGCTTCCCCTGCCTCCGCCTGGCCTACGAGGCGGCGGAAAAAGGCGGTGCGCACTGCATCGCCTTGAATGCAGCCGACGAAATCGCCGTGGAGGCTTTTCTGGCTCGTAAAATACCATTTTCCGGTATCCCGCGTACAATAGAGGAGGTGCTGGAACGGACTCCCGACAGCCATCCGGAGACAATTGCCGGGGTGTTGGAGGCCGATTCCCAGGCGCGTGAACGGGCTCGCGAAGTTGTTTCTTCGGCTGCTAGTCGCGTGTAGGTCATACTCTGCTTTGGCTGCCCATTGAAGCTCTGAGGTTTTGCGCGCGCATCTATGCACACTGTTCTGGTCGATCTCGTCTCCGTCCTCATCGTTCTTGGCATCATGGTTCTCGTCCATGAGTTTGGCCATTTTGTCGCGGCCAAGCTCTGCGGCGTCCGTGTCGAGCAGTTTTCCATCGGCTTTCCGCCGCGCCTCTTTGGCGTAAAGATCGGCGACACCGACTACTGCATCTCGGCAACCCCGCTGGGCGGCTACGTGAAGATGACCGGCGAGTCCATGCCGGGCGAGAACATGTCGATGGACGGCGCGGACCACGACACCATCGCCGCGCAAAAGGCCGACCCCGGAGCCTTGACCTCTCACCCGCGTTGGCAGCGGATTATCATCGGCCTCGCCGGCCCCTGCGCTAATTTTGTGCTGGCGCTGGGCTTGATGACCGGCTTCTACATGCTGCACAACGAAGTGCCGCTGTATGAAGATCAACCGGTGGCGCTGGACTGGGTGTTACCCGGCACTCCGGCGGCAAACGCCGGTTTACAGCCGGGAGACCATATCGTCAGCTTCGATTCGATCGAGCATCCCACCTGGGAGCAGGTCTACGAGCACACCGCTCTGGAACTGCAAAGCATCAGCCATGGCAGCAGTATTCCTGTGCCGCTGGTGGTTGAGCGCGGTGGCCAGCGGGTTTCGCTGACCTTACAGTTGGCTGCCTCTCCCAAGGATCAGGATTTTGCGCTTACCGACATTGGGTTTCTCCCGGTCTTTCAGGCAGATCCGGTCAAAGTGAGTTCGATTTCACCGAATATGCCGGCGGCCAAGGCTGGAATTGAGCCCGGTGACCAGATCCTGTCGGTCGACGGACATCTCTTTCACGGAACAGAGTCGGTCATTGCTTACATGCAGTCGCGCAAAGGCGCGCCGATGACTCTGTTGGTGGACCACGCCGGAAAGACCACCACGCAGACCGTGCAGCCCGTTTGGGATACCGGCAATGGCACGCCGGCGTGGCGGATCGGCTTCAACGGCGCGTTGCCGCCCTTCCGCGTCGAACAGATGGCCTTTCCCAAGGCGTTCAAGGAATCTGTCAAATTCAATCGCTCCAATTCTCTGCTGATTCTGGAAGTGCTGCAGCGCGTGTTGACCCACCGCATGTCGGTCAATACGCTCTCCGGGCCCATCGGCATTGCGCGTGAAACTGGCATGGCGGCCGAAACTCCCGGCTGGGAAGCCAAGTTCAAGGTGATGACCGCGATCAGCCTGAACCTCGGCATCCTGAACCTGCTGCCGTTCCCGATCCTCGACGGCGGCATGATTCTCTTCCTGCTGATCGAGAGCGTGATCCGCCGCGACATCGATGTGCGGGTCAAGGAACGCGTCTATCAGGTCGCGTTTGTGCTGATCATCGTCTTCGCGGCCTACATCATCTTCAACGACATCTCCAAGCTGCCCATCTTCGCTCAAACCAGGCCGTAAACCACAAGAAAGTTGCCTCATGTCCATCGTTACCGAGCTACGAGTGCGTTATGCGGAAACAGATCAGATGGGCGTGGTTTATTACGCCAATTACCTGGTGTGGTTCGAGGTTGGGCGAGTGGAGTTCATGCGCTCGCTGGGCTTCGACTACAAGCAGATGGAAGTCGAAGACGGCTGCATTCTGCCGGTGATGGAAGCCACCTGCCGCTATAAGGCTCCGGCGCGCTACGACGATGTGATCCTGATCGAGGCGGGGCCGATCCTGCTGCGCGGCTCGCTGCTCAAGTTCGCTTACCGCATCATTCGCGCCTCCAATGCGCGCGAGGGCCAGTTGTTGCTGGCCGAGGGCGAAACCGCCCATATTGTCTGCGACGCCAGTATGCAGAAGTGCCTGATGCCTGAGCGTTACGCAGCGCCGATCCGCTCCGCGATTCGCATTACGGACCGCGATGAGCAGGGCGAGATGGATGGTCAGAACTAAAGCTTCATTCTGCTTGCCAAGGACATTTGGGAGATAACCCGACATTTTTGTCGTCTAATCCGCCTCGATTTGGAATAAGAGCCAAATTTTATACGTAGGGAGGGGGAGGGGTATCGCGGTTTTGTTCGTAACAATAACAAAATACAGTAGATGCGCGATTTTTTGGTACTTTAAATGCCGTTTTTAGCGAGTTTAAGGAACGTTAATTGCACTCGCCAAACTGGGTTTCCGGA
>Ga0302324_100025176_pt1 | contig 11430 bp, 9 predicted proteins | sample Palsa_T0_1_FD_201949 | JGI IMG/M metagenome (GOLD analysis project Ga0302324, IMG submission 201949) | Peat permafrost microbial communities from Stordalen Mire near Abisko, Sweden - Palsa_T0_1 | ecosystem: Environmental > Terrestrial > Soil > Palsa > Peat permafrost | place: Sweden: Abisko... | reverse complement strand
CGGTACTCCTCTCGACAGCCAGGGAGGTGGAGGTGTTCCATGGGTGAGTTCGAGAAACGAATTGACGCCGCGAAGCGTGGCAGAGTGGCTAAGGTCCGGGCCATCATTCTCGGCCATGCCGAGCTTATCAACCAACGGGATCAGACAGGCGCCACTGCCCTTCACTACGCGGCGTTTGGTGGACATCGCGGCGTCGTTCAGGCGTTAGTGGAACAAGGCGCGCAGATGAATGCAGCAGACGGTAATTCGGTGCGACCCCTGCCGGGTGGGCGATCGAATACCTGCGCGAGATGGGTGGATTCCTGGCGATTGAACTGGAAGACCTTGCCTACGCGATACGGCGAGGTCACGTCCGAATGGGTTACACGATTCCTCGAGCGCTTCCCTGCTCTTCGCCATGCCAGCGACTCTCAAGGAAGATCATTTGAACTGCTTGCCCAGGAATCTGGTAGTCCGGAAATCGCGAAATTGTTTGGATCAGCGGATCTTGCCCAGTGATGATTGACTATCGCCGTAGAAATCATTGACGTGGGTGATCCATTCTCAGTGAGCGTTCAAGCTGATTTCGTCGAATGAAACTGGCGATCCAATCGGAGCTATTCTTTCCGGTTACCAAAGTTATGCCGAGCGAGTTGTCAGATCACCAGCAACTTGGTTCCGACTTGTTAGACTGGGCACGTGAAGACAGCTTCGATTGCGTCGCGCCCCTTACCCGCCGCTGGCAGCCGCTGGACCGCCATCATGATGCTCGCTTTTCTTACGGCGACCATCTCCGGAACTCGCCTGCTGGCGCAGCAGGATCAACCGGAAACACGCCGCAAAGCACTGCAAAAAGTAGCGCCCCACTATCCTGAAATGGCCAAAACAATGAACCTGAGCGGGATGGTGAGGGTGTCGGTCAAAGTCGCCTCAAACGGCAAAGTACTGTCCACGGAAGTGCTCGGGGGCCATCCCGTTCTGGCGGTAGCTGCCGTCGATGCCGTCCGGCAGTTCCGTTTCGAAGCAGCTCCGCAACAGACCGAAGAAGTCGTGATCTTCAACTTCCACCCTCTCCAGCATTGAGGGGCCTGCCCCATTCGAAGTGCGTTGCTGCCTTCGAAAACCTTATTCAGGTAAGGATCGTTGTTGGGACTCGGCTCGAAAACCGCCAATTCCCCCGGCTTTCATCGACTCGCCAGTTTCGCCCACCTCGGATTGCTCCACCAGGAAAGACGAAAGATTCCTCGACCGTACGGCATCGAGCCAAACGAGAACAAACCTTCGCCCGGCGAAGCACACGTCTTTTTCAATCGGTGTTTTCAATCGGTGTTGTTTAATTCAGTGTTGTTAGCAATCGGTTGTTAGCAATCGGTTGACATTCGTTCCCGTGGCGGCTAACTTATTGCCCACAACTTCGGGTCCGTGTCAGGGGGCTAGTTGTCGAAACTTCCGCCTAAGACCGTCAGCGAGTTACTGGCGAACTGGCAAGCCGGGGACGACCAAGCCTTGCGCGCGGCGATTCCGCTGGTGTATGACGATCTCCGACGGGTCGCGCATCATCACCTGCAAAACGAGCGTCCTGGCCATACCCTGCAAAGCACCGCCCTGGTGCACGAGGCTTATCTGCGCCTGGAGAAGCAAGGCGCGGCTCCGTTCCAGAACCGGGAGCATTTCTTAGCCATCTGCGCCCAATTGATGCGGCAGATTCTGGTCGAGTACGCGCGCAGGCGCAAGGCAGCCAAGCGCGATGGGGGTTACCGATTGACGCTCGATGACAACCTGGCGTTCAAGACCCGGAGCTTGGACATGGTTGCTCTCGACGACGCCCTGAACGAACTGGCCAAACTCGATCAGCAACAGAGTCGTATTGTCGAGCTGAGATTTTTTGGTGGCCTTTCCATCGAAGAAACTTCGCGCGCGCTGAATCTCTCGCCAACGACGGTGAAAAGACATTGGGCTACGGCCAGGCTCTGGCTGCATCACCAAATGAGCAAGGAAGCAGACGCGTGAACACCGGAACGTTGGCAGCAGATTCGCGATGTGCTCGAGAAGGCGCTGGAGCCGGCGCCAGGCGACCGGCCCGCCTTTTTGGATCGAGCCTGTTCGTGCGATCGATCCCTGCGGCACGAAGTCGGATCACTCCCTCTCCTCCAGCCCTAACGCGCTCGCTTCCTGCAATCCTCTCCCGCGCTGCGGGTCACGCGCACATCGGGAATCAAGCTGGGCCATTATGAGGTCAAGCCACTGCGCGGCTCGGGCGGCATGGGCGAGGTCGGTCGTGTCTCCGAGCGTTCAAGCTGGACTCCACATCAACTCTTCCGAAACTCAGTCTGGTTTGGTTTTCCTCTCTTGCGGAGGGTTGGCCGTCTCCGCGCATGGACCGCCGCCAGGGGACACGCACGAGCAGCCCGAATCACTGTTATACCGGCACTGATCTTCGGGATGATCAGGCTGGTCACAAACGGGATTGCCACATCCGGAAAATTTGGGAATTTTCATGCATGCGGAGTTCTGGGTAAATTTGTGCGATTGTTCCCACAAAGCGATTTCCGGAGCTTCGAATCGCAATTCTTCATGACTCAGGACGTGAAGCTCGGCTCCCTGGGGTCCTTTCACCTCCTTGACCCCACCGTTCACATCCAATGAATACGGGCCTGAAATGGTAATCCGCGTGTCGCCTGATTTTGCCTTGCCGGGGACGAAGTTGATGAACACGGCGGCCTTGCCGTCCGCCGCTCTGGTGACTGAGATATCACCGGCTGTGACGATGGTTACGGTTGCGCTCCTGTCTTGTTTTGGCGTTTCCTGACTTTGCGCGTTGTTTGCCACGAGCAGCGCGCATGCAGATGCGGCGATTATGGAACTCCAGATCAGGCGTGTTTTCATTCGCCCCCCCCAGTGGTGCCCTAATTTCAAATTCTGATGGTTGAAGTGTGGCATAGAACGGTGGCATGAATCGTGGTCCGAATACATTCTGATCGGCTCCGCCTTGCTTTCGCTTCGCGGCCCGCATAGGACGGCGAAGTGGCAAGAGCAGGTGACCGAAGAAACCTTGGAGGGCTACGCGCTCGCCATCAACCGATTTCCTCTTTCCGCACGAGGCGGCGATGTCGGAACCACAGAGATAAAAGCACGACCGCAGCCACAATCAGAACCGCAACGTTGAAGCGCTGCATGACGCGCAACAAGCTGTGCCAATGCTGCCCGAAGAAATATCCGGCGCTGGCGATGGTGGTTACCCAGAGGGCAGCACCCAAGAAGTTGAAGAAAGCAAATTTTCGCCAGTGCATGTGCAGCGCTCCAGCGAGCGGACCGGCGAAGACGCGCAGGCCGAAGATGAAGCGGGCGAAGAAAACGGCGGGCGCGCCGTAGCGCTCAAACATTTTCTCGCCGCGCTCGAGGGTCGCCGGGCGGATCCGGAATAGACTTTGATAGCGATCGAGCAGCGGACGCCCGCCGTAGTGGCCGACTGCGTAGCCCAGGTTGTCGCCGAGCGCCGCGGCACAAATGGCGATGACGATGAGCCATCCGAGTTGGAGTTGGTGTTCGGAATAGGCCAGAAAACTGGCCAGCAGGAGCGTGCCCTCGCCGGGAACGGGAATGCCTGCGTTCTCGCACAACAGTATGAGAGCCACGGCCCAATAACCGTGGTGGGCGATGAATGCGCGCAGCGAGTCGAAGATCGTGGGGTGCATGAAGAACCAGTTCCCAGTCCTCAGTTCTTAGTCACCCCGCTGTTCTCAGACGTGAGAACTGGGAACTGAGAACTTTTTGGGCCGATCAGGAAATCTACCAATGCGCGATTGAACTCCTCGGGCGCCTCTTCGTAGGGCAGATGACCGACGCCTTCGAAGGTTACCAGACGCGCATCGCGAAAGCTCCTTCGCAGCGGTTCGGCGGAACCGAAATCCACGGCGCGGTCTGTGGTCCCCCATATGAGCAGAGTCGGGTAATCGCGAATCTTTGGGAGCGCCCTTTCCAGTTCCGCGAGATCGGCCGTCCAATTTCTTACGATGTGAGAAGCATGACGGAAGACTTGATTCTTGAATACCGGCATGCGGTAGCCATCGAGCGAATCGGGCGGGATCTTCGATTCATCGCCGAACAGGCGGCGCAGCCACACGTGGTCGAGCGAGCGCCAGCGTTCAATCGTGTTGCGGAACAGGAACGAACCGAAAGGGCTGCCTAGAAAAGGCGCAAACCGCTTGCCATGCGGCGACCAGGGATTGACGGGCGCGACCAGTATGAGGCGTTGCACGCGCCGCGGGTGGCTTCGCTCAATCAAGTTGGGCTCCGAAGTTCCGTCGGCACAAAGCGCGGCCACCATGATGGCGACGCCTCCGCCGTGGGAGGTTCCGAGCAGGTCGAAATTGTCAATGCCAAGAGCATCGGCGAACTGGAGAACGCGCTCGGCGGTGGCGCCTACGGTGCAGTCCATGCCCTCATTGGCGATTGACAATCCGGCGCCCAGATTGTCGAGGGCGTAAACGGTCGCGTGGGGCGCCAGCGCGGGCATGGTGAATCTCCAGGAAAAGGAGTATCCCATCAGGCCATGAATCAGGAGGAGCGGCGGCCCTGATCCGGCTTTGAGATAGCGCATGCGTCCCTCGGAGAGTTCGAGCCAATGCTCTTCGATTCGAACGCCGCTTCCGGAAGCGGTCGGGTTCGGGTTGCGCGCGGCGGCGGGAATGAATTTCTCTTTCGGATTTATGGGCAACGAAATCCTCACAGACGGATTCTTACCAACTGATATCGCCTCATCGCTTTGGGGAGCTCAATGCTGGCTCCCCTTCTTTTTTGCTTCCCTTAGATTCGCGGGAGACGGGGTACGCTCCGTCTCGCGAGGCATTGCTAGAGTGTGGACGGTGCTCCGTCGCCCCTCCGCAGGGACTTGGCACAGCCGAGCAACTCGTTCACGTGGTGCAAAAGTGCTGGAGCCGAGTACTGGACGATGTACGGAACGATGTACGGAACGATGTGCGGGACTATGCTCGGGCGCCCTGGCTCGGGTCCCGCGTGCTTCGTTTCCGGATTCTCCGACATTACTTTTCCGGGCCTCGATACCGGGCGTTTCCCTCCACCGGATTGGCCGAAAACCAGTTTCACGCAACACGCTAGGGAGCTGCGACGGCTTCTGCAACCTCGCTTGGTGTTTTCTTACGCCTCTTGCCGAGCAGCTTTTTCAGCACCCGGATGCCTTTATCCACGTGCTTTTCTTCCAACAGGAACGGCGGCAGGAAACGCAGGACGGTGTCCTGGGTGGCGTTGAACAGAACGTTCTCCGCCAGAGCCTGCTCCACCAAGGGGCGCGCCGGAATGTCGAGCACTAGACCCTGAATGAATCCTCGGCCGCGCGCTTCGCGCGTGGCTGCGTATTTCGCGACCAAGTCAACGAGCTGTTGGTGCAGATAGCCGCCGACCTTCACGACGTTTTCGAGCAAGCGCTCTTGTTCGACGATTGCCAGATATTCGAGGCCGACTCGGCATGCCAGCGGACCGCCGCCAAAAGTGGTGCCGTGTTGTCCGGGCGAAATCGCGGAGGCGAAATGTTGTTTCGACAGGAACGCGCCGAGCGGCACGCCCGCGGCGATCGGTTTGGCGATGGTGACGACGTCGGGGACCACGCCAAAACTCTGGAAGGCGAAGATCTTGCCAGTGCGGCCGAGGCCACACTGGATCTCGTCGAAAATCAAAGCGGCTTGATGGTGATCGGCGAGGGTCCGGCATGCGCGCAGGAATGGTTCGGAACATTCCAGGATGCCGCCTTCGCCGAAGATGGGTTCGAGCACGATGGCGCAGGTGTTGGCGTTGACGGCCTCGTGCAGCGCTGCAACGTTGTTCTGCTCGACAAAGGTCACATCGTCGAGCATGGGCTCAAAGCCTGTGCGATATTTTTCCTGGCCGGTGAGCGACATCGCGCCGAAGGTTCGGCCGTGATAGGAACCTTGCAGCGCCACGAGCTGCGACTTCGAAGCGCCACCGGCTTTGTGTCCGGCCAGACGCGCCAATTTGATCGCGCCTTCCATCGCCTCGGTGCCGCTGTTCGAAAAGAAGACGCGGTCGAGACCGGAAAGCTGGCAGAGGCGCTCGGCTAGCTGTCCCTGATATTCGTTGTAATAGAGATTCGAAATGTGAATCACGCGGGCTGCCTGCTCGCGGATGGCTTTTACGATGCGCGGATGAGCGTGGCCTATGGCATTGACGCCGAGACCGGCCACGAAATCGAGGTACTTCCTGCCTTCGAAGTCGTAGAGGAAAGCTCCTTTGCCGCGCTCAAAGCCTACGGGATAACGGTTGTAGGTGGAGAGGAGGAAACGCTTTTCGAGATCGACGATTTGTTCCAGGTGAGACATCGTTCCATTTTAGAACGGCGGTGGCGAAGATGCGATTACGACCAGAGGGGGCGTCGGCTACAATTGGGCAAATCGTGAGGGTGTCCATGTTTCGAAATGCCGCACGAATCTTCTCGTCGTTTTCTTGGTTGCTGATTTCGATTGCGCTGCCCTCTCTGGCCGCGAACACAACACAAAACTCAACTCGCGACCCTCGACTGCAGCACAGCTTCCGCTTGCCGGAAAAAAATGGATGGACGTTTGTTCATCTGGAGGGCCAACCGTCTGAGATCGGATTCCAGCATGGCTATCTGCTGGCTCCGGAAATCGCCGACATGCTCAAGGTGACTGTGCTCGAGGAGACACACGACAGCCAGAAAGACTGGCAGTTCTTTCGCGAGGCGGCGCGCGACATGATGTGGCCGCGCATCGACACGGAGTACCGCGAAGAGCTGCAGGGCATCGTGGATGGCGCTAACGCCAAGGGCGTGAAACTGGATTTATGGGATTTGGTCGCACTGAATGGCGCGGAGGAGTGGGAATATTACGTCAAGCAATACAACCAGGAGCATGGCATTCCGTCTTCGGCTTGGCTGGTTGCGCCGGAGCATTGCAGCGCCTTTGTGGCTACCGGCAGTTATACCAGGGACGGCAAGATCGTGATCGCGCACAACAACTGGACGAGCTATCTGGATGGCCAGCGCTGGACGATCATTTTCGATCTTGTTCCTGCCAAAGGCAGCCGCATGCTGATGGACGGACTTCCGGGGTTCATCCACAGCGCCGACGATTTCGTCATGAATGCTGACGGGATCGTAATCACGGAAACGACCATCGGTCATTTCTCCGGGTATGATCCGACGGGGATTCCGGAATTCGTGCGGGCGCGCAAGGCCGCGCAGTATTCCAAATCGATCGACGACTTTGCCCGCATCATGAAAAAGGGCAACAACGGCGGCTATGCCAACAACTGGCTGCTCGCCGACGCGAAGACCAACGAGATCGCCAGCCTCGAACTGGGGCTGAAAAACGTGACCCTCGAACGGAAGAAAGACGGCTACATTGTCGGTTCCAATTTCCCGGTCAACGAAAAACTTATCCGTGAAGAAACGGACTTCGACGCCAAGGACATGAGTGCAAGCGCCAACGCGCGCCACCTCCGATGGGAGCAGTTGATGGCCGAGAACAAAGGGAAGATCGACGTCGCCGCCGCGGAACGTTTTCTGGCGGATCACTACGATACGTTCTCGAAGAAAGAAGAGGCAGACGAACGGACGCTCGACGGGCATATCGATCTGTCGGTGCGGGGCTCTCAGCCCTGGCAGCCACCATTCGGGATGGCTGGCGCCGTGCAGAACAAGGTCGCCGATGCGACGATGGTGACCCAAATGTCATTCGTGGCGGCCGCCGGGCATGCCTGTGGGCAGAACTTCAAGGCACAAGAGCATTTGCGGGAGCATCCGGAATTTAATTGGGAACAAGGGCTGTTGCGCGATATGGATGCGTTTCCCTGGACCACGTTTTCGGTGGCCAAGTAGCTCGGGCGCTTTTGCCTCCGATCGGGAGTAAGGCTCAGGATTGATCGGGGAGCTTCGGAGTTCCCTTGTGATCGGGGTCAATGCCGGCGGCGGTCATGATGGCTCGTCCCAGTTCTTCGGGGGAAACGGCAAATCCTGCGGTCGAGGTTTGGCCGGCGGCCTCATCGACGGCATTGGGCGCTACGAAACGATAGCCCCTTCCGACCACGGTCTGCAGGTACTGGGGCTCGTCGGCGTCGTCCGCCAAGGCGCGGCGGATCTTGCGAATTGCTGTATTGATTCCCTGCTCCACGTCGACGAACACATCCTTGCTCCATAATTCGGCGGAGATCTGCTCGCGCGTGACCAGTTGCCCGCGTTTTTCTACCATGAACATGAGCAATTGCAGGGGCAGGCCTTCCAGCCGAACCGGGCGGCCACCGCGGTAGAGCTGAAAGCGACCGTAGTCCAGCTGGAAATCGTCGAAGCGAACCTTTTTTTCGCTGTTCTCCGCCAATGCGGAACTCCTCGGCCTTCGCCGCCGGCTTCATCGCTCGCAGCAGACGCGGAAACCCGCATCTCTACGGCTCCGATTGTTAGAAATTCTGTTCTGCCGCGCCGGATGTGTCAAGCGCTCGACGGTAAATTTCTTCAGATCAATTCAGACGGCTTCAGACTGGCTCCATGGACGCTCGGAGGAATCGGGCGCATGATCACTCTCACTTGCGGGATTTGCTACCTGCTCCTTGGCGAGTCAGGGAAAGCCCAGTAAGTGGGGGGTTCGGGAATCGGGGAAATTTCCGAGCCCTCCGAAACCAAATCAAAGGGTTTGGGCACGTCATCCTCACTTCAATTCAGAACCAAGCCAACCACAAAATCCGCTCGCTCCCTCAAGCTCACCACCCTGCACCCAGACCCTTTTCCCCGTATCCGATGAGCCGGTCGCGGCTTCCGATCTGTGGACGCTCAGAGGGCATTCATAACTCAGGACTTATGTTGCTTACAGGACGGATCTATCATCCCGAAAAACAGAGGTAGCCTTCCATAATTCATAGCCGTCATCCTGAATCCTATCTATAATCGTGGAAGTCGCTCGCCAGAAGCGACTTAGCGGCGCTCGCCGCGGGGGGAGGGGTGGCAGTGAAGTTGCTTATGCCTGAAAGGCGTCGAGTGTCTGGCTACGCCGCGCAGCTGTCCCAGCCCATGAACCGCGAATTTGAGGCTCGGTTTACCGCCATCCTGCTGACTCTTCTGACAGTCGCGGCGGTACTGTTCGCCGGTTTCAACTACAAGATCGAGCACCAGTTCGGGATTCCGGACGATGGCGCATGGTGGATGGAGCGCAACGGCCATCTGGTGGCCGATCGACTGGAGCCAAACGGGCCGGCCGAGCGGGCCGGAATCCGGCGCGGGGACGAGGTGGTCAGCGTCAACGGACGCGCGGTGAACAGTCTGGCGGCGGTGACACACCGGCTTTACGACTCCGGCGTGTGGTCAAAAGCCACTTATTCGCTGATCCGCGGCTCGGTTCCGCTGGACGTCGAAGTGGTGTTGGTACCGGCCGAGCGATCGATGAACGACTGGCTGCGGCTGATCGCGCTCATCTACCTGAGCATCGGACTTTATGTACTGCTGCGGCGCTGGACCGCGGTCGGCTCCACTCACTTTTACATATTTTGCCTGGTCTCGTTCATTTTCTACTCGCTGCATTACACCGGAAAATTCAACGCTTTTGACTGGATCGTCTTCTGGGCCAATGAGGTTGCGTGGCTGTTGCAGCCGGCGCTGTTTCTGCACTTCGTGTTGACTTTCCCGGAACGGCGGGAGTTCGTCGGCAGACATCGCTGGTCGCTTCCGATGCTCTACCTGCCGGGAGCGGTGCTGCTCGGCATTCAGATCCTGGTGCTCGAGTTCGTGAAAGCCAGCAATTCGCTGCTCTTTAATCTGAACCGGGTGCATTGGGCTTATCTGACAATCTTCTTCTTTTCGGCGGCGACGGTTCTGTGGAACAACTACCGCCGGGCGAGCACTCCGATTCTGCGGCAGCAACTGAAGTGGATTACGCGCGGCACGGTTCTCGCCATTATCCCGTTCACCCTGTTTTATGTAGGTCCGTATGTGCTCGGAGTGATGCCTTCGCTCACCATGAAGGTGTCGGTGCTGTCGCTCGGATTGCTGCCGCTGACTTTTGGATACGCCATTTTCCGCTACCGGTTGATGGATGTGGATCTGATCTTCAAGCGCGGCATGGCGTATACGCTGGCGGCGGCGGCCATCGTGGGCGCGTACTTCGCCGGGGTCGCCGCAATCGCCGAGCTGGTGCATACCCGCGTACCCAGTTCCGGGCCTTATGGGTTGGTGGTGGCGGTCGTGGTCACGGCGCTGCTGTTTGATCCGGTGCGGAAATGGATTCAGGAGAAGCTGGACCTGTTCTTCTTCCGCACAGACTACGATTACCGGCGCACGCTGATCGAATTTGGACGCGAGTTGAGTTCGGAGACCGACCTCGACAAAATGCTTTCCTCGCTGGTGGACAGGCTGGCACGCACCTTGCTCGTAGATCGCATCGCGATCTTCCTCGGCAACAGCGATTCTTCACGCTTTGAACTCTCGAAATCGTTTGGGATCGCTCACGTCACCGGGCTCGACCTGTCGTTTCTCGCGAAGCCGCGCATTGAGGACGCGGCTGGCCATATCTTCTTTGAAAACACCCGCCAGTTGCCGCGTGAGAATGCCGCGGCGCAAGAGGCCATCGGACGCCTGGATTTGAACTACTACATACCCTGCCACGCTCGGCAAAAGACCATCGCTTTTCTTGGACTGGGCAAGACCATGCAAGGCGACTTCCTCTCGAGCGAAGACGTGGAGTTGCTCGAAGCGCTGGCCGGATACATCGGCATCGCCATCCAGAACGGGCGACTGTACGCGTCGCTCGAACAGAAGGTGACCGAGTACGAGCGGCTGAAGGATTTCAACGAGAACATTGTCGAATCGATCAACGTCGGCGTGATGGCCGTGGATTTGCAGGACCGCATCGAGTCCTGGAACTCACAGATGGAAGTCATGTACGCCCAGCCGCGTTGGCAAGTGGTGGGGCGTTCCTTGAATGAGGTATTTCCGGCTGCCTTTGTCGAGGAGTTCTACCGGGTGCGGCAGAATCCGGGCATCCACAATCTTTACAAGTTTCGGCTGGTCACTCCGAATGGCGAATCGCGCGTCGTGAACGTGGCCATCGCGCCGCTGGTCACCCGCAAGTTCAGCGTGGTGGGACGGCTGGTGATCATGGACGACATCACGGAGCGGATCGAACTTGAAGTGCAGCTCACTCAGGCCGACAAGCTATCTTCGATCGGGCTGTTGGCGGCAGGCGTGGCGCACGAAGTGAATACCCCCCTGGCCGTGATCTCCTCCTACACGCAAATGCTGGCGAAGCAGTTGCAGTCCGATCCGCAGAAGGCGGGGCTGCTCGAGAAAATCACCAAGCAGACGTTCCGCGCCTCGGAGATCGTCAATAATCTTCTGAACTTCTCGCGCACCACCGGCACGGAGTTAACCGAAATCAGTCTGAACAAGGTGATCGCGGATACGCTCGCGTTGCTCGA
>Ga0302324_100025174_pt1 | contig 11430 bp, 10 predicted proteins | sample Palsa_T0_1_FD_201949 | JGI IMG/M metagenome (GOLD analysis project Ga0302324, IMG submission 201949) | Peat permafrost microbial communities from Stordalen Mire near Abisko, Sweden - Palsa_T0_1 | ecosystem: Environmental > Terrestrial > Soil > Palsa > Peat permafrost | place: Sweden: Abisko... | reverse complement strand
GCGCTGTGGGCGGATTACGAGACGGGCGCCTGGCGGTTCACGTCGTTCTTCAGCCAACCCGTGCAGGATCGCGACCTGCGCGCCTTCGACGATTACAGCAGCGGACGCCTCACTTACGGCGGCTTTCGCGTCGAACGAAAGCTGGGCGGCCTCGGCGTCGTGACGACGACGCTATCCCAATTCAAACAGGATGGCGCGCGGTTTCCGGCAGTGGCCGGAAACGAATATCGCGATGTTCTGGATACGCGCCTTGCCGGCGCGGCCGCGTCGTTCGATTGGGATCTGGAGGCGATGGGGCAGGGCGGCCATATCGCGGGCGAACAAATTCGCGCGTGGGCGCTCGGTTCGCGCGCCGGATACACGTTCGACGATATTGCGTGGACGCCGCGCTTGGGGTTTCAACTCGATGCGGCATCCGGAAATTCCAATCCCCATGGCGGAACATTCGGCACATTCAATCCGCTGTTTCCAAACGGCTACTACGTCACGCTTTCGGGCTACACCGGATACACCAATTTCGTTCACGCCAAGCCCTCGATCACGCTGACACCCGCCAAAGCGCTGACGGTCATGTTCGCGGGCGCCGCGCAATGGCGCCAGACGACGGCCGACGCCGTTTATACGCAGCCCGATATTCCCGTCGCCGGCACGGCAGGCCATGGCGGACAATATACCGGCACCTATTTCCAGACGCGCGCCGATTGGCAGATCACGCCTCATATCGCAACCGCGCTCGAAGCCGTGCGCTTCAACATCGCGAATTCCATTCGGGAGGTGGGCGGTCACGACGGAAATTACATGGGACTGGAAGTTCGCGTGGGGTGGTAGTTGGGAATCGGGGAGGCGAAGGCAATCTCCAAAACTTCCCCGCAGCGGGCGGCTCACCGCTTCTTACGTCAGGGATCGAGCGCTTCCACGCGTTTGGCGAATAATCCAGAATTAGCCGCCGAAACAGAATGCGTTTCGATATGCGCCGGCACGGGCGTGTGGGTCGTGACGCAATTTGAATTTTCCGCGGGTTGACGGTCTGGGCTAAGGTCGGCTCCTAGCCTGAACCGGACATTTGAGGTAACCGGCTTTTGTTCCCGTCACGCGATCCTGAGGGGCATGCGCAATGACCACCCGAGTAGCGTCGTGCAGCTGCGGACAGCTTCGCCTCACATGCGAGGGCGAGCCTGTTCGCATCTCCATATGCCATTGCCTTGAATGCCAGAAGTGCACCGGCAACGTCTTCGCGACCCAGGCGCGCTTTGCGCGCGAGTGCGTGAGGATCGAGGGGCGCGCGACGCAGTGGGCTCGGGCCGGCGATAGCGGCGAGGGCGCCACTTTCAGTTTCTGTCCGGTGTGCGTCTCGACGGTTTACTGGGAGCCCACCGGGGCGCCGGGTTTGGTTTATGTGGCAGTGGGCGCGTTTGCCGACCCGAGCTTTCCGCCGCCGCGCGTCTCAGTCTACGAAGAGCGGCAACACCCATGGGCGCTCGCGGCCGGACAGCTGCCGCTGGAGCGTGAGTTCTAGCCGTTTTGCCGCAATCGGTTTGATGTCGGTTGTCGGCGCAATGTTGCCATACTGTCCGTCGCACTTGTCAGTCGACGGCCTCGAATTCGGCGGTGGTTCGATCTACAAGATCTTGAACGCTCTCGATTACCGATACTCCGGAAACGCTGTGGCCGGCGCTCCAGATGTCCGTCCAGCGTTTGGGGCCGGCTCCGCCGGCGTCCCCGCCAAATGTCGCGCGGGCGCGCGCCTCGGTCATCGACTCGTCCAATCGTTTCGGATCGAGCCCGGCTGCTGTGATGGACGGTTCGAGCATGTTGGCCGGCAGACCGGTGAAGCTCGATGTCAGCAAGATGTCGTCCATGGTGGAATCGACCAGCATTTGTCGGTAGCCGTCCGATGCCATGCTTTCACGCGTAGCAATGAACTTCGTTCCCATATAGGCAAGGTCGCAACCGAGGACATGCGCTGCCTTCAACGCGCGCCCGTCTGAAATACCGCCTGCCAAGACGATCGGCCCGTCGAACATCGCGCGCACGGCGCGGACGAAGGCAAAGGGATTAAGCCAGCCCGTCTGCCCGCCGGCACCGGCGGTCAGCAGGATCAGTCCATCGGCGCCGGCGGCAATCGCGCGCTCGGCATGGTGCAGCGATGCGATGTCCGCAAAGACCAAGCACCCGATGTTGTGTAGCGCACCGACCGCTGCAGCGGGAGATCCGACGCTTGTGATCACCATTTCCGTTCGATGCCGAACGATGCAAGCCAGATCGTCGGCGAGCCGTGAGTCGCGCATGATCAGGTTTGGGCAATAGGGTGCAAGCGTTGCATCGCCGCCCCGGTTTTGCGCTTCGATTTTCGTCAACCAGCTATCAAGTTCATCCGTGGTACGTGCGTTTTTGGTCGGAAATGCGCCGATGACGCCGGCGCGACACGCCGCGATCACCAGCTCCGGCCCTGACACACGCAGCATCGGCGCCGCGATCAGCGGCAAGCGCAGGCGCGACGCGATGGAATGTGGCAGCCTGCTTTGCGCCATTCGCCTTCTACCGTCCCTTCCACACCGGCTTGCGTTTTTCGGCGAATGCCTTCAGCCCTTCGGAGCGATCTTCCGAGTTCAACGCCCGCATGGCGTAAGGCATTTGCGCGCGCCAAGCCTCTTCATCGCTCCATTCGGAGGAATGGAAGATGATTTCCTTCGACGCTGCCAAAGCCGTGGGCCCGTTGACCTGCAACGCTTCGGCCCAGGCGATCGCAGCTTCCAGCGCCATGCCCGTCTCCGAGATGCGATTGACGACTCCGAGGCGGTGGAAAAACTCCGCATCCTTGAATTCGCCGGTGAGGGCCAGTTCCATCGCGACGTGATACGGAATGCGCTTCGGCAGTCGAAACAACCCGCCGCCCAGCGCCACAACATTGTGCCGAACCTCCGGCAAACCGAACTTTGCGGTCTTTGCCGCCACGATCAGGTCGCAGGACAGGCACAACTCGAAACCGCCGCCGACCGCGTAGCCTTCAACGGCAGCGATGACGGGTTTGCGGGGAGGTTTCGCGAAAAAGCCGAACCCGCCGCGCTTTTGCGTCGCACCGCGTTCGCCGCGCGCGGCCGCTTTCAAATCCGCGCCGGCGGAAAAGGTGCCACCCGCGCCGGTGATCACGCCCACGAACAGGGACTCATCGTCATCGAGCGCGTCTGCCGCCGCTTCAAGCGCTGCTGCGCTTGCACCATCGAACGCGTTTTTCGCTTCCGGCCGGTTGATCGTGACGATCAGAACATGGCCTTTACGCTCCGTGAGAATTCTGTTGTCGTCGCTCATCTGCGCCTCACATTGCGAAGGAAAAGCCGCCATTGACCGGATAGGTCTGGCCGGTGATCCAGCTGCTGGCGTCGGATGCGAGAAACAGGGCCATCGCTGCGATATCCGAAGGTTCGCCGAGACGGCGGATCACATAGTTCGCCATGACCCGCTTGAACCGTTCGGGATCGGCCTTCAGGCGCGAGCCCACCTGCGCCGTGTTCATTGCCGCGATCGCGACGTTGTTGGCGGTGATGTTGAAGCGGCCGAGTGAGCGGGCAATTGCGCGCGTGAAGCCTGCCGCGCCTGCCTTTGCGGCGGAGTAGACTTCAAGCCCGGCTTCGCCCATGCGGCCGGCGTCCGAGATGATGGTGACGATGCGGCCGCCTTGTTGCGCGATCATGCCCGGGATGACGGCCGACGAGCAGTTGATGACGCCATAGAGGTTGACGCCAATGAAGCCGTTCCAGGTGTCGGGTCCGACCTCCCAGAACGGCTTGCGCAGCTCGGCGGACGGGTTGGCGCCGCCATTGCCGGCATTGTTCACCAGAATGTCGATCTTGCCGAATGCTTCGGTGGCCTTCGCGACCATCGCCTTGACGCCGGGGTGATCGGTTACGTCGCCCTGGATCGCGATAGCCTTGCCGCCGTCTTCCTTGATTTCGTTCGCGACCGCCTGCGCCCGTTCGAGCACATAGTCGTTGACCACCACGCCGCCGGCATTGTGCGCACCCAGATACAGCGCAATCTCGCGCCCGACATTTTGTCCGGCGCCCGTGACGAGCGCCACGCGTCCATTCAGATCGAGGATATCTTTCATACGTTTCTCTCCCGGCCTTTCCAGTAAGGATCGCGCAGTTCGCGCTTGAGCAATTTTCCCATCGTATTGCGCGGCAGCTCGGCAACGATGTCGATGCTTCTGGGCCGCTTGTAAGACGCGAGCGTCTCGCCGCAATGTGCCTGCAGCGACGCTTCGTCCGTCACGTGTCCCGGCTTGAGTTCGCAGAAGGCCTTGACCTGCTCACCGAACTCTTCGTCCGGAATGCCGATGACGGCGACATCCTGCACGGCGGGATGACGCAGGATCGCGGCTTCGATTTCGGCCGGATAGATGTTCACGCCTCCCGAGACGATCATGTCCTTCGCCCGATCGGTGATGAAGAGGTAGCCGTCCTCATCGAGGTGGCCGACATCGCCGGTGCGATAGAACCCGTTTGCGTCCAGCGTGTCCTCAGCAAGTGGTTTCTGGTTCAAATATTGCCGGATGACGACCGGCGTCTTGACCCAGATCTCGCCGACTTTGTTCGCGGCCAGATCGCTGCCGCCTTCGTCGCGGATTCGAATGTGAACATGGCGATGGGGCAGGCCGCTCGAGCCGGGCTTGCGCGTCTGCATGTCGGGTGCCAGCGCCGTCAGCATGCCGGTCTCCGTCGCGCCATAGCCTTCCGCCAGACAATTGCCAAAGTGACCGATGATCCATTCCTTGAGAGAATAGGGCACCGGTGCGGCGCCGACGCCGAGCGCGCGTATCGAAGACACGTCGTATTTTGCGAGCGTCTCTTTCGGAAGGCCGGCAATGCGCTTGTACATGGTGGGCACGCCGGTCCAGAAATTGACGTGGTGCTTGTCGATCAGCCGCAACGCCTCCTCCGGATCGAAGCGACGCAGCATCACCGTCAGATTGCCCAGGCGTTGCGCGCCCCAGACGACGCCCGGGCCGGCGCCGTGATGCATCGGCATGGTCACCAGGACGACATCGCCGGGGTGCATGGGCCGGCCCTCACCCACGCTTTTCATATATTCCGCCATCTCCTTCACGGCTGTTTCGCTTGTGCCCGCTGCCGACTGTCCCATCACCACGCCCTTCGGCAAGCCCGTCGTGCCGGAGGTGTAGATAATGAGGGGAGGATTGGACTTGGCGAAGAGCGGCTCGCCGTCGCCGCTTTCGACGAGCTCGCGAAAGGAAACGAAGCCCGGAGCGTCCGCGTCGAGGGAAACGGCGAGCTTGATCGGCAAATCCGCGAATGCGGGCGCCAGCGCCGCGGGATCCGGATCGTCGCAGATGACGACCTGCGCGCCGCTGTTGGAGAGCACGTATTTCGTCTCGGCCGGCGTCAATCGCCAGTTCAGTCCCAGCAGGCGGCAACCGAGTTTGCCCAGCGCCGCGCTGATGACCGGCCATTCGGCGCGAATCTGCAATCGCGTGACAACAATGTCGCCCGGTTCGACACCGAGCTTGCGCAGTCCATGTGCGATGCGGTTGGCCTGGTCGTTCCATTCGCGCCAGGCGAGCGACCTGCCGCTCTCGATGATTGCGGTCGCATCGGGCTTTTCGCGTGCCCAGTGTTCGACCGAACCGGCAACGGGCTCATTCATGGAGCAAGGCTCCTCTTCAGCGAAGCGATAAACTCCGCCCGCACTGTCTTCAGATCGATATGCTTGGGATCGATCAGCCATTGCGTCACCGCGCCGCGAAGGCCGGACAAAATCAGCGTCGCCGTGGCATTCGCGTTGACCGATTTGCGGATGTCGCCCGCAGCGATTCCGGCCCGGATATTGTCGGCGATCGGTTTGACGCTATGCGCGTTCAGTTCGCCGATCCTCGTTCTGAGCGCCTCATTGGTAAGGGCTTCGCCCAGCACGGCGAAGAGCACGCGTGTGCGAACCGGATCGCGGCCGGCGCTTTCGAAATAATAGGACGCAACTCCGAGAAGCCGCTCGAGTCCGGCCGGATGCTTCTCGGCGCGCGCAGCGCCGCGCCCGAAACCACTGACGATATGCGTTGCGAGCGCACCGACGAGACCTTCCTTGCTGCCGAAATAATGCGCCGGAAGGCCGCGGCTGTAGCCCGCGGCCTCGCCGATCTCGGCGAGCGTAAAGCGCTCCAGCCCCCGTTCGGCGACGATGCGTTCCGCCGCCTGAAGCAGGCGGCGCTCCGCCTCGCGTCTGCGTTCCAGCTGCGAGCGACGCGCTGCGGCGCCAGGTTTTGCATTGGTTGAGACGACGGCATCCATCCAGTCGGCTTTCAATAATTTGCTTGTCAGCCAACAAATAACATGTTTGTCTCTCCGTCAAGTCATTTGTCACTGGAGAAATCATGACCGCCCCAGACCTGCTGAAACCCGCGCTCTACCGCGCAGAAGGAAGCGACACCGATCCCGATCATCCGGCATTGCTCGGCGGCGCCTGCGAATGCGGCCATGTTTTCTTTCCGCCGCAGACCTATGGCTGCGAGCGCTGCGGCCGCATGTCGCTTGCCACGCGCGCGCTGTCGGGTGCCGGAAAACTGCTCGCATCGGCGCGCGTTCATCTGCACGGCGGAAAGACACGGGCAGCGCCTTTCACGATCGTCTCGGTCAGGCTGGACGACGGTCCCATCGTGCGAACCTTGCTGGCCGGCGACGACGCCGTGCATCCCGGCGATCGCATGGTGACGATGCTCGTGCCCGTCACGAATGCCGAAGGCGCCGAACTGCTCGATCTTCGCTTCGTGCCTCAACGCTAGGAGTGCCGGATGTCAAAATCCTTGAAAGAGCTTCGCCCCGTCTATGTCGTCGGCATCGGGCTGCATCGCTATCAGTTTTTGAGCGACACGACCTATGTTGACCTGGGCCTCACGGCCGTGCGCGCCGCGCTGGCCGATGCGAATATTGAATGGCCGACCGTAGAATCCGCCTATGTCGGTCGCGCTTTGCTTCCCATGGCCTGCGGACGTCCGATCCTGCGCCATCTCGGCGCCACGGGCATTCCCATCGCGCATATCGAAAATGCCTCCGCATCCGGCTCGACGGCGTTCCGGCAAGCCTGCATCGAAGTCGCATCCGGAACGAGCGATGTTTCGCTGGCGCTGGGTGTCGACAAGCCGATGGCGATCGCGCGCGCCGAAGGACTGACCGGCATCGGCAATCTGGCCGACGACGCCATTGCGCCCTTCACGCATTTCGCGCTCCTCGCCGACCAGTACGCGACGCAATATGGTGTCCGGCACGAGGACATCGCATTGGTGGCCGTGAAGAACCATCGCAACGGCGCAAAGAACCCGTTCGCGCAACATCAAAAGGAACGCACGCTCGACGAAATTCTCGGCGGCAAGAAGATTTCAGGCACGTTCACCTCATTGCAATGCACGCCTGTCGGAGAGGGCGCAGCTGCCGTCATTGTCGCGTCGGAAGACGGCATCAAGCGCCTCGGCATTGCCGCGAGCCGCGCCGTGCGCGTTGCGGCATCGGCGGGACGCAGTCAGAAGGTCAACATCGACGCCACCCGCTATGACGCCGTCCTCACAAAGGAAACCGCCGAAATCGCCTTCCGCGAAAGCGGGATATCACCGCGTGCGCTTGACATCGTGGAACTTCACGATGCGTTCACCGTCGAGGAGATCGAGTATGTCGAAGCAATGGGTATTTGCGGCGAGGGTGAGGCGATCTCGCGGCTCAAGGACGGTGAGTTCGATATCGGCGGCCGCTGTGCGGTCAGCCCCTCCGGTGGATTAATCTCCATGGGCCATCCCATCGGACCAACCGGCCTGGGCCAGATTGCCGAGATCGCACGCCAACTGCGCGGTGAAGCCGGTCCCAGGCAGCACGCGGGCGCGCGCACCGGACTCGCGCATATGGTCGGTGTGGGAGCTGTTTGCTACGTGCATATTCTTCAGAAATAGCAAAGGGTCGCGGAACGACCGCTTCTGGCGGATTCTGTTGAAAAGTCCTCGGCGTTCGTCTGCGTTGGTTCGGCTTTATTTCGGTACGGCCATCCTCCTCATTCGTCGTAACACCGGCTCTCTCATTTTCACGAAGATATCAACGGTTCTCGCGCGGCGCCTGTTGCATCCGCGGAAAACAGGCCAAGGCGCCACGCGAGCAAGATATTCATTCACACGATAGTGAAATTTGACAGGGTCGAAGTTTCGCCTCCATAGTGCCCGGAAAACCGGTATCCGGGATGATGCCGAGGGGGAGGGAATAGAGTGGAAAAGCTCGCGCGCGCTTGCGGTGCGTTGCCACGCGCGTTCCGCGGGTTCTAGGCGATGGCGTCGCGCAGATTTTCGGATGTCGTTGTTGATCCTGCGCCTGTTGATAGGGCGCTTGGCGAGATCGCAGCACCGCCGCGCGCGCCCGGCACGCGCGCCTGGGTCGTGCTCTTCATGTTGTGCTTCGTCTATGTGCTCAATTTCCTCGATCGGCAGTTGCTGGCGATCCTCGCGAAACCCATCCAGGATTCTCTGCACGTTTCCGACGGCCAGCTGGGCCTGATCGGCGGGCTCTATTTCGCGGTGTTCTACTGCTTCATTTCCATTCCCGTGGGCTGGATCGCGGACAAGACCAGCCGCACCTGGGTGCTGACGCTAGCCTGCGCGATCTGGAGTGCGGCGACGATGGCCTGCGGGCTCGCCGCAAATTATGCGCAGCTTGTGGCGGCGCGCATGACAGTCGGCTTCGGCGAAGCAGGCGGCGTGCCGCCGTCTTATGCGATCGTCACCGATTATTTTCCGCCGGGACGCAGAGGCACAGCGCTCGGTATTTACAATCTGGGGCCTCCCATCGGCGCGGCCTTGGGCGTTGCCTTCGGCGCCTCTATTGCGGCCGCCTATAGCTGGCGCGACGCTTTCATCGTTCTGGGATCGGTGGGGTTGGTGGCTGCTGTGGCGATCGTCCTCGTCGTGCGCGAACCCGTTCGCGGCGGGCTCGATCAGGCGCCCACCGCCAAAGCGGCGGCGACGAATTTCCGGCAGACGATCGCGATGTTCTTCTCGCGGCCCGCGCTGGTGCTGGCCGCACTCGCGAGCGGTTCCACGCAGCTCATCACCTATGGCGCGGGGAATTTCACGACGCTGTTTCTCATGCGCGAAAAAGGCATGACGCTGGGGCAGGTCGCCATCTGGTATGCACTGGTCCTCTTCTTCGGCATGGGCGGCGGCATCTTCGTGTCGGGCCGCGTGATCGACCGGTTCGCGAGGGCCTCGAAACAATCCTATGCGCTGGTGCCTGCCGCATCGCTGGCGCTCGCCATTCCGTTTTATATCGGGTTCGTGTGGGCGCCGACCTGGCCGATCGCGCTGGCGTTCCTGATCGGCCCCACCTTCCTCAATTATTTCTACCTGTCGTCGGCGGTGACGCTCGTGCAGGAGGAAGTGCGCCCCGACCAGCGCGTCATGTCCGGCGCCTTGCTGCTGCTGGTGATGAACATGATCGGGCTGGGGTTCGGCCCAACTCTCGTCGGTGCGGCCAGCGATTTCTTCCGTGCGAGCTATCCGCATCATTCGTTGCAGATGGCGTTCTATTCGCTTCTGCCGTGTTACGGCCTCGCCATCATTCTGTTCCTGTTCCTGGCGCGTGTGCTGCGGCGGGAACAACGCCAGGAAAAAGAAAGAGAACGGCGCCCATGATCTTTGCCCGTCCTTTGCTCCTCGCTATCGCGGCGGCTGCCGCGTTGTGTTCGCCGTCTTTTGCAGAGCAGGGACCGGTCGTTCAGGCGCCCACCGGTTCGCTGCAGGGTGTCGTGGAAGGCGGCGCGAATGTCTTCAAAGGCATTCCCTATGCGCTGCCTCCCATCGGGCCCGCGCGCTGGACTCCGCCGCAGCCGGTGCCCGCATGGTCGGGCGTGAAGGCGGCGACGGATTTTGGGCCGGTCTGCTACCAGCCGACGTCGAAGCTCGCCAATATCTATGCCGACACGCCGCCGTCCATGAGCGAAGACTGCCTTTACCTGAATATCTGGGCGCCGAAGAATGCGCACAACGCGCCCGTGCTCGTGTGGATTCACGGCGGCGCGCTGCTGACGGGCTGGAGCAACGGAGCGATCTATGACGGCGCGAAGTTCGCCGCGCGCGGCATCATTTTGGTGTCGATCAACTATCGCCTGGGCGTTTTGGGCTGGCTCGCGCATCCCGAATTGAGCGCGGAGCAGCCGACCAAGGTCTCCGGCAATTACGGCCTGCTCGACCAGATCGCGGCGCTGGGTTGGGTCAAACGCAATATCGGCGCGTTCGGCGGCGATGCTTCGAACGTGACCATTGCGGGCGAATCGTCGGGCGGGTTGAGCGTCATGTATCTGCTGGCGTCGCCGCCCGCGCGCGGGCTGTTCGCCAAGGCGATTGCGGAGAGCGCCTATATGATCTCCACGCCTGCGCTGCGTGAGCGGCAGCACGGCGAAACTCCCGCCGAGGAAACCGGCACCAAGCTCGCGGCCAAACTGAATGCCAAAAGCATCGCGGATCTGCGCGCGATGGATGGCGGCAAGCTCACGATTGCCGCAATCATGGCCGGCTTCGCACCGTTTGGCGCGATCGACGGACAGATCCTGCCCAACCAGCTCGTCGATGTGTTCGACAAAGGCCAGCAGGCGCCCGTGCCGCTGATGGCGGGATTCAACAGCGGTGAGATCCGCTCGCTAAGGGGCCTTGCGCCGCCCGTGCCTGCGAGCCCTGCCGATTATGAGCGCAGTATTCGTGCGCGCTATGGCGATCTCGCGGACGATTTCCTGAAGCGCTATCCCGCGACCGACCTGCAGGAAAGCATCTGGGCCACGACGCGCGATGCACTCTATGGCTGGACGGCCGAGCGGCTTGTGCGCAAGCAGACCGCATTGGGCCAGCCGGCGTTCCTTTATTTCTTCGATCACAGCTACGTGAGCGAAGACGCGGGCAATTTCCATGCGTTCCATGGCAGCGAATTGCCGTTCGTGTTCGGCACGATCGATCGCACGCCGCCGCAGTGGCCGAAGATTCCGGCGACACCGGCCGAACAAAACCTCTCCGACGCGATGGTCGATTACTGGAGCAGCTTCGCGCGAAGTGGCCATCCGACAGCGGCGAACGCGCCCGCGTGGCAACCTTACGGCACGACGGCCGCCTATATGGACTTCACCGATGCGCCGCATATGGCGGAGCATCTTTTGCCTGGCATGTATACGCTGAACGAAGAGGTCGTCTGCCGCCGGCGCGCAAAGGGCGATCTTTCCTGGAACTGGAATGTCGGGCTCGCATCGCCGCCGCTTCCGGGTCAGACTGCAAGCTGCCGATGACTGACGGGCCGGCGATCACGCGCAGAAGCGTCATCGCAGGCGCTGCGGGTCTCGGTGTCGCGACACAAATCAAGGCTGCGGAGGATCCACGCGTGCTGCCGAAAGATTTCCTGTGGGGGA
>Ga0302324_100025172_pt1 | contig 11431 bp, 10 predicted proteins | sample Palsa_T0_1_FD_201949 | JGI IMG/M metagenome (GOLD analysis project Ga0302324, IMG submission 201949) | Peat permafrost microbial communities from Stordalen Mire near Abisko, Sweden - Palsa_T0_1 | ecosystem: Environmental > Terrestrial > Soil > Palsa > Peat permafrost | place: Sweden: Abisko... | reverse complement strand
CGATCGGCTGGGCTTTGACGGCAACCCAGCGCGGGCAGATCATCACCGGCAACCGCTGTACCAGCGCGCGAATCATTTCAAATGAAAGACTGCCGGAACCGATCACGATGGATGCGCGAAATTCGATAGTTAGGATCTCTGAGCTTCGCAGAATGTCCGCGACTTCGTGACGACTGCGCAAATGAGCGGAGAGCGCTTGGTCCTGGTTCCCCAAGCCACCCAAATAGACAATGCGTCGTACTCCAGAATCGCGCGCAACATCGGCGAAATTTTGCGCGGCTTCGCGGTCTTCCTGTTCGAACTTACCCGAAGACCCCATCGAGTGGACGAGGTAATACGCCGTATGCACTCCTGCCATCGCCGGCACTAGTGAACTGCGATCCAGGCAATCTGCTTTAATGACTTCCGTGGAAGCGGCAACTTTCGATCCGAGAAAATCAGGTCGCCGAGCCAGGCAGCGAACAGGCCAGCCCGCTTTCTCCAGTTCCTTGAGTAGGCGCCCCCCGATGTAGCCTGACGCTCCGGTTAACAGGACGAGCGGGCGATCATCCGCGCCGATTAGATCCGCGCCCATCAGATTCCCCTCATTCTGCACCACTGAGCTAGGCTGGCGTGATCGTAGCATTTCCCGGATCACTCGTTTTTCACGAAAGGCCAATGGCCGAAGCACCTGCGTTTGTGCTTTGTCGGCCTTACTCTATGAGCGCCCTCCTTGATCTACCTGCGGGTCCGGCGCGATTGTGCCAGAGTGGCGAGCCACCCGGAAGTTACGCGGAGCCACAAGTCTGCAATCGGAGAAATGAAATCTCGCTGACTCGCCAGAAGTAGCCTCCGGGAAGTTGGAAATTCCAGTCAGATCTGCCGATCTACGCGGGGCAACGAAGTTCCGGGCTTGAGGATTGTGGCAGAATTGTTTCGCACCTCGGATCGAACCGCAGGAGACCTCCATGCGATCGTCGGAGATCATTCTAGGCATTCTTGGCGTTTGCGCCCTCCCGCTTAATATTTCTTCGCTGGCGCCTGCTCAGACCAAACGTATCGTCATCGCCACGAGCACGGTCCTCGATGGCAAGGGCCACGTCCTGTACAACTCCCGCATCGTAGTCGAGGGCTCAAAGATCGTCGCCATCGAGTCCATCGCCGCTGAGCGAATCAGCGACCCAAAGGTCGGGCCCGTGGATTACGATCTGCGCGGCCTGACCGTTCTGCCCGGTTGGATTGACGCGCACGTGCATATTACCTGGAGCTTCGGCCCGGACGGGAAAAATGCCGGCCAGGGAGGTACAACCCAAGAAGCCGCCTATGCCGCAGCCTCGAATGCCTGGCTCACGCTGATGGCGGGGTTCACCACCATCCAGAGCGTGGGCTCACCAGCCGACGTCCCCTTGCGCGATGCCATCGCGCAAGGCTTCCTTCCCGGCCCGCGAATCCTGACGGCGGTCGAGCCGCTCATGGGCCAGGGTGAGAAGACCGGAACGCCGGATGAAATCCGCGCCTTCGTGAGGAAGCAAAAGGCGGCAGGCGCTGACCTGATCAAGATCTACGCCTCCGGCGGCATGACCCGGGGCCCGATGACCATGTCCCAGGAACAGTTGAACGCCGCCTGCGATGAAGCCAAAAAACAGGGTCTGCGCTCGCTCGTACACGCTTATAGAGACGCCGTCCGCGCCGCAACTCTTGCCGGATGCACCGAAATCGAGCACGGTCTGGGCGCATCCGACGACGATCTTAAATTGATGGCGGAACGCGGAACCTATCTCGATCCGCAAGCCGGACTGCTGCTCGAAACCTATCTCCAGTACAAAGACAAATATTTTGCCCCGCCTTACTACACCGAGGAAGGGTTCGCAGCCATGAAAGCGCTCATCCCGGCCCATCAGGAATTCATCAAGCGGGCGGCGCAGATTCCCAGACTGAAGATCGTCTACGGCACCGACGCCGTGGCTGGCGCTCATGGTCGCAATGCCGAAGACTTCGTTCATCGGGTCCGTGACTGCGGAGTAGACCCGATGGCGGCAATGGTCTCCGCCAACTCGCTGGGCGCGGAAGCGCTTGGCATGGCCGACCAAATTGGCTCGATTGCCCCCGGCCTGCAGGCCGACATCATCGCGATCGATGGCGATCCTCTGCAAGACATTGCGGCAATCCGGCGGGTCGTCTTCGTGATGAAGGGCGGCGTAATTTACAAGAACTCCGCGGGCGCTGCAGTCCACAAGATGCAGGCCCCCTGACATATGAGGCAGGACCGCTCCAGGCTGACCGAAAGTCATTCTGTCGGAATAAGGTCGGAATAAGTAAGAGCCAGGCGATGCCTTTTGCTACAAAAACGTTGCTTTTTCCACCCGTTCCGAAGTAGTATCCATTACGGCAGTAACATTGTTTACGGTTACTATTGTTACGGTTTCCCGGTTCCAGACCCAGTACCGCTCGTTCCTAACTTCCAAACTCGCAGCACTCGCAGCTCAGGCTGTGCAAAAAACATAAAGAGGCCGCCTGTCAGCCTCCGTCCCGGTTCGGAGAGTTCAATATGGCGTGGTACGCGTACTGCCTTACCGAGCACCAGACCCTTCCCAACGGCACTCGTTCCCGACGCCCTTTCGTAATTGAGAATGTTCAAGGCGTGAACGGAGCCCCTATCCTCAGCTATCCCAGCGGTGAGTTTGCTGTGATAGTGAGCGAATACGACCAAAACGCTGGACAACTTGATCACACGGCAGCCATCGACCACGCCCGCGTGGTAAGCGGTTGCTTCCGCAATTCCACTGTCCTGCCCTTCCGCTTCGGAACTATCTTCGAAAGTGACGACGCCCTCCGTCAGGCCGTCCGGGTCAACCGGCGAGCCTTCGGCCTTAGCGTCGCTAAGCTTCGCGGCAAGTCCGAGATGCACATCAAGCTGACCGTCACCGACGGCTCGCTGCGTGAGGCTATGATCGATGTCATCCTGCCCGATACAGTCGGCGGCGACTATCTTTCAAAACTCCGCGTCAAGGCCTCCCGGGAACGCGAACGCCAAACCAAGGCTCGCGCCCTCTCGGTGCAGGTGCACAAGCTGTTTAACCCTCTCGAAGAGGAAGTGAGCTGTAAGAAGGTTGCGCCCCAAGGCATGCTCATCGACATCGCCCATCTCATCGATTCCAAGTCGGTCGAGAAATACCAGAACCGCTACAGCACCGCCGCCAAGCAGTTGAAAAACTGCGAAGTGGCCATCAGCGGCCCTTGGCCCCCTTACCACTTCCTGCCCGGGAAGCTCCGCACGGTGGCCGGAAACAGCTAGTTGGGCGCCGCATCCTTTTCGGGCCGTCGCTAAAGCGGCGGCCCGAATTCACGTTCAGGGCATGGCGCTGCAATCAATGTGCATCCTTGTGCACTTGCGGATCCCGTTCCGATTCCACCCGAAACCCGCTACCAGCGGCCTGTCTCGCCCTAAGCCCACCGCCATCAATCACTTATGGCTCCGCGTGGTCCCCGCCACAGACCATTCCTCCTTTGGTTCCGCAAGTGCTTCTTCTTCATGTACAAAAGAGGCCGCAAACCCAAAGCAATGACCTTCACATCTTTCTCTCTTCACCGTTTCCCGAAGTCCCGTTCCTGCTGGCGGAGCGGAAACTTCCGTCGCCTTTCCTGAAACCCTACCTAATTTGCCTCTTTAAGAACGTGGCCCCAGCAATGGGGCCACACTTTTGTTCCTGAAGAAGTCTCTGAGCGAAGGCCACAAGCAAGGATAGCCGCCCTTAGACAAGCTCAGGGCAAGCTCTCGGCTATCCCGGGGCAGCCCAGTTCGGTCAACACGAGCCCGGCTAGAAGATCCTCCACACAAAGTGCGCCAGCAGCGCGAACAATAGGAGCATGAATACGCCGCCCACCCAGATCAGGAAGTTCAGCGTCATCTTTGTCGAATTGATCTGTTTTTTGTCCATGCCAAACGCTAGCACACTTTCCGCAGCCGCTTCTCTCAGATACACTCCCTAGCATCTATGACCAACCCATTCCGCTTCTCCGGATTCCCATTCCCGTCTTTTGTTACTTCAATCGCACTCCTGTTCGCCTTGGCCGGAATCGCGGGCGCTCAAAACCCGTTGCAGCCCCCTACCGCAAATCCGCAGAATTTCCCTCCGCTCCTGCTGCAGCAGCTTTCTGCCATCAAAGCCGCCGCCCTCAATGACGATTATGCCTACCGCCAGCTCGCCCACCTCACCGAAAACATCGGACCGCGCCCCACTGGCTCGCCCCAGGCCAGCGCCGCCGCACAATACGTTGCCGGCGAACTTCGCAAGCTCGGCCTGGAAGTCCGCCTCCAGCCCGTCACCGTGCCGCACTGGGTTCGAGGCGCCGAATCCGCCGCCCTGGTCGAATATCCGTCCATGGTTCCCGGCGCCACCCAGAAGATCGTTCTGACGGCCCTCGGCGGAAGCTCCGCCACGCCCGCAGACGGCCTCACCGCCGACGTAGTCACCGTCGATAGTTTCGAAGAGCTTCAGGCCCTCGGCCACGAAAAAGTGGCCGGCAAGATCGTCCTCTTCAACGAACTCTTCGACAAACAGAAGGCTGCCGGCGGCTTCGCTTTCCCTGCGTACGGCGAAGCTGTCCGCTACCGCGTCACAGGACCAAAAACCGCCGCCGATCTAGGCGCGGTCGCGGCGTTGGTCCGCTCCGTGGGCAGCGCCGATTATCGCCTGCCCCACACTGGAATGAGCTTCCCCGCTGATATTCCCGCAGCCGCCGTGACCGCCGAAGATGCCGACCTCATCGCCCACCTCGCGGCCCAAGGCAACGTCCGCATGCATCTCACCCTCACCCCGCAGAAGCTGCCCGACCAAACCAGCTACAACGTCATCGCCGACCTCAAAGGCTCGGACCATCCGGAGCAGATCGTCGTTGTCTCCGGCCATCTCGATTCCTGGGATCTCGGCACCGGAGCAATCGACGACGGAGCCGGCGTCGTCGTAGCTATGGAGACCGCTGAAGTTCTACAGCGCCTCCACCTGCGTCCCGCCCGCACCCTCCGCGTTATCGCCTGGATGGACGAAGAGACCGGAGGCTCCGGCAGCAAAGCCTATACCGCCGAATACTCCGCCGACTTCGCCCGTTACGTCGCCGCCATCGAAAGCGACTCCGGCGCTGCCCATCCCCTGGGCTTCGACGTCAAAGCCAGCCCCGCGGACGTAGAGGCCCTGCACCCCGTGCAAAACGTTCTCCAGAGCATCGGGGCAACCGTTCTCCAGACCACGACCTACCCTCCCGGCGCCGACATCGAAGGCATGTCCAACGCCGGAGTCCCCGCCTTCGGTCTCCTGCAAGATGGCCGCACCTATTTCAACTATCACCACTCCGCCGCCGACACCCTCGACAAAGTCGTTCCTACCGAACTGCGCGAAAACGCCGCCGCCATGGCCGTAATGGCTTATGCCCTCACCAATATGAAGGATCCCTTGCCACGATAGCTCAGCGCAAATTCAGCCCGCCGGGAGGGCCTTCGCACGGTTCACTGCGAGATGTAGGTAGAACGTCTCCCCAAACCCCTATCGAAAAACGGTACAATTGCGCGCTCCCCACCCTCCTGTGATTTCAGAGCGAGCGAGGAAGTTATGCTTAGTCGGGTAAACAAGGCCACGACGAAACGCGTTTTGCGGCGCGCTCTCGGCCGGTCACGGCTGTTCCCGTTTCTTACGCAGGGCAGCCATACAACGCCGTGGTTTCCCGTCGGCGACTGTTCACTTTAGTGCTGAGCCAGAAGTGAGAGTGGTCGCGTCGTGGCTCGATGATTCAAGCCGCGCGGTCCGAATACCAGTCACATCGGTCGAGTCATCTTCGTCGCCACCAGCACTCCCAAAATAGTGGCGGTGTTCCGGACGCTTCCCGAGATGGTCATGAGTGCCTCCGACACGGGCGGATGTTGCTCCGCCAGTATCACCAGACGTTCGCTGACGTCATGGAGTTGCTCGACTTCGTGCAGAATGGCTTCAATAGGCATGAGCCGCACCGCTGGGGACTTCGTCGTCGGGGACCTGCAAGCGTGTCCTGGTGACCACGCGGCTGACAATGTCCTCCGCGCAATCGCGGAACAAGGTGTGTAACGTATGGCGCCAGCCGATCAGTTCTCCACGCGCGAACTCAGTTTCCACCCCAGAGGGGTCTTTTCGATGCTCATCATGGAAGCTCTTCAGAAGAAATTCGCCTTGTTCCACCAGGCGATTGATCGTTTCCGCGTTTTGAAGCGCTAGATGCATGCTTCGCCCTCCTCGGCGCGATCGTGTGCATGTCGTGAGTGGCCCGAGCAGGCGGACATAGCTCCGCCTCCTCAGGCCCCAGCAACTCAGAGTGTCCTCTACTATGCTGTCACGAGATCGTGCTTGTGGATGGTCGAGGTAACCACGTCAAAGGTGTGAACCTGCGGCGTTCCCTCGATAAATTTGCCCAGCGTCCTCAACACTTGCGGATATGTATTTGTGTTGTAAGAGTCGGCATCGTTCTTGTTTTCCCACAGGCTGATTGCAATCACATCAACTCCGCCCGGGCCGGCGAGGGTGATTTCGTCCTTGAAGCCATTCTGCTTACGAAGTAAGGGAAGGACGTCTTTTTCAAACGTGCGCGTATAATCCGACAACATATTCGACTTAAGATGGAAAGAGATATTACGTGCAAACATAGGCAACCTCCTAGGGTTGGGGTTGCTAAGAGAGACAACTTCAGATGGGCTGACTTAGTTCAGGGAACCTGAAAGAGGAGAAGGTGGTAACCACCTCAGCGTCAACCCTAGTCTTATAAGACGGGTCTGTCAACGGGCCCTTGGGCACCGTGCCAGGGGTGTGGTGCCGAGCGGGAGCTCTCGCCCGCTGCCGCTTATTTGGTCTCGATGGAAAACGCCAACAGCACATTCCCCGCCATCGCGTTGGTATAGCCCGTATTCACGTACACCATCCCGCTTACAATCGCAGGACCGGCTCCGTTGAGCGAACCACCATGCCCTTTGACGCCGTTCGTAGTGCGAAACTCCTGCGAGGTATCGAAATCCCAGAGCACCTCGCCGTCGTGAGTGTCGTAAGCGCGCAAATGGCCGTCCAGCGAACCCGCGAAGACCGCCCCGGGGATCAAGGTCGGCGGCGCCATCTGTGCCTGGCTGCAGCCAAACTGCCCGGCGCACGCCGGCCTCGGCGGGGGAGCGTGCCAGACTTGTTTTCCATTACGGAGGTCGAGCGCGAATAGCCCGCCGCCAACCAGCGGGTTATCAAAATCGTAATCCGACAGCGGAAAGTAGGCGTAGCGGCCATCGGCAGCGCCGCCCCACTCGATTCCTCCCAGCGGACCGCCGTGTCCAATCCGGCTTTTCCACAGCATCTTGCCGCGCCGGTCAGGATCGAGGGCATACACCATCCCCGATTTCTGCGCCAGTAACAGCATGTCGCGTCCCCCGACCCGCCGCAGCACCGGAGGCGCCCCGAAATCGTAGTCATCGCCATGCGGCGCGGGACAGTTATCTTTTTTCTCCGCCACGCAGCCGCTATTCCATACGTCCTCGGCTGTGAATTGTCGCGCCCACAATTTCTTGCCGGTCCTGATGTCGAACGCCATCACCGCATCCGACGTATCGGTTGGCGGATCGGAATAATTGTTTCCCGTCGCAACATAAATCGCGTGCCGCTTCAAATCCGCCGTTGGAGCCGACCACACCGCTGCGCCCGAAGGTCCAAAGTACTGCACACCCAGCGCGCTCTTGCGCGTAGGTTTAGCAGGGTCAGCGATCGTGTAGCCTCTCCAGATCTGCTTACCCGAAGCTGTGTCCAGCGCGGACACGCTACCTCGAAAGGTGCAGCAGGGATAACCCGGATCCGCCGAGGCACCCTCCTCGCCAGACGACATGGGAACATACAGCCGTGTCCCAACTAGCAGCGGCGATCCGGTAATGCGCGCCGCAGGATGCGAGTCAGGATGCACCTTCCAAACCAGAGAACCCTCCGAAACCTTAACTGCGTAGACGACTCCATTCGTATCGCCGAAGAAAGCCGTGCTCCCGTTATTGCCAATCGAAATCGCCGTCTTAACCGTGGCCGACGCCTTGAAGTTCCACCACATACACCCAGTCGCCGCATCAAGCGCATACACGGTGCCATCTTCACTGCCCACAAACACCCTTCCGGCAAACGAAGTCGGCTGACCATAAGTCGCCGCCGCTCCCGGAAAGCCGAAGGCCCATTTAAGTTTCAAGCTTTTGACCTGGTTGCGCCGCAATCCCGCGGCAAGAGCCGACTGGAAGCGGCTGTTCTCGGGACCGCCTCCCCACCCAGCCCACACCGGTGGATTCGCCGGCGGATCAAGATCGCGCGCGCAAACGCCCGTCATCGGTGCTACCGCACCAACATCTGGCGCAGCCAGATACTCGGCGATGGCGATCTTTTTTTCTTTCGAGAGGAACTTCCCTTGCCATCTCATTCTGCCGGAATCAAGCGCCGCCAGAATCGACGCCCTCGACATTTCCCGGAGAGCCGCCGGTTCCGGAGCGCGCATGCCGTTATCCGGCCGGTGGCAACTGGCGCACTTCTGGGTGAACAGCGCCGCGCCGTCGAGCGGAGCGGCAGCCTGCTTTCGCGAACAGCCCTGCGAGCACAGGAGCGCCGCCACCGCCAGCAGAAAAACGACACCGCGCGCCCACCTGCGTGGAATACAACTGGCAAGGGCAAAGACTGAAGTGATATTAAGTTTTCGGCTGTGGCGCATCCGTTGTGCGATCCCACTCTCGTCTCGGCGACGCGAATATCCGACTACGTTAGTTTGGATGACGGGCAGGCGACGAACGAATGCCGCCCGTGCGTAGAAAAGAGTAAAGATTCATCAAGCTGCTAGGGATTCCAGCGGAGGGATTCATGTGGGACGGCCGCCCCTTCGACAAGCTGAGGCCAGGCTCTCGGGTGTCCGGTCGAAGCGAAGCTCGACCGCTTCCTCGTGAACCCCCGGCAGAGTCACCCCCGCCAACCTGCCGGTTTGTACAGGATGAACTGTATCGAAACCCTGGTATCCGCACCCATAAAATCCGCTTAGTTCCCGATCAGGAGAAACGAGAGGAGGAAAACCTTGCACCCACGATTAGGAAAGACCGCAGTAGCAGCCCTTGTGGCAGCAGCCCTTATGTGGTTTGTGGCCGCGGCGCCTCAGGCTCACGCCGACGACCGTTCTCATTGCCAGCACGCGATTGAAAAGGCTGAGGCCAACCTCGACCGTGCGATCCGTGACCATGGCGATCACAGCCCCCAGGCCGATGACCGCCGCCGCGAGTTGAACGCTGAACGCCAGAAATGCTGGGATCAGTATCACCAGTGGTGGAACGGCAAAGAACATCGCTGGGAAACAGAGCATAGCTGGTAAGACGGCCCTCACGAAACCAATCCATTAAAGGCGCCACGTACTGTTCCGGCTGGAATGTATCTCACACTTGTTCCGGCCGGAACGGTAATCCATCACGCTCACGAATATTGCCTCTGCTTAACGCGTTCCCCATTCTTGCGCAAAAAACCGATTAAGTTCCCGGTGCAGGCTATTGCGCGTATTCCTCGACACGCGGCAACATGAAAGGTTGGTTCCCGCTTCCTCGCTCTGATTCAACGCAGCAAGATACTTTTGAGCAGCCAGGAGTGCCTGTTGACGCATCTCAATTCTCGCGCTTATCATTTTCGTTTGGCCTTTATCTCGCGGGCAGCTTCGGGAAGCCCCCGCAGGATTTTAAGAAGTGAACTTATGGACAAAAAGAAGTTAGACGCATTTAAGAAGCGGTTGGAGACGCGGCAGCAGGATCTGCGCCGCACCGTCTCCCGCACCCAGGCCGATGGCCGTTCAGCGGACGAAGACACAGCCCAGGACATTGCCGACCGGGCCGCCAGTTCCTACACCAAGGAATTTCTGTTCAGCCAAAGCAACAACGAGCGGCAACTGCTGCAGATGGTGGAGAAAGCGCTGGCACGCATCCGTGAAGGCAGCTTCGGGGAGTGTGCCCACTGCGGCAAGGAAATTAATGCCAAGCGTCTGGAAGCGGTGCCCTGGACGCGGCACTGCATCGAATGCCAGGAAAAGCTCGAACAGGGCCTGCTGGAAGAAGCTCCCCGGTAGTTTGGGTGTGATGGTTCGCAAGGAAACCCTCCTACGGTAGGTTCGGGATGCTCCCTCATCCGCACAAAAGAACGCCTGCTCGGGATGACATTCGACCCCCCGGCTTTGACGGTGCCATTTTGCGGCTGATAAACTAGTACTTTGCCCCACCGAGACTGAGAGTCGCCGAGAGAAACAGCGAATCACAGAGACTGAGATTGGAAGGTATTCGTGCGCGCAGAAACTCGCCGTCAACTGAAGACGGATTCATTCAGCCGGGTCACCATTGGAGCTGCCGAGAAGACCGCTCACTGGAGCGTCGAACACCGGAACACGCTCACGGTTGCGCTTGTGGTTGGAGTGTTGATTGTTGCTGCGGTGGTGGGAGGCTGGTATTACCTGAGCGCGCAGGATGAGAAGGCCAGCTTCGACTTGTCGCAGGCGGTCAGGACTCTTGATACCCCGATTCGACCCGCTGGAACGCCAGCACAACCGGATTCTCCCAGCTTCACCTCCGCCAAGGAGCGCTCCGACGCTGCAGCCAGGAAACTCCAGGCGATTGTGGACAAGTATCCACACACCCGAACGGCCGACATGGCGCGCTATTTACTGGGTGTGACGGCTGCAACGGCCGGCGACAACGCAGCCGCTGAGAGCAAGTTCAAAGCTGTGATTTCGTCGGGGAGCAAGGACCTGGCTTCTGAGGCGAAGCTGGCGCTTGCCTCTCTCTATGGTAATACCAACCGCACTAAGGATGCCGTCGCCCTCTACCAGCAACTCATCAGCCAGCCCACATCTCTGGTGAGCAAGGCGACGGCGGAGTTGGAACTGGCGAACCTTTATCAGACGAGCAATCACCCGGTCGACGCCAAGCGTCTCTACGAGCAAATCAAGAAAGACAATCCCAGCCCGGAAGCGGTTCAAATCGCGACCCAGAAACTGGCGGAGCTGAAGTAGTAGTTTTTGAGCTCAGATTCCGTCGAACAACGATTTTTCCATGGCAAGCTGAAGGCACGTGGGCTTGATCACTTCGCGCACGCAGTTCGACGCAACGAAATGGAAGTCGTAGCGGAACGCATTCCTCTGGCGAACCATGGCGTAGATGGCAACCGGCCCAAGCGGGACGTTGAAATTCAGCTCTACGACCTCGCCCATAGGGACTTCAATGCTGAGCATGGCTGAGACGCCCAATTCGCTGATCTCCACCGTATACCCTTTCAGCCTGCCGCTGGTATGGGAAGTAACGGTGATTTCAACCTCAAGCTTGAAGCGCTGCTGAAGACCCTCGTCGATAGGGTTCTGAGCCTGGCGGCTTGCGGACTGATGGTGTGCTTCCAGGTTCCTTCCTCTTAATTTT
>Ga0302324_100025171_pt1 | contig 11431 bp, 6 predicted proteins | sample Palsa_T0_1_FD_201949 | JGI IMG/M metagenome (GOLD analysis project Ga0302324, IMG submission 201949) | Peat permafrost microbial communities from Stordalen Mire near Abisko, Sweden - Palsa_T0_1 | ecosystem: Environmental > Terrestrial > Soil > Palsa > Peat permafrost | place: Sweden: Abisko... | reverse complement strand
CGAAGCCGCCTTGCGCGACCGATTCCTCCGCAGGGCATCGTGAACAAAACCCTTGCCGAGAATGACCTCATGCACCTGGGTTGTTCCTTCAATGATCTCGGTAATTTTGGCCCCGCGATACAGGCGGGCCACTGGCGAGGACTCATGACACCCGGAGGCGCCGTGGATCTGGACGGCATCCGATGCCGCATCGACAGCCGCCCGCGAGACGAAATACTTGGCGATCAACGCCCTGGTGAAGCTTTCCGGGAGATGCTCGTCCTCGGCCCGGCACGAGCTCCAGCAAAGGAGCTTGGCGGCCTCCAGATTGGAGCCCATTTTTGCAATCAACGATTGGATCATTCCCAAGTCGCCCATCCTTTGCCCGCCTATTTTGCGCGAAACAGCGTAGGCAGTGCTCTCTTCAAAGCAGGCGCGAAGAATTCCCAACGCGGAGCAGGCAGTGCTGATTCTCCCGTACTTCAGGCCAACCGGAGCGATATGGGACAGGGCAAATCCAGGTTTGCCAACGATGTTGGCCTCGGGGATTCGGACATCGTGGAAGCGAAGGCGCGCCAGGCCAGCGGCGCGAAAACCCATCAAGTCATTGATGGGTTCAATTTCGAATCCCTCGCTTTCCCTTGGCACCAGGCAGGCAAGGGGCTGTTGATCCAGTTTTCCGAACACTAGAAACACCCCGGCCCTCTGGCCGCTGGTGATCCATCGCTTTTCGCCCCTCAAAATCAGACCGTCACCCCGATAGCTTGGCCGCAGTTCGGTGGCTAGCGATTGTAGGTCGCTGCCGGCCCCTGGTTCTGTCAATGCGAAGGCGCCGATCATTTCGCCTTTGGCCAGCGGCGTCAGCCATCTTTGGCGTTGTTCTATCGTTCCCCATTTCAGCAGCGCCGCGCAGATCATGGACTGAACGGTTAGAATGCCGGCAAAGGCCGGATCGCTCCGGCCCAACGCTTCATTCAGCAATCCGAACGTGACCGCGTCCCAGCCGCGGCCGCCGTGCTCAGGCGGGATGACCGGGCCGAGATAACCCGCGCGGCCCAATTGCGAAACCGCGGAATCCGGTATCTGTTGGGCGCGGTCCCATTCGCCTGCGAATGGTTCGACATGCGTCGCGGCGAACTCCTGGAACTCTATGTATCGTTTGGCCTGTTCCTCTGTCAAAAATACGTTCATGGCCGCTCGTTCACTTCCGACGCCGGGGCCTTTCCGTCCGCCGGGCCGCCGGACTTCCGGGCCACAAACGCCGCCGTCGCTCCGACGGACTTGAAATTCTCGATGGCCAGATCGTCCATGCCGATTTCAATGCCGAACGTGCGCTCAAGAAAGGTCATCAACTGCACGGCAAACAGCGAATTGATCAGGCCTGATTCGAACAGGTTTTCATCGTCGCCCAGCGCATCAATGTTGACTGAATTATTGATGAAGCTTCGGACGGCTTCCCGCACAGCCTTGGAGTCGTTGTTGTTCATAAATCTCTTCCGGGCATGCTCAACTTTGCGTGTCCGGGTAAACGTGAAATCCGCGCCCGGTCTTGCGACCGAGTTGGCCGGCATCCACCATTTTTCGCAGGAGCGGGCAGCAGCGGAACTTGGGATCGTGAAAGGAATCAAAGAGCGCGTCAAGCGACCGCATCACCGTGTCAAGCCCGATGAGGTCCGCCGTTTCCAGAGGGCCCATTTTGTGGCCAAAACATTTTTTGAAAATCGAATCAATCTGGTCGGCGGTGGCAAGGCCGTCCTGAAACACGAACGCGGCCTCGTTCATGAAGAGGTGCGAAATTCGATTGGAGACAAATCCCGGCATGTCGCCGACCGTGATGGCCTCCTTCTTTAATTGGGCCAGGAAATCGATCACCGTGGCCATGGTTTCCTCGGAGGTATGCTGGCCGCGAATCACCTCCACCGTCGGCATCATGGGCACCGGGTTCATGAAATGGATGCCCACGACTTTATCGGGACGCTTGGTGGCGCTCCCGATGCGCGTGATGGGAATGCACGAAGTATTGGCTCCGAAGCAGACGCCGGCCGCGGCGTTCCGGTCGAGTTGTTCATAAAGCGGTTTCTTAATGCTCCAATCCTCGGTCGCGTTTTCGACAATAAACTCGCATGCGGCAACATCCACAAGGCGCGTAGTGAACTTGATGCGCGCCAGCGCTTCGTCACTAGTGATTTTCGGGGCGCCCTTCCGGAGCAGCGGCGCGAACCGCACGGTTTTCAGGATCCCGGCCCGGGCGGTCTCCAGGGCTTTCTCGGAAACATCGACGGCAACGGCATGGATTCCGTGAAGCACCAAATCGGCCACCACTCCCGAACCAATATTGCCAACACCAATCACGCCGACGGTCTTGAAACTCATGGCCTCGCCTTTCTCAAATTGGATTGCAGGATGGAAATAATGCGCCGGCGTGAGTCACGCGGATTTTCGGGCGCGCTGTTTCCTTCTGGCTCCACGCTCCCTGGCGCCGCCAGCCGAATCGCTGACGGTTTTCCCTGGTTCCAGTTTCTCGCACAACAGCCGAACGGTCGGGCATTCAAAAATGTTAACGATCGATACGTGCAAAAGCAACTCTCTCCGAATGGTCGCCGCGAGCCGAACCGCCTTCAACGAGGTTCCGCCGGCCTCGGCAAAATTGTCGTTCATACCGATGCGCGCGTTTCCAAGGACGTTACGCCAGATTCCGAGCATCTTTCCGGCAAGCGTGGCCGGTAATTCGCTGCCCGGTGAATCCCCGCCGCCAGCGCTGGCGCGCATCCGATTCGCCTCGATGGCTGCGCAAATCTCTTTGGCCCCGTTGAGTCCATCGGCTATTCGCTGGAACTTATCCGACCTTCCTGCGATGGCCGCGGCGAGCACGGAACCCGGCTTTGATCCGGCCTCGGCGGAATCGTTTCCGCCGGCCTGGGCGCGGTCCGCCGGAGCCATGCTCGGATCGTAGCGGAGGCCGGATAGTTTTTCGGCGGGAATAAGAAAACCCGCCCCGCCCTCTGCCGGACGCGCAAACTCGGCGGCGACAGAATTGATGAACCGCCACGCCGGCTCGTTTTTGTCCGAATGCCGGAACGGGAAATCGACCCATTGTTTGCCGTCTTCCAATGCCAGGCGGCCGAACTTGGCCAGTATTTGATGCTCGGCGCCCCGGCCCAGGACCCGGCAGCTCAGGAGAAACGTATCCACCGCATACCGGTCGTCATTGACCCGGTACAGGAGCAGACCGACCATGCCATAATCGCCAAATCGGTCGCTGACCTTCGCCGCCAGACAGTGCCCGCCCTCTGTCTCCAGAAAGCGCGTGACGTCGGCCTCTGAACGACGAATGGTGGTGAAGTTGAACTGATTGGTGCGGAAGGTCAATTGGGAGACACGGCTGATCTGATCGCGGGTCGGTTCGAAGAGGGCCGCCTCAAGCTGCAGGCCGTCGATGAAATCCTTTAAAGTGGACGCCTGTCCGCGGTATATTTCCCGCTGGGCGTTTTCCAATACTTTTTGGGTCCGCGCGCGGTCCTCCTCGGTGATTCGAAGGTGATCGAAGGCCCAGGCGTGATCGAGAAACCGCGCCAGGCGCCCGGAATCGGAAGGCAATTGCAGCGCAACAACCTCCGGGCATTTGGCGTGCGCCTCGGCGCACTCCACCGGATTGTCGTCAAGAAAGATGATGCTCTCCATCCCGACGTTAAGTTCTTTGGCCAGGGACCGGAGGTTTTCTGATTTGGGCGCCCAATTGATCCGCACGGCGGCGAAGTCTTCGCGTTTTAGAGCCATGCCGGGATGCTGCGCAAACACGGCCCAAACGTCCGCCTCGCTGTTCTTGCTGCAGAGGCACAGCAGCATGCCGGCGTCCCGTTGCCGGATCGCGAATTCCTGCAATTTGCGATAATCCGGAGTCACCGCCACGCCCAGCGGCCCTTCCTCGCCGCACGCGCCCTTCCAGAGGGTGTTGTCGCAATCGAGCACGATCACTTTGTACGGCATTCGCCGCATGTCCACGTGCGTCCGAAACACGCTGCTGCCAATCGCTGCAAAGCCTTCCGGGGTGTACGGCACATGGCCCACGTCATTGGCGTGCGGATCATGGAAGTCGGCCGTTGGATAACGACCCAGAACCGCTTCCGAACGGATCACCTCGATGCGGGGGAAGTCGCGAACCCGGGCGGCCAGGTGATCCTCAGTCGCGATCAATTCGTCGTCCAACGCGGAGGGCGGGGAATTCTTCCCTCCCGATGGGCAGAGACACAATATCGTCGGCGCGCCGGCGGCGCGCGCGAATGAGTCCAGAGCTTGAACAAACTGATCAACCTTGGCCCGCAAGTCACTCGTGGGGGATTCGGTCAAGCTCTGCTCGGTCTCACTGGCCGAGCCGCTCTTGCGCCGGGTGGCATACACGTTGAACAAACCGGAGCCTGCCAGCAATTTCTCCTCTTCAACCGAACACTCAAATCCATTCCTGCCCAGGATCGCTTGAACTTCGCCCAGCAGGCGGCGGCTGCGGTCATGGACTTCGACCACCACCTGATCTATCAACCCCCAATGGTCAGCGTCAATTCCGCGCAGAATTTCGAGTTCACACTTTTCGGCATCCACCTTGAGCAGGTCCACACGTTGCAGCCCATTGTCGCGAATAATATCGGAAACGGACGTTAACGGGCACTCGAAGGTCTGCCGATTCAAACGATTCGTCGTGAGTTCCTGGACATACTCGTCCACCGATTCGTTAGCGGGCCCCAACTCGCTCCGAATCATGTTTGCGACGACCGCCTCAATGGCCTGCCGGTCTTCTTCCGTGGACGCGTGGAAGCTTGAGAAAACGGAAGAGTTCTCATAGGAGGTCAGAGTCGCGGTGCCGCGCCGCTCGGAGACGCCGGCATGGAAGGCGCGGAGGCCCGGACCATAGGCATCACAGTTTGCCTTCAGAACTTGGAAGGCGGCCGGGCTTGGCTCGAAAGCGTAAACCGAGGCGCGCGGACAGCGGGTGCGCACGAACAGGGAGAAAAGTCCGATATTCGCCCCTATATCGATCACGGTGGCGTCATCTGGCAGACGAATTCCATGCCTCAAGTAGCACTGGTCGTCGAAAATTTCTTTATAGACATACTCCGTTTCATGGCGATTCAAGTGAGCGATCTCGAGACCGTTCGGAAGGGTATGCCGGCTAAAGTCTTCAAAGCACGCCGCCGCCTTCTCCGCATCGAGCGCCAAATTCGCCGCGCGGCCTTCCACAACCCAGTCCCGCAAATTCAATAGGATCACATTCAAGCCATCCTGGTTCCGGCGCAACTGACTGGCCGGATTCAGCAGCTCCTGAAATACCTGGTTGTAGGGAGCAAAATTGACCTGCACGGGCAATTCCAGGTAGTCACCCCAGAATTGCAGGGAATCTTCAACCGGTTCGGCAATGAAAGTCGAAGCGACGACGACGTTGGTCTTGGGTTGCGCCGCTTTCTCCCGCGGTTCCGGGCGATCCAAGTAAGCGAACTTGACCCCCGTCAATCTCAAACGCAACGCGCCCGAGTCATCGAAAACATCAAGATCTCCAACCCGCCCACCCTCGGTCGCACCGTCCTCCGGGCGCAGCCGGGCATGAACCCAGACTTCATCGGGCAGATCAGGGGTAAGGACGCTGATTTCCTGTATTCCTTGCAGGATAAACGTCCGGCCCTGGTCGAGGTAGAATGCGGATAATAACTGCGCAGCGCCATCGAGCAGGACCGGATTCAAATAATGACGTTGGGTTCCTAGAGCGTTTCGGCCGACGCACACCCGCCCCAAAACATCCGCGCCGCACCGCCAAAATTGGCGCGCCACTTGAAAATGAGGCCCGTACTGATTGCCGTTTTCGCTCAACCGACCATAAAAATCCGCAGGGCCGCCAACACACCCCGCCTGATTCTGGAATGCATCGACGGAGAGACTGGCAGCAGGCGCATTTGCCTGGCCCCGCAAATCGCAGTTAATTTCGAGAATCGCGCACGTCGGTTCGCCCGGCTCGCCAAAGGAATATTGAACCGTTTGGTCATCCAGCCAGACCATGCCGACCCATAACGTGACCTCCCCTTCCGTCAGAATCACGGGATTTTGAAATTCGACCCGCCTGATAGCACCCAACGGAGCGCGGAGTGTTTCCATGTGAACACGAATAGCCAGCTCGATATAGAACGAGCCGGGTAACACAATCATATCGTGAAAACCATGGTCCGACAGATACGGATAGGAGCCGACACCCACCTCGAACGAAACCGCAGCCTCTTTCGAGGACCCCGCGCGATGATTGATCGGGCCGCGTGGCGCGGCGACGGCCTGAGCCCCAGCGTCACCTTTGGGCCGCACATTTGCCTTATGACAATCGATCATGAATAATTTCTTTGAATCAGTTGGTTCGGGACGCCATTCACATGTAACCTGCATGTGCTTTTGGTCCGAGCCCCGGCTGATGTAGCCCAATTGCGGAAAGCGCTTACTGGATCAGGCGGAAGAACCTTTCCCGCGAGTTCGGGAGGTTATTTGTATAAGGACTGGTTGCGCCGGCCACACTTGTATAAATTCCGTTGAGGTTCGTCGCGCTTTGCAGTAAAAAGCTGCCGTCCCATTGCAACACCAGGGCGCCAGCGTTCGGCACGACATTCAGCGCCGGAGGAGGAGGAATCACTTTGAGACTTGCAACATCGTCGGTGGCAGCAAGCCATGGCCGCGCATCTGGCCCAACCACGCTGGTGCTGCAATTCGTAAAGGTCACGTTGAACGCGTGTCGGATATAATAACCGTACGCAGGCAAATCGCCCCACATGATGTTTTCGGGATATTGACCCGCGTATTCGGGAGGGGGTGCAGGCACGTCCAACAAATAGCCGGCGAACGCGATGTTCACGTTGTCGAATAGTATGTTTTGTAAATAGTACGTTACGCCATTGGTCCTGTCGCCGGAGATGGGACATCCACGGTTATCGATCAGATCTGAGCCCGTTATGTTTCGAAATTGAACCCCATTGATAGTCCCCGGCTCCACGCCGGGATCGCGGGTGCCTAAAATCATAAAAATTGCATTCTGGCAGCCGGAAAAATTGATGTTCTCAAAGGTGACATCTGTAATCGTGGCGCCGTCAACCGACTCGACATTCATGGCCGCGCTGTGCGTGTTCATGATCGTGCAGTCTTGAAACAGGATGTTGCTGAATGTTCCCGAACTGGCGGTCCCCAATTTCAAACCGTTGGCTCCGGACTTGGTGATGGTGCAATTCCGCGCAATAAAATCCTGCACGCCCCGAGGGCTGCCGCTCTTGAGGCAAATTGAATCGTCGCCGGAATCAATCGTGCAATTTTCAATCACCACGTGCCAGCAATCAATCACATCGAATCCGTCACGATTTGGCAATAAACCGTCGTCGTTGATGGTGACGTTGCTGATCGTCAAATAATCCGCCTCTAAGTTAACTACTGTCCACTGCGCCGAATCCACGACGTTGATGTTCTGAATGAGGACGTTAGTGCATAGGGAGGTCAAGATCGCGATGGGCCGGAGACCGGCATAGTCGGGAGGAAAATTCGTCCGGCCGTTCCCATTGACCGTTCCTCCGCCGTTGATGGTCACATTGGTGCAATTTTGCGCATAGATCAATGCCGTGTCGCAAAGCGGCTGCTGAGTGTTACTGGCATTCGCATTAAGCCAGGAATAGTCGTTGGTTAATCCGCTACCCAAGAGAACCGCAGTGGAATCAATGCAGAGCGTCATGTTATCGTGCAGCATAATGGTTCCCGAAAGGAAAGTGCCGTTATGCAGCCAGACGACTCCACCGGCTGGGCAGGTATTGATGGCTGATTGGATGGCCCTGGTGTTCATTGTGACCCCATCGCCCACTGCGCCATAGGTGTTCACATCGCGCCACGATTCGTCGGCCCAGGCCATCCCGTAATTCGTCAAGATGAATGTCAGCAGCGCAAAGGCCACGCCAACAGGAATGATCTTGCGCCGCCTTATTTCCTCTTTTAACTTAAAAACTGAGACTAGACTGACCGTTTTGCGTGTTTCTAATGCCTTCATAGTTTGCACCCCGCTTGTGGTCAGCAAGTTTTGTGCCGAAAGCATCAAAAATCAAGGCCCGGAATCTGCAGGATCAACCCTCGGGCAACGGCAGGGTCATAAGTCCCTGATTTCGTGCAGTTTGCAACGCTCCCGGACAATCTAGAGTAGGCATTTTCGCCAAACATATCAATCTGGAATGTGAATCCTTTCGCACCGTCAATTGGTCGATTATGTGTCAGTATTGCCCCATTGTTGTAATATTAGCCAACATATCCACTCCGACTCTACGCGCCAGTTCAATCAGGAATTCAATGGACTTGCTCTTGAACATCCATGCCTGATACACATCTTGAATAGGGCCTTTCTGTTCCTCTTGAATAAAGTTCTTCGGTTACTTCCACCATTTTCGTTAGAGTGTGATTCTCGGTTACGAATTGACGGGCATTGACTGTCAATCGCGAACGAAGGGATGCATCCGCCTGAAGAAGGAGAATCGAACCAATGAGGGCTGCCTCGTTGGGTTCCGCGAGTAAGCCGGTCACCTCATGCCGCACAAGATCTATCGTTCCTGTCGCAGGTGTCGCCAAAACAGGCACTCCGAGCAGCATGGCCTCGGCCGTAACGTATCCAAACGACTCGTAACGCGAAAATATGCAAAATATATCCAATCCCTCCATCTGAGCCTGCGTATTTTGAACCCATCCTGTGATTTCAATTCTTGCCGGATTCCCCGCCAGCTTGAGCAGATTTCGCACAGCCTTGGCCTCGTCATCATCGCTGAATTCCCCAATCCATCTAAAACGATAATCTGAATAGCGCGAAACCATCTTAATGGCGACGCGGAAAAAAAGTAAAGCGTTCTTTTGAAAGCATATTCTACCACTCGATCCCACGGTGCAAGGGCGCAACGGTCCCGCCGACGACAACGTCTTCTTTGCCACTTGGAGATTTCCCAAGCCTAACGGCATTATCTCCGCCAGAGTTGCGTTGGGAATTCGCCACCGTATAAAATCGTCCTTTTCACTTGCTGATACCGCGACCAGCATGTCGGTCAACTTCCCGAGCATCCGCTCCAGCCACAGGTAAGTCCGAGAGCGGAAACAAGCCATCGCATGCGGCGTATAAATGACTAATGGGTGTGGCACCAATAGCAAGCTGGCAATTCTGCCCAGTCCCCCGGCTTTGGAACTATGTAAGTGCAATATTTCAGGACGTTGTCGCCAAAGACCTTGTACAAGCTTCAGCAGCGATCGGAAATCTCTTATGGGACTAATGCCTCCCTCCATCGAAATATTATGACATGTGATTCCCCTCCTTTCAATTTCTGCAATTTCGTCTTGATAACTGGCATCGCTTCGAACCAAACTATAATAATAAGTAACACTAAACCGCTGCAGATCTATGCGACGCAGGATATCTACAACGTGCCTCTTTACTCCAGCCACTCCCGGCTCCGAGACAATGGCCACTTTAATTGGTTGATTCATATTAAGAATGTGTCTGAAAAATTATGCGGGCATCAGGATTCTCTACAATGCGTTTTTCCATTGCCGTCGCGGGCCGCTTACGGCGCCGCCAGCCGGAAAAACGTGTTGGTCGTCCCTACCGGAACCGTGACGGTGGCTTGCGCGTTCGAAACAACAGGGATTTGCGGCGCCTCTTTCCATGAGGTCGGCGCAGATAGATTGGTCGTCAACTCCAGCTTATAATTCAACGCCGTAGCCGCCCAGAAGATCGTGAGTTGATTGCCTACCACCACCGCGGACAACCTTGGAGGTGGCAAGGAGATACTCTGTGGGCTAGGCACAATCCGTAGCAACGCTGCCGGCGTTTCCCCGCTTGCCCCGAAGGCGAAATCGCTGACCTTTTGCACTGAGACGGATGCTCCGTCCGCGCCGGTAAAGCCCACATAGGCCGTGCTGGAGCCTCCCACCGTCGCAGGAATATTCACCGCATGGCTTGCGCTATAGCTGGCTCCCGTCATCAAATCGACCAGGTTTTCAGTCAGGTTGGTTCCGTTATAGTTCAACACCACCCAGATCGGATCGCCACTGGCCAGATTGACCGGAAGAGTCGAGGTGTAACTTCCGAGAGTCCCGCCCGTGGACAGCCGCGTGCCCATGCCGCTTTCTATCCAAAACGCTACCGCCGCGCTGGATGCAATGCCCGCGTAACCAAGACCGCCACCGTCGCCACCCAAGGCGCTCAGACCAGCGGCGGCATTCTGCACCACAAACGTCGCCCCATCCCCCAAGGCATTCCCCGCACTGGTGGCTTGATAGATAAACTGGGCCTCAAAGCTATTGACAGGCTGTGGCACATTGAAAAAGGCGCTTCGGGCCTCGTTGATCCCGCCGTCGGTCAACGTCAGGACATTGCTCGTCACCGTTGCTCCGCCGTTGAAAGTCCACCCCGAGCCGTTGCCGCCAAAGCCGGTAACGGTGTTGGTGGAACCGGCCGCGAGGAACACGGCCGCCGCCACGGGACTGGTGCCGTAACCCGGCGCCGCCGTGATAGCCTGGACCAAAGTCGTGTTGGTCAACGTAAAGGCGTTGGAATAGACTGTCGAACTGGTGGTCGGAGTCGCGCCGTTCAGTGTATAATAAATTTGGCCAGTGGGCGCATTGCTGGGTACAGTTAAATTCACGGTGATTGAGTTGGTGAAAGTGCCGCCATTCGGAGAAATAATGGGCGTGGCATCCGGCAGAACATCGTCTAAATAGGTGAAGTCGGTGATGGTCTGCACCGAGGTTGCCGCCCCGTCTGCGCCGGTAAAGCCTACATAGGCCGTGTTGGAGCCTCCCACCGCCAAAGGAATGTTCACCGCGTAATTTGTGCTGTAGCTGGTTCCCGTCGTCAAATCGACCAGGTTTTCTACAAGGGAGGACCCGTTATAGTTCAACTCGACCAAGATAGGATCGCCACTGGCCAGATTGACTGGAAGAGTTGAGGTGTAACTTCCGTTAACCCCGCCCGTGGACAGCCGCGTGCCCATGCCGCTCTCTAACCAAAATTCCACGGCCGCGCTGGAAGGCATGCCGGAGTAACCCAGACCGCCACCATTACCACCCAAGGCGCTCAGACCAGCAGCGGCATTCTGCACCACAAAGGTTGCCCCATCCCCCAACTTGATCTCTCCCACACTAGTGGCTTGATAAATGAACTGGGCCTGGAAGCTATTGACAAGCTGTGGCACATTGAAATAGGCGCTGCGGGCCTCGTAGGTCCCGCCGTCGGTCAACTTCAGGACATTGCTCGTCACCGTGGCTCCCCCATTGAGCGTCCATCCGGTGCCGCCGCTCCCGAAACCAGCCACGGCGGGCAGGGATGAATAAGCGAAGTCGGTGATGGTCTGCACGGAGGTTGATCCCCCGTCTGCGCCGGTAAAGCCTACATAGGCCGTGTTGGAGCCTCCCACCGTCA
>Ga0302324_100025170_pt1 | contig 11431 bp, 7 predicted proteins | sample Palsa_T0_1_FD_201949 | JGI IMG/M metagenome (GOLD analysis project Ga0302324, IMG submission 201949) | Peat permafrost microbial communities from Stordalen Mire near Abisko, Sweden - Palsa_T0_1 | ecosystem: Environmental > Terrestrial > Soil > Palsa > Peat permafrost | place: Sweden: Abisko... | reverse complement strand
CCGAACTCGATGGGGGTAGGTTGGGAAGCCTCCACGGCCGCAGCAGGATTCTTTCTGTCCAGCGCCAACTGCGCTCGAATTGCCGGCAGCCAAAGCGACTGCATTTGCGTATCCAGCGGAAAGCGTTCCGCTAAATCCTGTTCCAGGGAATCAGCTCGCGCCGTATCGCCTGCCAGGGCAAATGCGAGTGCGGCTTCGCTCTCTGCGCCTTGACTTGTTGGAGCCAGCTTCAACGCCTCCGCCGCCTCAATTCGGGCTGTAGCGGCATCGCCATAGGCAGCCTTCCTTTGAGCGTCAATCGCTTGCCATATTGCGCCCGTTTCCTTGCTGTCTGCGTGAATGGCCGAGTCTACCGCTCGCTTGGTCAATTCCCGCGCTTTGGCAAGGTGGCCACCATACGCCTCGGTATCGGATGCGAGCGCCAAGCCCCAGTTCTCGAAATCGGGCTGGTTCGCAAACCAGGTTTGCTGTTCGGCCATCGCGGCTGAATCCGAGTTGAAAAAAGCAAGCGCATACAGATCATTGTGAAATATGAAATGATCCATCTTTCGCGCCTGCGCCTCGCGAATAATCTGCTTCGCCTCCTCGAATCGCTGCAGGGCAAGGTCGAAGCTGGAGAGATTCGGATAGTTGATCACCCAATTCGGGGCCAGCCCGACACCCTCCCTCGTGACTTCGAGAGCCTTCTCGTACTGGCCTTGATTCGAATAGATGACCCCCAAAATGTTATAACTCCCTCTGTACCGTGGATAAATCTCAATATGTTTCCGGGTCGCTTCCGCCGCTTTATCCAGTTCCCCTGTCACATAAGAATAGTAGTCACCTTCGATTCCGAGCCTCTCTACTTCGCTGGTGTGTTCCCGCAATTGAAATGCTTTGGTTTGGTATTCGCTAGCGCGTTCGAGCTCGCCGAGAGTGGAATAGACAGCGCCCAATTGGTTATAGGCGGAAGCGAAGTTCGGATCGAGCTGGATCGCTCGTTGAGCGTAAGGTACAGCTTCGGCGGGCCCTTTTTCGTGCTCGATCCGCTCACCAACGCTATAGACCTTCAAGGCTTCCAGTGAAGCCGTGGTGGAGGCCTGAAGCGGAACATCAAATCTCTGCACCGTGGCCAGCGATTCGCCCAATTCGGCGCGCAGCTTCGACGCCGCCTCGCCCAGCGCATCCAGGACGCTCGGTTTGGACTCGGCCGTCGCCTGCTCGTCAGCCAGAGTGTCTCCACTCCGGCAGTTTACGGCCCTTATTTCCAGAACGTACTTGCTGCCTAAACTGCCAATGGCTCCCGCAATGTAGGCCTTGCTGTTGACGCGCTGGCAAACCTCGCCCGCCAGTTCGGGCGTGAGCTTCGCATCGGCTGGCCGCGCCATCGCTTTCAAGGTGTTTCTAACCTCGCTGTCGGAGAGCAGGTTCAAGAAAGGAGACTGCCGAAGGGAAACGGTCAGCGCAGTCTTCAGCGAATCGTCGAAGATGGCGTCGCCGGTGCTGTTGGCAAAATCGGTGATCACGATGGTGTCGTTATCGGTAAGGCGCTTGCTCTGTTGGCGAGCACGATAATAATGAAGTCCGCCTCCAATCAGACCCGCAAGCAACAGGACGAGCAAGACAGGAATCGCGATTTTCTTGAGCACCTTCCGTCGTGCCGCTCGCGAAGGCGTGGCAACTTCTGACAACACGACGGACCGGGAAATCTGCCCCGAAATATGTCCGCTCTCGGTATCGCGCTTCAGTCGCTGCAGGTCGGTGAGAATTTCGGCGGCGCGCTGATAGCGCAGAGACCGATCTTTCTCGAGAGCCTTGACGACGATCGCATCGAGTGGCGCAGATATCTGCGGATTCCACTTGCTCGGCGGATCGGCGGGTTCGTGAAGGATGGCGCCATAGGTCGATCCCTCGGTATCCCGATCAAAGGGCAGTCGGCCGGTTGCCATCTCATACAGCGTCACGCCGTAAGAAAACAGGTCGCTGCGTTCGTCGAGAGGCTTTCCAGCGATTTGCTCGGGCGACATATAGCCCACAGTCCCCAACGGCATATTACCGGTGGTCAGATCTTTCAAAGTGATGGTGGGATCCTCAGAGCCTGCACCCGATTCTCGCCGGGTGCCCGGAGCCGTCCTCTTCGCGAGCCCAAAGTCGAGCACTTTGGCATGACCACGTTTAGTAACGAAGATGTTTGAGGACTTGATGTCCCGATGAATGATGCCCGCCGCGTGCGCCGCGTCCAGCGCATCCGCAATCTCAATCGAGAGCGACAGCAGCACGTCGGTTTCGAGCGGACGGCCACCGATGCGGTACTTCAGCATGACGCCGTCCAGATATTCCATGGCGATGAAGGCACGCCCGTCCTGTTCGCCGATGTCGTAGATGGTGCAAATGTTTGGGTGGTTGAGAGCGGAAGCGGATCGCGCCTCGCGGCGAAAACGTTCAAGAACCTGGGGGTCCCGCGAGACCTCGTCGGGCAGAAATTTGAGCGCCACGAAGCGGCCCAGTTCGGTGTCCTCTGCCTTGTAAACGACACCCATTCCACCGACACCCAGCTTTTCGAGGATGCGGTAGCGTCCGATGGTCTGACCGATCATCGTGGCAAAATCTTACGTGGGCGAAACTGGCAAGTCAATGAAAGGCGCGGAGTCGGCTGTCCAGGATAGTTGTGCGTGCTCGGCGCACTGAAAGAAATGTTGTCGGCGTGCTTTCCCCGGTAACCAAGAGCCGCTGCTCCTGACCTCTGCTGCATTTGTGCCAAAACTATACGACGGCAACTCGCAGCGATAGCGCTACGTTCACCGTCCTAACTGTTGAAATATCGCCAATTACGCTTATCGTCGGGTCGATAAGCCGAATCACGCTTCAAATTGCACTCGATGAGGGTTAAGCGGCGGTCACTCGGAGCGCAACGCTTGCATCACATCGACGCGTGCAGCGCGTGCAGCGGGCTGCACCGACGCGACAACCGCGACGGTCATCAAAACGAAGGCAGAGACAAACACCGGCAATGCGCCCGGCATCTTCACTTCCAGAAAATATCTTCCCGCCACACGCGCCAGCGCGAACCCGAATGCTCCGCCTGCAAAGACGCCAGCCGCAGCCATGGCGGCACCCTCTGCCAGAACACCACTGAGAAGATTTTGCGGCCGCGACCCCAGGGCCAGCCGGATGCCAAACTCCCGCGTGCGCGCGCTGACTGAAAACGCCAGCACGCCGGCGACTCCAACCACCGCGATCGCCAACGCGACAGCGGCGAACACGCCGAACACAAGCGAGTTCAATCGGTCCGGCGTGAGCACTTCAGCGCGCACATCTGCGAGAGTGGCAGCATGCTCGACAGGCTGATCGGCGGACATCTCGCGAATAACGCGCGTGACTGACGGAACCAGTGCACAAGGATTTGCACTCGTGTGAATGAAAAGGCGTCCACCAAAGATTGGGCCTTCGTCAAAGGGACTGTACACGGTGACCGTAGGTTCGGGAACGACATGTCCATCGTCAATATCCGCCGTGACGCCAATAATGCGACGCGGCGCCATCATGCGCGCCTTTTCTGCTTCGCTCCCGGAAGCGAATTGCAACACAGGATCGGTCCAATAGACATGCCGATTGACGGCATCCTGATTGGGAAACATGCGCTGTGCGAGCGTCTGGCTGACGATAACGACAGGCTCTGCATTACTATTCTGATTATCGAGCGCTTTGAAATCGCGGCCGGCAATCATGGGAACACCCAGCGCCGCAAAAAAACCGGGAGAGATGCTACGCCACTGCGCCCGGGGATCTTCTACGTTGGCGGCATGGGCATGACCATCCCCTGAGAATTGAAAGCCATAGCCGGTATCGCGCCACGGAACCACATTGCCGAATGCTGTTTCGCTCACGCCCGGCAAAGCATCAATGTGGCGCATCGATTCTTTGTAGAAATCGACGACCTGCTGCGAGGTCTTACCGAAAGACATAGCCGGAACGTCGATGGCCAGGACGTGCTGCGTGTCCAAACCCGTCTGCGTTTTTTGCAATGCGATCAGCGTCGCGATCAAGGCACTTGCACCGGCCAGCAGCACGAATGACGCGGCGATCTGCGTCACTGCGAAAATTCGCTGGCGGCGGCTCGTGCTGCCAGTGACCCGTACGCTTCCGCTGGATGGGCTCAGTCCACTGGGCGTGCCGGAAGAGGGCAGGCGCGGGACAAATGCGAGAATCACCGCGGCGACAATCGCCAGCGCCGCACCGACCCAAAGCAAGCTCGAATCGACTCTGAAATCGAGAGCGCGGACGGAAAAGCGCGAGGCATAGCGAGCCAGGACGGCCACCATCGGCTGCGCGCTCAATACACCGAGTGCGGCGCCAGCCCCGCAAAGCAGAATACTTTCAGCCAACAGCATGCGGCGCAACGAGCCTTTGCTTGCGCCCAGCGCCACGCGCACCGCCAGCTCACCTTCGCGGCGAACCGCCCGTGCCAGAATCAGATTGGCAACATTGGAACACGCGATGATGAAGACCAGCCCCGATGCGGCGAGCAGCACGAGCAGTACGGTCCGGGCGCCCGACGTGATCTCGTCACGAAGCAATTTCACCCCGATCTGAAAGTCCGCCTCCTGCGCATAGGCTTCGGGATGGTCCTTCTCCATCGCGGAGTAGGCGGAACGCAACTCAGCACGAGCCTGATCGAGAGTAACTCCGGGAGCGAGACGGCCGAAAAGCTCAGTCATGCGATGGATGCGGCCGGTGATCATGGTCGCGGAAAGATGATGCGGGCTCGTGACCAGGTTGGCGATGATTTCGGTATCTTGGGGATAGGGGACGCAGGGCTCGAGGACGCCAATGACCGTGGCAGAGCGATCCCCGAGGCTGCCGAGGCGAACTGTTTTGCCTAGGACCGAAGGATCCTTGTGAAAAGCTGTCGCCCAGAAACGGTAGGTGAGAACGACGACACCGGCAGCTTTGGGACCGTCGTCTTCAGGCCCAATAAGGCGACCGAGCACGGGACGAAGGCCCATCACCTCGAAATAGTTGCCGCCGACGACGCCACCTCGAATGGAACGAGGCTCTCCGAGGCCGATCATGGTGAAGTCCATGGTTGAGAAGTCGCCGAACGCGCTCACGGTTTTCACACTCGAACGCAAGTCCTGGATCTCGGGTACGGAAAACGTAGAGTTTTCATTGCCGATGCCGGGAGCGCTTTGCCGGACGTAGATCAGCCGGTCCTCGTCGCGATTGACAAGGGGCTTGAGCAGGACCCCGCGCACCAGCGTGAAAATGGCAGCGTTCGCACCGATGCCGAGAGACAGGGTGAGAACCACGGCGATCGCCAGCCCTGGGGTGCGAATTAACGAGTTAAATGCAACTCTCAGATCGCGAACGAATGACATTTTCTTAGCCTCCCTGCCGAGCATCAGCATCACGCCTGCCAGAACTAAACGTATTGATCATTCTTTCCCTCGTGGTGCGGACCTCATCGCAAGGTATCCTTTCGCCGTCGCCGCTCGCTTGCCTTTATGATTTCGCTCAGATCCGCAACCGGCCGTATCTCGATCGATCCAAGTCGATACTTAAAGCCTGGTTGCTGTGAGATCAGCTGAACCGCCTGATTGAGGTCTCGCGCCTCAAGGATTTGAATGCCGCCAAGCTGTTCCTTGGTTTCGGCATAGGGGCCATCAGTCGTCGCGACTTTGCGGTTTTTCCAGTACAGGGTCAACGCGGTCTCCGGAGGCTGAAGAGGTATTTCGGCGACAAGATGTCCGTTGGCGCGCAGATGGTTGTTGTACTCAAAGCATTCGTCGAACGTTCGGTGTCGCTCGTCCTGGCTCATCCCTTCGATTTTCCTGGCTCGCGCATGACGATCATCAAAGCTTCAGCTCCTTATTTCGCCTGCGTCAGCCCCGCAACAACTGCAGCAAGTTTATCGAGTATCTGGTTCCAGCCCTCTAATTGACCGCTATTTTTCGCGCTCTCCATGGGTTCATTTCCAATGAAGGTGAGTTTCGTCTGGCCGTTTCCTAGATCCTCAAAGATGGTCACGTCGTACGCACCCTCTATGGCCTCATGTTCTATTCCTAGCTGCGCAGGATCAATCTTGTTTCCCTTCGAGTCCGAAAAGTACATCAAGGAAACGATCTTCTCGTGTGGAACAATCTCGTGGTATTCAACCGCATTCCAGAACTCCTGCCCATCCGGTGCTTTCATGCCGCAGAGAAATTTCCCCCCAACGCGAAAATCCATCTGGCAAACGGGCGCAGTAAAGCCCTTCGGCCCCCACCACTGCATCACGTACTTCGGGTCTGTCCACGCCTTCCAAACCAATTCGCGCGGGGCATCAAAAACTCTGGTGACAACCATCCGCTCCGTCTCATTCACCGTGCTTTTTGTCATCTCCGACCTCCGCTTTTTTCATTTGATTCACAACCACATCCAGCTTGTCGAAACTCTCTTCCCAGAATTGGCGATAGCTAATCGCCCAGTCGCTGACTGTCTTTATAGCCTCTGGCCTAAGCGTGCAGATACTCTCTCGTCCACGCTTCTTCTTGATCACAATCCGCGCCCGCACCAGGTAGGCAATATGTTTTGAAATCATCTGCTGCGAGAGTGCAAACGGTTCCGTCAGGCCGTGCACAGAGACAGGCCCACGGGAGAGCCGCTCGATCATCGCCCGCCGGGTTGGATCAGACAAAGCCGCAAACGTTGTACCCATCCGATCCACAACCGTATGGTAGTGGATTTCGGTTAAATGTCAATTGGTATTCTCGCGAGCCCATATTTCTGTTCCCTGGTCTCTGAACCCTGACACCTGCGCGTGATAAATCGCCATGCACTCACTGAACAGGATCGCTGCCCTGAAAGTGCTTAGTGCTGTATCGGAAGCGCCACGAGCGAAGAGCTGGGAGTTGAGACGCTGTGCAGGGGGGATTCAGATACAGCGACTTGAAGGAAGCCGCCCCGGGGACTATGGGATTTATATCCGGCTGAGCCAGTCTTGATGGTTTTTTAGTTTACCGTTGCCGTGAGAGGGCATGGGTTTCAGTAGCGGGTGGCAGAGAGAATGGTCGTGGGGCGGTGGATCGGAGAGTCTAGAGCGCACAACCATGCGACTACGCGTGTGCGTGGATTTTGTTTGCCGCCGGCGTGGTGGGGATTGTGGCAACCGAGGTACGCCATCCGCCACAGGCGGTTCTGGATATCCGCTGCTGTGGATTTTTGTCGCAATGTTCAATTTGCGCCGGTGGTCTCGAGCGATTTACTTCAACAGGTCGCGATAGCTTGGATCGGATCGCAACCGATCCGTGGCCGGGTCGATCTTCATTCGCGCCAAATCGGGGTCATGTTGCCGAACTGCCCTCTCGAAGTTGGCAACTGCCTGCTCTTTCTCGCCAGCCATCGCGTAGGCAAATCCCAGATCCGCTGGGGCGAGATAGCCAGGCTCGGCACTTGAGTTTCGTGGATTGCGTTCCAGTTCTTGCAGTATCTTTAACGCACCGGCGCGATCGCCGGAAACCGCCAGCACATTTGCTCTAAACATCCAGGGAGTCGGATCGCTCGCGTCACCGGGTGTAGGGATTGTCTTCAGCGCGTCCTGGTAGCGTCCCGTTGCGGTATACGCGCGAGTGAGCACGATCCAGGCGCGTCCCGGATCGGGCATCTTGAGAACAGTCGCGATCACGTCGTCGTAGCGGCGCGAATAGTAGAAATTCTCCGCCAATCCCTCGGTGATCATCAGCGATAGCGGATCGAGCACCTGCGCTTCTCTCAGCTCCGCTTCAGCCGCCCCGAACTGCCCCATCATGGTGTAGTTCAGGCCGGCCCAATGATGCGCCTCCGCATAATTCGGCTGCAGTTCAATGGCTCTGCGGAACTCCGCTTCACCGCCGTGCCAGTTCCACTCACACTGCGATTTCAACAATCCCAGCGTGGCATGTGCCTGCGCCAGGTTGGGATCAATCTCCAGCGCGCGCTGCAGTGCCGCCTTGGCGCGAGGTATCGCGACCGCAGGCGACATCTGCAGGTTGACTGCCATCACGGTATAAGCATCGGCCACACCCACATACGCCAGCGCATAATTCGGGTCATCCGCAACGGCACGCTCAAAAAGCTGTGCGCTCCGCTGCATGTCGGCCAAGTCGCGTTTACTCCACAGATATCTCCCCTGCAGGTAAAGGTCGTGCGCTTCGGGATTCCCAGTGTCACGTTTGATCGCGCTCATCTTGCCGCTCATCGGAACCCGCAGCGCACGCGCCGTTTCCTGCACAATGTCCTGCTCAGCGCTCAGCATATCGACGGCTGGCGATTCGTACACTTTCGACCACAAGTGGTAGCCATTTCGCGTGTTCACCAGCTGCGCGTTGATCCGCAAGTTGCTCCCCGACTCGCTGATGCTCCCTTCCAGCAGCGCCTGCGCGTTCAGGGACTGCCCGATTGTCCGTACGTCCCCTGACTTGTTTCGGAATTGAAACGCGGAAGTAGCAGCCACCACCCGCAGCCCCGTCAGCTGCGCCAGGCCGGTGGTCAGTTCTTCGGCGAAACCGTCGTTGCGGTATTGCGCCGCCGGATCGGTACTTAGATCCAGGAACGGCAATACCGCAATCGAAGTGGGCACGTCCGTCCGCCGCTCGCGGAGCCGAACATAATAGGCAAATGCAAGGGCGGCCGCTGCCGCGAAAACCAGCGCCGCCGCGCCGGCATAAAATGCCCGCGAACCTCTGGCAGACGCCCGTTCCCCGCTCTTTGGCAGTTCGTCAGGTTTGGCTTCGGCGGATTTAGATTCGGCCGCCTCTGCTTCCGGCCTGGGAGGCCGGGAATGGAAAGCCGGCACGTAGCCGCCTTTCGGCAGCTCGATGATCACCGAATCGCTTGAGCCCGGCCCGCCGTAGTATTCATCCAGTTTCTTCCGCAGCCGGCCAGCCTCAACCCGCACAATCGGATCATCCTTCGGATCGTAAGCCTCAGGCCGCCCGCACACCTCAACGCCAATCAGATATTCCTTGATCCGGCCTTCCTCATTGGCCAGCTTGCTTTCGACCACGAAGCTCAGAAACCGGCTGAGCCGCCTTGCGCTGCGAAAAGGATTGGAGGCAAGGATCCGATGCATCTGGCCGCGAACGCTGGCCGCCGACACTGCGGCGCCGGTCTCGACCTCGGAGCCAACGGCATACTCTGGCGTCTGAGCCATTCGAATCACCGAAGTACAGCGGAGGTTTCTGGGGAGGGGATGGATCGTCAAAGGCCCCATCCCCTGCGATCCGTGCAAGTACAAGATACCACAGCGTAATACCGTAACAAGTACCCCTTCGTACTTGTGGGACGGCCTCGTTCCGGTGCATGCTCGCCGAAATTACCTCCCAGTCCACTTTTCAATGGGGGGGAAAGACCACAATTCTCATTCTGATGGAGAGGGATTATGAATAGTATGAAGAATGCATTGCTGAAACTTCGTTTCCCAACCTTGCAAGGCCAGGCGGTCCTTTTTGTCTGTCTCACTGCTATCGTGTCGGCGCTAAGCCCGGTGCCATGCCGCGCACAGTCGCCCATACCCAAAATAACGTCGATCAGTAAGGTGACAACGGCACAAGATCAGACCATTATCATCAGCGGCACCGGCTTTGGTACCCAGGAGGCTTATAACGGCGACTCCGTCTACATTGCCTTGGACGATCAGACCGCCGACCCCAGTTGGCAAGCCGGTTATGCCGGGTGTTGCTATTTTGGCGAATATGTCGATGACACCGTCACTCTCGACGTGAGGTCGTGGTCTAACACCAAGATCGTGATAGGAGGATTTACCGGGGAGTGGGACGAGCCAGGATATGACTGGACTCTCAGTATCGGTGATACGGAACAGTTCATGGTCTGGAATGTCCAGACCGGGGACGGACCCGCAACCGCGACCGTCACGGTTGTTGGGCAAAAGACGACGACCACGATGACCTCTTCACCCAATCCGTCCGCTTTAGATCAGTCGGTGACCTTTACCGCAACCGTCACCTCCGCTTCCGGCGCGCCGGCAGATGGAGAAACGGTTTCGTTTATGCAAGGGAAAACCTTGGAAGGAACGGCGACGTTGAGCGGCGGTTCCGCGAGCTTTTCCACCTCCACGCTGAAGAAGGGATCCCACTCCATCACCGCGATTTACGGTGGTGACACGGTCTACGATAGCAGCAGGTCGCCAGCGCTAAAGCAGGTTGTGCAATAAAGAAGTGCAATCAAAGCTGGGTTCACTAAACACATCCAGATTACGCAGTTAGAGCGCGCGATCTTCGGATGGCGTGCCCGAGTTTTTCTGCAGTCTAGGGTACAGGACGCCCACGACAGGCATAGCCTCTGGCATCCGAGAAGCCCCGCAATTGCCTCAGGACGAATTTATAGTACCGTTGGGTGTTCGGGGCCGTGTGTGCCTCAAACTCGGCTGTAAACGCGCCTATTGCAAGAATTACGCTAATTCTTTCGGGTTCGGGGTTCGTGGCGGGAAGCGTCAAGGGCGTTTCAATCTTGTCCTGGCCGTCCCAAGAGCCGGACTGTTGCAGCGCAGCAACAATGGATTTGGCTTCCTCCCAATCGGCGGTGCCGGTTCGTCTGCGGTTGAACTTCCCGCCGAGCGTGCCGGACAGGTGGATCAGGCACGCGCATTTTTTCCAGCCTCGCCGTCCCTCTTCAAACTGGCCGGTGCGGGTGTCTTCGGGGTGGGAGTCTTCACATTCCTTGCGGTGGCGTCGATAGAGGTTGAGGGCAATGCAACATTCGAAGCACGTTGCACGCCATTGCACGCTGGAACAACGCGATACTCGTAAACTATTGAAAACAAACTGGCGGAGAGAGTGGGATTCGAAAACGCTCCCTAACGTAGTTCCATACACTTAGACCGGCAGATGGCATCTAACGCGGCTAGTTCGGTGCAATTTCGTGTTAACGGCACGGAAACGGCACGGGACGGACATGCAAAACTGAACGCACGCGGAGCGCCGACCCTCGCTTTGGGGGGTTGGACGCTGGAGAGCTACCTAACTCATATTGTGTTAACGACGAACCACCGGACGCCTGATGACGAGTCCTTTTGCGATCGCGGGCTGGAGTGGCGATTCGCCTGCAACTATTCGGTTTCCACGCGCACGTCGCCGAACTTTCGAAAGTCCTGATCGAAGGTCGAGACTGGTAGGTTCTGAGCCACCGCGGTGGCGGCGATCAGACAGTCGACAAAATGAGCCTTCGTTCCCTGATAGCGGTTCAGAGCGTCCAAGTGGACCGTTACCTCATCGATCTCGACGCCAGGACTAGAGATCAAGCCTCCGAGTGCGGAGGCGATGGCGGCGCGTGGGTGCCGGTAAAAAGACTCGAGCACAAACACACACTCTGCCAGAACGACCGGCAATACCCCGATAACCACATCGCCCCGATCGCAGGCATCGAACAGCTTGGCGGCTGCTCGTGCATGTTTGTCGTGGTCCTGTACCAGATAGCG
>Ga0302324_100025166_pt1 | contig 11432 bp, 9 predicted proteins | sample Palsa_T0_1_FD_201949 | JGI IMG/M metagenome (GOLD analysis project Ga0302324, IMG submission 201949) | Peat permafrost microbial communities from Stordalen Mire near Abisko, Sweden - Palsa_T0_1 | ecosystem: Environmental > Terrestrial > Soil > Palsa > Peat permafrost | place: Sweden: Abisko... | reverse complement strand
TGCGTATTCCAGCGATCGTGAACACTGATTCCACGCGATGGTGAACGGTGCGTGAAGTGGGCAGCTGGTGTGTGTGTTTCTACTTCAGGTGTTCACGATCCGTCAAGCCAGAGTGGTCGTTCTGTTCGTGGCAAAGTAAATTTTCGTACCCCGCAGCGCAGTCTGCCGCGACAGCGGCAGAAGTCTGAGCGGCTATAGCGCAGTTGTTCATGCCGGCACCGGCTCGCGTGACTTGCGCATGGATTCGCCAGGGATCTTCAGCTCGATGCGATGGCTGTGGTGCACGAGGCGGTCGAGGATTGCATCGGCCAGGGTCGGCTCGCCCAGATACGCATGCCAGGTGTCCACGGGCAACTGACTGGCGATCAGTGTCGAGCCGGTGTTGACGCGGTCGTCGAGGATTTCGAGTAGATCCGCCCGATCCTGGGTCGACAGCGCGGTCAGGCCCCAGTCATCCAGGACGATGAGCGAGGCTTTCGAGAGCGTCTTGAGGAACTTGATGTAGCTGCCATCCCCGTGCGCGACGCGCAGTTCCTCAATTAACCTGGGTACGCGCCAGTACAGCACGGATGCGCCCTGGCGACAGTTCTGCTGTGCCAGTGCGCAGGCCAACCAGGTCTTGCCCGAGCCGGTCGCCCCGGTAATGAGCAGGTTCTGGGCGCGACGGATCCACTCGCCCGTGGCAAGAGTGGTGATCTGGCGTTTGTCGAGTCCGCGGGCGGCTTTGTAGTTGATGTCCTCGACGCAGGCGGCGGCGACCTTCAGGTGCGCACCGCGCAGCAGCCGCGTGCGGCGTTGATTGTCACGGTAGAGGCGTTCGCGATCGACGATGAGCGCGATGCGCTCCTCGAAGCAGAGCCCCTGCAGGGGCGGGGTTTGCTGCTGCTCCTCGAGGGCTTCGATCATGCCGTGCAGCTTCATGCTCTTGAGGGTCTCGATGGTCGGGTTCGTCAGCATCGTGGTCTCCTTCGGTTGTTTCAGTGGTAGTAGCCCGGCCCACGCACGTTGTCGTGGAGCGGTAAGTCGAGCTCGAGCGGCTCGGTGTGCTTGGATCGGCGCCGGTCTTGCCCGCTCTCCAGGATCGACTGCACGCTCTTGCGTGTCGGGCTGCCCAGATGCACGGCCAGCGCGCTGGCGGCTTCCAGCCGCGCCTCGCCGTATTCGCGGCTGAGGTTCAACAGTCCCAGACAGGCCCGATACCCCTGTTCGGGATGGGGCTTGGAGCGCAGCAGATGCTCAACGACAGCGCCGGTGTGCGCCCCGATCGACGCGCCCCATTGGATCAGGCGCTTGGGCGACCACTCGGCGTGCGCCCGGTGGGATTTGGGCATGTGCTCGGGTAGCGTCGTGTGCGCGCCGCGCTGGTATGAGCGCGCGTGGCTCGCCACGCGCTCGCTCCTGAAGAAGACTTCCACCGTGGTGGCACTGAAGCGCGCCCACACCGTGTGGCCGACCAGCGCATGGGGCACGCTGTAGTAATGCCGATCGACATCGACGTGGTAATCGAAGGCGACGATGCGCTCCTTCCACTCGGCAAAGACATAGGGGTTTGCCGGCAAGGCTCGCATCGCCGGCCGGTCGAGGGCCTCGAAGACACTGCGCCGGGAGCCCGGCAGGCGCTGGAACGGGCGGTCGTTGAGCTCGGTGAGCAGCGCTCGGATGGCGGTGTTGAGCTCATCCAGGCTGAAGAAGCGCTGGTGCCGCAGCCGCGCCAGGATCCAGCGATAAACCAGTAGGACCGAGAGCTCGACCCGACTTTTATCCTTCGGCCGGTAAGGCCTCGCAGGTATGACTACGCAGCGGTAGTGACCGGCGAGTTCCTCATACGAGCGCTGCAGGTCCGGCTCATACCGATCTGCTCTCGTGACCCCGACCTTCGGGTTGTCGGGTACCAGGATCGTCGGGGAAGCACCATAAAACTCCAGCGCCCGCACGTGACTGGCCAGCCAGTCCGGCAGCGACTCACTGCGCGTGGCCTCCGCATACGCGCAGCCACTGGCACCCATCGCGCTGATGAACAGATGCGCCCGGAACGCCTCCTCGCCGCGTGCCCCATAGATCGGCACCGTGCGACCGGCATAGTCGACGAACAACTTCTCGCCGGCGAAGTGCCGCTGGCGCATCGAGCGCTTCAGGCGCCTCTCCCAGCCCCGGTAGATCTGGCAGAAGGCGCTGCGGCGGTAGGCCGCAGCCCCGTACCGACCCTGATACTCTTCCCAGAGCAGCTGCAACGTCACGTGCCGGTGGCGCTTGAGCTCCCCGTGGATCCAGGCGCAGTCCGGTGCCACGAACGCCCCGGGTTTCCCCGACAGCGTCGGTCCGAACACCCGCTGCTCGAGTTCTACTTCCGAGAGCGCCTCGGCGTCGGCTGCGCCGATGCCACTGCTTCGCACCGCCCGCAGGTACTTCGAGACCGCCCCGACGGACAGCCCCAGCGCTCGGGCCAGTGCCCGGACGCTTAAATTGCTCGCCTGCAGCCCGATCAGCTGCTTCAGCTTCGACATGGAGATCCTCTCGTTGGGCATCGACCGCGCTCCTGGGGGCAAAAAGTCCCCAGATTACGCGGTCCGCTTTGCGATCAATCTCCAGCCGCCCACCTCACTCGCCACGATCGTGAACACTTTTCCACGATCGTGAACAGCGCGCCACGCGGCGCCCCAAACTGTTCACGATCCCGTGGAAACCCGTTCACGTTGCCGTGGAATCGGTGTTCACGTTCCTGTGGAAACCCTGTTCACCATCGCGTGGAATACGCACCTGCGAAGGCTCGGACACGGCATCATCAAGACAGCAAAGTTAGCTGGAGTCGGCGTTTCCACTGTACAGAGAATCCTCGCAATTGCATAAAGCCAATCCGCGCACCGGGCAGCTTCTCGATCTCTGCCCGATACACCAGGTTTTCGCGCCTCGCGTCCTGGGGCGCCCAACGGCTTTCCCGATTGAATTGAAAGTTTCATTTTGAGGGGCTCGCTTTCTTAGTTCGTCCACGAAGCGGCGTAGAAAATAGATCTACTTGCTTGTCCTCCCCCTGCTCTACTGCCGCCTTCTTGTAAGTTAGCGCTCCAGCATCTAGGTTCGGATATCGTGCTGCTGCAGAGCCATCAAGAAGCTTGTCTATCTCAAGAATTTGAATCTTTGGAAACTGAGCGCCTGTTGGGCTTTTATAGAATCCAGCGGCGGCGGCTTCTGCAATCATCGGTTTTGTAGGGGCATTCAAGGTTACGAATAGTCCAATCTCGGCTTTTTGACGGGCGATCGTGGCAACAAGGTCCTTCAACATAGTTACGCCGACGTGCTCTCCACCCTTTACTGAGACGATTATCTTCTTTGGTATTCCTACCTCATCTTGGAAGAAGATTAGACCGTCAACCCCACCGTCAGCTCCTTTCTTCTTGCCACCATATGGCTGTGCATTCACTAATGAACAAGCCCACCATTGGAACTGATATTTGTCGCGCTCAGCGAGATCTTTCGCTCCTTCATAATCCTTTGGCGTACCGTGGACATCGAATTCGATACCGGGAAACGCATCTCGAAGTCGTTTCTCAATGAGGCTGATGGCAAGATGCGTGACATCTATCCCTATCCATTGCCGCTTGAGCTTTTCTGCAGCGTGAACGGCTGTTCCACATCCGCAAAATGGGTCAAGAACTACATCGCCCTCATTGCTGCTGACACGGATTATTCGCTCCAGTAGCGCAAGCGGCTTTTGGGTTGGGTATCCCAACATCTCCTTCGAGCGATTATTGATGACAGAGACGTCATCCCAGAGATTCTGAATTGAGACACCAGGCATTTCATCAAGATAGCGCTTGTACTGAGGCACAGCCCCTGGTCTTGTTTGGATGATTCGCCCTTGCGCTATCAATTCATCCATTTTCTCGCGGGAGTATCTCCAATATCGTGAAACCTCCATCACTTCATAGAATGGATTGCCCTTCTCAGCACCACCGGGTCCTTGGATGTTGTCCAAGCGATAGCGACGACCATCAGGATCAACTCGCCTGTAGTCCCGCTCCACGTAGCTCTCATCGTATGGCCGATATTGGCTGTTGAAGATTGATGTGTCACCCTTCGCATAGAAGAAAATAGTATCCGTCACTCGGCCATAGTGCTGAGCACCTTGCTTTCCATCGCTGTGTGCTGAACTTCTTTTCCAAATGATCTCATTTCGAAAGTTTTCTATACCAAAGGTTCCATCTAATAGGATTTTCAAGTAATGGCTTGCGGTAGGGTCGCAGTGAAGATACAGCGATCCGGTGTCTTTCAAGACTCGATGCAGTTCCAGAAGGCGATTTGCCATCATCACCAGGTAGGCCATCATATCGTTCTCGCCAAGGAACTGACGGAGCGCTCTCACAACCTCAGCTACCTGAGTGTTGGGTTGCGAAAGAATCTCGACGAATTCCTTTTCCGCTTCCTCGCCCCAATGCCAGGTATCTTCAAATGCCTCAATCTGCGCACTTGACTGGTGGCCTTTGGGGCTGGAGAAGAGAACGTTGTAGGTCGCGCTCGAATTAAAAGGTGGGTCGAGATAGACGAGGTCGACTGATTCATCCTTGATGCTCTCGCGGAGTACATCGAGGTTGTCGCCGAAGAAGAGCTGATTCAATGCGCGGCTCCGAAACTCCTGTGATTAACCGCTACATTTTACATTTTGCGTCTGACATTTACGAGGGCTTTTGCACCAGCATCGTTCGTGTCGTTGGCAACCCCGCCCAGGTCAAGTCAGGAATGCTGAGCACTCAAGATAATCATTGCCCGTCCCTATGCACCGAACTCAGTATCCCACAAGTCATTCGTTCTGGCTCGGCGCTTTACTTCTTAGTTGATCGCCACGATCTTCGCCCCAACCTAAACAATTGGAGCGAACGAAGATGAAGCTCGGAGATTCAACGTCTGTGGCGCGTGATCGCGCGCGAAAGGCTGCCAAGTTCAAGACGAGCAAGAAAGGGCGTTTTACCAAGAAGGCCGCGAAACACACCAGCAATCAAATGACGTGCCGGCTTTGTTACAAGCGCACCGCCGCATTTGAACGCAAGGGAATGACGACGTCGGACGCGCAAGGCGCTGCGCAGGCGGAGCATATGAACGCCCATCGCACGGTGCCGGCGACGCTTCGCGAATCTGCCAGTACCCTTGGTAAGAGATTGGCCTCAAAACGCGCGAAGAGGGCTTCAGCGCCTGTTTCAGCCGAGGCGGCTAGGCCGGTTAAGGTTACTGTGAAGCAGGCGGTTCTGGACGTGTTCTACGCGGATCGGAGGACAGTTCTGAGTACGAAAGATGCAGTTGCCGCGACACAGGCTGCTCATCCCGGGATGAATGAAAGCAGCATCCGGGTTTGGATAAGCGATTTCCGCAAAGATGGATCTATCACTTTGGTGAGGAAGGACGGGCGCGAGGCATTGTTGAAGGCTGGCAAGCTGGGTAACTTTGCCGTGCGATAGCCTTGCGCCGATTTGTCGGAGATGCCCACCGAACACGTGGGCTTTTCTTTGCCAAGGGCTCGCGAAAATGGGCTAGATGTGGGGTTGATCAACCTGCGTTCTTACGCCGTCTCCTGGCCGTCTGATCGACGTCCGGCGTGTTCACGACTACGAATCCGCCTTCATCGTCGTACTGGACTTGCCGCCTGCTGAATTGCTTGGTCGCCATTTCTCCGAGCACGTGCGAATAGGTTGACTCGATCTCAGCAACGGATGTTCCCGCCGCCCTCGCGATCAGGTGGATCGGCTCACCCGCGAGCAAGCGATTCGTGATCCAGAAGTGCCGGCAGTGATAGGTATCGAACCAACCGAGACTGAGTTCCGTTAGCTTCGCTCTCAGTAATTTGTAGTTATGGTAGTAGACGTCCCGAGCATCCTGTCTTCCATCATTCATCGTGGAGAACACATAGTCGCCAGGTTCCTTGAACTTCTGGTACTTCGTTATCCAGCGGATTAGATAGTTGGTCTGCTCCGTTCGTTTGACGTTGCCACCGTAAGATCCGTGGAGTGAAATTTGGCGTCCCTGCCGAACCTTGGATGTTTCAGGTCGAATATTGATGACGCATTCATTTGCCTGATGCCGCACAGTAACGTCTTTGTTCTTTAGCCCGAACAGTTCACCCGAGCGCATTCCCGAGTTGGACACGACCAGCACGAAATGCCGAAGCAGCAACCGATTGTAGGTCTCACGATCATTTTTGGCTTCCTTGATCCAATGGTAGATCGTAGTGAGAAAGTCCAAATAATTCCGTTGAGTCATCCGTTGACGTTTTGGACCTTCTTTCTCAACCTTGAACGACCATTTTGGAATTACCCTTTCAGTGCAGAGCTTTTCTTTGTTGGCGTAAAGGAACATCTTGCGAATGGTGAGTAGTTCGTATGCGTCCGGGGAACACACCCCTCAGACGGCAGGCTGGTGCTTCCAGCGATGCGGCAGCAGTTCCTCAAGGCGGCTGGCGGGCTGCGTCGGTAGGCGCTCCATGACGTCCTTGAGGTAGACGTACGGATCATGTCCGTTGAGCTTGGCGGACTGGATCAGGCTCATGATGGCAGCGGCGCGTTTTCCGGCCCGCAACGACCCACAGAAGAGCCAGTTGCCTCTTCCGAGGGCCACTGGCCTTATTCGATTTTCGATATGATTGTTGTCGATGGGCAGCTCGCCATCGTCAAGATAGCGTATCAACGCTGCCCATCGTCCCAGACTATAGTTGATGGCCTTTGCAGTGGCGGACCCATCTGGCACCAAAGCTCGCTGGCGAGTGAGCCACTGTCGGAACGCTTCGGCGATCGGCTTCGAACGCTGTTGGCGCAGTTCTCGGCGTGCATTGGCATCCAGATTGCGCTCTCGCGCATCGCGCTCAACATCGTACAGCGCGGTGTAGTACCGCAAAGCCTCCTCGGCTACGTCACTGCGATTGTTGACGTATAGGTCGTGGAACTTGCGCCTCGCGTGAGCGGTGCAGCCGATTTCGATGATGCCGCGTTCGAACAGTGCCTTGTAGCCCGAGTAGTCGTCACAGACAAGCTTTCCTCGCCACGCTCCCAGGAAGTCGCGGGCATTGAGCCCGCTGCGGCTGTCAGCAAAGTCATAGATCACGGCCTGCAACGGGTCGTATTCGCTGGAGCTGTAGCTCCACAGATAGGCCCGATGGGTGCGGCCCAAGCCGGGCTTCAACATCGGCACCGGTGTCTCATCGGCATGCAGTACCGGTTGGGCCAGCAGCCATTCCTTCAGCGCATCCACCAGCGGCTGCAGCTTTACGCCGCAGGCGCCGACCCATTGCGCGAGCGTCGAGCGCGGTATTGCAAGCCCTGCACGCTCGAAGATGCCTTCCTGGCGGTAGAGCGGGCAGTGATCCAGGTACTTCCCGATCAGCACGTGCACCAGCAGGGCGACGGTCGGGATGCCCTTGTCAATGATGTGCGGCGGCACCGGTGCCTGGATCAGCGTCTCGCAGCTGCGGCAGACCCACTTGCCGCGGATATGACGCTCGACCGTGAACACCCCTGGGGTGTAATCCAGCTTCTCGCTGACATCCTCCCCGATACGCTCCAGGCTGCAGCCGCAGCGGCATTGAGTACGCTCAGGCTCGTGCGGGACCTCACGCCGCGGGAAGGATGCCGGCAGCGGCAAGCGGCGCGGCTTTGACTTCGGTGCCGAAGGCGGTCTTTCCCGAAGCGCTTCGATCTCAAGGCTGATGGCCTCCAGATCCGCATCGATGCTCTCATCCAGCAGCGAGCGCTGCACCGCATCGAGCTGCTCGCTGCGCCGGCCATACTGCCAGCGCTTGAGCGTCGCCATCTCGTGCGTGAGCTGATCGATTTTTAGTTGCTTGTGTTTGAGTTCTTCGTTGCGGCTCGCAAGCTGCGCTTCTTTGACACTCAGCTCAGCATCGCGCGCCCTGATCGCGGCATCGCGTTCGCTAAGCTGAGTATCATGCTGACTGATCCGAGCATCGCGCTCGGCGAGTTGCGAGATCAGCGTCGCGGTCAGATCCCGCAGCTGTTCTGCGTTCATTTGAGCCCACTGAAGCGGCGCTTCCATGGACTTCGATACTGCCATATTTGCCGTCACTTCGACACACTTCGCAGTAACTTTTTAGCTATAAAACTCGGATCTTTGCGCGCTCATCGAGTCGTTGCCATGGCAGTCCCACCACGATCGCTTGCAACTGCTCGTGCGACAACGCCAGTGCACGTTCTTGCGTCAGACATGCGCGGATGAAGCTGCCTTCGTAGAGCCTTCGCGCGCACAGCCAAAGACCAAAGCCATCATGCACCAGCACCTTCATCCGGTTCGCACGTTTGTTCACGAACAAATAGGCATGATGGGCTCGCGCCTCGCCGAAGACATTCACGACACGCGCCAGCGCCGTATCAACGCCGGCGCGCATGTCCATCGGCTCGACCGCGAACCAGGCTGCGTCAACGCGGATCACTTTAAGACTTCACGCAACCACAGTGCGCACTCGTGCACCGCTGAACTTGGCCACTGCACGCTCACCGTCATCGTGCCGCGACGTACCTCCACTGTGATCGGCGTGGTATCGGCAGCTTTGGGCAGCATTGGCAACGCCACGAAGCTTCCCGTCGCAGCCGGACCCGGTGGGGGCGGCAGAGCTCGGGGCGATGCCGCAATGCCTCCAGCGCGTCCAGCCTCGACGACCCAGCGTCTTAGAACATTAGCGTTGATCGAACGCTCCAGCGCCGCTGCCGCCGTGGATGCCCCCGGTTTGCGGCAGGCAGCCACCGCAGCGGCCTTGAACTCAGCGCTATAGGATCGCCGCCGACGGCGGCCTGCTTCCTGGTCCATGGTGCATCGTGTCCACGATAAATTAAGTGGACACTATGCTCGTCCGATTTAAGGCCGCCCGGAAGGTGAGTTGCCCGGGCGCTTACGAGGGGCTCGCTGGGGCGCCGAATACTGTCGCCAGTCGCCGCGAGATTCGATGCACCGTGATCATCCGTTTTAGCCGCCCCGAAAACCCTTGAAATATCAAAGGGCTAGAGAGAGTCGGTAATTAGCGAATCCTGCCCCCGCTACCATTAGCTTCAACGGCGACTTGGGCGGCCCGTGAAAGCGGGCCCTTTCCATTTGGATTCCGCGAAGGCGCCGCGTTGCTATAAGAGCCAAAAGCGGCAACCCATCAAACATTCTCGCCGCTCGTACGGTCAACCGGTGGCGTGCCTCGCGTGGTCACGCTCATCGTAGCGGGGCGGTCCGGGGCTGATTGGCTGTCTAGGCATGACTTGGAGCATCGCGAGGTCAGGTTCCGGCCTATTCCGTTGAAAAACTACTGAACTGATCGGTGCCATTGGCGGTCTTATTTATCAGGCAAATCAATGGAGATTGCCAGATGATGGGACAAAACAGCGGCAACCAGAAGCGCTTGTTCTACTCGTTTAATCTCGAAGACCATGTTCCTGCCAATCATCTTCTGCGCGGCATCGCTGAGTTTTTCGACCTTTCCGATCTACGCGCGTACCTCGCCCCGTTTTATAGCCACACCGGGCGCCCGTCGATCGATCCGGAACTGATGATTCGGATGCTGGTCGTGGGTTATTGCTTCGGGATCCGCTCGGAGCGGCGGCTATGCGAAGAAGTCCAGCTGAACTTGGCGTACCGCTGGTTCTGTCGGCTGGGGATTGAGGATGCAGTGCCGGAGCACTCGACGTTTTCGAAGAACCGGCACGGCCGCTTTCGCGAGAGCGATGCTTTCCGATATGTTTTCGAGACCGTGCTGCAGCGATGCATGAATGAAGGTCTCGTTGGCGGGGAAGGTTTCGCGATCGATGCGAGCGTGGTGAAGGCAGACGCTGCTCGAGCGCGTGGCATCCCCGGCGCCACAATCGACTACCGGGCTCACGGTCCTGCTCAGGCGACGCGCGCAGTGCGCGAGTACCTTGATGGTATCGATGCAGAGGGTCGTCCGGAGTCGATGCGCAAAAACATTTCAGTCACCGATCCTGCGGCAGAGTGGACGTGCGCACCGGGAGGAGCCGCCTTCTTTGCCTACTCGACGAACTACCTGGTCGATGTTCGAGCTGGTGTGATCGTCGACGTCGAAGCAACCAGCGCGCACCGAACTCAGGAAGTTGATGCGACGCGGATCATGATCGATCGAGTGGAGCATCGCTTTGCGATCAAGCCTAACCGTCTAATCGGGGATATGGCCTACAGTGCCGCTGAGCTACTGAGCTGGATGGTCAACGACAAGGCGATCGAACCGCATGTGCCGGTGTGGGATAAGACTCAACGCACGGACGGCACGTTGTCTAGCAGCGACTTTAGGTGGGATGAACAAGCCAACGAGTACCGCTGCCCACTGGGTAAAGCGCTGCGCAGCGAATGGCGCCCATTTAAACGCCCGCGTACGCACATCACCAAAGACGACAGGATCATCTATGCATCGAGCCAACGCGACTGCTCGAAGTGCCCGTTAAAGGCTCGATGCTGTCCGCACACGCCGACCCGCAAGATCAGGCGCAGCATTTATGAACCTGCACGGGATGTGGCACGTGCCGCGGCCAAGAGCTGGCTGTACAAACAATCGCGCAAAGATCGAAAAAAAGTTGAGATGCTGTTCGCGCATCTGAAGCGGATTCTGAAGCTGGATCGATTGCGATTACGGGGACCAACTGGTGCCCACGACGAGTTCCTGCTCGCCGCCATTGCGCAGAACCTGCGACGAATGGCCAAGCGACTATGTCCATCGGCACCAAAAGCTGCCTTCGGCCCCACATAGATGCCCAATTTCGAAGGAATGGCCCAAAAAGGCAGTCAAGCTCGCCAAAACCACCGAATCAGATACTTTCCTTCATAAAAGCCAGCGAAGATCAGCCTCTTAGCCACCGACTTTTTCAACGGAATAGGCCAAAAGACGACGGTCGATGCCGCTCTCCATTTGCCCGTGACCGGCCGTTCGAATGACCGCTCTCGAAAAGAAGACAGCGCACGACCGTTTCGCGGTGTCGGCCGAAATTGCGGGCATAGATCCTTTGTATGGGATACGTTCAACGAACCGCATCGCAGCCGAATATTGGACGGGGAGCAGCGTAATGAATCCTTGGTTCGGAAAAGTGTTGATGTTGGTCAGTATCGTTTCGACAGTAATCATTCGGGCGCCGCACGGTGGCCGCAGCCGTAAAGTTGCCATCTTGGAGAGTCGGAAGGGCCGGCTCGAAATGGTGTTGCTTGCGCTCATGTCGATTGCTGCGATAATTCTTCCTTTAGTTGCAATCTTCACCCCGTTCCTTTCGTTTGCCGATTACCCACTGCATCCCGTTGCGGTCGCAATCGGGGTTGTCGTCCTTTGTCCAGGAATTTGGCTCTTTTATCGCTCACACGCAGATCTCGGCAAGAACTGGTCGATCAGCTTGGAGATACGTGAAGACCACCAGTTGGTCACATCGGGGGTCTATCGTCTTATTCGACACCCGATGTAC
>Ga0302324_100025165_pt1 | contig 11433 bp, 10 predicted proteins | sample Palsa_T0_1_FD_201949 | JGI IMG/M metagenome (GOLD analysis project Ga0302324, IMG submission 201949) | Peat permafrost microbial communities from Stordalen Mire near Abisko, Sweden - Palsa_T0_1 | ecosystem: Environmental > Terrestrial > Soil > Palsa > Peat permafrost | place: Sweden: Abisko... | reverse complement strand
CTGCCCTGTCAAAGCAGCTGAGCGGGATGGTGTCTCAGCAGAACACGCTCGACCGGCAGCTCACGGTCTGGGAGAACCTCTACTTCCACGGCCGGCTGTTCGGCATCGGGGCGAAGGCTTCCAGGCAGACCGCCGACGACCTGCTCGCACGGTTCCAGCTGTCGAAGTGGGCCAAGGCCTCTGTCTACGCGCTCTCTGGTGGCATGGCGCAACGGCTCATGGTCGCCCGCGCCATCTTTCACCGGCCTGCCGTGCTGTTCCTCGATGAGCCGAGCGCGGGGCTCGACCCGCAGAGCCGCCTGGCCTTGTGGGACATCCTCGGCGAGCTGCACGCAGCCGGCCAGACGATCCTGCTGACCACGCATTACATGGAGGAAGCGGACAAGCTCTGCGACCGGGTCGCCATCATGGACCACGGCCGGATCCTGGCCCTGGATACGCCGGCTGCCCTGAAGCAGTCCATCGGCGCCGATACCGTCGTCACGATAAGGACCACCGGGGACGCCGAACGGCTTGGCGAGGTGCTCGCGGGCGACGTGGCCGAGGTGACCAGGGCACGGGCCGCGGACGAGAGGCTCGAACTGCACGTGCAAGGCGGCGAGCGGCTGATCCCGCGGATCGTGCTGGCCGCCGAGCACAACGGATTCGAGCTCATCGACGTGTCGGTCGCCGAGCCCACGCTGGAAACCGTGTTCATCAACCTGACCGGCAGGGAGTTGCGGGACTGATGGCGACCTCCACCACCGGGCCGGCTCAGGTGCGGCCGATCGGCAGCGCCCCGCTCCGTTCCGTATCTTCCGCGAGCTGGGCCGCCCTCGGCGCGCTACTGCTGCGGGACTTCGTCGTGCTCCGCAAGCACCTCTGGGAGTTCGTGCTGCGGACGGTCATCCAGCCGTTCCTGCTGTGCTTCGTTTTCCTCTACGTGTTCCCGAAGATCGGGCAGGGCATCGGCGGCCAGGGTGCCGCCGCGGAGTCCGCCTTCGCCACGGTCCTGGTGCCCGGCGTGGTGGGGATCTCCGTCATGTTCCAGGGCGTGCAGTCCATCGCGCTGTCGATGGCCCAGGAGTTCGGGTTCACCCGCGAGATCGAAGACCGGGTGCAGGCGCCGTGCCCGATCTGGCTGGTAGCCATCGCCAAGGTGCTGTCCGGGGCGGCCCAGGGGGTGATCTCGGCGATCATCGTGCTGCCGATCGCCTCGGTCGTGCACGCGCCGGGCGTGCAAGCCCACCTGACGCTGCACTGGCTGCTCATCCTCACGTTCGTGCCGCTCGCGTGCATCGCGATGGCTGGTCTCGGGCTGGTCCTCGGCACCAGCTTCGAGCCGCGCAACATCGGCCTCATGTTCGGCTTCATCATCTTGCCGATCACGTTCCTCGGCGGCACGTACTACCAGTGGACCAGGCTCGCTCCGGTCACCGTGGGCGGCTGGCACTGGCTGCAGACGGTCGTGCTGATCAACCCGCTGATCTATGTGAACGAGGGCATGCGGGCGGCGTTCACTAACGCACCGCACATGCACCTGTACGTGATCTACCCGGTGGTGGCCGGGTTCGGCGCGCTGTTCCTGGCGATCGGGCTGCGCAACTTCCAGCGCCGGGTGCTTTCCTGACCCGCCGCGCGTGGAGCCGCCGCCAGGGACTAGGGGGTTCACGGATTCGCATCGGCGCACCGTGCCCGCACACTGCTCCTACCAGCCACCGCGGCGTACGAAGGAGCATGCCATGCCCACGTCCTCGCGTTTCCCAGCGCGCGCGGAACAAGAGCTCGCGGGGGCCCCGTCGAACCGCGGTGGCTTGGTCATTGCCCTCTCCCTTGAGTGCGTGCTTCGTGAATCCGAACGGGAGCGGCCGACTGCCCTCCGTTCAGTTGCTGCCCCGCCTTCGAGGCCGGGTACGGCCAGGAGCGGCATGAAAAGTGAACGCTTATTTATCCACGTTGGCACTTTTCCACTGACAGAACGATTCGTCAACGACGCTGGCCCGAACGCGCGCAGGTTCGAGGCTAAAGTCCCTTGCCGGCGCTGCGGCACTGCGAATGGCTTAACAGCGCGTGCTGGGCGTAGTCTTCAGAAGTACCTGGCTAGATCAGCCGATGGGTCCGGACCCCGCCCTGCTGCGATGCAGGAAGGGCGTCCTCATGTTCAACGTGGACCTGGCCTTCGGGGAATGCAACGGCTATGTCGTCGCCGCGCTACGCGGGGAGCTCGACCTCGTGGACGCCGCGGCTGTGCTGCTTGCCCTGCGGGCGGCGGCGAAGCGCAAGCCGTGGATCATCGTGGACCTGGCGGCGCTCGAGTTCATCGACGCGAGCGGGGTTGCGGCGCTGTCGAGTAGCCGCTGGTTCGCCCGCAACGCCGGGGGCGACCTGCTGCTGGCCGCACCGCAGCGACAGGTCAAGCGCGTTCTCGCGATCATCTGGGAGGCTGGCGGCTCCGGTGTTGCTGCCAGCGTGGCCACGGCAGCCGCCAGCGCGCAAGTCCCTCCCGGCAGGTGGCCGCTTCGATCCAGCGGCAGCCCGCTAGGCTGCCCTAGCAGCGCCATCAACGCACCCGCTCCGGAGCGGCACGCGCTGACGGGCACCTGGCTCCACCGTAACCGGTGGGGGTCGTGCTACCGGCTCCGGCAGACGGAGGATAACCGGATAACCGTCCGCTGCGGGCCGCGGCGGCGAGGATGGTGACGTGGCCGACCCAGGGCCACCAGCCTGGTAGCGGCACCGGCCCCGGGTGCCATGAAGTGCCTGCCTGGCGGTTGAAAGGACTATGCTCGCCATTATGGCCGCAGCGGTGGACGAACGCCTGGCACAGACTTTCGTGGAGCTCGCGGACACTCTCGTTGCCGGGTATGACCTGATGGAGTTCCTGCAGACCCTTATCGACCGGTGCGTCGAACTGCTGGAGGTGGACGCGGCCGGGCTGCTGCTTGCCGACAGCCGGGGCGCATTGCGGCTGATAGCGGCCTCGACCGAGCAGGCCAGGGTCGTGGAGCTGTTCCAGATCCAGAACGACGAGGGGCCGTGCCTGGACTGCTATCGCACCGGCCGGGCGGTCATCGTCAGCGATATCCGCGTAGACCAGGCCTCGGCACGGTGGCCGCAGTTCGCCGCCGCCACCCGAGAGATGGGCTATACCGGGGTGCACGCGATCCCGATGCGGCTGCGCGACCAGGTCATCGGGACGCTGAACCTGTTCAGGATCGCGCCGGACGGGCTGAGCGCGGCTGACGTGGTGGCCGCCACCGCCCTCGTGGACGTGGCCACCATCGGCATCCTGCAAGAACGGGCGGTGCGCCAGCAAGAGGTCGTGGCCGGGCAGCTGCAACGGGCGCTGAACAGCCGCGTCATCATCGAGCAGGCCAAGGGAGTCCTCGCCGAGCGGCTCCGGATATCCCCCGACGAGGCGTTCGTCATACTGCGGCGCTACGCGCGCGGCCACAACCACCCGCTCACCGCACTGGCTGGCGACGTCATCCGCGGTACGGCGCGCATCCCCGCTGACGGGTGACGTTCCGGCCGGCCGGGAGCCAGCGCTCAGGACGTGGCCGGCAGCCGCCACGGCTTGGGCTCGGCGAGCGCCTGGCGGGGGTTGCTGCCCGCCCAGTGCCAGACCGTGGTGGCGAGCACGGACGCCGCGTCACGGACCGGGTAGGTGGGTTCGAAGGGCACGGTCATGCTGGTGTAGCTGTAGAACATCCCCAGCAGGTCGACGACCTGCTGCTGGGTCGGTGAAAGCCAGTTGCGTGACAGCGGCAGGAAGAACCGGTCCCAGCTGTCGATAGACACGATCGGCGGTACGCCGATCGGCGCCACGCCGTGCTCGGCCCGGAACTTGTTGACGGTCCGGCAGGTGGTGTCGATCATCTCGCTGAGCCGCAGGCTCTGCCGCCCGCCGGCGATCACCTCGGTCCTTGGCTCGGCCGGCGGCCCGCCCAGGACCGTGGCGGCGACCACGTCGGCGACGTCGTCAACCGGGCTGATCTCGGTATAGCCGTCCGGGTCGCCGACGACCGCCGGGGCCAGGCCGGAGACCATGGTCGAGAAGATGGTGTAAGGGCCGGTGAACCGGGCGATGCGGCCGTCGGTGCGGCGGCCGACCACCAGCGGCGGCCGGACGATGGTGGTCGGCCCCCGGTGCTCTTCCAGGATCACCTGCTCGCATACGGCTTTGGACCACTCGTAGCCGTTGCGGTAACCCTCGAACTCCTCGCCGCGCAAGTCCGAGCGGTTACGCTGGCCGCCGACGTAGGCGGTGGAGAGGTGGACCAGGTGGGTGCCCGGCCCCGCCAGCCCAAGGATCGCGCGCAGCACGCCGACGTTGGCGTCCAGTGCCTCGTCCCTGCTCATGGTCCACCGGGTGGAGGCGGCCGTGTGCACGATCACGTCCCACGGCCCTTCCAGCGGCGGGAGCGGGGGCTCTTGCCCGATGTGCCAGGCGACCGTGTCGCCGGCCGGGGCCCGGCGGGCGGTGGCGGTGACCTGCGCGCCGGGGAGCGCGCGCAGCCGCTGTGCCACTTCGGTACCGATGACACCGGTGGCCCCGGTGACGAGAACGCGCATGACTGCCTTCCGGGTGCGTCAGGTGGCGGGGCCGAGCACGGGCTGAACCGCGTCGCTCACGGCCTTGAGTGCCTCGTCGAGGATGGCCAGGCCTTCGTCGAGTTCCGCATGCGTCATGGCGAGCGAGGGCAGCAGCCGCACGGTCGCGGGGCGGCTGAGGCAAGGCGAGACCAGCAGGCCGGCATTGGCGAGGGACACGACAACCTCGCCGGCGGCGTGGTCAGTGGTGAAATCGACGCCCCACAGCAGCCCGCGGCCGTGATACGCCTTCACCACGGCGCCGTGCCGCTCGTGAAGCTGTGCCAGGCCGGCCCCCAGCCGCGCGGCCAGCGACTGCCCGTGTTCTGCCATCTCCTCGATCGCGCCGAGTGCGACGGGCAGCACCGCGCAGCTGAGCGGGTGCCCACCGAACGTGGCGGAGTGCAGGAACGGGTCAGCGTCCAGCGGGGCGTAAAACTCCGGTGTGCAGACCACGGCCGACAGCGGAACCACGCCGCCGCCCAGCGGCTTGCCGAACAGGACGGCGTCCGCCGGCAGCCCCTCGGCCAGCGCGACGGAGCGCTCACCGCACCGGCGCAGCCCGCACTGGATCTCGTCGGCGATGACGAACGCTCCGCGCCGGCGGGCGTCGTCGGCCCATTGCCGCAGCACCGGCAGCGGCAGCGGGATGGCGCCGTTCTCGCCCTGAACCGGCTCGAAGATCACCGCCGCGACGTCGCCGCGGGCCATCTCGGCCGCGACGGCGCCCGGGTCGTCCGGGGAGATGTGGACCACGTCCACCTGAGCGCCGCGCAGGCCCGCACGGAAGAACGGGCTGTGGGTGAGGGACAGGGCGCCCAGCGTCTTACCGTGGTATCCGCCCTCGACTGCCAGCACCCGGTCGCGGCCGGCCGCCAGCCGGGCGAGCTTCACCGCGACTTCGACCGCGTCGGAGCCGTTGAGCCCGAAGTACACCTTGGGCAGGGCACCGCCCAGGTAGGACGACAGCGACTCGGCCGCCTCGGCCGTGACCGGGTTGGCCAGGGTCCGGGTTGAGGTGGGCATCAGGTCGAGCTGCCGGTGCGCGGCGGCGACCACGTCCGGGTGGCGATGGCCGAGCAGGGCGACGGCGTACGAGCCGAAGTCCAGGACCGAGCGGCCGTCAGACAGCCGTACCCGGGAGCCGCGCGCGCTCACCTCAACGGCTCCCTGGCCGACGAACTTGCCGGTGAAGGCGAGCTTGGGCGACAGGTGGGCCCGGACCCTGTCGAAGACCAGGCGGGGGTCGACGGCCGGGTCCGGAGCGGCGGCCGGGTCCGGCGGGTATTCGGCGAGTGGCCGGGCGGCGGTGGGCACCATGGGTTGACCTACCTCCAGAGGTTGGGGAGCGGCGGCGAGGGGGCGGCGGGGCTCAGTGCGCGGCAATAAGACGCTGCTCGAAGGCGGCCAGCATCTGCTCGGAGTTCTCCCTGAGCGCGGCCGCGGCCACCGGGTTGAGCATGTCGGCCAGCAGCGGGATGCCGATGTCGAAGTCCACGTTCAAGGTCACGATGCTGGAGCGGCCGTCGTCGGCCGAGCGCACGTTCCAGTAGCCGGAGAATTCGGCGAGGTCACCGCTGACCTGCTGGAAGTTGACCCGCATGGCATCGTGGTCGAGCCGTTCCTCCTCAGTCCACTCAAGCACCGATCCCTTCAGGTGCACCGACCAGGCGGCGGTCCTGGTACCCGGGCCGGTTTCCGCCACGATCTCGACGGACCGCACGTCCGCCATGCTCTCGGGGTAGCTTTCAACGTCGATGACGGTGGCCCAGATGGCCTTTGGCGGTGCGGCGATGGTCAACTCGACTTCTACGTGCGGCATGGGAAGCGGTCTCCTTCTGGGACGGTCGGCGTGGTGAGGCGGCCGGGGAAGCTGCCGCGACAAAGCACGGGCACCTGCGGCAGCCCGGGTGCCAATTCCCGTACGGGGTCATCAGCTGGCGGTGTCCTGGTAAGCAGCGAAACGGCATTGGCTTTCGGCGGCGAGGCGTCAGTTGATCTGCAGGCGCCCACCATCCAGCGCGGCGCACAACTGCTCGGCCATGCGGCCCCGGGACGGCGGGTGGAACATCAGGCCGCCGGCGGAAGCCAGGTAGCTGCCCTCGCCGGAGCCGATGAACGCCATGCCGCCGAGCGTCGCCAGTGCCGACTGGCAAGCGCGGGCGATGGCGTCCTGGGCGGCGTAACGGACCATCAGCGCGTCGATCAGCGAATCCTCGGCTGTCGTCACTCATAACCCCTCCGTCACTTGTCCGCCGACGCGGGGCGGCCCGTGCCGGCACGGGCGAACCGCACCCAGCCGTGGCCGCCTCATCCCGTCCAGAGATTCCCCGTCCAGCCACATCGACACTCAGAGTAACTTATTCACTACCCTTAGGGACTGATCTCGACCGTCCAGTTGAGCAGCGGGGCGTGGCTGTCAGTGCCCTACGTGACCGCCGCCAGCCGCGGCTGAATGCCCGGCGTCGACCGATGCGTGCACGGCTGCGTGGACCGCCGCGTGCGTGGCCGCGTGCACGGCGGCATGGGTCGCCGCGTGCGTGGCGGCATGAGTGGCAGCGTGCGCAGCGGCATGAGTCGCCGCCTGGGATGCGGCGTGCGCAGCGGCGTGGTGCGACGCCACATCGGCTCCGGCCGCAGCCGCCGCGTCGACGTCAGGGACGTCCGGCCCGTCGGAGAAGGGCGGTTTGGTCCAGTGCCCGTCCGCGACCTGCCGGAACCGCTTGCGGATTCCACGGTTACCCCACCCGGGGTAGAGCACGTTGACCAGCCCAATCGCATACGCGAGCCCGCCGAGCGCCGTCTGCGTCAGGTCGATCTGGCCCGTGGACATCGCGATCGCATCCAGCCGGGCCTTCGCGTCCGCCACCCGCCCGGCGTCACCGATCCGCCAGCGGGTCAGCACCGTGCCCTCCCGGCGCAGGCAGCCAGCAGCGACGAGGCCCTCGAGATAGGAGTCGAGGATCTTACTCCGGGGACGGCTTACCCAGCGTTCCGCCTTGGGCGGCCGACGGGACCCGGCCAGACTGGCCAGCGTCGCGTCCAGCCGGGGATCACCAGTCGCGGCCGCATCGCGGACCACTACCCGGCCCGCCTCGATGTCAACGCGGCCAACGGCGGCCAGCCAGACGAGTTCGGAGCCCATCAGGCCGTAGCCGATCTTCTGTTTCGTCATGATGCGCCCGCTGCTCGGACTAACTGACAGCAGCACGAGATCGTCCCCGAGTGTTTCCACACCAGGGACGATACCAGGCCGCAACTGGCTACCCGCTCTTTATATCCGCACTTCTACGGCATTGCGGATATCGATTGCCGTGGCCCCTGCCTGGGCACCTACTAGTTCTTTACTCGTATCTTCAATAGTGATGTAGGCAATCGTGGTAGCGGTCCCGAAAACGCAATCCGCGGTATCCGGTCCTGAGATAGCGCACTGCAAGATACCGCCGTGCGGCCCGGGAGGCATCGGATGAAACACCTCACCGGGGGCGGCGGACTCGCTCACCATCGCATTCACCGTGGCAACGGCATTGAAGTGACCATTGAACGCGACAATGTTAACGAAGCGGCTCATGGTCAGCCCCGCGGGGAGTTCGTAGCCAGCCGCAAACCCCGATGTATAGTTGCCGAGATTTGTCGTTTCAGCAAGAGGATTAAAGGTAAGCTCCGCGGCCTGCAGACTCTCCTGGTCTACTGCCCGTCCCTGCGCAGTAGTGTCCAAGGGTTGGCCGCAAAGCGTCCGCGGCTGGACCACCTTCCAGGCACCGGTACCACTTGCGTTGCTGGTCGTTAGGCAGGCCGATGGGCCGAGTGCGTTGCCGAGATTCTCCTCTGTCGGCGCGATGCTTGGCTTCTCAGCTGGTTTTGACTGTTTCTGTGAGACGACAGAGGAGCAGGCCGTGACCACTATCGTCACGAAAACAACGACTCCCAGCACCAATGGAAGACGCCACCAGGATTTCGGTGGCCGAGTGCGTGGCAGCCGTTTCACTGAAAGTGATTCTCCAGCCGCTATTAAAGTTTGATCGTTCATGCGCCAACCCTTATTTGACGAGGAGCGCCTGCATCCATGCGGAGTCCACGAAATACCATACCTTCCGGGGCAGGCACACCAGCCCGACATGCCCCCTGCGGCTCCCCGTCCCCCCGGAGCCCTGCCCTCCGCGTCGGGCCAGCCGGCCAGCGCCGCGCGGGAGCCGTCCCTGGTGAGCATCGTCACAACGGACGCCGGCTCAGCCCTGGCCGCTGACCAATCCGCCCCGCGCGCGGCTCCGAATAAGGGCAATGCTGAATGAAAACGGGAACAGCGGGCGAGCGATCGCCGTAATCGGGTTCCGGGCCGGGTACCTTGACGTCAGCCAGGTGCGGCTGGAGCGCCGGTGAGCCGCCTGGGCGCCGCCGCTGGCCGGCCTGGCCGCGCCGGTTCGTCGGCCGCCGCGACGATCGCCCGGGCCGCCGCCAGCGCCGGCGTCCCGCTGCCAGTCCGGCTGCGGGCCTGGGACGGCAGCGAGGCCGGCCCGGCCGGCGGCCCGCTGCTCGTGATCCGCTCGCCCCGGGCCCTGCGCCGCCTGGCCTGGCGCCCCGGCGAGCTCGGTCTCGCCCGCGCCTACGTCAGCGGCGACATCGACGTGGAGCCGGACCTCACCGAGGGGCTGCGCCTCGGCTTCGCGGCCACCCGGTCGCGGGAGCACCCCAGCGGGGCGGCAGGAGCGTTCCGGCTGGCCTCGGGCGCCCTCACCGCGCTGGCGGCCGGGGTTCGCCTCGGCGCCCTCGGGCCGCCGCCGCCGGTTCCCGAGTCGGAACTGCGGCCCCCGGGCCGGCCGCACACCCGGTCCAGGGACAAGGCCGTCATCGCCGGTCACTACGACACTCCGGTGGAGTTCCTCCAGCTGATCCTCGATGAGTCCATGGCCTACTCCTGCGGGTACTGGGACAGCGACGAGCCCGGCTACGGCCTCGCGGACGCCCAGCGGGCCAAGCTGGACCTGGTCTGCCGGAAGCTTGGCCTGGAACCGGGCAGCAGGCTGCTCGACCTGGGCTGCGGCTGGGGGTCGCTGACCGTGCACGCGGCGCGGGAGTACCGCGCCGAGGTGACCGGAGTGACCCTGTCGGCCGGGCAGGGCGCGCACTGCGGCCGCCGGCTGCGCGCGGCGGGCCTCGACGACCGGGCCCGGGTGCAAGTGCAGCACTACCGCGACGCCGTCGGCACCTATGACGCGGTCGCCTCGATCGAAATGGGCGAGCACGTCGGCGACGACCGCTACCCGCAGTTCTGCACACAGCTCCGCGCCCTGCTCCGCCCGGGCGGCCTGGTCGTCATTCAGCAGATGTCGCGCGGAAGCAGCGCACCCGGCGGCGGCGCGTTCATCGAGTCGTACATCGCGGCCGACATGCACATGCGGCCCCTCGGGGAAACGATCGGCCTGCTGGAACGGGCCGGCCTTGAGGTCCTGCACGCGCAATCGCTGCGGCCGCACTACGTGCGCACCATCCGTGCCTGGCTGGACAACCTGGAGAGCGACTTCGCCACCGCGCAGACCTTGCTCGGCGCCGAGCGGGCCCGGCTGTGGCGGCTGTACCTGGCGGGCGGCGCCCTGGCCTTCGAAGAGGGCCGGATGGGCGTCGACCAGATCGTCGCGCGCAGGCCAGCATGACATCCCTCGTCCGCCCCGCTCGCGTGGCACCGTCTCCTGACGCTGAGGACTTTGGTGGCTAGTCACGGATCAGGACGAGGGTGCTGCGGTCCTCCATGTGCACGCTTTCTTCGGCGTGCAACTCCGGCCTGGTCTCCCCGTTCTGGAAGGTGTCCACGGCGACATGCCACTTGTCGCCGAACGCGGTACCTGGCAGCCGGAACTCGACCGGCTCGTGGTGGCCGTTGAACAGGATCAGGAAGGAATCGTCGGTGACCGGGTCGCCTTCTTGATCTGGTTCGGAGATGGCCTGGCCGTTGAGGAACACGCCGACCGCACGGGCCTCCTCCCAGTTCCAGTCGGTGTCCTGCATCCGGTTGCCGTCAGGTAGGAACCAGGCCAGGTCTCCCAGGCTGCCGTCCGGGGCGTCGCCGCCGAAGAACCGCCGACGGCGCAGCACCGGATGGTCGCGGCGCAGTTGCACCAGCTGCCTGGTGAAGTCGAGAAGCTCCTGCCGGGGCTTGTCAAGGTACCAGTCGACCCAGGACAGCTCGTTGTCCTGGCAGTAGACGTTGTTGTTGCCCCGCTGGGTGCGGCCGAGCTCGTCGCCGTGCGCGATCATCGGCACCCCCTGGGAGAGCAGCAGCGTCGTCAGCAGGTTGCGCTGCTGGCGGGCGCGCAGCGCGAGAATCTGCGGGTCCTCGCTCTCGCCTTCCGCGCCGCAGTTCCACGACTGGTTGTCGTCAGAGCCGTCCTTGCCGTCCTCGCCGTTGGCGTCATTGTGCTTGTCGTTGTAGGAGACGAGGTCTCGCAGGGTGAAGCCGTCGTGGGCGGTGACGAAGTTGATGCTGGCCAGCGGGCGGCGCCGGTCGCCCTGATAGAGATCGGCGGAGCCGGCGAAACGGGAGGCGAACTCGGGCAGGGTGGCGCCGGCGCCACGCCAGTAGTCGCGGATCGCGTCGCGGTAGCGGCCGTTCCACTCGGTCCACAGCGGCGGGAAGTTGCCGACCTGGTAGCCGCCCTCGCCGATGTCCCAGGGCTCGGCGATGAGCTTGACCTGGCTGATCACCGGGTCCTGCTGGACCAGGTCGAAGAACACCGACAGCTTGTCGACCTCGTGGAACTGACGGGCCAGGGTGGCGGCGAGGTCGAACCGGAACCCGTCGACGTGCATGTCCTCGACCCAGTAGCGCAGCGAGTCCATGATCAGCTGCAGGACGTGCGGGTGGCG
>Ga0302324_100025163_pt1 | contig 11434 bp, 8 predicted proteins | sample Palsa_T0_1_FD_201949 | JGI IMG/M metagenome (GOLD analysis project Ga0302324, IMG submission 201949) | Peat permafrost microbial communities from Stordalen Mire near Abisko, Sweden - Palsa_T0_1 | ecosystem: Environmental > Terrestrial > Soil > Palsa > Peat permafrost | place: Sweden: Abisko... | reverse complement strand
TATTTATTCAATTCCTGAAGAGAGTAATACTCAATGGAAATGCTGCCTTCTCCTTTTTTATTATGATTGAGCTTTACCCGGGTGCTGAAATGCGATGCTAAGTTATCTTCAATTCTTTTGAAAGCTTCGGGCAATGAAGGCTTTACCGAATTTTTAACATCGCCATTTTCCTTATATAATTTCCTGACCAACTCCTCCGTCTGACGAACAGAAAGGCCTTTATTCTTTATTTCGCTGAAAAGGTAAAGTTGTTTATCTACGGTATCCACATTGATCAATGCACGCGCATGCCCCATAGACAATTGGTTGCTGCGGACTGCCACCTGGATATCGGGAGGTAATTTGAGCAGCCGGACATAATTAGCGACAGTGCTGCGTTCTTTCCCCATCCGTTCGGCTACCTGTTCCTGCGTATAGTTCAATTCCTCCATCATCCTTTTATAGCTCAAGGCTATCTCCATCGCATTAAGGTCTTCCCGCTGCAGGTTCTCCAGCAAAGCCAATTCGAGTAACTGCTGGTCGTCGGCCTGCCGGACATAGGCCGGTATATCTGCCAGTTCCGCGATCTTCGCGGCCCTGAAACGGCGTTCGCCGGATATCAACCGGTATTTACCGGTCGGAAGCCTGGACACGGTCACGGGCTGAATAATATCATGTAACCGGATAGAATGTGCCAGTTCCTGCAGCGCCACTTCGTCGAAATCATGTCTTGGCTGCCGCGGATTGGCCTCGATCTGATCCAGCGGGATGCGCAGCATGTTTGTCACAGCTTCCACCACGGAAGATTTCAATTCACCGGAAGTCGTTTTGAGATCGGCGTCTATGCTTTGCAGCAGGGATCGGATACCCTTGCCCAAAGCCTCTTTATCTTTTTTATGAGGGGTTGTCATGTTTTTGTTTTGTAGTGTGGGGTGCGGCTATTCGAGAATTCTCTCTTCCTGCCTGATGCGGGTCATATTGTTCTTCTGGAGGATTTCCTTGGCCAGGTTCAGGTAATTGATCGAACCCTTGCTGAGCGCATCATACAGGATCACCGGTTTGCCCACACTGGGCGCTTCGCTGATCTTGGTATTCCGATGAATGATCGTATTAAAGACTATTTCATCAAAATGTTTCCGTACTTCGCTGACCACCTGGTTACACAGACGCAACCTGCCGTCATACATGGTCATGAGGATACCTTCGATGGCCAATCTGGTATTCAACCGGCTCTGGACGATTTTGACGGTATTCAGCAATTTTCCCAGCCCTTCCAGTGCAAAAAATTCAGTTTGTACCGGAACGATCACCGAATCGGAAGCGGTCAGGGCATTGACCGTGATCAGGCCCAGGGAAGGCGAGCAATCGATAATGATAAAATCATATTCGTCTTTGATCGGTTCCAATATGCCTTTCAGTACGCTCTCCCGGTTAGGATAGTTAATCATTTCGATCTCATATCCCACCAGATCGATATGAGAAGGGACAACATCAAGATGAGGAATTTCTGACTTAAGGATCACATCCTTCACAGGGACATGATTGACCATACAGTCATATAAACTCTGGGTGACATTATGCAGGTCGAATCCTACTCCGGTGGTGCTGTTAGCCTGCGGATCCGCGTCCACCAGCAAGGTTCTGAACTCCAATACGGCAAGGCTGGCGGCCAGGTTAATCGCCGAGGTCGTTTTTCCTACTCCTCCTTTTTGATTTGCAACTCCGATAGTTTTGCCCATAATATGCTTGTAAAAGTGTCACCAATCATCAAGATGACAAAATTTAGTTTTGCCCACCGGGGAATATTCCGAACTTTGGCCGCTGACTTTCAGTCCGAACCCGGCCCTGACAGGATGGCAAATTTACGTTCTTCGTCATAATTTATGAGATATAAATTTCTTTTACATGCGTAGTTGGAGGATGGTCTGGATGGTTGTGATGATAGCCCTGTTGATCGATCTTTATGTTTTTCAAGCCGTAAAGGCTATTACCCGGGCATCTTTCCCTCACTGGCAGACGATTATCTACTACGCTTACTGGGGCTGTTCCGTTCTTGCGCTGATCATTCTCTGCCTGCTGCCCTTTATCCGGCAATATTTCGCGCGGTTCCAGGGCTATGTGTTTTTTGGTGTTCTTAGCCTCTACTTCGCCAAATTGCTCGCTTGTGTTTTCCTGCTGATCGATGACATCAGAAGGCTGATCCAATGGGTGATCGGCCGTTTGTCCGCTGCTCCGGCCACGGGCGCCGCCGTCACTTCGGAAGGTATTGCCCGGTCGGTCTTTCTCAGTTGGCTGGGTATCGGGATAGGAGTGGCGCTTTATGCTGCCTTTTTATATGGATTCAGCAATAAATACAATTACCGGGTCCGTAAATTGACCTTGACCTTCGATAACCTCCCCGCCTCCTTCAAGGGGTTAAAAATCGTGCAACTATCTGATATTCATTCTGGTAGCTTCAAAGACAAAGCCGCTGTCGGCCGGGGAGTGGACAAAGTGCTGGCTGAAAAACCCGATCTCATTTTATTTACCGGCGACCTGGTGAACGATAGGGCCGTCGAAATGATAGATTATAAGGATATCTTTGCCCGCCTGAAAGCTCCGATGGGGGTCTTTTCGACCCTGGGCAATCATGATTATGGCGATTATGTTGGGTGGGAAACGCCGGAGCAGAAAACGAACAACCTTAGTCATCTTATGGAATTGCAGCGGGAAATGGGTTGGCGACTGCTGATGAATGAACACGTTGTTTTCGAACGGGGCGGAGAACAAATTGCCCTGATCGGCATCGAGAACTGGAGTGCTAAGGCAAGGTTTCCGAAATATGGCAAGATGAATGCAGCCTATCCGGGAACCGAAAAATATCCATTCAAAATCCTGATGAGCCATGATCCCAGCCATTGGGATGCCGAGGTAAGGTCAAAGTATCCTGATATAGACCTCACCCTTTCCGGTCACACCCATGGCATGCAATTCGGGATAGAATTGTCCTGGTTGAAATGGAGCCCGGTGCAGTTCGTTTATAAGGAGTGGGCCGGCTTGTATGAAGAAGGCCGGCAGAAGCTATATGTTAACAGGGGATTTGGCTTTATCGGTTATCCCGGACGTGTAGGAATTTTGCCGGAAATAACCGTTATCGAATTAACCTGACGGCCCGTAAAAAAAACCAGACTGGTATCGCTATCAGGAAATTAACGAGCCTTTTAACGATTTTAACAAACCTATAAAGTAATCAAGTGTATTTTCAAGGCCCGAATCGGACAAAGTCCGATTCCAGACATAAACAAAAAACAGCATCAACAATGAAATCGAGCATGAATCCTTTATCTATCAGCATGCGTTCGCAACCAAAGTCTATTGTGCTTAAGAGAGTGGCTATCTTAGTATTGACCTTTACCATGGCGGCGCATTTGTATGCCCAGCAATCCATACAATGGGGATTGAAGGCCGGGGTCAATGATTTTAAAATAGGTGGAAGGTCCTTTGACAATAAATATAGTCCCAGCTTCAGCGGCGGCGGTTATGCAGAAATAAATTTCAGCTCTAAATGGGCATTGCAACCCGAACTCCTTTTCAACCAGGTACAGGGCAAGACCGGCGATGGTTTCGGTCAGATCTATAATGGTGTAACCGGCCAGCTGGTCACGATCGATTACGTGGCTGTCCCGGTCCTCCTGGCCTTCAGGCCTATCCCCGAACTGTCCATCCTGTTAGGCCCCCAATACGGTTTCGCGGTTGCGCAGACCACAGGCCTCCTTGGCCCGTCAGGAACATCCGGCGGATCGCCCAACGCGGATGCCTTTTCAAAGAGTGATTTCTCCCTCATTTTTGGCGGCCAGCTAAACCTGGGTAAGATCAAGGTGGGACTCCGCTATTCTGAAGGACTGGTCAATGTCAACGGCATCAATTCGACCGACGCATGGCGGGTATATGGCCTGCAAGCCTATTTCGCCTATCAGATCGGGGATATCAAGCTGAAGAAAAAGAAATAACGATCACCCGGGGCAAACGTTTTGCATAAAAAACCATTTGCTCTTAAAACGCTGGCACATAAGTTGAAATAATACATGCAATCCATTCACTCATCAAAACAAATCCATCATGAAGAGGAACGCATTTGTATTATTACTATGCCTCGTTATAGCCGGCCTGCATACACAGGCACAGGGTTTTCACCTGGGCATTAAAGCCGGGGCCAATCTTTTTAAGGTGGACGGCGAATCCTTTGACCAGGAGTTCATGTTCGGTTATACGGCAGGAGCTTTCGCCCAGATCAATGTGACCAGCCGGTGGGGGATCCAGCCCGAACTGAATTTCAACCAGACCAATTACCGTACCGGCAACAGTTTTTCTTCCGTTGTTCCCGACGGCGTGAACGATGTAAAGGGCAAGTTGGATTACCTGACGATCCCGGTCCTGTTAAGCTATCGGCCGATCCCGCTGTTGAGCCTGCTGGCAGGGCCGCAATATGGCATCCTGCTTAACCAGGATGAGCACCTGGTCAACAATGCCGGGCAGGCCTTCAAGAAAGGGGACTTTGCCTTCGTCGGCGGCGCTCAGCTGAATCTGCTGAGTTTCCTGGTGGGCGCCCGTTATGTGGCGGGGTTGACGAACATTAACAATGTGACCAATGAATCGACCTGGAAGAATCAGGGATGGCAGTTGTATGCGGGTTTTCGTATTTTTTAGCTGCCGACTGAATTTATATGACATCAGCCCCCCTGACAAACAGGGGGGTCTTTTTTGCTGGCACTAAACTTGACCCTATTATATTTCATCTGTAAAACAGTAGGATTTTCCCATTACAGGTGCTATTTTGTCATAAAATCAAAGACAAAAACTACCGGATGAAAGAGAACTTATTTCTGCGTGCCGAAGACGACCTGGATTTCATGCCTATTATACCTTTGAACGAATCCGACAACGAAAACCTGAATGATATTGAAATACCCAAGGAACTGCCGGTACTTCCCCTGCGTAATACCGTTCTGTTCCCCGGCGTCGTGCTGCCTATTACCGTAGGACGGGATAAAAGCATAAAGGCGGTCAACGATGCCTATAAAGCGGACAAACTAATCGGGGTGCTGGCACAGAAAGACAGCACCATCGAAGATCCCGGGGTCTTGGATCTCGAGGACGTCGGTACCGTGGCCCGCATTATCAAGCTGATCAAGATGCCGGATGGCGGCACCACAGTGATCCTGCAGGGAAAAAGGCGCTTCAAGGTAGGGGCAGTCACTGCGGAGGACCCTTATTTCAAAGCGCAGGTAGTGCTGCTGCAGGAAGAGGAGGCGCCCAAGGAGCAGGATTTCGAGGCTTATATATCCAATATCAAAGACCTCGCATCGCAGATCATCCAGCTATCGCCCAATATCCCGTCCGAAGCCAGTATGATCCTGAAAAATATCGAAAACCCTTCTTTCCTCATCCATTTCGTTTCCAGCAACCTCAATACCGAATTGCATGAGAAGCAACAACTGCTGGAAATACATCATATCAAATCCCGTGCGGACTTATTGATGCAACTGCTGCAGCGGGAGTTGCAGTTTGCCGAGCTCAAGAACAAGCTGACGAACCGGACCAAGACCGAACTGGACAAACAGCAACGGGAATATTTCTTACAGCAGCAGCTGAAGAGCATCAAGGACGAGCTCGGCGGCGACAGCAATGAAAGAGAAGTAAAGGAAATGGTGAAGAAGGCCGAGGGCAAAAAATGGCCGGTTGCAGCCAAAGACCTCTTCCGCAAGGGCATCGAACGGCTCGAGCGTATGCATCCCAGCACGCCGGACTATTCCGTGGTCTACAACCATCTCGACCTGATGCTGGAACTCCCATGGGAAGATTATACCGCGGATTCCTACGACCTTAAACGGGCCAAGAAAATACTGGACCACGATCACTATGGGATGGACAGGGTGAAGGAGCGGATTTTGGAATACCTGGCCGTGCTGAAGCTGAAAGGCGATATGAAAAGCCCTATTCTCTGCTTCGTCGGCCCTCCCGGTATCGGCAAGACTTCCCTGGGCCGCAGCATAGCCAGCGCGATCGGCCGTAAATATGTCCGGATCAGCCTGGGTGGCCTGCACGACGAAGGCGAGATCCGTGGCCATCGGAAGACGTATATCGGCGCCATGCCGGGCAGGATATTACAGTCGCTGAGGAAAGTAAAATCTTCCAATCCTGTGATGATCCTGGACGAGATCGACAAGACCGGCAGCGATTTCCGTGGTGACCCATCCTCCGCCCTGCTGGAGGTGCTGGACCCGGAACAGAACCATACGTTCTACGACAATTATCTCGAACTTGAATATGATCTCAGTAAAGTGTTGTTCGTCGCCACGGCCAACGATATCAACGCTATTCCACTGGCCTTGCGGGACAGGCTTGAAATTATTGATCTAAGCGGTTATGCTGTGGAAGAAAAGGTGCAGATAGCCCGGATTCACCTGGTCCCCAAACAAAAGGAAGCGCATGGCCTGAAGCCGATGAACTTCAAGATCGGCGATAAGGTGCTGGAGAAGGTTATCCAGGATTATACGCGGGAGAGTGGCGTGCGTGAACTGGACCGCCAGCTGGCATCCATCATGCGTTACCAGGCCAAGGAGTTTGCCATGAAGGGCAAACTGAAAGCCCAGCTGACACAAGCCGATGTGGAAAAGGTATTGGGAAAGTCCAGGTACAGTAATGACCTGTACAAAGTCGCCAACATGCCGGGCGTAGCCGTGGGTCTGGCCTGGACGTATGTAGGCGGCGATATCCTGTTCGTGGAGACCAGCCTCAGTGACGGCAAGGGCGATCTCAAACTGACAGGCAATCTGGGAAATGTGATGAAGGAAAGCGCCGTGACTGCCTTTACCTACCTGCAGTCCAATGCCCGCAAATACGACATCGATCCGGAGATCTTCAATAAGAAGACGCTTCATCTCCATGTCCCGGAAGGCGCCGTTCCCAAAGACGGGCCCAGCGCCGGTGTCACCATGATGAGTTCGATGGCCTCTGCCTTTACCGGCAAGCGGGTGAAGCCCTATCTGGCGATGACGGGCGAGATCACCTTGCGGGGTCAGGTACTTCCGGTCGGCGGAATAAAAGAAAAGATCCTTGCTGCCAAGCGTGCCGGTCTCAAAGAGATCATCCTCTGCTGGCAGAATGAGAAAGATGTGCGGGACATCGACTCTTCATTTATCAAAGGACTCAAGTTCAATTTTGTGAGAACGATGCAACAGGTGTTGGAACTTGCGCTCGTACAATAGGACAAGCCGCCTGCGTTTTATATAAGGATTAAGTACTAGTCTTCACTAAGTAATCCCAGCTTGAATTTCCCGGAAACTGGGTAATAGTTGGCGGATTTGCTTGTTTTACTTTTTTGTTATTGTTTAAACGCTAATTTTGGAATAGGCAGAAAATACCTTCCATGATCAAGCTAATTATCGTTGACGATCATTTTCACGTACGGGAAGCATGGAGCTGGGTGCTCAACCAGGTCCCCCGGCTAAATGTTATAGCGCAGTGCGCCAATGGCCGCGAGGCTATTGAGGCAGCGAAGCGTCTACAGCCGGATGTGATCCTGATGGATATTCATATGACACCTGTCAATGGGATCGAAGCTACGCGTACGATCCGGGAATTTGCCCCTGATATGAAGATCATTGGGGTGTCCGTGCAGGCAGAGCGTTCCTATGTCAACGAAATGCTGCGTAACGGGGCCAACGGTTATGTCACTAAAAATTCTCCCAGCACGGAGATGGTCATGGCCATCGATGAAGTGCTGGCGGGCAATACGTATATCTGCGAGGAAATACAACAGGTTAATTTATCCCGGCCATTTCCTTCTCATCCTTGAAGGCCACCCTTGGCTTTAATCCCAGCAATTCGAACATCTGGTTGTCCTCTTCAAAGGAGGGATTGGGTGTGGTAAGCAGTTTATCCCCGGCGAAGATGGAGTTGGCGCCTGCCATAAAACAGAGTGCCTGCTCTGCCTGGCTCATTTCAGTGCGTCCGGCGCTGAGCCTTACCATCGTAGCCGGCATCAGGATCCGGGCCGTAGCGATCATGCGCACCATATCCCAGGTATCGATTTTGGCGTTATTTTCCAGCGGCGTGCCTTTGACCCGGACTAAGGCATTGATAGGGACGCTGTCGGGGTGCTTAGGCATGGTCACCAGCGTATGCAACATGCCGATCCTGTCTTCATGCGTTTCACCTAATCCGATGATACCGCCACAGCAAACGGTGACACCTGCTTTACGGACATTATCCAGCGTGGATAGCCGGTCATTATATGTTCTGGTCGTAATGATCTCGTTGTAATATTCAGGCGAAGTGTCCAGGTTGTGATTATAGGCGTGGAGTCCGGCGTCGGCCAGCTTCTTAGCCTGGTCTTCGTTCAGCATGCCCAGGGTACAGCAGACTTCCATGCCCAGTTCATTGACGCCTTTTACCATTTCCAGCACACGGTCAAAATCTTTGTTATCCCTTACTTCACGCCAGGCGGCGCCCATACAGAAGCGGGTCGAGCCTGCGGCTTTTGCTTTAGCGGCATATTCCAGCACCTCTTTCTTCTGCATCAGGGCCTGTACGTTCACGCCGGTATTGTATCTGGCGGCCTGCGGGCAATAGGCGCAGTCCTCCGGGCATCCCCCGGTCTTGATGGACAGCAGGGTACAAACCTGCACTTCGCCGGTCTCGTTGTATTCACGGTGTACGGAAGCGGCCCGGAAGATGAGGTCCAGAAGCGGGGTATTGTAAATATTCGTGATTTCTTCTATACTCCAATCGTTACGGATCATATCGGTGTGCGTTTGGTTCGGGGCAAAATTATTTCTTATCTTTTACATTTACCGTGGAATCTTTCAACAGCGGAATATTTTGCCGGAACAAGCTGTTGAGCACTACACGGAATTGATTGACCCCCGAGATGCTGTCATAGAACAGATGATAGTCTTTATCGGGGAAATAAACGGCATTTTGGTTCTGAACGAAGAACAGCGGGTTGTAGCCCAATTCGTCATGATATCGCAGGCCATGATCGCCCATTAATATGATAACGGCCTTCCCGCCGGTATTCCTTTGGATGGTCCTGATCATCTCTTCCGCCTGCCCGTTCGTATAGGTCAAATAATCGAGATAGTCCTGCAAATGGTCCTCGTCGGTTGGCGAATAAGGGTGATCGACTTTTTTCCGGTTGTTATTCTTATCGTAATAATAGGGGGGATGCGGGATATTGAAATGGCCGTATATAAAGCGTGGCCGTAACGATCGGGTAGCACTGGCCGCCTTAACCCCGTCGATCAGCCGGTCGTCATTATAAAGGCTATGATCAAGTATTTTCTCGGAAAAGGGGTTGATGGTGAACTGGTAGAAGTTCCAGCCGATATCCCGGTAGAACCGCGAATATAAAGTCTGGTCTGTTATCAGCCTGGTCTTGATGGGCAGGAGGGATTCTTCCACCGGTGAGGGGTTACCCCGGAGGTCGAATATAGAACAATTGACGATGTCATAGCCCAGGGAACGATGGAGGAACGCCATGAGTTCATTGTCCCGGATAAGGTCAGTGAGGTAATAATATTCTTGTACCGGTCCCCCTTTGACATCTTTCAACCCGTCCAGGTAGCACATGTTGAGGATCGATGGCATGGAGAGGATAGTGTATTTATAATTGCTGCGGCTTCCGGGCTGGATGTGAAAGCCTTCAGCAGTCAGGAAACGGTCGAATTCCCCGTTATTATAATGGTATTGTTGATCCAGCGCGCGAGAACTCGTATAGGCATCGAAAAGCAAAAAATAGATGTCGGGCTTGATCGTGTCCGTATAGCGCGTATAGGTGATCGTGTCAATTGAAGTAACCGGCCGGGTTTTACCGGAGCTGCGCCCATCCCCGTAAGGGCGGCCGGGTTTGAGGAATACTTCGGCCCCGTCGATCAGGATATAACAGAGAAACATGCTGTTTAAAAGCAAGAACGTACGGCGGAAGGGCCGGCTGCTGCGCCGTAGGAATATGATCAGGGCCGTTGCGGCCAGGAGGAAAGCCGGTAGCAGTATCGAGTATTTGGATAGCGGGTGTGCATGAGCCTTCAAAAAATCGTCCAGGGATCCAAAGAAAAAATAAAAGGCCAGGAAAAAAACGGCGGCCAGGGCAGCTTTTGCCAGCCGTTTGAATAGGGCCAGGCACAACAGGAATATTATGCCAGCGCCCGCGACGTACGTACCTGCCAGTAAAAGGGCCTCTTCAATCCGGATATAGCCCAGGTTTTCGACGTAGCCATGCAAGACGAAAAAGAGAGGAAGCAAAAAAACAAACAAGGGTGTCGTTTCCAGGATCTTTTTCATAGAGCGTCGTCACCTTCATTTAAAGATAGCTCAGATTGGTTTGAGGAGTTAAGGTAAGCAAAGTTTCGTACATCAACAGGATGGTCTGTTCGATATCTTTTTTGTGGAGCATTTCCACGGTGGTGTGCATATAACGCAACGGGATGGAAATCAGTACGGAAGGGCAGCCGTCGTTGGCATAGGCAAAGGAGTCCGTGTCCGTACCGGTGCTGCGGGATACTGCCCGCAGCTGCACGGGCAGTTTATGCTTTTCAGCTATCGCTTGTACGAGGTTGAGCAGTTTGTTATGTACGGCAGGTCCGTAGGCCAGTGAGGGGCCTTTGCCGCAGGAGATATCGCCTTCGATAAGCTTGTTGATCATCGGAGTGGTGGTATCGTGTGTAACATCCGTCACGATGGCTATATTGGGACGAATACGCCTGGCGATCATTTCTGCTCCGCGGAGGCCCACTTCTTCCTGTACGGCATTGACAACATAAAGCCCGAAAGGCAGTTTCTTCTTATTTTCCCGAATGAGACGAGCGACCTCTGCGATCATGAAGCCACCGACACGGTTGTCGAAAGCCCTGCCGATGAGGTAATCATACGCCAGTTCGGCATAGCCATCCTGGTAAGTGACCACTGAGCCGATATGAATACCCAGTTCTTCCACCTCTTTTTTGTTGCGGGCCCCGCAGTCGAGGAAAAGGTTGTCTACTTTGGGCTGCTGCTCTTTGGAATCGGAATTGCCCAGGCGGGTATGGATGGCGGGCCAGCCGAATACGGCAGGCACCTTTCCCTTTTTACCGTGAATGAAGACCCGTTGAGCAGGCGCGACCTGGTGATCGACGCCACCGTTACGCTTGAGGTACAGCAGTCCTTCCGGAGTGACGTAATTGACGAACCAGCTGATCTCGTCGGCATGCGCCTCGATCACTACTTTAAAGGGCGCCTGTGGATTGATGACGCCGACGGCGGTGCCATAGGGATCGGTAAAATGACTGTCAATATAGGGCGTCAGGTAATCGAGCCAGAGCCTTTGCCCGCTGCTCTCAAAACCTACCGGCGAGGCGTTGTCGATATATTTTTTCAGGAAATCCCATGACTTTGGTGGGAGTATAGAAGTATTGGACCCGGTTTTCACACTTTTTGC
>Ga0302324_100025162_pt1 | contig 11434 bp, 9 predicted proteins | sample Palsa_T0_1_FD_201949 | JGI IMG/M metagenome (GOLD analysis project Ga0302324, IMG submission 201949) | Peat permafrost microbial communities from Stordalen Mire near Abisko, Sweden - Palsa_T0_1 | ecosystem: Environmental > Terrestrial > Soil > Palsa > Peat permafrost | place: Sweden: Abisko... | reverse complement strand
GGCCCGCGAACCAAGCATTCCACGGGACCAACTGCCCGCGGCTTGGACGCATCAGGGTGAGGTCATGCTGGAGGAAGGGCACTTTGATCGAGCCGAAGCGCTGTTTCACCAAGCCATCGCGGCCGACAGCAATACGTCCGACGCCTGGACGGGACTGGCGCGCTCCAGCTTTCTCAAACAGAACTTCCCGGCCGCGGCCGAGTTTGCGCGTCGCAACTATGAACTAGCCGCCGCTTTCAACCGGGACAATCTGGCCGATACCGCGGAAGCGGCCGAGGAATGGGCGCGCTACCGGGCTGAATCCGGTGAAGCGGCGGAGGCCGTGAAACAGATCCGCGCCGTCATGCCCGAGATACGCAAGAATTATGCTGTTGGATCCACGCTGGCCCGCTTCTTGGAAGGCGCCGCACACATATTCAACAAGGCTGGCCTCTTCGAACCGGCGGAACACAACGCCCGTGAAGCTTTCGTCGCCTTCCACCACGGCCAACTGCCTGAGATGCATCCACTGGCTGCCGCGTGCCTGGAAGATTTGGGCGAGGCGCTGGCCGGTTTGAAGCGATACCGGGAAGCCGTTCCCGCCCTGGAAAAAGCCGTCGAAATCTATCGCCGGCTCGGTCCCGCGTATGCTAAGACCGCTGACCGCGTGCAAGTGGGAGTGAACCAGGCTCGGAGCCACTTGTAAAAGCCCATGTGTCGCAGGCACTCCTGCCTGCCGGGTCGAGACTCTTTTCGACCGGAGCCAATCCATCGGCAAGAGTGCGGGCGCGGCAAACTAAGAGTCTGCGCCACGGTTGCTTTGCAAGCTAATCGGGTTCGACTAGCGCCTCCCTCGGCAAATGTTAGGTTTCTCAGGGGCACGCCCAGAAGCCAGATGCTAAACTGGAACCACACGGCGGCTGTAGCTCAGTTGGTAGTAGCGCCAGATTGTGGTTCTGGATGTCGTGGGTTCAAATCCCACCAGCCGCCCCAGAATCTTCCTACCGTTTTCAATCACTTACCAACACCATCCGATCCGCGTACGTACCGCGAACTGGGCTATACCCGCACCCGGACGCCCGCACCATTGAAACGTCGCAATACTTACCGGAAGAAAAATAGGCACTGGGCAGTATTCGCCGGCTTCCAAGCTGATGATCATATCGGACAAGGCTCAAAAAGCAATCGAGAAAACAATCTGGGCGTCGGTGAGGGTCCGGATTTCATATATGCGTTCGTCTGCAATTCAATGCAATTCTAAGCGCGCTTGCCAGGAACGCAATATCGAGAGTTCCGAAGAACTGTGCGCGAGCCACCCGAGACGGCGATAATGACAAGTAGCTAGCGCAATGGATTCGGTGCCCCAACTCGATGAGAGCCAGATCGCTGCGCCGAACTCGCTCGACTTTCGAGCGCTCTTTGACGCTCTTCCAGACCCATATCTGGTGCTCTTGCCCGATGATCCAATCTTCACTATCGTAGTTGCCAACCAGGCATACACGCAGGCCACGCTCACTAAGCCAAGGGAGATTGTTGGCCGCCCTCTCTTCGACGTGTTCCCGGATAACCCGGACGACCCTCAAGTTTCAGGCGTACGAAAACTGCACGCTTCACTCCGCCAGGTCCTCGCGACGAAGGCGAGGCATACCATGCCCGTCCAAAAGTACGACATCCGCAGGCCGGACGAACGGCGTGGCGGGGGGTTCGAAGAGCGCTATTGGAGTCCAGTGAACTCGCCCTTGCTCGGCCCGGACGGCGAGGTTCAATTCATCATCCACCGCGTTGAAGACGTAACCGAACTGGTGCGCTTGAGGCGAATGGAGTCCGAGCAAGGGAAGCTCACCGGCGAACTACGCAGCCGCGCGGACCAGATGGAGGCGGAATTGTTCCTGCGGGGGCGCCAACTCGCCGAATCCCAGCGTCTGGTTCGTGAACGCGAAGAGGTTGAAGCGAAACTGCTAGCCAGCGAAGCGCTCTTCAGTTTGGCATTCGCTCAGGCCCCCATTGGAATGGTGCTGCTGACGCCCGACGGACTGCTGGTGGAGGTGAACCAGGCATTCGCGGATATGCTGGGCTACACAGCAGAAGAATTGACTGCGCGCGACTCGTCGTTTTACACTCATCCGGACGATAACGAGCTGACCAGAAATTACTTTAAATCGCTGCGAGCGGGTCCGCACAAAACAGGCAGCATCGAAAAGCGTTATTTCCGCAGGGACGGCGAGCTGCTCTGGGCTCGCGCCTCCGCCACCATGCGGCGCGACGATCTGGGACAGCCAGCCCAGGTGATCGCCATTGTCGAGGACATCACAGCGCGTAAGCGCGCCGAAGCGCGTTATCGTTTTCTCGCCGAAAGCATCCCCCAGATGGTCTGGACAGCGGCCCCCGACGGAATGCTGGATTACGTCAACACACAGGGATCTGCATACTTCGGAGTTCCGCAAGAATCTCTGTTCGGAGCCGGGTGGCTCGCATGGGTTCATCCAGAAGAACAAGAGACTGCAGCCGAGCACTGGAAGCGGTCGCTCGATACCGGCCAGCCTTATGAAACTGCGTTTCGGCTGAAGCGCGGCAGCGACGCAAGTTGGCGCTGGCACCTGGCACGGGCCCTCCCGCTATTTGGCGACAACGGCAACCTGGCGCAATGGTTCGGCACCTGCACTGATATCGAGGATCAGAAACAGGCTGACGCTAACCTGCATCAGCAATGGCGGACCTTTGACACCGCTCTCTCGCATACGCCCGACTTTATCTACACGTTCGACCTGGATGGCCGCTTCACTTACGTAAATCGGGCTCTCCTCGCGCTATGGCAAAAGTCGCTCGACGAAGCTCGGGGGAAAAACTTTTTCGAGCTCGATTATCCTCCCGAACTCGCAGCACGCCTGCAGCTCCAGATTCAGCAGGTCATTGACACCAAGCAGTTGGTCCGGGACCAAACGCCGTATACCGCGGCTGCCGGCGAGACCGGATATTACGACTATATTTTCGTGCCGGTGCTGGATGCGAGGGGCCGTGTCCGCGCGGTGGCCGGCTCTACGCGAGATATCACCGAGCAAAACCAGGCTGCGCGGCAGATTGCAGACGACCGTAGGCGCTGGCGTGAGTTGCTGGCACAAACTCCAGCTGCCGTCGCCGTGCTTCGTGGGCCCGAGCATATCTTTCAGTGGGTCAACCCCGACTATGCGCGCCTGGTCGGCCGCCCGGCGGAGTCCATCCTCGGAAGAACGGTGCAGGAAGCCTTCCCAGAGGTGGAAGGTCAGGTCTATGTGGATCTGCTCAACGGCGTCTACCGCACCGGAAAACCTTTCGTAGGGCATGAGATACCACTGCATCTGGAGAGTAGCGACGGCCACAGGGATCTGTATTTGAACTTCCTCTATGCTGCCACCCGGGATGTGGACGGCGAGATCGACGGAGTTTTCGCCCACATCATCGATGTCACTGACATGGTGGAGGCGCGGCAACGCATCGAGCAGAGTGAGCAGCAGTTTCGAACTCTGGCTGAGACCATACCGCATTTGGCTTGGATGGCCGACGAGAAGGGCGACCGTTTATGGTTCAACCGCCGCTGGTTCGACTACACCGGTTCCAAGCTTGAAGAGATGCAAGGACGGGGCTGGGAGAAAGCACACGACCCCAACATGCTGCCCGAGGTGCAGAAGTTGTGGCAGCAAGCTGTTTCGTCCGGTGAACCATTTGAAATGGTGTATCCGCTGAGGCGCGCCGACGGCGAGTTTCGGACTTTCCTCACGCGCGTTCAGCCCGTCAAGGACCATCAGGGACAGGTCGTTCGATGGTTCGGCACCAACACCGATATCACCGACCAGAGAAGAACCGAAGAAGATCTTCGACGGATGAATCGCGAGCTGGAAGAGTTCGCCTACGTGGCCAGCCACGACCTGCAGGAGCCGCTCCGGATGGTTAATATTTACACGCAGCAGATTCTGAAAACGTTGGGGACGGACAACGAGACGCTGAACCTATATTCGGGTTTCGTCCAGCAAGGCGTCGTTCGCATGGAGGCGCTGATTCAAGATCTCCTGACGTTCTCGCGGAGTGTCCACTCCGAAGAACTGCCTATCCTTGGCACCGCCGATTTACAAGCTTCCTTAAGCGATGCCTTGTCCATCATGAAGAACCGTATTGAGGAAACCGGCGCTGTCATCCGGAGTTCGCCGCTTCCCTCGGCCCGCGGAGACACGGCGCAGATGGCGCATGTCTTTCAGAACGTTCTTTCGAACGCGCTAAAGTATCGCAAGGAAGGCCACCCCCCCGAGATTCACATCACCGCCGTGCGAGACCGCGACCACTGGATTGTCTCGGTGCGCGATAACGGCATCGGCTTTGAACCGCGCTATTCCGAACGCATCTTTGGCCTTTTCAAACGCCTGCACAAAGATGAGTATCCTGGCACCGGGCTCGGTCTTGCTATCTGCAAGCGCCTTGTAGAGCGTTATGGCGGGCGCATGTGGGCCGAGGGCCGGCCGGGCGACGGAGCAACCTTCTACTTTTCTCTCCCGCGGGTGGCTGGCGAATGAACCCCTTGCGGATTCTTTTGGCCGAGGACAACCCTGGAGACATCCTGCTGGTGAAAGATGCGCTCAAGAGTCATAGAATTCCGCACGAGTTGCAGGTCGTGCGGGATGGTGACGAAGCCCTCGCAATCATCGAACATATGGGCGAACCTGATGGGATTCCCTGCCCGGATCTCATGCTTCTCGATCTGAATTTGCCCAAAGTCGACGGGTCGGAAGTTCTTGGCAGGTTTCGGAAACACCCGCAATGCGCCGAGACGCCGGTGATTGTGATGACCTCCTCCGACGCGCACCGGGACCGTGAGCGCATGGCACAATTTGGAATCGCCCGTTATTTCAGGAAGCCCTCCGACCTGAATGCATTTCTGAAGCTCGGCGCCGTCGTGGTCGAGGTTGTCGAGGGAAAATCTGAATAAACCAAAGCGAAGAATCGAAGAAGCGCTAAACGGAGAGAACCTGGCCGCCGGAATAGGTCCGATAATGAAAAGCATTCTATCCGGAGTGCTCACGTGCGTCCACGTAACCTGACGGAAAACGCTATCCACCAGTAAAGTTTTCAACGAGTCAGTGTTTATAGGATCCCGCGTCTGAATCGTGTTGTAGCTTCCCGCCTCTTCAGCAGCCTTCAAGAGCTCCCGTTCTTATCACAACATCATGCTCAGGAAGATGCCTGCGCAGCTTGTGCGGCATCTTGCCGGGAATTTGCTCAATTTCGCCGCAACTCCAGTCCATGGCATTCATGCGTAACATGGTAACGTGGTATCTACAACTTAAAGATTGCATTTCGGCGGAGCGGGAACAAAATCCCACCAGCCGCCCTACCCGAGAGCCTGGAGTATGGCTTCCGACAGCGAGATCCCGGGAGATATCACCAGCCTTCTGCAGCGTTGGAGCGGGGGCGATGCCACCGCGCTCGACGATCTGGTAGAAGTCGCCTACCAAGAACTGCGCGGCATTGCGGCTTCCTATCTCCGGCAGGGCACCCTCCAAAACACGCTGCAAGCCACTGAATTGGTCAACGAGCTATACATGCGCCTGGCGCGGCAGCGTAGCGCTCAAATTTCGAATCGCTGCCACTTCTACTCATTCGCGGCCATGCTGATGCGGCGGATCCTTAACGATTTTAGCCGGCGCTCCCGCGCGCAAAAACGTCCCGGTTGGGCCGGAGGGCGAATTCCCCTGCACCCGGATCTGGCCTGGGTGGACGCGGCGGGCGAAGAGATGTTGTCGCTTGACCAGGCGCTGGCTGAGTTGGAGTTCCTGGACGAACGCAAGGTTCGGATCATCGAGCTGCGCTATTTCCTCGGTTGCACCAACGAAGAGACGGCCGAGCTTCTGGGAGTCACTCGTTCCACCGTAGACCGCGACTTGCAATTCGCCAAAACCTGGCTTTACCGGCGCCTGCATTCAGGGTCTTAACGAACGCCCCACCCCAAGAAGTACTAGTAGTAACGAAGCACGAAAAACAATTTGTTTCAAATTTAGACCGGTGCAATGGTGTGTTTCGTGGGCGGAATGCGCGAGGTGAATGAAAGGAAGAACTTGTGACTAAACTTACTATCACTCACAGCAACGGACTATGGCTACTGCCGTTCCTGTTCGCTTTATTCACGCTCAACGCGGCCGGCGACACCTTGAGCTTCGCCGCTGTGCAACTCTACCCAAGCAACGTACCCGCGTTTCCGCCGCCTCCGGGCACGAATTCAGCGTCGTTGTCGGCGACTATTAACGGGGCAACCAATTCCGCGTCAGCGAACCTCGCCACTGGAATGTTGGGCGTACTGAACGCCGGCACGAGCGTGACCACTCCCGGCGTATATGAAACCATCGCTCAACTGGGCGATACCATCACGGCCACCGGCTCAGCATCCGGGCTCTCCGGATTAAACCTGGGAGTTAACATCACCGAAAACGGCACCACGTCCTACAGCGATCCCAGCGGGGGTTTCAGTTGGCTGTGGGTGTACATGTTCGTGCCGGGGACTTTCGATCAGGGCACCTTCACCTCTCCGGGCAACGTTCTGATTTCGAGGGGATATCTGCTGGGCACAGGCACGAATACCAGCATCGCGGATGCATTATTTACCGCCAACGACGTGGCCGTGGACGGGACCTTCGGCAACGGCCCGAACACCATTCCGTTGCAGATTCCGTTCGATACGATCGGATCGAATTTTCAGATCGAGCTGGTGCTCGGTTCGGCCGAGCTGGTGACCGGCATCGGATCGCCAACCTGGTCGGCGGACTTCATGGACCCAATCAACGTGTCCTTGTCGGCGCCGGCCGGCGTAACGTTGACTTCGGCCTCGGATCTGTTACCGGGCACTGTGCCGGAGCCGTCCACTCTGCCGCTGGCGGCGCCGTTGATCGCTGGATTAATCTTCGCCCTGGAGGCAAAACGCTGCCGGAAGATCGACAGCTAGGGCCTCGGCACGAATGCCGAGGCGTCAGGCAGGGGTGCGTGCCTTACAAGCCGGCTTTTTTCCAGAGGGCGTCGACGCGCTGCTTCACATCTTTGGGCATGCGGATCACATCCGGCCAGGGGCGGGTGAAACCCTCTTCCTTCCACTTCTTCGTGGCGTCGATTCCCATCTTCGATCCAACGTTCGGCATGCGGCTGGAATGGTCGAGCGAATCCACCGGGCCCATGACAAATTGGATGTCGCGTTCCGGATCGATATTGTTGAGCGCTTTCCAGGCCACTTCGCTCGCATTCTGGACATCTACATCTTCGTCAACCACCACGATGCATTTGCTGAACATGGCTTGGCCCAAGCCCCAGATGGCGTGCATCACCTTGCGCGCTTGCAGCGGATAGGACTTGCGAATGGAAACCAGGATCAAATTGTGGAAGATGCCCTCGGCCGGCATTGAGATATCGCGGATCTCAGGCAATTGCAGACGCATCAGCGGCAGAAAGATGCGCTCGATGGCCTTGCCCATGTAGAAATCTTCCATGGGCGGAGGGCCAACTATGGTGGTGGCATAAATAGGATGCTTCCGCTGTGTGATGCAGGTGACGTGAAACACGGGATACTCGTCTTCAAGCGAATAGAAGCCGGTGTGATCGCCGAACGGTCCCTCAGTCCGCAGTTCGCCAAGTTCCACATAGCCTTCCAACACGATCTCGGAGTTGGCCGGGACTTCCAAATCGGAAGTCTCGCACTTCACCATTTCCACCGGCTTGCCGCGCAGGAATCCGGCGATCATCATCTCATCCAGATCGGGCGGTAGCGGCAGGATCGCGGAATACATGGTGGCGGGGTCCGACCCAATAGCCACGGCCACATCCATGCGTTTGTGTTTGCCTTCCTTCAGCATCCGGCGATAATGCTCGGCGCCCTGCTTGTGAGTCTGCCAGTGCATGCCGGTAGTTCGCTCGTCGTACACCTGCAGACGGTAGCAGCCGCAGTTGCGCTTCCCGGTATCCGGATTCTTCGAGAAGACCATAGGCAGCGTGATAAAACGTCCACCATCCTGCGGCCAGCAGTGCAGGATGGGATATTCATTCAGCGAGAACTTTTCGCGGCGGATCACTTCCTTCGAAGCTCCGTTCGAAACGATCTTGGGAAAGAATGCGCCCATCTCGGCCAGCTTGGGCAGCATTTTCAGTTTGCCCAGCAGCCCCTCGGGCATGCGCATTTCCAGGTACTCCGAGATTCTGCGCGCTACTTCTTCCACCGAATCCACTTCCAGGGCGATTTCCATTTTTCGCGCGCTGGCGAAGCTGTTGATGAGTACTGGAATGTTACTGCCCTTCGGCCTCTCGAACAAAAGCGCGGGACCGCCGTTCTTCACGGCCCTATCGGCGAACTCCGTGATTTCAAGGTACGGATCCACTTCGAACGGAATGCGCCGCAGCTCGTGTTTCTTTTCGAGTGCGGCGATGAAATCGCGCAGGTCGCTATATGCCATAAAGTAGGGCAAGTCTCCGGCTTGCTAAATTCTTTCGGAGCAGGTTCACTCCCACGTTTTACTATGATGGAAAGTCAGGCCGTATGACAAATCGAACCGCATTCATCACCGGCGCAAGCCGCGGCATCGGACGCGCCTGCGCGCTGGCATTGGCTCAAGCGGGTACGCGCGTAGCGTTGGCCGCGCGCAACGTCGAACAGCTTGAAACGCTGGCAGGCGAGATCCGATCGCAGGGACACGAAGCCTTTCCGGTATCCATCGACTTGGGCAATCCGGAGTCCATCAAAGAGGCAATCGCGAAAACCGCGAAGGATTTCGGGCCGATTGCAATTCTGGTAAACAATGCCGGCATCACCAAGGACGGACTCGCGCTCCGAATGAAGAAAGAAGATTGGGACACAGTGATTTCGACCAATTTGACCGGGGCGTTCCTGGCAATCCAGCAAGTGCTGCAAGGCATGATGCGGGAGCGTTGGGGCCGGATCGTCAACATTTCGTCCGTGGTAGGTGAGATGGGCAATCCCGGACAGGCCAACTACGTCGCGTCTAAAGCGGGGCTCATCGGACTTACGAAATCGATCGCGCAGGAGATGGGCAGCCGCAATATTACCGTGAACGCCGTCGCACCGGGATTTGTGGAAACCGCTATGACGCACGGACTGAGTCAGGAACTTAAGGATAAGATGCTGGCCAATATCCCTCTCAAGCGCATGGGGCGTCCGGAGGACGTGGCCGCCGCCGTGCGGTTTCTGGCGAGCGAAGAAGCGGGCTATATCACCGGACACGTGTTGGATGTGAACGGCGGAATTTATATGTGAGCCTACGGCTCTCCGGCCTAATTGCGAACCGGGCTCCGTGCCAGCACAATAGGATTATGCAATCCGCGAGCACCGGAAAATTCCGTATCGGTCTGATCCAGATGAGCTGCGCGCCCGACCCCAACGAAAACCTGGAGAAAGCCCGCTGGAAGATTCGCGAGGCGGCTGCGGGGGGCGCGCAGATTGTCTGCCTGCAGGAACTTTTCCGATCGCAGTACTTCTGCCGCGAAGAGAATGCGGAGTTGTTTGCGTTGGCCGAATGCATTCCCGGGCCTACTACGGAAACGCTAGGGGCTCTGGCGCGGGAACTTGAAATCGTGGTCATTGCTTCGCTATTCGAGCGGCGCGGCGCCGGGCTCTATCACAACACCGCGGCAGTGATCGGCACCGACGGCGAAATCGCTGGAATCTATCGCAAGATGCACATCCCCGATGATCCGCTCTACTTCGAGAAGTTCTACTTCACGCCGGGCGATCTGGGTTTCGTCAATTTCGAAACGGCTTTCGCGCGGGTCGGCGTCCTGGTCTGTTGGGACCAGTGGTATCCGGAAGCGGCGCGGCTTTCCAGCATGGGTGGCGCAAATGTGCTTTTCTATCCCACGGCGATCGGCTGGCATCCGGCGGAGAAACAGCAATACGGCGCGGCTCAGTTGGACGCTTGGCGAACCATCCAACGGGCGCATGCGATCGCGAATGGCATCTATGTGGCGGCGGTGAATCGGGTAGGTTTCGAAGGGCCGCCCGATCGCGGTCTCGAGTTCTGGGGGTCTTCCTTCATCGCCGACCCATTCGGACAGGTAGTCGCCCAAGCGCCAATTACAGAAGAAGCCATCCTGATCGTCGAATGCGATCCACACCGGGTGGAGGAAGTGCGCCGCAATTGGCCGTTCCTGCGCGATCGCCGTATCGACGCGTACTCGCCAATTTTGAAGCGATGGCTCGATTGAGACTGAAGCAGCGGGGGTTCCGAATGCCCGCCGAGTGGGAGCCGCACGAAGCCACTTGGCTGGCCTGGCCGCATGAACGCTCGGACTGGCCAGGAAAGTTCGCGCCCATTCCCTGGGTCTATGGCGACATCGTGCGACGCCTGTCTCAAGTGGAAAAGGTCCGCATATTGGTGGAGGACGCCGCGGCCGAGAAGAGCGCGAGGCGTGTTTTCGCCAAGTGCGCCGTTGAGATGGGCGGGGTAGAATTCCACCGGCAGCGCACCAATCGAAGCTGGACACGGGACTACAGTCCTATCTTCGTTCGCAATCCCAAAGGCGAGGTTGCCGTCACCAACTGGATATTCAACGGCTGGGCCAAATATGAAAACTGGCGCAACGACAATAAAATCCCCGAGTACGTTGCCAAGCGCCTTAAGCTACCGCAATATGAGCCGGGCATCGTATTGGAGGGCGGCAGCATCGAAGTAAATGGCTCGGGTATTCTGCTCAGCACCGAGGAATGTCTGCTGAGCGGGACAGTGCAGATTCGCAACCCGGGTCTCAGCCGGGAAACCCTGGAACAGTATTTCGCCGATTATCTCGGAATCACCCGAACCATCTGGCTGAAGCGCGGAATCGCCGGCGACGATACGCATGGACATATTGACGATGTGGCTCGTTTTGTGGATGAGAACACCATCGTCACGGTCACCGAACTGGATAAAACGGAAGCGAACTACCAGCCGCTCGAGGAAAATCTCCACCTGCTGCAACAGACCGGACTGCGCATCGCCACTTTGCCGATGCCGGCTCCGGTATACTTCGATGGCCAGCGATTACCGGCCAGCTACGCGAATTTCTACATCGCCAACAAGCTGGTGCTGGTTCCCACGTTCAACGATCCCATGGATCGAGTGGCCCTCACAAAGTTGGCAGCGCTTTTCCCCAACCGCGAAGTGGTTGGAATCCATTGCCTGGACCTGGTTCTAGGCCTCGGCACGCTGCACTGCATGACGATGCAACAGCCGGCGTAGGGAACTACAAACCGACCGTTCTCGCAACCTCGTACCAAGCGGTTCCATCGGAGACGAAATGAATGGTGGCGGATTTGGCCAGGGCTCCGGCCAGCGGACCGGAATTCAGAAGATTGGCGCCGAAGGTGACGGTCTTTGCGCTGGAATTATCATTGGTGATGATAATCCACATGTGCTGGCCGGGCAGGCCGGCAGTGGCGGCGTTGAGTGTGGCATTCCCTGCG
>Ga0302324_100025159_pt1 | contig 11434 bp, 10 predicted proteins | sample Palsa_T0_1_FD_201949 | JGI IMG/M metagenome (GOLD analysis project Ga0302324, IMG submission 201949) | Peat permafrost microbial communities from Stordalen Mire near Abisko, Sweden - Palsa_T0_1 | ecosystem: Environmental > Terrestrial > Soil > Palsa > Peat permafrost | place: Sweden: Abisko... | reverse complement strand
GACCGAGCGACCGTCGATCAGGTGCTGGACGCGGTCGGGCAGCCCACCGGGCGCCCGGCGGGCTGACGAGGCGGTGGCGTGGACGGTCATGGTGGCTCCCGGGTCAGCGAAGGGTGAATCCGTCGGCGGGGGTGAGGTAGGCCTCGCCCGCGGCCAGCAGCCCGCCGATCGTGTCGATGGCCGCGGACGTCGCGGGGATGAGCGGCGGCCGCACGTATCCGGACGCGATCAGGCGCCGCTGAGCGAGGACCCACTTGACCGGGGCGGGATTGGTCTCGGTGAAGAGCAGATCGACCAGCGGGTGCAGTCCGTAGTGGATCTCGCGGGCGGTGGGCAGATCACCGGCCAGCCAGGCCTCGTACATCCGCACGTGCGCCGCGGGCGCGATGTTGGCGGTGGCGCTGAGGAATCCGGTCCCGCCCAGCGCCAGCAGGGGCAGGCACAGCAGTTCGATGCCCGACCACACGATGACGTCGGGCCCGCAGAGCTGGATCACGCGCGAGAAGTGCTCGAAATCGCGGGTGGTCTCCTTGACCCCGACGAAGTTCTCGACGTCATGGAACAGCCGGGCGATCGTGGCCGGGGCCACGTCGACGGCGGTGCGCACCGGGACGTTGTAAGCCAGCACCGGCAGGTCGGGGAACGCGCCGGCGACGGTCTTGTACCAGACGTACAGCGCTTCCTGGGTCGGCCGGGCATAGTACGGCGAGATGATCAGGACGGCGGCGACGCCGAGTTCAGCGGCGGCGGCGGTGAGCTCGATGGTCTCGTCGAGCTTGGCCGATCCGGTTCCCGGCACGACCGGCACCCGGCCATCGACGGTCTCGACCACGGTGCGGATCGCGGCGAGCCGCTCCGCGATGCTCTGCGAGCTCGGCTCGCCGGTCGAGCCGCCGATCGACAGCCCGTGCGTGCCGTGGGCCAGCTGCCAGCGGACCAGGTTGGCCAGGGCGGCGTGGTCGACCTCGCCATCCGCGGCGAAGGGCGTGATCAGCGGGGTGATCGAGCCGCGCAGGCGGTGCGGGTCGCTGCGAAGGGTCATGAAGGGCTGCTTTCGTTGTCCGTCGGGCTGCTGCCCCCCGGCCGTTCCTGGTTGTCCGTCGGGCTGCTGCCCCCCGGTCGTTCCTGTTGGTAGCGGGCTAGCCAGGCGGCGTTCATCGGATACAGCCCGTCGACGGCGGCACCGGCCGCGACCTGACGGGCAATGAACGCCTCCTCACGCTCCTGTTCGGCCGCGGCCGCGGCCACCTCCTCGGCGAGCGACGGCGGGATGACCACGATCCCGTCCGCGTCGCCGACGATCACGTCACCGGGCTGTACCGCCGCACCGCCACAGCTGACGGTGACGTCGACGTCCCACGGCACGTGCCGCCGGCCCAGCACGGCCGGGTGCGGGCCGGCCGTGTATACCGGCAGGTCCAGCGCGGCGACCGTGGCGTAGTCGCGCACTCCGCCATCGGTGATGATCGCCGCCGCGCCCAGCGTCTGCGCCCGCAGCGCCAGGATGTCGCCGACCGTGCCGGTGCCACGCTCGCCGCGCGCCTCGATCACCAGCACGTCGCCGGCCCGCAGCGAGTCGAAGGCACGCTTCTGCGCGTTGTAGCCACCCCCGGCCGCGGCGAAGAGGTCGTCTCGGAATGCGATGAACCGCAGGGTGCGCGCGCGGCCGACCACTTTGGCGGCGGGCCGGGTCGGGGTCAGCCCGTCAATCGTCATCTCGTTGTAGCCGCGCTTGCGTAGCTGCGCCGACAGGGTGGCCGTCGAGACGGCGGCCAGCGTTTCGCGCAGTTCGGCGGTGAGCCGGAAGTCCGGTTCGAGCCCGGCCGCGTCCCGGCTGCCCCACGCTTCAGCCCGCTGCTGGTCATCGACTCTCGGGCCCGCGCTGTAGCCGGGCAGAACGCTGGTGTCCTGGACGATCCGGGTGGTGAGCCGCCCGGTGCTCGGGCCACCAGGCACGTCGACCTCGACCTCGACGACGTCACCGGGTACCACGACCGATGCTCCAGCCGGCGTCCCGGTCAGCACGACGTCATCCGGTTCCAGGGTGATCAGCTGCGACAGGTCCGCTATCAGCTGAGCGAACGGGAAGGCCAGTTCGGCCGTGGTCGCGTTCTGCGCCAGGGATCCGTTCACCCACGTCCGCACGCGCAGCGCACCGGGGTCGAGGCCAGCCGCATCGAGCACAGCTGGCCCCAGGGGGGTGAAACCGTCTCCGCCCTTGGCGCGCAGGTTCGAGCCGCGGTCAGCCCATCGCAGGTCATAGACGCCGAAGTCGTTCGCCGCGGTGACACCGGCGACGTGGCTCCAGGCGGTGTCCGGCGACACGCGCCGGGCGCGCCTCCCCACGATCAGCGCGATCTCGCCCTCAAAGCCAAGCAGCTCGGTACCGGCCGGCCGCTCGAGGACCTCACCCGTGGCCGCCACCGACGTGGCTGGCTTGAGGAAGTAGGAGGGGAACTCCGGGCGCCGGCCCCGCTCGGCGATGCGGCCGGCGTAGTTCAGATGAACCGCGATGATCTTTCCGGGCCTAGCGGGAACGTGAGTCACGACGACCTCCGGTCCGGGACGGGTACGGCGGCTCATGGTGGCGCCGGATTCAGCGGCCCGTTCAACTTTGACGGCCCTTCAAGATAACTGTCAGGATGCCATTACGAGAGGATTGCCATGGCTGCCTTGGACGCTCAGACCTGCCCGGCCAGCAACCGGTTCGACCCATTTTCCGCCGGATACATGGAAGATCCCTACTCGATCTACGCCGCGGTGCGCGCAGAGTCTCCGGCGTTTTACGCCCCTTCAATCGACATGTGGGTCGTGACCCGTGCCCGGGACATCGATGCCATCTTCCGTGACCCGGATCGGTTCTCGGCCGCGATAGCCCAGGACTCGGTGTGGCCACTGAACAGCGAGAGCCAGCAGATCCTGGCCGACGGGGGGTTCGCGGCGGCGCCGACGATGTCCAACTGCGACCCGCCCAAGCATGGCCGTATCCGGAAGCAGAACGTCAAGGCCTTCTCAGCGCGCCGCATCCGCGCGCTCGAGGACGTGGTCCAGGCCGAGACCACGCGCCTCATAGCGGAGATGGAGCCGAAGCGCCGCGCCGACGTGGTCGCCGAGCTGGCGTACCCCTTGCCGGCCGCCATGATCTTTCGCCTGATCGGCTTCCCCGCCGCCGATACCGAGATGCTGAAGTCCTGGACGGGCCGCCGGCTGGTCTTCACCTGGGGCCGGCCGCGGCCGCAGGAGCAGGAGGCCGTAGCGCGCGACATGGTCCGGTACTGGAAGTACTGCGCTGATTTCGTGCAGAGCCGTCTGGCCGATCCGAAGAATGACTTCACGAGCGATCTTGTGCGGGCCCACCTGGAGGATCCCGATGCCATCGCCATCGACGAGATCACCAATGTCGCGTACGGGCTGAGCTTCGCCGGGCACGAGAACCTGACCAGCCTGACCGCCAACTCGCTCTATCAGCTCCTTTCCCATCGAGATCAGTGGGAGGCGCTTTGTGCGGACCCCGGCCTCATCCCCAACGCGGTGGAGGAGTGCATTCGTTACGACAGCAGCAACCCGGCGTGGCGCCGGATCACGACCGAAGCCGTCGAGGTGAGCGGGGTTCAGATCCCGGCGAACGCCAAGGTCCTCCTGCTCCTCGGGGCAGCCAATCGCGATCCTGCCTGGTTCGATGACCCGGAACGGTTCGATGTGCGGCGGTCCAACGCCCGGGAACATATCGGCTTCGGCAAAGGCATCCACTATTGCCTCGGGGCCGCCCTCACCCGCCTCGAGGTCCAGATCGTCCTCCAGCATCTAACAACTCGCATCCCGAGCCTCCGCCTCAGCCCGGATCAGCGGCTGACCTATACGCCCAACATCGCGTTTCGAGGCCCGAAACAGCTTTTCGTGGAATGGGATTGAGGATCTTCTGACGGAACGGGCAGTGCCGCATGCCCCCGGCCCGCCCCTCGCCACCCGGGAAAAAGGCGGCGGGGGTATCAGCTGACGCGCTCGGTCCCTCCGCCAGGGTGAGTAGGACGCCCGACCCTGAAGGGGGCAGGAATGCGGCACTACCCGGAACTGCGGCCGGCGATGCGCGGCGTCACGAACGCCTTCCAGCCGTGGCTGGCGGTGACCAGCGAACTAGCCGGGGGCAAATGACCCACACGTGACCCCGAAGGCTGGTGCCCGGTCAGGCCGCGGCGAGGCCCGGGTTGCCTAGACCAGGCCTGCGGTCAGGGCCAGCCGGGTCAGGTCGGCGCGGCGCCGGCACCCGGTTTTGTCCCGGATCCGGTCCAGGTGGGTGCCGACTGTGCGAACGCTGATGGTCAGCTGGGCGGCGATCTGGGCATTGGTGGCGCCCTGGGCGACCAGGGTGACGAGCTCCCGTTCCCGGGCGCTCAGCTTCCCCGGCCCCGGCCCCGGCCCCGGTCCCGGCGCCTGCGGCTGCTGCGGGCCGGGGCCGGTGAGCATCAGGGCGTACTCGGTCGCGGTGGCCCAGCCCATCGCGATGCCGCGCTCCTCGGCCGCCCGCGCCTGGCCGGGGCCCAGCACCCGCCGGGCTGCGCGCAGCGGTTCTTGCCGGAGCCGTGCGTCCCCGGGCCAGTCCTGCTCGCGCGGCAGGAGCGCGGCATAGGCTGCCCACAACGTGACGGCCTCGGCCTGGCGTCCGCTCGCGGCGCACAAATGCCCGCAGCAGTCCAGGTAGACCGCGAACCAGATGCCGGTCCGCAAGGCGAGCTGGAGTGCTTCTCGCAGGTACGCCTCGGCGTCCTCGGCGCGCCCCGCCCGGAGTTCCAGCAGCGCCATCCGGGCCAGCAGGGTCGGCAGGGTCACCAGGTCGCCCGCGTCCCGGGACGCGGCCAGGCCGTCCGCGCACAGACGCTCGGCGGCGGCGAAGTCGTCGGCCTGGATCAGCACCTCGGTCAGCCACACGCTGCAGGCCCGGGTTATTGAGGCGGGCATGTCGCCTCGGACCTGGCTGGCCTGCCGGGCCAGCCGCACGGCGTCGCCCACGTCGCCCGCGGCCGCGGCGGCCAAGGCCAGGTCCAGCAGGGCCACCGCCTCCCCGAACGGATGGCCGACCTCCTGGGCCACGGCCAGGGCACGGCGGGCATCCTCGGCGGCCTCGGGGATCTGGCCCAGATCCCGCAGCGCGTACGACCGGCCGGCCAGGGCGTCGGCCAGCGCCGGGGACGGCGGCTGGCCCGCCACCGCGTCGCGCAGCGCGGTGAAATGCTCCAGCGCTCCGGCCATATCGGCCGAGAACTCTGCGGCCCACGCGAGCAAGAACTGCGCCGCGCACCACCGGTCACTGCCCGGCTCGGCGTACCCGGTGACCGTCGTCATCAGCGGGCGCTGACCCGCCAGCCGGCCTCGCAGGAACCACCACCAGCCCAGCGCGATGGCCAGACGCAGCGCCACCTCCGGGTCGTGGCCCATGGCCCAGGCCAGCACCTGCCGCAGGGTGGCGTCCTCCACGTCCAGCCAGCGTGCGGCCTCCCGCTCCCCGGCCCTGGTCTGCAGCCCCGCCGCGGCCTCCTCGGCCACCCCCAGCGCATACCCGGCCAGCGCGGCGGCGGCCTGGTCCTGCTCCCCGGTCTCGGCCAGTCGCCCGGCCCCGTAGCCGCGCAGCGTCTCCAGCATCGAATACCGGGACCGGCCATCCGGCCCGTCCCGCGGCGGGGTAAGCAGCGAGCAGTCCACAAGTCGCAGCACGGCCGGCCCGGCGGCTTCCCCCGCGACCGCCTCGGCACCCTCCAGGGTGAACCCCGCCGGGAACACCGACACCGCCCGGAACACCCGCCGCTCGGCCTCGTCCAGCAGCTGGTAACTCCACGCCACGGTCGCCGCCAGCGACCGCTGCCGCGACGGCGCCAGCCGGTCCCCGCCCGCCAGCAGCGCCAGCTTATCCAGCCCGCCCAGCAGCCCGGTCACGCCAAGCGCCTCCACCTGCGCCGCGGCCAACTCGATCGCCAGCGGCATCCCGTCCAACCGGGTCACCAGCCGCGCCACCGCCGGGGCGGTCTGATCATCCAGCATGAAGTGCGCATCCGCGTCCCGGGCCCGGTCCGCGAACAGCGCCACCGCCTCCGCCCTCGCCGCCTCGGCCAGGTCGTCCAGATCTGGCAGGGCCAGCGACGCCAGCCGGTACCTGGCCTCTCCGGCCACCCGCAACGGCTCCCGGCTGGTCGCCAGCACCCGCACATCATCACAAGCCGCCAGCAACTCCGCGCACAGCGCCGCGGCCGCGCCGATCACGTGCTCGCAGTTGTCCAGCACCAGCAGCATCTGCTGGCGGGCCAGCGCCCGCGCCAACGCCTCGGCCGCCGGCAGCCCTGGCTGCTCGCGCACCCCCAGCGCTGCGGCCACCACCGCCGCCACCTGAGCTGGGTCCGCCACCGGCGCCAGCTCCACCAGCCACGCCCCGTCGGCGAACCGGCTCCCCACCTGCCGGGCCACCTGCGCGGCCAGTCGGGTCTTGCCCGCTCCGCCCGGTCCGGTCACCGTCACCAGCCGGTGATCAGAAAGCAGGCCCGCGACCTCGCGCAGCGGCTCGGCCCGGCCGATGAAGCTGGTCAGCGCGGCCGGGAAGCCATGCACGCCACCGGCCACAGCCCAGGATGCCGCAGGCGCCTGCCGCTGCCGGGCCGCAAGCACTCCCGCGGCGGGGGCGCGGCCGCGCGCAGCCGCGACAAACAAGGCGCGCACCGGCTCGGCCAGGTCCAGCACCTCGGCCAGCAGCACGGCGGTGTCCTTGCGGGCTGTGCGGTTAACGCCCCGCTCCAGATCACTGATTGTCCGCTGGCTCACCTGCGCGGCCTCAGCCAGCTCATCTTGCGTCAGCCCGGCATCATCGCGCAGCCGCCGCAGCAGCCCGCCGAAACCCAGCTCACCCTGTTCCGCCACAGGCCCTATCGTCCCTCCGCGCGCCCGGCCGCCGCCAGCCCTCCCGGTTACGGCGCAGGTACGGCTCTCCGGACGCCCAATCCTGTGGGTGTCCTGTGCCCGGCTACGTATGGTGACCGCCGGGCCCGCTGGCGACAGTGGAGTACAACCACAAGCCCTTCAATAGCTGGGAGAACCGCGATCATGACTGCAAGCGGCCCGTGGGCACCAATGCGGACAGGCACCGACCCGGTACGCGATAACCCGGTGGTTATTGACCTCGTGACTCGGGCCGCAACGGGCGACAAGCGCGCCTGGGATGCGCTGGTGGAGCGGTTCATCCCGCTCACCTGGTCCATCTGCCGCAGCTACCGGCTGTGCGACGCCGACGCCGAGGACGTCGGCCAGAACGTGTGGCTGCAGCTGGTGGACCAGCTGGACAAGATCCGCGAGCCGGCCGCCCTTCCGGGCTGGCTGGCCACCGTGACCCGGCGGGAGTGTCTTCGGGTCCTGGGCGCCACGCAGGGACCGCGGGCGGCCAGGAGCGTGACGGGCACCGAGATCATTGCGGATGAGCAGTCCGAGACGGCCGAGCAGCTGCTGCTGGCGGCCGAGCGCCACGCCGCGCTGCGCGAGGCGTTGGTGGCCCTGCCACCCTCCGGTCGGCGGCTGATCGCCCTGCTGCTTGAGGACCCGCCCGTTCCCTATGCAGACATCAGCGCCCGGCTGGGTATCCCAGTCGGCAGCATCGGACCCACCCGACGCCGCTGCCTGGAAAAGCTGCGCCGTTACCCGGCCGTCGCCGCCCTGATTGCCTGATACCGTCACTGGTCGTGGCTGAGTATGACGTGGTGCTTCGCGGCGGGCGGGTCATCGATCCGGAATCGGGCCTGGACGCGGTGTGCGACGTGGCCATCGGGGGTGACCGGGTGGCGGCGGTCGGCACCGGCCTGCCGCCGGGCCGGCAGGAGGCTGACGTCGCTGGCCAGGTGGTCACGGCAGGGTTCGTCGATCTGCACAGTCACGCCCATGATCTGGGCAGTGCCTGGCTTCGGGTGGCAGACGGCGTCACGCCCGCGCGGTAGCTCGTGGCGGGCGCCACGCCGGCGGGGGCCGGGTACGGGGCCGCCGCCGCGGCGGGCCGGCCGCTGAACTACGGGTTCGCCGCGTCCTGGGCGCTGGCCAGGATGAACGTTCTCGCCGGCGTGCGGCTCGACGGGTCGGTCAGGCCGCTGTTCGCGAACCTTTCGGATCCGCGGTGGCAGCGTGCCGCTTCTGCGGCCGAGACCGGCCGGGTCCTGGGGATGCTGGAAGCCGATGTCGCCGCCGGGGCGCTGGGGATCGGCATCCTGGCCGGGTACGCTCCCGGCGCGGCGCCGGGGGAGTACCTGCGGGTCGCTGCGCTCGCCGCCGCGAGCGGGGTGCCGGCCTTCACCCACGCGCGGGACCTGGTCGAGTTCACCCCGGACGGGCCTGTCGACGGCGCCGAGGAGATCGTCCGCGCCGCGGGCGAGACCGGTGCCCGGATGCACTACTGCCACGTCAACAGCACCACGCTCCGGCACGCCGACCGGGTGCTCGGGCTGGTCGAGCGGGCGCAGCGGGCGGGCGCGCAGGTGAGTACCGAGGCCTACCCGTACGGCGCGGGCATGACCGGCATCGGCGCCGCGTTCCTGGCACCGGAACGGCTCGCCGAGCGGGGCTTGACGCCGCAGTCGCTCATCTACGCGCCCACCGGCGAGGAGGTCGCCAGCGCGGCCAGGCTGAGTGAACTGCGCGCGACCGACCCCGGGGGGCTGGCCATCATCAGGCTGCTGGATGAGGATGACCCGGAGGACCAGGCCGTTCTGCTGCGGTACCTGACATTTCCCGGCTCGGTGATCGCCAGCGACGCCATGCCCCTGACCTGGATCGGCACCGCGCCGGAGCCCGCTTCCTGGCCACTGCCACCCGCGGCGTTCACCCATCCCAGGACGGCCGGCACGTACGCGCGCTCGATCCGCACGCTCAGCCGGGACGGCGGGCTGCCTCTTTCGCAGATGCTGGCCAAGTGCAGCCTGTACCCGGCGGTGCTGCTGCAAGACCGGGTGCCGGCGATGCGGCGCAAGGGGCGGGTCAACCAGGGCAGCGACGCCGACATCGTGGTCTTCGATCCCCAGACCATCACCGACCAGGCCACCTACTCCCACAGCACCCGCCCGTCGTCCGGAATCCGGCACGTGCTAGTCAACGGCACCTTCGTGGTCCGCGACGGCCAGCTGGACACCCACGCGCGGCCCGGCCGACCCGTCCGGGCCTGACTTGGTTCTGGCCTATGGCCAGGCGAATGCGGCGACTACTGCCGCGGTACCGGCTAGGCCGCACAGGACGCCGCCGTAGGTGGCCAGCGCGCTGCGGTACCTCAGGTGGTAGTACTCGCCGATCATTGCGACCTGGGCAGCGGCGTCGCGGAGCTCATGCAGCCGTGCGGCGCGGGCCTCCCTGGCATGGGACAGCACCGTGATCGCGTCGTCTTGGTCCCGCGCCTGGTTGATCCCGTACGCCAGCGCGACGAGCGTGAGCTCCTCCACGATCATGGCCTGCCGCAGCCCGGTCAGGCACTTCACCCCGCACGGCAGGTACAGGTCCTGCTGGGATTCGACCGTCTCCTTCCAGCGCCGCAGCGGACTGCGGGGACCCCAGCGGCAGCTGGTGCCCGAGACCTGGATGTCGGTGAACGATATCGACTTGGGCCGCATCACCTGGACCACCAGGACCAGGGTGCAGCCAAGCAAGACCAGTCCCGCGGCACCGAGCGCGATGGCCGTCGCCGGCGGCGTGTGATCTCGCATGCCCGACAGCGGTGAGGTGCCGATCAAGGTAGCCAGCGCGGCGCCGAGCACGGCTGCCGTCCATTTGGCGGAGTCGCGAAGCCTGGTGCCCACGGCACTCCAGTAGTCCCGGACGTCCGCCAGCGGAGAGGGTGCCGCGGCGTCCGGGCCGGTGGCCGCGCCCGGCCAGGCCGGCCATATGGTGCTCCCCTCATGCCCGGCGGCGCCGTCCGGGTCCCATTCCTGGTCACCGCACCATACCCGCCGCTTGAGCAGGGATCCCTTGGTGAAGAGCCTGATCTTCCACAAGACGTCCGCGCCTTTCCCGGTGCCGTCGGAGGTGCGCAGCTGGTACCGGACCGGTGCCCACCCCGGCACCTCGTCCTGCTCCGTCACTGATGGCGCCACCTGGATGGCGGTTGCGGCTGCATGCATCACAGTCCTCCCTGCGAGATGTCGGACTTGCCCATACAGAGGCGGCACCGATCCAGCTGATACCTCAGCAGGCCTGATTCTGCCGCGTCATAACCGCCAGCTACGCCGGTCCAGCACGCAGCTGAAGCAGCGAAGGTCCGGTCAGTCAGTCAGGCAGACCGGCAGGACGCGACCGGTATCTCCCGTCCGGAAGCAAAAATCAAGATCTTCTGACGGAACGGGCAGTGCTGTATGCCCCGGCTCGCTCCTCGCCACCCGGGGAGACCCTTGCTCGATCAGGTCGGGCGGTTCGGGGATCTCGTCATTGCCAGGGCCGTTATCGGGCCCCTTCCACTCCTGACCAGAGATACGTACACACTGGACCACCGCCGGGCGGCAGCGCGGAGTGACGACGCGTAATTCAGGTAGCGAGCGGGAACCGCCGTTCGGTGCGGGGCGTGGAAGGTTGTGCAACCATCGGCCAGGGCACGCAGAACGGGCTGATCTGCGCGGCGGCTGGTTGCGCCTGACCTAGGTGCTTCCAGGCTCGAGGGGTCGTCCCAGCTCCCGTAGCCGCGACGCCCTCGCCTATCCGGCCGCCGGCGGCGCGACCGGGGGAGCACTAGCCTGTGGCTCATGAATGCGGCGGGGGCCGAAATCCCGGACAGCGCAACGAGCAGGCGGGGGATGGTGCCCGCGCTGGCCGGACTCGTGGCCGGGCTGGCTTATGCTGCGATCAGCGTTTACTGCGGCGCCGGTGGCCGGTGGCTGCTCAATACGGTAGGCATTTCGCTGAGCCAGCCGGGCCAGGCCGGGTACCTGGCGGCGCTGCTCGCAGTGTGGGGAGCGGCCGCGGTCAAGGCTGTCGCCGCACTCCTGCCGTTGCTCGCCATAGGGGTCTGGCCGCGAACCGCGAACGGTGGCCTGCGGAGGCTGGCCCGCGTGCTGGCCTGGATCGAGACGGCGATCCTGACCGGCTATGGCCTGATCCTGACCGCGACCGGGCTGCTGGTCCAGGCCGGCGTGATCAAGCCGGCCGCCCACGCAGACCGCCTGGCCCTGAAATGGCACGCATACCTCTAGGACCCCTGGTTCCTGATCTGGGGCATCTTTGTCTTCTTGGCGCTGTGGCGGTCGCGGCCGGCTAGCCAAGACCACTTACCGCGCCGCGCGACGGGGCAGTGCCGGGATGCTGCAGCATCGTGCCGGCGGCCAGCTCGAGCAGCTCGGGCAGCTCGAGCAGCTCGAGCTGGCCGGGTGAGACCGTTGCGCAGATGGGACAAGCTCCTCGCAGCGCCGACTTGAACGCGGCGGCGTAGCCCTTGTCCATG
>Ga0302324_100025158_pt1 | contig 11434 bp, 7 predicted proteins | sample Palsa_T0_1_FD_201949 | JGI IMG/M metagenome (GOLD analysis project Ga0302324, IMG submission 201949) | Peat permafrost microbial communities from Stordalen Mire near Abisko, Sweden - Palsa_T0_1 | ecosystem: Environmental > Terrestrial > Soil > Palsa > Peat permafrost | place: Sweden: Abisko... | reverse complement strand
TCGCTGACTGTGAATCGAATGGGTTACGGGGCGATGCAACTGGCCGGACAGGATGGCGACAAGCTAGTGTGGGGCCCCCCACGCGATATTCCCGGTGCGATCGCGGTTCTGCGCGAGGCTGTCGCGTCGGGCGTGAACCACATCGATACCAGTGATTTCTACGGCCCGCATGTCACCAATCGGATCATTAAGCAGGCGCTGCATCCTTATCCCGGCGATCTGGTCATCGTGACCAAAGTCGGTGCGCGCCGCGGCGTCGATGGTTCCTGGCTTCACGCACGCTCTCGCCAGGAGATCATCGACGCCGTACACGACAATCTGCGCAACCTCGGCCTCGATGCGCTCCAAGTCGTGAATCTCCGGCTCGGCGGATTCGCCGCTCCGGAAGACGAACCATTCGAAGAACCACTCTCCGCGCTCGCTGAACTCAAGGACCAGGGTCTCGTTCAGCATATCGGTCTCAGCACAGTCTCTCCCGGCCAACTGGCCGAGGCGCAGGCAATCGCGGAGATTGTCTGCATCCAGAACTTCTACAATGTGGCCCAGCGCGGCGACGAACGATTCATCGACGATCTGGCCGCCCAGGGAATTGCCTACGTGCCTTACTTCCCGCTCGGAGGGTTCTCGCAGCTCCAGTCGGCAGCGCTAGACGCGGCTGCGGCATCCCTCCAGGCGACGCCGATGCAGGTCGCGCTGGCCTGGCTGCTGCAGCGTGCCCCCAATATTCTTCTCATTCCCGGCACATCGTCGATCGGCCATCTCCGCGAAAATCTTGCGGCCGCCACACTGGAACTTCCACTTGAAACGGTCGCCGAACTAGACAAGATCGCGGGCGCCGTCAGCCGCACAACGTAAAGGAGGACAACATGCAAGACAAACGCATCGCCCTGGTAACTGGGGCCAATCAAGGAGTCGGACGTCAAGTCGCAAAGGAACTCGCCGCCAATGGACTCACTGTCCTGCTTGGGTCGCGCAATTTCGAGCGCGGCGCGGCCGTGGCCGCGGAGATTGGATCGAGCGCCATCCCGCTCCAGCTTGACGTAACGGATCGGGTCTCGATCTCGACCGCGGCGGAACGTATCCGCAAGCAGTTTGGCCGCCTCGACCTGCTCGTCAACAACGCGGCTATCTCCAATACAAGAATGGGCAGCTTGTCCCTCCCGGAGTATGCCAAGATAACCCTGGCGAGCAACGCGTCCCTCGATGAAGTACGGGCGGTGTGGGAAACCAACGTGTTCGGCGTCCTCGCAGTTTACCAGGCTATGCTGCCGCTCCTTCGCCAGTCGTCGGACGCACGCATCGTCAATGTGTCGAGCGCAGTCGGATCGCTGACGGCGAACGCGGACCCGGCTTACCCCTTTCACGCGTTCTACGGCCCCGTGTACCCCGCGTCCAAGGCGGCTCTCAATGCGATCACGTTGGCCATGATGATCGAGTTGGAGTCGACCGGGATCAAAGTCAACCTGGTCACCCCGGGATTCACCAAGACGAATCTCAATGGATATGCGGGCACTGACTCTGTCGAGGATGGCTCCCGCGAGGTGGTGCGCGTTGCACTGCTCGGCCCGGATGGCCCGACAGGTACATTCACGCGTTGGGAAAACGTGACGATACCCTGGTGATCGGTAAGCCGGACCCTGGCGCGCACCCGTGCCCCCGTCAGTCACGCAGCCCCACACAGCCCGCACGCTTGAAAACAAACGCCCGACGCCCAATCCCGCCACGCCCCCCGTCCGCCGCCGTGCTATCCTCACATCGGATACTAAGGGTCTTCCGCACCCGCCGAACGGCGTCCTGCCGGACAGCCCGCCTGCTCATTGACAACTGAAATTTCACCTTCCTCCCAGCATCGCCACTCCCCTTATTTCCTGCTAGACTTTCTCCTGCTGTTCGCCTACGGCCAGGAGTTGGCAAAAAACGGCAAGTCCCCGTGTCTTGGGCCGGACCCAGGTATCCTCAGAAAGTCAACTGATTGATTCCAAAGGCACACTTGGGTTCGTCTGTCCAATTTTATGTGCGGCTTCCAACCGCTCTTCGTATGCACAAAGTTGCACATTCTGCACAACGATCCACTACCGGCGAAAACCGCGCCTGGAAACCCGCCGCGGCGTGGACGCCCGCCCCACAAGGAACCTAGTGTATCAGTGGCCTTCCCGCAGCAGCTTCTCGCGCAGCAGATCCTCCACGTCGCCAAGCTTCTCGCCCAGCAGGTTCAGTTTCCGCGACACGCCTTGAATCTCGGACTCGGCGCGCCGATTCACGTCGAAATCCAGCTCGCTGCGCAGACGATCTTTCTTGTCCTGCCGGTTTTGACTCATCATGATGACGGGCGCCTGGATCGCCGCGATCATGGAAAGGAACAGGTTGAGCAGGATAAACGGATACGGGTCCCAGGCCCCTATGCCCAGCCGCACATTAATGAACGTATAGATGACCAGGATCACCGAAAACACGATGATGAACGACCACGAGCCGCCAAAGCGGGCGACGCCATCGGCAATTCGTTCGCCGCGCGTCTCGCGCTCCTCGATCACGTCGTTGGGGTTGCGCGTGGCGCGCGTGCGCACAAGCTGCTGCGAAGCGTGGAACTGACGGCCCAGCACAGCCAGCAGATCCAGCGCCGCATGCGGCTTGCGCTCGATTAGAACTACGATGTCGTTGCGCTCCACTTCCACGCACACGCATTCTTCGAGGGCGACGGCATCGGTCTGATGCGGCGTCTGGTCTAGCATGGATGCAAAGCCGAAGAACTCGCCGTTGCGCGGCTCATCGACGACCACCTCCTGGTTATCGTCGTCCACGGTGGTCAGCCGGACGCTGCCGGAGACTACTACGTACGCTTTGCCTCCGGGGCCGCCCAGTTTGTAGATGCGCTCGCGCGCGACGAATCGTTTGAGCTCGACTTGTGCGGCGAGTACCGCCTTCTCGTCCGCGTCCAGCAGGGCGAAGAGCGGGACATCGTTCAGGATTTCAGGGTTGCACGCCATGGAGCACCTCGTGGATATTCTACACGAGGGGGGAGCGGGCGGGCTTCGCTCTCGGCCCCGCGGCGGCGCATGGCGCCACCAGGCGCCACCCTACTGAACTTAGCCTGTTATGCCCGCCACAACGCGAATTTCGTTCTCGTTATCGAGCGCCATGCGCCGGACACCAACCGCGGGCCGCGCATCGGGACGCTGGCATTCTGACTTCTGTCTTCTGTCTCCTGACTTCCATATCCCGAAGGGATATCATGGCGCAGCCTTGCCTGGTTAGCTGCGCAGGCGCAGGAAGAACCAGGCCATGCCGGTGACGAATAAGATGCCGGCGCAGACGGGCACAGGTTTGAATGCCGCCAGCAGTCTTCCCAGGTAGGAGAATAGCAGCGCGCACATGGCGATCAGGGCTATTTCCGCGAAGACGGCGCCCGTCAGCACGTACAGGGGACGGTAACCGGTGGTGCGCAGAAACAACTCGAAGTAAAGACCGTGAAATGCGCCTAACACCGCCACAATCAACCAACGCATACCGGCCTTCGGCAATACCAGGATCTCCACCGCGAGGTAGGCGATGGTCAGGCCGGCGGCGGCTTCCACGAAACGCGCGGGCGGTTGCCAGCCAGTGAGCGGTTCGCCGAGCACGGCGGCAATCTGGCCGGCCAGAAACATGGCGGTCAGCACGAGCAACTCGCGGCGGCTGCGCGCGGCCAGCACCAGGCTCGCCAGAAACAGGATTTGCGCGGCGCCGCCCCACGCCCGCAAAGCGCCGGCGCCGGACTGCGCGACGGCGGTTTCCAAAGCCGTGGGAGGACGGAAACGCAGCGTCGCGCGGGGAAACGAGATATCGAACAAGGCTTGATCGCGCCTGCTGCCGTTTTCGACGCGCAGCAGGTGAACGTGGTTCGGCACGGTGACGGCGTAGAACGTGCATTCGACTTCGACCGAATCCACTGGTGCGGCGAATTGATAATCCGCCGAACACGCATAGGCGCCGTGGGCGGGATCTTCGCGGCACGCGGAGGTCAGCATCCGCGCCGGCCGTCCGCCGCTGGAAAAAACGATATGCGCGAAAAGCGACTGCGCGGGATCGGCGACGTGCGGTACTTCATACAAAGGCAGCCGGAACTCGTAGTGGGCCAGCGTTCCGTGGATGGCCAGGTCGCCGGAACTCATGCTCATGACGTGCGCGAATGCGGGGCAGGCCAGGAGGGCGAATCCGGCCAGGACCCTCATGCGGGTGCGTCGGGCACGGCGTGCACCTGTCCCGCGGCCAGGCGCTGCTGGCGGATGTGCCGGTAAAGAATACGGACGAAGGCCAGCGCCGGCACGGAGAGGAATGCGCCCGCGACGCCGGCGAGCTCGGCGCCGGCGAAGACGCCGAATAGCACCAGCAGCGGATCCAATTGCACGCCGGCGCGCATCAACAGCGGAGATAAGACATAGTCCTGGAAGATGCGGTAGACCACCAGGAATGCGAGCGCGGCCAGAACCGGTCCGCCGGTGACCGCGGTCACGATCACGATAATGACGACGGCCGAAACGGTTCCGATGGTGGGGATGAATTCGAGCATGCCCGCCAGCGCCGCCAGCAGGATGCTAAAGGGCACTCCCACGATACTGAAGAAGATGGAGTAAGACGTGAAGGTGGCCAGCGACAGGATCAGCAGGGCGCGCATATAGTGGGCCAACAGCAGGTTCAGATCGGCCAGCAGATCGTCCATGCGGGCGCGCAGCCGGTCGTCGTCGATCATCTCGAGGAAGCGCCGGCGGATCTCGCGTCCGTCCTTCAAGAAGAAGAAACCGAGAATGGGGACGATGACCACATACGCCAGGTTGCCGGCCACGCTGAGTATCCGGGCGCCGGCGCGCGGCAGCGAAGAGATGATATCGCCGGAGCTTCGGGCGAATTGTTCCTTTACCTTCTGCACGATTTGGACCCTGAGGGAGTTCATATCGGCGGAAGCGGAATCGCTGGGCTGCTCGAACCTGGTGAGCATGGCGGGCAGGGATTTGACCAGTGAGTTGGCCTGCTCGACGACGCGCGAACCGATCTGGGTAACGCCCACAAAGAGCGCGGCGATGAAGATCAGGTAAGCGATGGTCAGCGCGGGGGTGCGGGTGCGGCTGGCGGGCAGGAGGCGGTCGATGACGTTGACCAGCGGTGCGAGCAGATATCCGAACAGCAGCGCCACGATGAAGACAAACAGGGTGGTGCGCACCAGGTAGACGAGGCAGAGGAGCAGCAGAATGAATGCGGCGGTCCAGGTGTAGCGCGCGGCGCGCGCGTCGATGCCGAGCATGATGGTCTTTAGGCATTCTAACTCGCATTGGCTCGATCCAATCTCCCCCGGGCGGCCAGCGTCAATGCGCGTGAGTGCCGACCGTGAAACTCGCCGGAGTGGTGCTCGTGCCGCCGGGCGTGGTAACCGTAATCCGCCCGCTAGTGGCGCCCGCCGGAACCGTGGCCCAAACGTAATTGGAGCCGGCATTGGAGACCATCGACGCGGGGATCCCGTTGAACCGGACAGCCGCCGAGAATAGATGGTAGCCCCAGATGCGCACCTGTTGGCCCACGGCCGCGCTTTGCGGGGTAAAGGACAGGGCCCGTGGCGCGGGCTTGGGCAGCCCGGCATCCAGGGCGAAGACAGTGCCGATGCCGCTCTTCCCACCCGTCACCGCAGTGCCATAAAGGACGCCGTCGCTGCCCTGCATCAGCCAGCAGGGGCAGACGCCATCGTCGCCCTTCATCAGGTGCAGACCGGTATACTGGCCGGACTGTGTGATCTGGAAGATCTCACCGTAGCTGGCAGGCCCGGTGGCGCCCCGGGTGACGCCATAGAAGTTGCCGTCGCTGGCCTGGAAGGTGGTACCGGGCCGGGAGTCGACGCCCTTCCCGAACGAGTAGATCAGGCTGTAATGGCCGGCCGGCGTAACCTGGTAGAGCGTGCCTCCACCGGTTGCGCCGCCGCCTGGAGTCGTTCCGTAGAAATTACCATCCGCGCCTTGAAAAAAGGCCCCGGAGTGTCCCGAGCCAAACGCGCCGCTGGGCAGGCTGGCCACTCTGGCCGGCGCGCCCGCCGGAGTGATCCGAAAGACGTAGCCGGCGCCAGCCTGCGGCCCGGTGTTCGCCCAGGAAACTCCGTAGTAGTTACCGTCCGATGCATAGACCGGGCTCAGGGGGACCTCGCCCGAAGGGAACCGATAGACCGGCGTGACAGTGCCGGCCGCATCGGCGGCGATCAGGTAATAAAGACCCGTCGAGAATTCCCCCGCGGTGCCAAAGAGCCTGCCGTCGGGAAGCCCGTGAATGAATCCGGGACCCAGGCTGACGGCCGGATAGGTCTCCAGGCTGCTCGGCGTGAGTGCGAGAGAAATCGGATAGTTCGTTTGACCGGCGCCATAAGCGGTGTACGATCGGCCGTTAGCCGCGGTAACCGGCGGGCTCCCCATCACGTACTTGCCGGGAGCCATGGCGAGGACAGTCAACTTCCCTTGCAGCGTCACGGACAGGATAGCTTGGCCGGCCTGCAGATAGAATAGCTCCGGGGACGGCTGTGTCAGGCCGGCAGGTTCGGAGTACTGCCGCATGTCGGCGACCACGCGGAACGCGGCTTGGCGCGGGACGGCGGCCACACCAACTCCGAAAACGCAAAAGGCCGGCAAAAGCCGCCTGCAAGCGAAATGAACTCTCATGGCAGTTCAATTGGCCCGTAGCCCGTAGCCCATTGGACGATGTACTAGCGTAGCCCGTAGACCAAGAGGCCCGACAGATAGCCCTGATTGGGAGCCTTGTCCGGGCAGTACAAGGTGCCGTCGTTATTGATCGCGAAAGTGGGAACGAACACTCTTCCGTTAGCCACCGTGGGAATCGCGAACGGTGCGGCGCAAAAAGTCTGGCAGTTCGGGCAACTGGTGTTGTCCCACGCCTTTAGCAGCGCCGGCGTGCCGTTGTGCAAGCCCGGTTGGGCTTGGTAAGCGGATAGGCTTCCTTGCGTCCTGTTAGTTGGACTGGAATTGCAAGGCACGCCGGCGCACTGCGAGGCGGCGCCGCTCGATGTGCTCACCGCGAACACAATCCCGTTGGTCTGGCCCGGGCTGCTGGCGACTGCCAGCGATCCGCCGGGGTAGCCCGTTTGCTTTGGATTGGGCGCAGCGTCGCTCCGCGGGTTGATGAAGTAGCCTGCGTAAGAGACTGAGCCGGAGGAGGGACTGCAACTCGGAAGTTGGCTCAGGGTGAGGTCCGTATCGCCGGCGACATAGGTGACCAGCGGACAGCCTGGCGGCGTGCAGCCACAGGCGGCCAACTGATCGCCAGGGATTACCTGAGTTGTGAAGCTGGTGCCTGAGCCCAAAACGTGCGTCTGGCCGTCGTTGCTGCCGTCGCCGGCGCCGCCGGCATTCTGTGTCCAGGACGCGATCGTCCCTGCCGCCCCGGTGAACTGCGTCTGCGTGGTCCAGTCGGACAACTGCAGCGCGGTCAGCCGCTCTCCGCCGGCGACCTTGCGGTTTTGATTATTGGGCCAGAAGTAAAGCCAGTTGTTGTAGAAAGCAAAGCCGGTGGTCCGGTCGCAGTCTTGCGGCGAATCGCCCCCCGGTGTGTTCAATGGCCGGTCCGGGCATAGGAAATGCGCCGCGGCGAACGGGAAAAGATTGCCGGGGTCGCCCGCGGCGAAGCTGTGCGCCGTATTCGCCTGCCCCCCGGCGAATGTACCCGTACAGCCGGAGCCGCCGCCGGAAGTGTTGCAAAGGTCGGCTGGGTCGTGCAGATAGCCGTAGCCTGCCTTGTCGGCGGTCAGCAGTTTCCAGTTGCCGCCCAGGTCCTGGAAGAGCAGCTCGCCCGGGGTCCCCATATCCCAATCGTTCGACGTGTCGACCTCGAAAGTGTAGTTGCAGGGGCACCACGCGGTGCCGGCCGGGCAGTTGGCCGGGCAGGTGCTATCCAGTTGCGTCGCCTGAATGGCCGGGGCGCAGGGCTGGTAGGCGCTGGCGGTGTAGCTGGCCGGGGAGTAGCTCGTAATGGGACCGCAGTTCTGCTGCAAGACGTTGTTGACGTTGTCCCATCCGAACTGCGCCTGCCCATAGGGGGTGAAGGACTGATAGGGGTAGAGGCCCATGCCGGTCTGCGACGACATTTGGAATCGCAGCGTGCTCTGGCCCCAGTTCTGGCCGTTCGGAAGCACGTTCCCATTGGAATCCGCATATTGAAACGGGCCGTCGCCGGTAGGGAGGAAGATGTCGACCGCATTATCGCCCAGGTCGTTGTAGTTGGTCGCCGCCGGCCCGCGGGTGGAGGACCAGAAGGTGCCGAGGTGGCCGCAATCGTTTGGCCCGTACGCGAACGGCTTGCCGCTCACCGAGGTTTCGTTGGTGCTGCCGCAGGCCGGCTGATTCGTATTCGCGGGGTTGGGTCCGTTGGCCGAGGTGTTGAATTGGAGCGGGTAACCCTGTACGGTGGGCTGGGAGATGTTGCCGAAGCTATCCGTGGTGTAGCTGAGCAGCCAGCCGTGGAATTGTGCTTCCGGCGATTCCAGAGAATTTTCGAAAGCCCCGAACGCGACATAGATCAGATGGTTTGGGTTCAGGTTCGGGTCCTGCACCTCCAATAGCGCCGGCCGCTGGTTTTGTTGGTACGCGCTGAATGGCAACGAGCCGTTATCGCAGCCGGACGCGGCGTTCGCGCAGGGCGCGGTGGCCTCCACATTGACGCGCTGCGGCGTCCCGCCCAGGCATACGCCGCTCGCGTTGTAGCTTCCGCCGGCGCATACGTCGAGGCCCGTTGCCAAGTCAACTTCGTGCAGGAACCAGTGCGCCGTGGCGGCGCCCGTCGTATTGTTCACCGCCTGGCAAAAACTGGTAACGTACATCACCGCCTGATAGCCCGCGGGCGGATTGGTGGTGTCGATAACGGGCGTGGACACGGTGCCGATGAACTGGAGGGGTCCCCCTCTAGTGGGTACGGCGCTGGCGGTGACGTTGATGTTGCCGCAGTCGTCGTACCACAGCGCGTTCGAATTCGACCCGTTTGGATTGGGCCCGCCTTGCCGGCTCCAGAGCGGCGACCCCGTGTCGGCGTTCCAGGCGAAGAGGGTGCCGTTCAGCGTGGCGGCTACCAGCATGTCGCACGTTGCGCCGCGGTTGCAGTTGGCGGTGTTCGCCGGCTTGGCCACCGACATGCCCGGCACGTAGAGAGGCTGGGCATAGATGGGGTTGGCCGTGGCCTGGTAAAAAGTCGTGCCGCTATCGTTGGTGATCTGCGGCAGATCGTTGCCTCCCACGGAGGGATCAACTTGCAGGAGGGTCACTGGATTTTTTCCCGGCGTTGTCAGAACCTGGTGGAGTGCAAGCTTGCACGACCCTGTGGCGGGGCAGACCAGCGAGAGTTCGTTGCCGTTGTGCGCGTCCCGCTGGTTGTCGTACTGGCCGGTTAAGATGCACGGGTTGCCGCTTTGCGTGCAATTCTGTGCGTGCAGCGGATGTCTCGCGGCCGCGCATGTCAGGACGGCCACCAGGACAACGGTGGAATGGCGGCGAAAACGAATCGGTCCCATCGTGAGCTTCTCCTATTTGGCACGTTCCAAGGGGGTAATAACCTGAGACGACGTGCCTGAGACACGACGCCTAACTGGGCTATTATACTTGCCCCGGTTTCGAAATGGAAGGAATCTCACAGGAATATCGCGGCGCAGCTTGGAAGTTGTCCGATTGCGACCGGATGCGGCCAGCTTGCGCTACAATAATCGGGTCACGCCAACTCCCCTTAAGATGGAACGCGCCAGCAGATTCCTCGGCAAGCTCACCCGGGGCGGAGGTCCGATCGATGTCGACGATCTGGCCCGCGCCGCGTGGCCGCTGGCTGTGGGCAAGAAGGTTGCGGCGCGCACATCCCAGATCTGGACCAGCCCAGTGGTGGGATTCACGGCGCTGATCTGGTTGTTGACGACGTGGCCATTCAGGGCGGTCTCGAACATGACCAAGTTCAATGCGTCGATGTTGGCCACGTACACGATTCCCGATTGGGGATTCACAGTCAGCCCCAAGTTGTCGGTGCCGAGGTGCGGGAAATACTGCGTCACCGCCAGACTGGTGGTGTTGATGGCCGCCACGTCGTTATCCGGCACTTTGTAGCGGATGTCCTTCTTATAGGTAGGATCGATGGCGCTCACGATCAGCCCCACTTGCGGCGGGGGAGGCAGCGCGGGATTAACCGGCGGCGGCGGCGCAGGCGCCTGCAAAGCCTGCACGATGGTGGTTTGGTTTCCCGATAACGCGAATGCCACGTAAACCGTGGAACCATCCGGGCTGACCGCCAGCGCCCGCGGCGATTCCCCGGCCAGCGGAATGGATTGCACCAGGGAATGCGTCGCGGTGCTGTAGACGTTGACCAGGTTGCTGCGCGCGATGCTCACGAAGGCCAGGCCGCTGCCCGCGAAGACTACGTCCGAAGGCTCCGCCTTGGCATACACCGTGTCGGTCACGATTCCCTGCGAAACCGAGACTACACTGACGCTGTTCGAGATCTGATTGACCACCCAGGCTTCGTCGTTGGGGATAGCGCTGTTGGGGTTGATGTTGACCGAAACGGGTTCGATGCCCACGGGAATTTCGACGATTAGCGACGGGCTGGATGGCTGCGTCAGGTTGAAGACCGACAGGGTTCCATTGGGAGTGTTCACGGCAAACAAGCGGGTGCCGTCGGCGGAGATCCGGATGGGATTGGTCTGCGCGCCTTCAAAGTTGACAAACGCGCTGGGCGGAACCTGCGCGGCCAGTGGAACGGCGGCGAGTGCGGCAAGAAGCGCGCACGCGTGATTCACTTTCAACATAACCCCCCTCGTCGTTAGGCGCCCGTTGCCTAGGCAGTCCCGGCAGCGCACGTGCGCTGTTTCGTCCGCTGTACGGGCTTCTATCCTAGCACGGCTTCGACCCAGGATCAACGTTGGTGGGCACTAACGATGGCGAACGCGGCCTTGAGGAGCTTTACGGTGCAATGCCATCACACCGCGGAGGGAGCATGGATTGCGCCAATCGGATTTCGAATAAATCGCAGTCGAATCGCCGGCGGAGGGCCTAGCCTTTGGCCGCATCTGTCCGCCCAACTTGTACCGCCTGACCTGAAACCGTGCGCAAAAATCATCGCCTTACCCTGCGCTATCAACAGATCCACCCGGAGTTTTCAACTTATTCGCACCCGGCTGGCCGACCTTCTTGGAAAATAGCAGTACCATTGTTTTGGTTTTAACCAAGTTTTTACTTGACTCGTTACTCCAACAGGCGTAACATCCCGTAGTAGGTACCACGTGTTCAAATTGGCCCGCCCCAGGTGGGGCGATTGGAGGACCGCATGTATTTTTGCAAAACGCGCACTCCGTCCGTCGCGAACACACGCATCGCTCTGTTCGTGGCAACCCTTGGCCTTGCAACCCTTACCCCCCCCCGCTAGAGCCCAACTATGCACT
>Ga0302324_100025157_pt1 | contig 11434 bp, 11 predicted proteins | sample Palsa_T0_1_FD_201949 | JGI IMG/M metagenome (GOLD analysis project Ga0302324, IMG submission 201949) | Peat permafrost microbial communities from Stordalen Mire near Abisko, Sweden - Palsa_T0_1 | ecosystem: Environmental > Terrestrial > Soil > Palsa > Peat permafrost | place: Sweden: Abisko... | reverse complement strand
TGGGCGCACCGACCTACCGCTGGTGCTGAGGGCGGGCTCAGCCGCGACCGCCTGCGCTGTCGCGCGTGGGACCAGCTCGGGCGCCGGCGTCAGGGTGTAGAGAACGATCGCGAGCAGGATGAACAGCGGTCCGGCGTCGGGGTCGGTGGCGCCGCCGGCGAAGATGCCGCCGAGTCCTTGCCCGATTACCCAGTAGACGACGTTCAATGCGATCGCGATCCACAGGAACGTCTTCGGCTTCCAGTTCAAAGCGACCGCCAGCCCGATCACGATCGAGAGCGCCGCGAGGACGAGCGCGATGATCAAGCCGTGGCCCTTGCTGGCGTCCATGAAGCCGTTCTGGAGGGTGGCGAGCCAGGCGGTGCCTGCGGGCGCGGTCTTGATCATGTTGTATGTCGCGTTCGCGCTCGAGTTGACCGCGAGTAGCCACAACACGCCCATCAGGATCCACAGGTTGGCCCACAGGATCCGCGCGCCCGCCACGCCGATCAGGCCGCCGGGGCGTTCGCCAGGCCACACCAGCGCGCCGACGAGCGCGTACAGGATGACCGCGCCCGGGGCGCCCGTGAGCGGGTTGGCCATGTTCATGAACAGCATCCCGAACGCCTCGCCGAACCACCACACCACGAGCACCCACACGAACGAGACGACCAGCGCCTGCTTGACCGCCGGGCGGTACAGGAGCCCGAGGCCGATCGCGATCTGAATCAGTGCGGACAGCGTGTTGTAGAGCACCTGATGGGCCGCCATCGTGTGCGCGCCCCAGAGCAGCGAGCTCGCGAGCCAGTGCGGCTGGGCGGGCGCCATCCCGGTGAGCATCTGGATGAAGCCCTTGCCGTACATGAACGACTGGAACTGCAGCCCACCGTCCAGGAGCCAGATCAGCCCGAGGACCGTCTGAACCGAACGACGCGCATCGGAGAAGAAGTAGCCGCGGACATCGGCGGCCGCTGCTTGTGCCGACTGGGTTCGGGCGGGGTGTGCCGAGATGTGTGGTGTGTCAGTCAAATCAGTCGCTGAAGCTGCGTCCCTCTAGTAGAGGGTAGGACCGCTGCGCCCGTGACGGCAGGATGTAGTTGGCGCGCCGCAAGACGAGGATGAACTCGTTGATCCCGTTGTTGATCGTCGGGGTGATGGATGGGTTCTCGACCTGAGCGTGGGAGGCGTTCATCGCGTTTCGCGTCGTCACGAAGTCGTGAATCGACCGCTGCACGGAGACGAAGTGCAGGCCCGCCTCGCCGCCGTCGACGGTGTTGAAGTCGCGGCGGATGATCAACGGCTTGCCGTTCCTGCGGGCCCGCGCGGACGTCTGCGAGTGGCCGATCACGCCGTATCGGGCGGTCGCCTGGCCGAGCAGCCGCGGATCGCTCTCGGCATCGGTCGTGAACCGGTTGACCTCTGCGGGCGTGACCTCCGGCGCGTACATGCGGGCGACGCGGGCGCTCTCGTCGAGCATCCCGTACCAGCTGTCGAGCCGCAGGCGCATGTAGCTGACCTGCATCGTCGTGCCGCCGGCGAACGGGCCATCGGCGATCGTCACGTAATCCTCCGTGGCCTGGTTCTTCAGCAGGCCCGACTTGAAGCCCATGAACAGCGGCGAGGAGGCGGGAACCGGGTTCCCCGGTGGGATCCCACCGACGTTCTGGTGGCCGGCGGGGAGGCCGGCGCCGACGAATCCCGTCCGCGTCTCGCGCCAGCGCAGGCCTTGCGTGAGCTCGAGCGACCCCTTGATGCCGGGCAGAGGCTCACCACGGACGAGCGCCGACTCGACCGCCGCCGCCCGGTTCTCGTCGTCGCAGGCGAAGTGCAGGCAGAGGTCGTAGTCGTCGAGCGTCGGCAGCTCGAACGACGAGAGCGGCTGGGGACGCTCGATCGGCGAGGCGGCCTTCAGCCCTCGCTCGAAGTAGCCGGGCCCCCAGCCGGCCGTGAACAGCAGGCCGTTCGGGCCCCACGGGTAGTTGCGCTCGAGCGCGCGCAGCACCGCCTCGAGTGCGCGGGCGTCGGCGGGCGTCGGCGTGCCCTCGAGGTCGAAGAACAGCAACCGGTCGAACCGTGGCGCGGTCGGATTGCCGTACTTGTCGCGGGCCAGCGTCGCGGTCCAGGCATGCTGGCGCGCGGGCAGGCCGGCGGGCTGCGGACCGAGGCGGACGGTGTCCGCGCGGGCCGAGGTCGCCGGTGCACTGCTGACCCCGCACCCGGCGGCCACGCTGCCGACCGTCACGCCGGCGGCGGATGCGAGCAGCTTGCGCCTGGTTAGTGCGAAACTGGCGGTGGAATCGCGCGTGGCCACTGTGGAGTCGCCTGACGCCAGTTCCGTTGGGAGTTCGGTCGTGGGCTCGGGTGGGGGTGGAGATTCTGGCCCCGAACTCCCGCGTCCTTGTGGCCCTTTCCGTTTCACTTCGGTGGGGACCAGTTGAACGACACGTTGACGCGGTGGGGAGACATCCACATGCCCTGGTACTCGAGGTGCCGCGAGGCGGCGGGCGGGCTGATCAGCAGGCTCAGCTGATAGTGGCCTGCACCAGGCAGCACGACGTTGTTGCCGTAGTGCGGCCCCATGTACTCGGACAACATCGGCCACTGCTCGTCGTCGTAGACGATCTTGCCGGCCTTGCTGATCGTCGCCCACACCTGCGCGTACGGGATCGGGTAGTTCGAATGGATGTCGTCGAGCATCACCATCAGGTGGAAGCTGTCCTGCTTGGTCGGGCGCACCGTGTGCAGCCTGACCGACCCGTTGGCGTTCGTGCCCTCGTACTCGAGGAACGTGGACGGCGTCATCGTCCTGGCCTCGATCTTCATGCCCTGCCAGGTTGCGCTCGCCAGCAGCTGGGTCGGAACCGCCTTGATCCCGTTGACCGTCGGCGCCGGCCCCATGTTCATCCCCGCCGGCATGCTGCTCGAGCTCGTCGGGGTCGTGGCCGAGGCCGAGGTGCCCTTGGTCGACGAGCAACCAGCGCCGAGCAGACCGATCGCGACGATCAACGCCGTGCAGGCGATCGCTCGGCGCCCCGCCCTGCGAGGTCGCACCAATGGCGTCAGTTTGGACATCGCTTCAGCTCCTCGTGTGTGGAAGTCAAGTGGGGTCATCGGCATCACGCCTGCTTGATCAGGACGCCGAAGTCGTGCGCCAGGTCCTTGGTGTTGAGCGCCACGCCTGCGTCGATCAGCGCCTGCAGTCTGTTCCGGCGGCTGACCAGCCAGATCAGCGCGGTGTGGGAGCTGTCGGGGTCGTCCGCGATCTGGGGAGCGACGTGGTAGGCGTGCCAGACCGGCCCCAGCTGGGATTTCGAGCCGATCAGGTAGTCGAAGTTCGGCGGCTCCTGGTGCTGGGCGAGCCACTGCAGGACGGCGCTCCTGGTGTCTCCGGTCGGGTCGACCGAGATCGCGACGACGTTCATGCCCGTGGCCTTCGGCCCGAGGTCGGCGAGCGCCGCGTGGATCTCCTCGCCGATCAGCGGGCAAACGGTCAGGCAATGCACGTACAGGAACGTGATCGCATATGGCTTGCCGCTCAGCGCCGCGGTCGAGAGCGTGCCGCCGCGGGCGTTGACGAGATCGAAGCGCGGGGCGGGTGAGTTCACAAGCACCTGAGGGATGGCGCTGGCGGTCAGGTACGGGCCGAAGCCGCTCGTCGAGTTGGCCTTGGTGGCGCCGCCGACGCCGCGGCCCGAGAGCACGACGACGACCACTGCGGCGAGCACCGCGAGCGCGGCGAACGGGATCATTGCGCGCATCCTCATGTGTTCACCGCCGAGAGTAGCCACAGGCCGAAGCACGTGAACGTGACCATCACCAGCAGCATCCAGCGTTGTGACTCGGCCGCCTCCTGGACGTCGCCGTCGTACACCACCAGCGCCCGGTCGTGAGCCACCATCAGCCCCGACACATGGCCGCTGACGAGCGCGGCAACCTGCACGTACCAGATCACGGCGGCGGAGATCAGCCCCCAGTCAACCTGGTAGTTGGCGGTGCCGAAGAGGTTCGCCCCGGTGCCGAGCGGGTCTGAGATCAGCGACGCGGTCGCCTGGCCCTGGGTCACCAGCAGCGAGAAGTAGTGCGCGAGCAGGTAGCCGAACGCGATCGGGATGATCGTGTGGATGAAGCGAGTGCCGAGCTCGCGAGTCTGGAACTCGCCCGAGACCGACTGCATGCCTCTGATCCCGATCCAGTACACGGCCGCGACGAGGAGGATGCAGAAGACGATGCCGAGCGCGCCGGTGAGCTCGAGCGCCGCCGGACCGCTGAGGCCGAGGTGCTCGAAGTCGTTCACGATCGACGGGGCGACGGAGCGCCAGACGGGGCCGTTGGACGCGCCGTCGAACGTGGTCGTCCCGATCATCGTGCACAGCAGCGGCGCCGTCCCCGGCACCGTCTCGACGCTGGTCAGCCCGGACAGTGGCGTGCGCCAGTAGACGGCACCGTCGCGGTAATCGAGCGGTGAGAGGTGGGCGAACAGGTTGAATGCGACTCCGAACGCGTCACCGCGCTCGCTCCAGCGATCGATGCCGAAGAAGGCCATGCCGACGAGCTGCACGAGCGCGTAACCGGCCGTGAGCAGCGCGAGCGTCGATGGATCGTCGCGGTTGATGAACACAAGCTCGAGCCAGGCGAAGCCGAAGATCCCGATCACGGCCGGCCAACGTCCGAGCCAGTCGGGGTAGGCGAGTGGCTCGCCGACCAGTCCGCCGGCTCCGGTGCGCCGGCCGGCCCAGGCGACCCCGCGCGCGATCGCTCGCCATGGATTGAATGGCCGGAACACGTCGCCCAGGAATGCGCTCAGGACCGGGACCGCGACCCAGAACAGGACGTAGACCATCGTCGGGGTCAAATTGCCGGACGGGATCTGGCTGCCGACGATCCCGCTGTAGATCGTCAGCGCGAACAGGGCCACGGCGATCACGCCACAGACCGGGTCGAGGTAGGCGGGCAGGCTGAGCAGCCGACGCCCCGGCGCGGGGTGCTCCAGGCGCGGTGCGGACCACAGCCGGCCGAGGCCGACGAAGGAGATGATCAGCACCGCACCCGCGGCCCAGGCGAACAGCCACGGCGGGAACGGCAGGTAGGCCCGTCCCACGAGGCCGTGCGCGGCGGCGAACGTGGGCCACACCAGCGCGACCACGACCAGGCCGAGCGCGAGCGCTCCAGCGGTCAGGCCGGCGCGTGGGGATGACCTATGCAGATGTTGCGCCGCGCGCAGCTTGCGCGCCGACGTTGATCGGACGATCAAGACGGTGCTCCTCGTGTAACAGTCGTTCCATCGAGCCCGGCCGATCGAGAGCGGCCGGGCGCCCGAGCCCGATCTGAGCACACACCGTCAACCGCGCCCGCGTCGAGCGCGCACGGTTCTCCTGACTCAGATCAGTATCGGCGAGAGGGCGAGTGGAGGAGCACGACCAGCGGCGACGCCGGCCTGCGGATCGAGCCGCCAGTCGGCGGTGCGCCGCTCACGGTGACCGGCGGTCTCGTTCGCCGCGCTCGTCCACAGCGGCCGCGTGCGGCGCTCCACGGCTTCGAGCAGGTGGTGGGCGACCCGAAGCGCGATCGCGAGCGCGGCGCCGATCAGCAGCGAGATCGGGGCGGCCGTCCAGCCACCCTGCCCGAGCACGCCGGCGATGCCCGCGGGATGCCCAGGCGAGAAGAAGCCCTCGAGCAGTTCCTGGCAGCAATAGATCGCGAACAGGAGCAGCGCGCAGACCAGCCACGTGCGAAGGATCGGGCCCGGCACGCGAGGCTTGTGGCCGTCCCCGCCGCGACTCGCGCCGGCCAGCGCCAAGCGCCCGGCGAACCAGCCGAGGCCGAGCGCCGCCAGCAGCAGCACCGCGGGCTCGGCGAGCTGAAAGTAGCCATGGCCCTCGCGCGAGAGCACGGCGGGCGCGCGTGAGCCGAACACCAGGTAGAAGCGGAGCTGGTGCACGGCGAGCGCGCACAGCGGCATCAGCAGCGCTCCGCGCAACGGAATATCGCCGCGTGTGAGGCGCCGGGACAGGGGGACCCGCACCGCGCCAGGGTACCAATCGCGTGACGCGTCGGCGCCTATTGTGGGGGCGGCGGGACGCGTTCCTGCACGGCGAGCGCCCGCTCGGGCGCGAACCGGTAGCCGACGCCGAAATGCGTGTGGATATAGATCCATCCGGGGGCGGCGTCGTGCAGCTTTATCCGCAACCGCCGGACGAACACGTCGACCGAGCGATCTCGATAGGCCATTCGCCGACCCCAGACGAGCTCGTACAGCTCCGTCCGCGGGACGACTCGGTTGCGTCGCTGCGCGAGCGCCAGCAGCGTCTCGAACTCCCGCGCGGTGATGCCGAGCGGGCGCCCCCGCGCGAGCACCCGGCGCTCGGCTGGCCGGATCTCGAGGTTGGCGCACCGGATCGCACGCCAGCGACCCCTGGTCTCGGCGAGGCGGGGCGGCATAGTCCTCGCCACCGTACGCTCTGTTCGGTGGGTGAGCTGTGAAGAGGCGGTTACCGGGGGTCTGCATCGGGCCGCCGCCCCGACGTCGCCGCCGCGGCCGCCCGGCCGCCGTGCCGGGGCGGCATCCGGGGCCAGAATTGCCGCTCTTTGCGTGTAAAGAACCTGTTACCGAGACCCCGGCAGGGCCACAACGTCCGCCCCGATCCTTTACATTCCCGCTCATGCCGGCCGAGGCCAGCGACTCGACTGCGAGCGCACAGGCGCCACAGCGCATCAGCAGTCGCCTTCGGCTCGCGGTCATCGACCGCGACGCCGGGTTCCTGCAGGTGCTGGCGAATCGTCTCGACTCGCTGGGCTGGGAGCACCGCGCGCTGTCGACGGCGGTGACCGCGGAGGCGCTCGTCTCGATGCGGCTGAACGCGCTGGTGCTCGACATCTCCGTGCTCGGGCCCGGTGGCTGGGAGTACCTGGAGCGCGTCTGCGCCCGGCTTCCCGGCCTCGCGATCGTGATCTGCACGGGCCCCTCGTCGGTGGGTCAGCGCGTCCGCGGGCTGCGCCTCGGGGCGGACGCCTGGATGAGCAAGCCGTGTCACGCCGAGGAACTGATCTGCGTCGTCGAGGCGGCGATCCGCCGCCACCGGCGCAACGAGATGCCAGAGCTCGAGGGCGCGCTCGTGGTCGGCGAGATCACGATCCGGCCGGACCTCTACCAGGCGTATGCGAACTCGTGCAGCCTCGAGCTGACCGCCCGGGAGTTCGAGATCCTGCACCTGCTCGCACAGTCCGACCGCGTCCTGCGACGCGAGGAGATCTACGAGCGGGTCTGGGGCTATGCGATGGCCCACGGAGACCGCTCCGTGGATGTCTTCGTCCGCAAGCTGCGCCAGAAGCTTCGCTCGGCCTCTCCGGACTTCAGCTACATCCATACGCATTTCGGCGTTGGATACCGGTTCGCCCCCGAGCTCGACGGCGATGACGGCGTGCTCGCCCCGTCCCGCGACGATCTCACGCCGCAGCCCGAGCTGACGTTCCGCTGAGGCGCTGAGCTGAGGCGCCCCGCGCGGGCGGCGGAGCGGCACGGCGCCCTCCGACAGCGCTGAGAACACAGCTTCTTCACATATCAGTCACAGGTCGGTAACGCCAGGACGGGAGCCGGCCATCAGCATGGGCAAGGCATGTCGACTGCCGCCCAGCCCGACGTCTCCACTGCTGCCCAGTCCCAAGTCTCCGCTCCGGCCCAGTCCCCGCGAGAGCTGCTCACCGTCGGCCCGCTCGAGATTCTTCCCGACGACAACATCGCGGTTGCCTCCGGGCGGACGCTGATGCTCTCGATTCGCGAGTTTCGCCTGCTGACGGAGCTCGCGCGCCGTTCTGGGCGGATCATGGCCCGGGAGGAGCTGTTCCGCCTCGTCTGGGGACGCGAGATGCGAGCCGGGGACCGGTCCGTCGACGTGTATGTCCGGAAGCTGCGGGTGAAGCTCGAGCAGGCCCTGCCCGAGTGGCGGTTCATCCACACGCATTTCGGGTTCGGCTACCGCTTGAGCGCCGAACGCTAACCAAGAAAGTTACAAGTCGGTAACACCTTGAGGCTCGGATCCGCAGAGACTCCGGGCAACATCAACGTGAAGGAGAAGCTGTGTCCACCAGTCGCATCAGCGCGGTCGTACTGACCGCGGCCGCCGCGCTCGGGCTCGCCGCCTGCGGGTCGAGCAGCAGCACCACGCCGAGCTCGACGGGGAGCACCGCGAAGATCGCACCGGCCACGATCGACGGCGCCGGCTCGACGCTGGCCGCGCCGATCTACATGCAATGGGCCTCGAACGTGAAGTCCCAGGGGCTGACGGTGAACTACAGCGCGGTCGGCTCAGGCACGGGTGTCGCCGACCTCGAATCCGGCACCGTCGACTTCGCCGGCAGCGACCCGCCGCTGGCGAGCGCGGACTTGACGGCCATCGACAAGAAGGGCAAGCCCGCCCAGTTCCCGATGGCCTTCGGGGCGATCACCGTCTCCTACAACCTCCCCGGCGTGCAGACCGGGCTGAAGCTCAACGGCAAGGTGATCGGCGACATCTTCGACGGAGCTGTCACGAAGTGGAACAGTCCCGAGATCGCGACGCTGAACCCCGGCGTCAAGCTCCCGTCGACCACGATCACGGTCGTCCACCGCTCCGACTCGTCCGGCACGACCGACGGCTTCACGGAGTTCCTCGCCGCCACCAACCCGACGTTCGCGAAGAAGATCGGCTCAGGCAAGCTCGTCCCCTGGCCGAGCGGTGAGACCGGTGCCGCCAAGAACGCCGGCGTCGCGGCCGCAGTTCACCAGACGAGCGGCGCCGTCGGATACGTCGAGCAGGCGTACGCCCTGCAGAACAGCTTCACCTATGCGGCCGTCGAGAACAGCTCGGGCAAGTTCATCCTGCCGACGATCGCGAACACCTCCGCGGCCGCCGTTGGGCTCAAGGTCCCGGCCGATCTGGGTCTGGTGGCGATCAACTCGTCGAACCCGGCGGCATACCCGATCGTGTCGCAGACGTTCATCGACGTTTACAAGGACATGTGCAAGGCGGGAGTGAGCTCGTCCGCGGCGAAGGGCGTCTACGACTTCCTCAACTACGCCTTCACCACCGGAGAGTCAGAGCTCGGGCCCGGCTCGAACCAGCTCCCGTACGCGCCGCTGCCCGCGTCGCTCCTGGCGAAGGACAAGACCCAGCTCGCGACGCTCACCTGCAACGGGGCACCGCTGAGCTAGTGGAGGCCCACACTCCCGTCATCGGCGGCGGCCGCTCGGCTCTCGAGCGGTCGCCGCTGGCCCGGCTTCCGGATCGGGTCCTCAAGTGGGGACTGATCGGGATCGCCGGTGGCGTGCTGGTCCTGATCGCGTACTTCTTCGTCCGGCTGATCGGAGAGTCGACGCTCGCCCTGGACCGGTTCGGGGTGCTCGGATTCACGTTTCACAATCGCTGGCTCCCGTCGCGGCTGGTCTTCGGCGCCGGGGCGATGGTGTTCGGCACGGTGGTCACCTCGGCGATCGCGCTCGTGATCGGCGTTCCGGTCGCGGTGGGTGCAGCGCTGTACCTGACGGAGCTGTGCCCGCGGCGCGCGCGCTATCCGCTGACGATCCTCGTCGATCTGCTGGCGGCGGTGCCGTCGGTCGTGTACGGGCTCTGGGGCGTGTATGTGCTGATTCCGAAGCTGAAGCCCGTCGAGCAGTGGTTCGCGAACACGTTCCACTTCCTGCCGTACGTGGCCGGTCACGTCGCCGGACCGAGCATCTTCATCGCCGGGCTGATCCTGGCGATCATGATCCTCCCGATTGTGTCTGCGATCTCGCGCGAGGTCATCTCGACCGTGCCGCCAGAGCACAAGGAGGCCGCGCTCGCCCTCGGCGCGACGCGGTGGGAGATGATCAGGATGTCGATCCTGCCTTACGCGCGCCCGGGCATCACCGGCGGCGCGATGCTCGGCCTCGGCCGGGCGCTCGGCGAGACGATCGCCGTCGTGCTCGTGATCGGCGACGATCCCGCGATCCCGCACGCCATCTTCGGCCAGGGCTACTCGCTGGCGGCGGTGATCGCGAACGAGTTCGGGGAGGGTCAGAACGTCCCCATCTACCGCTCGGCGATGCTCGCGTGCGGGCTCGTCCTATTCGTCCTGACGCTGTTCGTGAACGGGTTCGCCCGCGCCTACGTGCTGCGCGGGGAACGCAAGATGTTCGCCGCCGCCGGCGGCGGGGGGACCCAGCCCGGTGAGTCCGAGGTCGAGGCGGCGATGGGGGTATGACCGAGCTACCTCACATCAGCGCCCGCCGCCGGCGCACGGACAAGATCATGCGGGGCCTGCTCGCGGGGGCGACCGGCATCGCGCTCGTGCCGCTGATCCTGGTCATCTATTACCTGATCTACAAGGGGATCGGGCAGTGGAGCGTCAAGTTCTTCACGACCGATCCGAACGGCAACTTCCTCGGTTACCCGGGCGGCATCCGCAGCGCGATCCTCGGCTCGATCGAGATCGTCGCGCTCGCGAGCCTGATCGCCGTCCCGCTCGGGATCGCGGTTGCCCTGTACCTGGTCGAGTACGGCAAGAAGTCGCTGTTCGCCAACGTGGTTCGCTACTTCGTCGACGTGATGACCGGCGTGCCGTCGATCGTGTTTGGCCTGTTCATCTACATCGTGCTGATTGCGTCCCACATCGGCGGCAACTTCACAGGGTGGAAGGGGTCGCTGGCGATCGCGCTGGTGATGCTCCCGATCGTCGCTCGGTCCGCGGAGGTCGTGCTCAACCTCGTCCCTGGCAGCCTGCGCGAAGCGGCGCTCGCGCTCGGAGCGCCGCGCTGGCGCGTGGTCACGCGGGTCGTGCTGCCGACGGCGGCCCCGGGCCTGCTGACGGGGTCGCTGCTCGCGATCGCGCGCGGGGCAGGGGAGACCGCGCCGCTGCTCTTCACGATCCTCGGCGCGAACGCGCTCACGCTCAACCTCTCCCAGCAGATGAACGCGCTGCCGCTGCAGATCTTCAACGACATCACATCGCCGCGCAACGCCATCGTCGCCCGGGCCTGGGGCGCCGCGCTCACGCTCGTGACGTTGATCCTGATCCTCAACCTGATCGCGCGTGCCGCACAGCGCAGGAGTCGCATGGCATGATCCCACCCGACACCCAGAGCAAGGAACCGACCGAAGTGTCAACATCCGACTCGACCGAGCAGAGCTCGGCGCCCCAAGAGGAAGCCCCCGACATCTCCGCGCTTGGCTCGCCGAAGCCCGAGGGCGCGGGCCACAACGTCGTCCTGAAGGGTCTGAACGCCCACTACGGGCAGACGCACGCGGTCAAGGGCGTCGACATCACGTTCCCCGCCGGCGAGGTGACCGCGATCATCGGACCGTCAGGATGCGGCAAGTCGACGATGGTCCGGTGCATCAATCGCATGCACGAGGAGATCCCCGGCGCGTACGCGGCCGGCAGCGTGACGCTCGACGAGCTCGACGTGTACGCGCCGGACGTCGACATCACGGCCGTGCGC
>Ga0302324_100025155_pt1 | contig 11435 bp, 7 predicted proteins | sample Palsa_T0_1_FD_201949 | JGI IMG/M metagenome (GOLD analysis project Ga0302324, IMG submission 201949) | Peat permafrost microbial communities from Stordalen Mire near Abisko, Sweden - Palsa_T0_1 | ecosystem: Environmental > Terrestrial > Soil > Palsa > Peat permafrost | place: Sweden: Abisko... | reverse complement strand
AGGCCTGGCCAATATCGACCTCGAAGACGATCGTCCCGCTCGCTTGGCGAAATGTGAGTATGAGATCGCGATTGGTATCAATGAATCCTTGCGCCTGGACGCTCTGGACCAGCGTGCAGGAACCAGCAAGGGACAGCAGAACGCCCGCCATCAAATGGAGTTTTAATTTCATATTATTAATCGGCTTGGTGAATCATCTTTCTAATCCCGATCCATGAGTGAACCGGGCCTTCAGATATGCCCGGCAACTTATTGGGGCGTCACCGGTCCGCCTTCTTGTTCCCTCACGACGTTCATGCTGGAGAGAATCACTCCAACCGAGACAGGGATGTTGGTCAGGATGTTCTGAGCCAGGGAGTCGGCAACAGCCTTGCCGTTGGCGTCGGTTGTTCCATAACTTGGCAGGTAGTCCAGTTGCTCGTAAGTCCAGTAGGTGTATTGCCCGTTTTGGACGGCTCCGGGGCTGTACATGACACCGTTGTAGCTCAATGGCCTGGCGACCCCGCTCCCGCCCGTGGAAGTCTCGGCTGTGGCCGAGTCGGAAAGACCCAAATAGGCCACTTGGATGAAAGGAGAGGCGGCTTTCATGGCATAAGCCAAATCGCCGCCACTTGAGTAACCAGCGTCTCCGGCCGGGAAATTTATGTTGTCCACCGTCTCGGCGGGCCAGGTTGTGAGACCGGTGATGGCGGTGAAATTGGCTTTATTGACGACGGCGCCGGACGCATTGGTCGGCTCATATTGCAGCACAATGGCGGGAGTCAGAGAATTAACAAACGTTTGAACACCGGTTTCAAGGAAAGCGGTCTTGCGCGTGCCCGAGTCCGGGTCGCGGCCGAGGGCATAAACGATCGTGTTTGCGTCGTTGGTATCGCCGGAGAACATGGAAAGCGGAAGACTGCCGTTCTCCCACAGGGCTTGCGCCAGCAACGGAGTCAGGTTGGTCAAAGTCGCCGGAGCAGTGGGATTGCATATGAAATTGAAAGGCACTATCCCGACGGTTTGGGCTGCCAATACAGGCGATGGGTACTGCGAGGTAAATTGGAAACCGTCGGACATGCAGAGTTCCGGAATGAGCGGCGGGTCGTAAACGGCAGGAGCGCTCGGGGTGCCGCCTGTGCTTTGCGCGGTGGTGTTTGTCAGAAAGGTTCCAACCGTCGATGGCACCGCTTGTGAGACCGTCTCGATGCCGGCCAGCGAACCTGACCAAGAAGTCTTGATGATGACCGAAATACCATTAGTGATCGCGTTTCCCGTGAAAATGGCCTGACTGGCACCGGTGAAGGACGTGCCAGAATAGGCGTAGGTAAATCCGGGTTCAAGGATATCGGTGATGGCGGTATGGACTGCGCTACGGAAGGCCGTGGAACCGGTAATGTGAACGACTGTTTGCGCCTGGGCCACGCCAGCGGTCGCAAGTGCGAGCAAGCTCGCGAAGAGGATTTTTGGAGATTTCATGTGCTTTAGTTCGATTTCGTTATGTTTATTGACTCACAATTTCTAAGAGCCACTGAACATAGCAGAGCATTCTTGCTCACGCCTCCTGTTTTGAGACACGCTTCTGCTCCATTGAGACAAACACCGGACATCTCACAACATACTGATGTGCAATATATTATGAATCTCCCAAGCTGCACAACTGCGGCCATGGAGGCGGCTGTTGCAAAGACGTAACTTGGCGACCCAGTGCTGCTTGGCTGGAAAGCCGTCTTCTAAGGTTTGGGCGGCAGCAGAACGGTGACTCGGCCCGTGTATTTAGCCAGCAACGGATGCGCCCTCGCGCGTTTCTTGTCGTCGTCTGTGTCCGTTGAGGTCGGCTGATCTGATGTTTCGGCCTTCTGCGAACTGGCTTCCCCGGCGGCCGCAGTTTGGCTCCCGGCGCTGGCGCTGGCAGAAGAGGCCAGGGCCGATGTGGCCCCGCCACCGGAAACGCTTTGCGAGAGCGCGACGCCCCCGAATGTGCCGCTAACATTGATGCCGCCGCCCGCGATGACGGTTCCGAGGATGGGGCCGCCGCTGGCGCCTAAGGTGGCAGTCCCCCCGGCCAGGTCAGTGACATTAATGGTGTCTCCGTGGATAGTGGAATTGCCGCTGGAGATGAATAATCCGGTAACTTTCCCAGTGGCCGTCGCGTCGGTGTTTATGGCGATCACGCCTGTGTCGCCAGCATCGATGTTTCCCACATAGAGGACTTTGCCAGTCGTGGGGTCCACCGTGCCGGCAGTCAGGGTGACTGTTGGCGTGAGAGAAGTATTTCCATTTTCAGGCTCCTGCGTAATGCCGCCGACGCCGGCCTCGATGTTTCCTTGCGGGGTGGCTACCGTGATGTTGCCCACAGCCAGACTCAACGGCGCATCGGGAAGCGTCGTGGCCAGAATTCCGCTGCCGGCAATTGGCTGCTGAGGCGTTGAAACCTCGCCCGTTTTGGGATTCACGACAACTTCATTGACCAGGATTTCGGTAAGGTTGCCGGTTCCAGCATTCACATTGCCTGTGAGGGACTCCACAAAAACGTCTCCGCCATCAAACGCGGCAATGCGTGAACCCGCGACATTGATATCCCCCACGGCAATGACGCTGATGTCGCTGTCGCTGGAAGTCCATATTCCGTGAGGCACAAGAGGTTGTTGAAACGGCAAATTGGCCAGGCCGGCGTTGACCTCGCCGCCGACGTTTATGTCAATCGCGCCGCCGTACCAGGAACTGATCTGGGAGGCGAACATGTCCAAATCACCTGTCAAGTTGATTTTAATGGTCGCGCCCTGCGTGGCGATTTTGGCCAGGGCGCTGTTGAGGGCCGGGCCTACCGAACTGACGCCTTCGGACGAAACGCCAAGGTCCATTGACTGCGCTGTAATTTCCAACTCGCCTGGGCCGCCGAGGACGATGCCTTGGGGAGCGTTGGCCGGATTAATCGAATTTTGGCTGGCGGCGTAGAGGGCCTGGATGGCTTGGTAAAGCGGTTGCGTGCTCCCGGAGTTTGCGGCGAAAGTAGCCGCCGTTGTGACGTAGTTGCCCTGGGCGTTGAGAATGGGCGTGCCGCCGGCGGTGTAGGTTTTTTCCTGAAGCGTTCCCAAGAGCAGAGCTTCCGTTCCAGAATTCATGACCCCGTTGTAGCCCAATTGGTCTGTGCCCGGCAGATAGAACAGGCTCAAAGTCGGAAACAGCGCCCCGGCGTTGGGAGAACTCGGGCCGGAGCCTGGCGTGACTGCGTTTTGCAGGAGCTGAAAGTAATTCTGCAAGGCGCCTGGATAGAGTGGCGCCGGCAGGGTCAGGGCCGTGCTCAAGGAAACGAAAGCATAAGTATTCTGGTCAAAAATTTCTCCAGCCACGGTAAAGGACGTCGTGTCGCTGCTGTGGAGGTTTTGGCCGGTGAAGCTCACGTTGTTCATATTGCCTCCCACAGTGACTTGGGTTGCCTTGGGACTGATGATAGTCACATCATCAAGATCACCGGCAATGTTGAAGACAACGGGCTGGTCATTATCGATTTGCACCGGCGTCGCCGCGTGACCGGTGGCAAAATCCGTGGCGTCCGACGCCCCCTGGCCGATCCAACGGGTGGCGCCACTATCCGACATGGCCAGGGTGTAGCCGTTGCCCTCGAAACTTCCAGGAGGCGGCGCACCCGGAGCTGAAGGCCCAGTACCCGCGGGGACGGTTGTGTTGATGGTCAACTCGCCGTCGGGCGATGGAAACAGAGTCACGTTGTTGCCCAACGACACACCGCCCGGCCCCGCGTTAATGGTCAAGGAGGGCGGGTAAATGCAAGGAACAAGGTACCCGCTCGTGCGCGGGAGATCCGCTCCCAGCAAATTCACCGCGTCGCCGGCATCCAAAGTCACGGCGGCGTTCGGATCATAGTTGAACACGTTGTTCTGTGCCGACCTCGTGCCAATCCCGGTGGCGTTGAGAGTGCCGTTGGGATTGCGCACTTCCTGGAGGTTGATGCTGCCGTTGGGGGCATTGACGATCCAACTGCCTGTGACCAGACTCAAGGCCAAATAATCGCTGATGGTGCTGCTGGAGCCGGCATTGCCGTTTTCCGCCGTGATAGTGCTGGGCACGACCACCCCGTTGACCTCACTGTCGGCCGCAACATAATGTCCATAAACGCTGCCTCCTGCCGTGATGGTCACCACTCCGGGTTCCGGCCCGAATGCTCCTGATCCAGCATCCGTCGGGCTGGTGCTCGTTCCGGTCGGCAGAAAGCTCGTGATATTGCCGCCCGCTGTGATCGTCACATCGCCGCCCGCAGCCGTGCTGATGCCGCCCAAGAGAGTGGAAACCCCGCCCGTTCTGAAGGAGTAACCGTTGTCATTCTGACCGGCGTTGACATTGCCGGCGACGGCATCCACGTCAATATTGCCCCCGTCCATGGTGCGAATAGCGCCGGTGGCCACCGAAACGCCGTTGGCGGCAGTAATGTTGATGTCTCCATTTTGAGTTTGCAAAACGCCGCTTCCGGAAAGTGTGACCGATCCTGTGCCTGTCGAATTGACACTCGTGGAGGAAACAAACGTGGCGCCGGCGACCAGATTAAGCGACCAGTCCTGGCCTGCCGTGACGCCCCCGCTCATCGTGATGTTCCCGCCAGCCTGCATGGTCAACGAGGCGGGCGTGGTGCTGTCGGGCAAATTCCAGCCCAGCGTGCTCCCCAAAGCGATATTCTGCGACATGGCTTGGAGGAGAATGGAGCCGCCGCCCGTTGAGGTAATGCTTCCTGTGCCGATCGAAATGCCGCTTCCCGCCATGAGAGAGATGCTTCCGTTGGCGGATTGCACGCCAGAGCTCCCGCTCATGGTGATCGTGCCAGTGCCGGGGGTGACGCCGGTGGGGGAATTAAAATTGGCGCCCGCAATCAGATTGACGCTCCAGTTCTGTCCCACAGTGAGGCTGTCGCCGCTGTTGAAAATAATGTTGTTGCCCGCTTGCAAAGTAAGCGTGGTCGCGCTGGCGCTGTCGGGCACCGTCCATGGCGTGGCCAGGGTGATATTCCCGGAAGCTTGCAGGAGAATCTGAGAAAAAGAATTCAGAGAATTGGGGTTCAAAGTCAGGGTGGACGGCGAATCGCCTTCATTAACCGTTCCCGAACTGGCGGTCGAACCCGTGGCGCTGAGCGTGATGTTCACGGGGTCGATGATCAACTTGCCGCCCGTCCAACCGTCGTCGGCGTGGCCGTTGATCTGGGACTGAATGGCATTGATCTGGGAAGCGGCAATTTCAACCTGCCCGCCGTCGCCCCCCTGCGCGCCGCCGGAGACATCTATGACCGAAGTAGCCGCATCGCTGTACGTGTTGCCCGATTTGATCGTGATTTGGCCGCCGGGGCTTGCGCCTTGGGCGTCCCCCTTGGCCGAAATGGTTGAGCCGGCCCCAAGATTCACGCTGTCACTGGCCACGATTTCAATGACTCCGTTCTGCTCCTGGACGGAGTTGGCTTGAATCAATCCGCCTTGATTGACGACTTGCGCGTTAAGGGCAATCGTCCCGGCGTCGGCGATCAACTTGCCCGAATTATCCACCGAGCCTTTCGGCAGAGTGACCTCGGCGCTAAAGCCCCGCCCATCCGCGCGGGTGGACACTAATACTTGTTCCCCGGCGCAAAGGCCGATATTCCCTCCCGGAGCGGTGATGGTCCCATAGTTTTCAATATCGTGGCTGATGAGGAAAACCGAACCGGCCGGCCCGGCGTTGATCTCTCCATAATTGATAATACTGGCGCTAGGGGGCGGGGCCGTGAAATCCCAGGAACCGCCTCCGAAAACATCCAATGGGACCGTCCGCGTGGTGGTCATGACCAACCCCGCGGCATTGATCACCGCGTTGCCGCCAATGTAGAAACCGGATTGATTCTGTAGCACCACAAAGCCGTTGGCGTCGAGGTGGCCGAGAATCTGCGTGGGATTGGGATCACTGATGTGGTTCCACACTACCGAGGTGGAGGAGGGTTCGATAAAAACCGTGGTCTGGCCCACGCCGATGTTGAAACTCGACCAATTGATGACGGCATTGCCGCCTGTCTTAATCGTTGTTTGCGAGCCTTGAGTGGAAATAGTCGCGGATCCCTGAGTGACCACCGGATGGGAGGGAAGGGCCGCCGCAGGCCATTGCGCCAAGACCCCCGCCACTGCCAGGACCAGGTTAGTGCGCAACCAAAGCCGCCGGCGTCCGCAGCCAGTCTTCAATGTCCGGTATAATAATTGGATCATGCTTGGTTCACTCGCCCAGTCACAACCTACGCCTAGCCATCAGGGCCGGAAAGCCGATAAATGTTAAGTTTGTGTGACAATCGCGCCGCATGGTTTTGCTCATACGAAATCAGAATTGAGCGCTCAGTGAAAACGCAATGCGAACGTGGTAGGCTTCCGACGTAGGGGTGCTCAGCAACGGCCATGCGAACGAGAGCATCGCGTTGAAATGAGACCCAAGCGAAGCCGCGCCGGCGAAACCGGTCCCCCACAATGGAGTATCCGCTCTGCGGCCCTCGGGATCCGCAAGATAAGTATCGGCATAATCCATAAAGAACGATGCGCGCACAATCAGAGGCCGGCTGGTTCCCTGCCCCGCGTAGCCAACCCGGTAGGACGGCAATTTGGCTTCCGAAGTCACACGCCAGCCTGAGTCGCCAAACACCTCGCCTTCACGGTAGCCTCGGACACCGGCGATGCCGCCGCCGCCGAACTGCTCGTTGCTGATGAGCGGTTGGCTGGCCCACTGGCCATCGGCTCGCAACGCCAGTTTCCAGTCACCGGGCAGATTCTGCTCGCGGCTCGCGTTGCCGGTGACGATATGCCAGAAGCCGCTGGCCTCCGTGGAACCGGCAATGCTCGCCACGTTTTCCCCGGTGCCGGAGTACCAGAGGTTGGGGCTGTAGTTAAAGCCTAATCCAGTGGTGCCGGTCGGATCCTCGCGGCTGGCATCCCAGCGAAGCGCGAGCGGGAGATAGGAAAGCGATCTTCTCGTGGCTGGGACGGGAGAATGCAACACCGTTATACGCGTAATAGGCTGGCCGGAGGTGTTCGTCTGATACTCGGTGGTAATGAAATCGTTGGTTTCGAAGTTCACTTGTTTGTAAAACTTGTAATCCATTCCCAATTGGAAGTGAGGACGAAAACCGAGAAATTCAGGCCAAGGCTGCGTGAGACGAAATCCCACGGCATCGTTGTAGGTCAAATCCTGGTGAATTACTTGCTGGACGATCGTATCGCCGTTGGTTTCGGTAGCGACTGTCTTGGTTGATCCCTGTAGCACGCCGGTATCGATGGTCGAACCGCTGGCGTAAATATTTAATTCCGGCGCGCCCGAGGCCTGCGGCAACTCGAATTTCCGCGTCGCTTCGTTGTAGCCGAACCTGCCCGCGCTTTGGGCCGCTTCGTCCGCCAGCGAATCGGGTGGACCCAAGGGCAGGCGGTAAAACCCGCTGTAATTAGCCACCAGTGGACGATCGTAGAAATTCCAGTTTTCTCCCTGTTTGTACTCTTGCTCGGAAAAAGTGTATTGGACGCCCATCGAATGGTCCAATTGCCACAGATCGTTATAAACGGCGGAGGTGGCCAGCCGCAAATCGGGCGTGCCGGGAGTGCTCTGATTGTTGGCCTCGATTTTAGCGTGCAGAGGCAAACGATCCTTGACGCGAAGGATCAACGAGGTCGTGTTGGAGTCCGGGCCTGGATGAATCTCAGGATAAATCTGCCGATCTTGATTGGCATTGGCCAGGTCCAACTGAGGTTGGAGCACTTTACTGTTCAGGAAAATGTTGGTCTTCAACCCAGGCAATGCGCGCATTACATTGTTGGAACTGTAGTAGCGATTGCCGGTCACGACGATCTCGGCCAGGCGTCCTTCAAACACCCGGATTCTGAAAACGCCATTGGTCAGCCGTTGCTGCGGCACGGTGACGCTGATCGTGTCATAACCGCGGTTGTGATATTCCAACTGCAATTCCTTCACGGCGCTGCCCACGTCATCGAAGGTGACATTCGTCCCGGTATGCTGGGAAAGGATGCCGTTGACGACTTTTCCCGGCAGCAGCGTGTTGCCCTCAACCTCGTACTGGCTCACCAGAAAATGAATGGCCTTGGTTTGCGCCGGCGCAGCCGCAGACTTGGTAGCCGGGCTGTCGGCAGGAGCGGCGTTCGTGCCCGCCGCCATCGCAGACAAACAGAGGCTCGCGCCCAAGCCACAAATCGACAGGGCGCGCCTGCATTGGAAAAACCGGGGTCTTGGTTGCACAATGTTTGGCGGGGGCATGGGGGCCGTTTAGAGAGTGGCGCGCGGGGCCGCTCGCGCATTGAGGCGCTGGCGCCGCCACTGCCCGGGGCTTACCCCAAAGTGCTTTTTGAATAATTCGCTGAAGACGCTGCTGGACTGGTATCCGCTCTCCAGCGCCACCTCGACTACTTTGGCGTTGGAACTGGCGAGCAATTCGCAGGCTTTGGCCAGGCGCAACTCGATCTGCTTCTCTCGAAAAGAAGCGCCCAACTCCTCCCGAAACAAACGGTCCAGATGCCGCCGGCTGCACGACATCATGGGAACCAGGTCCGAAACCGACATCTCCACGAATTCCGCGGCCGCCATTTGATTCAGCACCTGCCTGAACCGCTCCCGCCCGCCCATCCAAGACGCGGGCGCGGTTGAGTCCTGCTCCATTTCGCATTCGAACAGGTCCATAAAAAGTTGGAGCAGGCGCAAACGCATCGAAGAAGTGCTGGCGCCGATGTTAGGGAGGAGGTTCTTAAACCGGTCTGAAATTAAGCTCTCAGGGGGAAGCACGCGCACGGCCAGATTCTTCCGTCCGGCAGCCTGCTTGAGAAAGTGCTGCTCGGGCAAACTCAGCAGCCCCAGCAGCTTCTCTGTTTCCACGCAAAAATAAGCGATCGCCACCTCATTCAACTGGCTGGCGCGCAAAACCCCTCGGACTTCGGCGCACAGAACCAAGGCCGAACCAGCCGAAACCTCCTGCGTCCCGTTCTGATCCTGCCAATAGCTGATCCCGTCTCCAATATGCAGCAAACACCAACCGCGGAAATGCGGTCTCCATTCTCCTCCCTGCGGCATTCGGACTTCATTGATCACCAAATGAGGCTCAAAAAGCGGTCTCGTTTTCATGCGCCCAGAAGTTTCACAAAGGGATGTGGCAATCAGACGGCGAAATTGTTACAATCTTGGAACGAACTGTTCCCCATCATGTTGACCCCGATTCTCAAGGCCCTGCCTGGGTCGCCAGGCCGATCTTGGTAATCTCCAATTGCTGCAGCGCGTCCAACACCTTGATCATGCTTTGATATTCGACGTTGTCCGCGCCCTTGACCACGATCTTAGGATCCGGATCCGCTGCTTTGAGACTGCGCAATCTCTCCTTGAGTTGGCCGTCGGGAACGGCGGCGTCGTTCAGAAACACCTGGCCCTTCTCATCCACGACGATGTGGTTGATTTTGGGTTTGGGAGCGTTGGGATCGGCCGGCGGCGGCGGCTTGCCCGAAGGTAGCGACATCTCCAAGCTGTTGACCATCTGCGGCGTGGTGATGATGAAGATGACCAGCAACACAAACACCAAGTCGAGCAACGGGGTGATGTTCAACTCGTTCAAGGTGCTGTGGCCGCGCCGGGATGTTTTCTTCATGCTTTATTGGGCGGCGATAGGCTCGGTTTCGACGACATCGAAACGCACCACGACATGGGCTGGGAAATGGGGCGGGGGCGGACGATCCATGCTCTTGGCGTTGGCCAGAGCTTTGCGCACGGAATCGTCCCAGTGCTTGTTGCCGGAGCTTGTCTTCCAAACGGGATGGTCAATCTGGCCGGAGGGATCGACCGAAACTTCCACTTCCGCCACAAAGGCGTGGTCGTCAACATCTTCCGGGCGGTCCCAGTGGGAACGCAACAAATGTTCGATGAGGCTTTTGTAGATTTGCACCGGATCAGAGGTGGTTTCCACCGCCTTGCCGCCCTCGAACACAAAGGAGGGCACCTCCACCGAGGGGGGGGCGGCCACCGGCGGTGCCACGGCCAAGGATGGCGGCGGAGCTTGCATCGCTGCCTTCGGCTCTTCGATTTTTGGAGTTTCGACAATCTTGGGAGTTTCCAACTTAGGCGGTTCTTCCTTGGGCTTTTCCGGCTCTTTGGGTTTCTCCGGCGGCTTTTCCTTGACCATTTCGACCGCGATTTTCTTGATTTGCTTGCCCAGCAAACCCTCGCGCGCGGCGAAATACGCCAGCGCCAGCACGATAATGCCGTGAAAGGCCGCCGATAAAAACAAATTCACCTTCGTCGAATTGCGGGCTTTTCGTTTCTGAGTTTGTGGAATCATGGTTGGGCCTCCGGTTTATTGTTGTCCGCCGCTTCGGTGGCCAGGTCCACTTTGGCGACATTGGCTTGCTGGCAGGCGTCCAGCACGGCGCGTATTTGGCTGTACTTGGTCTTGCTGTCGCCGCGCACAATCACGCTCAGATCGGGGTCGTCGATGCGAAGTTCCACCAGCTTTTCCTGCAATCCGGCGGCGTTCACTGGCGCCTTGTTGATCCACAATTTTCCATCCGCCTGGACCGTAATGTAGTTGGCCTTGCGGGGCGGGTCTTTCTGGTGTTTGGACGCGCCAGGCAATTTAAGGTCCAGGTCATTGACGATGGGAGTGGTGGTGATAATGAAAATGACCAGCAGCACGAACGCCAGGTCCAGCAGCGGAGTGATGTTCAACTCCGTGAGCGAATGATGCGCCGAATGCGAGCACTTTTTCATGGCGTCAGCACGGTCATTAACGGCCCGCGAGCGTGCTCAATTCCTTGGCCGCGCCGTTGGCCTGCAAGGCGTTGACAATGCGCGTGGCCAGCATTTCGTTGGCCTCCTGGATTTCAACGGACAGTGGGCGGTTGTCCACGTAGCGATGTTCCATCTGGTTGGCGAAGCGGCTGGCAAAGCCATCCAACTCCTGCGTAATGGCCCGGATGGTGGTGACCATGAAGTTGTAGCTGAACATCGCCGGAATCGCCACCAGCAGGCCGATGACCGTGCAAATCAACGCCCCGGCCACGCCCGGCGCCATCGCCGTCAAGCTGGCCGCGCCGGCGTTGGCGATGCCGGCAAATGTTTCCATCACGCCCCAGACCGTGCCGAGCAAACCAATGAACGGCCCGCCCGCCACCGCCGTGGACAACACAATCATACCTTTCTCCAACGCCATCGCTTCCGCAGCCGCCGTCTCCTCTATGACCACCTTGACCGCCTCGAAGGAAGCCATGCTGATTCGAGTAGTGCTCGAACGCACAAAAACCTCGGTATTGCCGTGGCCAAGACTGGGGTCAGAGGTGTGGTCGGCGCGGGCTTTGACATTGACCGGATAATTCTTCAAATGGTATTCCAATTCATCGGCGCCGCGAATGTAAAGATGGTAAGCGGGAGCGCCTTCAAAGGACTCCTCCTTGCGCTTGATCTCC
>Ga0302324_100025154_pt1 | contig 11435 bp, 7 predicted proteins | sample Palsa_T0_1_FD_201949 | JGI IMG/M metagenome (GOLD analysis project Ga0302324, IMG submission 201949) | Peat permafrost microbial communities from Stordalen Mire near Abisko, Sweden - Palsa_T0_1 | ecosystem: Environmental > Terrestrial > Soil > Palsa > Peat permafrost | place: Sweden: Abisko... | reverse complement strand
CTGACCGGAGTGGTCTCCAATACGCGTCATGATACGACCTGCGCGGGAGAATAGCCCCTCGGAACGCGGCCCAAGTTGCCGCCAGCGAACTTGTTAGCAGCGTCCTAGGTAGGCACCGCTGGTGAAGGTGGTCCAGGGCGTCCAGTTGCTGCCGTCGTCGGAGATGATGACGGCCGCCTTGGCGTTACCCAGCGGATCGTAGGTGGACAGCGAGCCGTGGTCCGGGTTGATCTGCCAGTAGCCGCGCTCGCCGGCCGCGCCGGTGGCGAACTGCTGGCCACTGGATTCGGCCATGGCGATCGAGGCGGCCATAATGGCCTCACCGCCCGAGCCGCCTGCCTCTTCCCATAGCTCCTCGAGCGCGGGACAGCCCAGCGTCCCGCTCAAAGTCGCCGAGGTGGTCAGCACGGTGGACCCGCCCGAAGCGGATGTCGTGCTGCTAGTTGGCGGACCATAGGGAACGTTGAGCACCTCGCCCGGGAAGATCGCGTTCGGGTTCTGAATCACGGACCTGTTGGCCTGGTATAGCCATTTCCAGTCCGCCGGGTTGCCGTAAAACCGCACCGCGATCGAGGACAGCGTGTCGCCCGGCCGGACCGTATATGTGCGGGCCGGCTCGTGATGCTTGACCAGGGCATCGGTGTATATCTGCTCGACGAGCGCGGTCGCCCTGGCGGGGACCTTGTTCGCGGTGTATACCTGCTCCGCAACCGTGCTGGCCTTGGCGGGGACCTTGTGGGGGGCGTGTGCCTGCGGAGCGACGATGAGCACGCCCGCGATCGCCATTGCCGGGGCTGCCTTGTATGCCGTCTCCGCTACATTCTGTACCGGCGACGGCCTCGTGTGCCGGCCCGTCCGCCTGATCTTCCGCGCACGGCGGTGCCTGTGCGATGAATTCACAGCACTCCCTCAGTCGTTCGACGCCCGGCGCATAATTGTGGGCCAGGGCCAGCGCCGCGACCGTCATTATCGACCTGACGTTGATCATCAAGCCTGTGATTTATCAATAGGCTTGAGGTCTATAACGCCAACGCGGTACTGCCCACTCACCTCGAATACGGCCCGCCTGATCCGCGCGTTCAAGCGCCGAGCGCCGCGTAATGAATCGGCAACATTTCCTGATTCGCGCCGTTAAGAAACCCGGACGCCCGGCGCCGCACGCCGCGGGAACTTCCCTGGTTCGCTTGTCACTCACGCGCGCTAGGTAGATGGTGGCTTTGAGGCGTCTGGTGCGCAGCGGTCAGGTCGCCTGAGGAACAAGGAGGTCGCCGCCCATGTGCACCGACGACAGCCCGGCCAGGCCGGCCGGGCCCATCCTGCACGACGTCGAGCCGGCCATTGAGATCGACCTGGAACCAGTCGACTCGGTGGTGGTGACCACGCTGATGGACAACGTTGCCGACGCGCTGATGCCCAATCAGGGCCCGGCCCATCGGATCGCCTTCGGCACCGGCGCGCGGCGTCCGTCCCCGCTGATGGTCGACGGCCTGGTACCCGGCGTGCTGATCGCCGAGCACGGCTTTTCGGTCCTGGTCACGGTGGCCAAGGGCGGAACCGAGCACCGGTTCCTGTTCGACACGGGGACCAGCCCCGACGGCGTCATGCGAAACATGCAGTACCTGGACATCGACCCGGGCAGCATCGAGGCCGTCGTATGCAGCCACGGGCACTTCGATCACACGGCCGGACTCGCCGGGCTGGTCCGCTCGCTAGGCCAGGCGAACATGCCGGTGCTAATCCACCCCGACTTCTGGCACCGCCGCCGCCTCGTCATCCCCGGCCGCGATCCGCTGGAACTTCCCACCACCAGCCGCCGAGCGCTGCAGGAGGCCGGCTTCGACATCATCGAGGAAGGACAGCCGAGCTTCCTGTTCGGCCGCTCCGTGCTGATCACCGGCGAGGTCGCGCGGACCACCGGGTACGAGCCGGGCCTGCCAACGCAACAGGCCTGGCTCGGCGGCCGCTGGGAACCCGATCCACTCGTGCTTGACGATCAGGCGCTGATCGTCAACGTCCGCGGCCGGGGCCTGGTGGTGATCACCGGCTGCGGTCACGCGGGCGTGGTCAACATCGCCCGCTACGCCTTGCGTCTGTGCGGAGGTGTGCCGCTGTATGCACTACTGGGCGGCTTTCATCTGAACGGCCCTGCTTTTGAGCCGCTGATCCCGCGCGTGCTGACCGACCTGGCCGAGCTGAAACCCGGCGTGCTCGTCCCGGCGCACTGCACCGGCTGGCAGGCCCAGCACGCCCTGGCCGCGCGCTTCCCGGACGCCTTCGTCCCGAACTCTGTTGGCACCAGCTTCCACCTCTGACCAACCAGCTGACCAGCTACGACACCGGCCTGACCAGGGACTACGACGCGCCCGACCAGTGCAGGCTGAAGTCGGTCAGCGTATAGCCCAGCGCGTTCACCGTCGGCTGGACGAAGTTATCCCGGATGATCTGCGCCGCCTCGTTTTCCGCGGCGCTGATCAGCGGCCGCGTGACCTGCGGGTTATGCGTCGCCTGGTAGAAGGCGAGGTTCTGGGCCTGGCCGTAGAGCACCGACGGCGAGAACTGCGGCTTGAGCAGCGCCCCGCACCCGAAGCCCGGATAGGTCCAGCTGTGGTCGGTGCTGATCACGTGGGACAAGGTGTTGTCGACGGCAATGTCATGCACCGACTGGGGGAGCTGCGGCGGCGGCAGCACGATGGTCACCATGACCCGGCCCGGCGTGCCGTCCGCCGGCCGGCTGAGGACCTTCAGCTGGTAGTGGCCCGAGCCAGGCGCCCACCAGCCTGGCCCCGGGTTCAGGTCGACGGTCGCCGACGCCCGGCCCACCGCGTAGAACGTGCTGGAATACCAGCACGGCCACAGGCCAATGCTCTTAGACACCTTGTGGGTAAAGACAAAGTTGAAGTTCTCAGTGCCCAGGGCCGGTCGGGAGATCCCCTCGATCCGCTGTAGTACCCACGGGCCGACATCGGTATTGGTGGTCGTCCCGACCGCGATCGACGTCCACGGCCAGGCCAGCTTCAGGTGCGGGAGGTGAACGTTGAGCCCGATCGCGTGCAGCGCCCCGGACAGCGTCACCAGTACCGCGAACGCGATCGCCTTGCGGAAGACGAGGCCCGCCAGCGCCAGGACCGTGGCCCATTTGACCCACCGCGGGACCAGGCGCCGCCGTACGCCCGGGACCCGCTCCGCGCGGCGGGGTCGCAGCCCGTCCACCTCGCGGCGCTGCCGCGCCGAGGCCAACGGCTCACGGGCGACGATCCACGGGTCGTCCGCAGCGTAGGCGGGACCCTCGAGCCAGGGGCCCGGATCCTCCCAGGCATCTTCGTCCTCGTCCTCCGCGCGGAACGCCCCGGCGTCCAGCTTCCCCGCCCTCGTGGTCAGCATGCCTAGCAGCAGAATCAAGAAGCGAAACATGAGGCCCGCCTTTTCTATGCTGCCGCGTGGTCCTCACGCGACCGCCGGATAGTTCAGACGCAAGACGACCGGGACCGCCCCGAACGACATCCGGAACCGCGTGCCGGGCTTGTCCGGCGCGTCGCCGCCGATGTCGGGCCACCGCATCTTCATGTGCGCGGCGGTCAGGCCCTCCACCGAATAGGGGAAGTCCATGGCCGAGATCCGGTGCGCCTTGAGCAGCCCGCCCCAGCGGAACGCCGCGAACACGTTGGCCAGCTCCGGCACCGAAAGGAGCCGCCGCTGCCGCAGGTCGAGGCCGTACACCGCGGCCGCGAGCTCGATCAGGTCGGCTACGCACTGCTCGAGTGCGTCGGCCTTGGTCCGGTAGACCGTCCCGTCGTGGTTCTTGGTGCCCAGCTGCTCGCCAAAGACCGGCGACACGCCCGGCTGGGCCTGGCACTGCATCCAGTCGCAGGCCGCGAGCAGCTCCCAGCGGACACCGTGGTCCTCGGCGACCTGCTGGTAGACGGGCTTGGCCCGCAGCAGGGGGATCTTGGCGGTGGTGATGAAATCGGTCAGGACGACCCGAGGCATCTGGGTGACGTACCGCCGGGTGCTGACGTGCAGGTTCCGCGGCCCGGCCCGCAGCGCCTGCCCGCCGGTCGGCTCCAGGTGCGCGCTCGTCGCGGCCGCCGCGGACGTCGACGCCGCCGTGCCCGCATAGACGTCGAGCCCCGGAATGCTGGCCCCGCCCGATCCCTCCGCGTCCGGTCCCGACAGACCCTGACCCAGCTGGCCCACTACTGCCCCACCGGCCCCCGACCCGCCGCCTCCAGTCGTGCCCGGCCCCGCTCCGTTCTGCCCCGCTCCGCCGTGGCCCGCTCCGCTCGCAGCCGCTTCGCTCTGCGCCGCTCCGCTCTGCCCCGGGTTGCTCCCACCCGCCGACCGGCTCGCCGTGACCGCGCCGTGAGCCGCCGAGGTCCCGGCGTCGAAGCGGTACAGGTTGAACTGCCGCATGATCGTGATCAGGTTGGCGCCGTAATTCGGGTCGGTCGCATACACGCCGGTCAGGTCGTTGGCGAACGCGTCGGGGGAGCGGCGGTCGGCCATGGCCTGCTGGTACGCCGACCCCGTGGCCAGCAGCAGGCTGTGATCGGTGATGCTCTGCGCGACGTTGGCGTACACCCGGAACGGCGCGTTCACCGTCACCGCCTGGCCGTTCTCGTACTCCTGCGTCGGCCGCTCGACCGAACCCGCCGGACCCGTCCCCTTGATCCCGAACAGGTTGTTGTCCTGGGCCGCGAGCATGCTCTGACCCCAGCCCGATTCATCGATCGCCTGCGCGATGGTCACCGCGGCCGGGATGCCGTACTGCTGCTGCGCCGCCAGCGCGCCCGGCGCCACCTCGGCGATAAAGGCCTGCTGCGCCGATGAGGTAGGCAGGGACACGATGCTCGGCGTGGCCCGGGTCCGGCTGTATCGGGCGCTCGGGATGACCGATGAGTAGCTGATCACGCTGCCCGCGATCGGCACCGCTCCGGGAATGGTCGCCGTAGCCGTTATTGCCGTACCGCCGGCCGCGCCGGCCGCCGCAGCGCCGGCCGCCGCCGCACCAGCGCCAGCCGCGCCGCCGCCAGCCGCGCGACCGGCAGCGGCAGCGGCCGAGGGTGCCGCCTGCAACTGACCGCCGGACTGCGCCGGGCCGGCCAGGCTGAGCGCGGGCATGGCCGTGCCCGGGATGTCGGCCTGTCCCTGCGCCGGCTGGCTCTGCGCGGTAGACGAACCGCCCTGAGCCGCGTCACCGCCGGCCGCGGAGCCGCCCTGCGCGCCGCCTGAAGTCTGGCTGACCGCGCTAAGCAGCACGCCGTTGTTGACGAATCCGGTCACGCCCTGGGCGGCGAGCGGGCCGTCGTACTGGTGCGCGTTGACCGACATGTTCGGCATCGAGTCGCCGCCGATGGTGTACAGGACTCCGCCGGCGTACTTGGTGACCACCTCGACGTGCCCGTCGAACAGCACCCAGTCTCCGGGCTGGGGGCTGTACCCGTCGCCCAGCGGATGCCACCGGTTATGCGCCTGCGCGTCCTGCAGGATCGAGGTCACGCCCAGCGAATCGGGATTGGGGTCGACCCGGGAGTCAACCCACGAGTGCACCGGCCACGGATACGTCGCACCGCCGGTCACCCAGCTCTGCTGGCCCGTCGCCTGCGCACCCGACTCGAGCATGAGGCTGGCGAACGCCGCGCACGATTCGCCGTGGTCTACCCCGTCGATGCTGTCGTTCTGCCAGATCAGCTCCTCCATGGCGGCCGGCGACCGGCTCTGCGCGAGGTTCAGGTAGTACTGCGCGGCCTTGACGATCGCCGTCCGCAGCGCGCTGTCGCTGGCCGCGGGCGACCCGGCCGGCTTGTTCAGCGCCATCAGCTTGATCGGGACGCTGCTGGGCGAGGTGAGATCGGCGACCGTGCCGTGCGCGACGGAGAATCCGGTCATCGCACCGCACGTGCTCAGACTGACCAGCGCAGTAGCCTGCTGCCACCGCGCCTTCCTGGTGGACGGCACCGGATTACCTCCTTTCGCTCTCGGTAAGCGCCCGGCGGGGCCAGGGAACCTAGGCCGCCGACCCGAACAGCGTCTTGAGGATGGCCTGAACCTGCGGATTACCCGGATCGCTGGCGTTCTGGTACAGCACGCTCGCGTCCTGAGCGAACGCCGGCGACGAGCCTACGAACCACTCCTTGTAGACGTCCGCCACCAGCGCCGCCTGCCCGCTCGCGCTGGTCACCGCCGTGGCGCACATGTCGGGGTACCCGGCGCGCGTGATGACCGCCGCCGATCCGGTGTACTGCGAGCAGTTGGCCGGATTGCTCTCGAGCCCGGCCTGCACGGTGGGCTTGCCGCTGTTGGCGGTCAGGCTCGCGCCGCCGATGATGTTGTTGATGGCCCGGGCCGCCACCTCCAGGCTGTCGATCGGGTTGTACGGGTTGTACGGGTGATGCAGGTTCAGCGACCAGGCCACCTCGCCGCCCTGCGTGGCGGAAATCGGCTCCAGGCCCTGCCGGCCCGTCTTGGTGTCGCTGAAGTTCGGGTTGTCACCGCTGGTCATCAGCGAGAACACCCACAGGATCTGGCTGGTGGACTTCCCGCAGGCGAAGTTGACCTGGTTGGGCTCGGAGACGACGTTGGGGTTCTGGCAGGCCGTGCTGATCTCGTTTTGCACCACCGCCACGCTCGCTGGCCACGAAGCGCCCGGCCGGAACACCACTACGATCAGCACCGTGAGGCCGACCACCGCCGCCGCCACGCACATCGCGATCTTCCGCCTGCGGCCGAACCTGCCCCGCCGCACGCTGCGCCGGCCATGGTCGATCAGCGCCCTGGTGCGCTCGTCGACCCGGCTCCGGCCTGCTACGCGAGGCTCGCTCCGGCCCGCGACCCGCGCCTCGCTCCGGCCCGCGACCCGCGGCTCGTACCGACTCCCGGCCCGGCGGGCTGCCGTGTTAACCGGCTCCCGCGGTCCGGCTTGTGACCCCCGGTCGGGTCGGCCAGCGACCCGGCGGAACGATTCATGCGGCGGGCTCGGGACGGGTTCGGCGGCGTACTCCGGCTCGCCGACCGCGCGCTGACGTACTTCACGCCAGACGGAGAGCTCGTTCTCCAGGTCAATCGCTCTAGTTTCCAGATCAGAGAGCCAGAGCTCGTCATCATCGCTAAAGTTTTCGAAGTCGGCGCTCGTCGTAATCACCTCTGCAAGTGTGTCCTGAACTGGGTACTCAGGCCGCAGCGCCGGCGGGCCGCCGGCCGGCGGGGCAGTAAAACGTCGGCCGTCCGCCGACCTGGGCGCACCGCCCGGCGGCGCCCTCCGAGGCCCGCCGCCCGGTCGGCGGCGCCCCTCGGACCTGCTCCTCGCCGGTTACTCCCATGCAAGTATTAGAACACATGAACGAGCGATACGGAAGGCCAATTTCGTAACATAAGATTTGTTCGAATAGCCCGCCGCCCTGGTCAGGCCCCCTGCGCCGATCACCCGTCGCGCGGCAAGTGTATGGTGCCTCGTGACCTCACTCAGGGGCGTGGTCGTCGTCGCCCACGGCGGCCAGTCGGTCAGCACCGCGCCCACATCCGCGCTTCAGCTGGCCGTGCTACGGATGGTCCCGCTCGCCGCGGCCATCCGGCACGCGGTGCGCGGCCATCGGGTGGTGGTGCTCCGCCCCCGGTTCGCCGTCCGCGGCTGGAATGACACCGTGGCCTCCCCGGTGGAAGATCTGACCCGGCTGCTGGACGACGTCCGGGGCAAGTTCGGTCCGGTTCCGGTCGTCCTGGTCGGACACTCGATGGGAGCGCGCGCCGCGATGCGTGCGGCCGGGCATCCTTCCGTATCGGCGGCGGCCGGTCTCGCGCCCTGGCTGCCGCCCGGCGAGCCGGTCGCTCAGCTAGCCGGGCGTCACATCCTGCTCGCGCACGGAACCGCGGACGCCGTCACCAGCCCGGCGGAGACCTGGGCCTATGCCGAACGGGCGCGGGCGCTGACCAGCGTCACGGAGATCGAGGTGCGGGCTGGCGAGCACACCATGCTCTGGCGGGCGCCGCTGTGGCACGCCCTGGCCGCCGCGTTCAGCTGCCTATCGCTCGGCCTGCCCGCGCCTTCGGGCGCCGCGGCGAGCGCCCTGGCCGCTCCGCCCCACAGGTCGCGCACCGTTCTATAACGACCATTACCCCAATTCGGATAATTACCAACTAAATCCGACCTATCCGGAAATGTGCCCCAGCCAAAGCCGGGCCAGGCCGCGTCACCAGCTCGTCCGCCCTTCCTGATAAATACCGATTTCGCCCATTATTAGCCACCATTCGCGACCGGCGTTAATCACTAAAAGCGCTCGTTCTGTTGCTCGTTGTGGTATATCTGAGGAATGGCGCCTTGCCCCGGGTGCCGAGCACGGAGAAGGGGTTTAATGGTGGCCAGATTAGTCCGTATCGAGCGTGACAATGTCGGGTTGACGCGCGGGGTCCTGCCCCATGACGTCCCGCCGGCCCGCAACGGCGCACCGGACGGCCCCGGCTTACTCGAAGCAAGGCCGGACGGAAGACCGCCCCGGGCCAAGCACACCGCCCGCCACGCCCGAACGTCCCGGCCCTCCGCCCCCCAGCACACCTCCCTGTCGATCCGGTCGGCCGAACGACGACGCTGGTCCGCAGACCTGACCCGGCCGGACGCGACCGCGCTCGTGGTCCACGGCCTGGGCGGAATCGGCAAGTCCACCCTCGCCGCGCAGATCGCGGCGCGGGTGAGCCGGCTAGCCCCCGAGCGCGCCGTCACCGTGCTCAGCGGTGAGGTCTCCGCGGCCAGCCTGGCCGGCGAGCCAGCAGAGACCGATCTCGTCGTCCTAGACGACTTCGACGACAACCTGACCGGCGAGGCGGGCCTGCTGGCCGTCGGCGACCCGGCGCTCGCCGCCGTGCTGGCCAACTGGACCGGCAAGCTCCTGATCACCTGCGGAACCCCGTTCACCATGCCCGCGGCTGACCGGGACCGGTTCGTGTTCCGTCACCTCGGGCCGCTGACTCGCTCCGGGGCGGCGGAGCTCGCGCTGTCGTTGCCCGCCCTCCGGCTCGTCGCCGAACCCCAGCGCGACCTGGCCTGGCGGCTGACCGCCGGCCACCCGCGCGCCATGGAGTACCTGGACGCGCTCCTCGCGGCGGGCCAGGGCTTCGACGACCTGGCCGAGCGCCTCGCCGCAGCGGTGCAGGCCCGGACCGGCCGGTCTCCGGCCAAGACCGAGCCGACCGAGCTATCCGACTCCGCCGCCGAGGTCATCGCCCTGGTCGCGGGCCAGCAGCTGTTTGGCGAGCTGTTCGATCGGCTCAGCGCGGGGGCCCAGGACCTGCTCGTCCGCGCGTCCGTGTTCCGCCCGCCGGTCGCGCCCGGCGTCCTGTCCGCACGCCCGGCCCACGTCGCCGAGTGCGAGGCCGCCGGACTCCTGACCCCACGCCCCGGCCGCGAACTTACCGTGCCGCGCTCCACGGCCGGCGAACTGCACCGCCGCCTGGCCGAGGCGGGCCAGACCGCCCGGCTGACCGCCGCCCACCGCCAGGCCGCTGGCTACTGGGATGCCCGGACCGCCAGCACCCCGCGCCTCGGCCCGCGGGCGCAACTCGAGGCCGGCTTCCACCTGCGCCAGGCCGGCGACCTGGCCACCGAGGCGGAATCCGAGGCCGAAGTCGAAACCGAAGCCGTCGCCGCACCCACCACGCACGACCGGACCCCCCCTGAACGCCGTCGCCTGCGCCGCCTCGGCCTGGCCTCCGCGGCGGGGGTCATGGCGGTCTTCCTGGCGGTCGAAGCGGCGCACGGGTTGGGCGCCTCCCACCTGACGTCCACCAAGCGGCCCGAGCGGCCTGCTCATCCCGCCGCTCCGGCCCCGCTCACCCAGGCCAACGCCGTCCGCGACCAGACCGCGGCGTGGGTGGCCAGCCAGGTCAGCGCGGCGGCGATCGTCGCGTGCGACCCGGCCATGTGCTCGGTGCTGGTCCGCGACGGGTTCCCGGCCGCGAACCTGCTGGTGCTCGGGCCCGGCGCACCCGACCCGCTCGGCTCCGAGGTCGTGGTGGCCACCTCCGCGGTGCGGGCCATGTTCGGAACCCGCCTGGTCAGCGTCTACGCCCCCCAGACGCTGGCCAGCTTCGGCACCGGGACGGCCCGGATCGACGTGCGGGCCGTCGCGCCGGACGGCGCGGCCGCCTACCAGACCGCGCTGGCCGCCGACCTGCGCGCCCGCCGGGCGGCTGGCCTTCAGTTGCTGGGCGACCCGCGGGTCATCGGGTCCGCCGCCGCCCGGGCCGACCTCGCCGCCGGCCGCGTGGACGCGCGCCTGCTGCTCACCCTGGCCGCTCTGGCCGCGAACGGACCGGTGCAGATCGTGGCGTTCGGCGGTGGCGGGCCCACGGCCAGCCCCGGCGCCGCGTTGCGGGCGGCCGAGATCGCCGCCCCGGCGGCAACCGCCCAGGCCATGCTCGCCTTCGTCCGCGCCCAGCGTTCGCCCTTCCTGGCCGCCCGTTCGGGCCTGTCCCCGGGAACCGCCGGCCAGCAGTTGCTCACCATCGAGTTCGCCCTGCCCAGCCCCCTCGGCCTGCTGCAAACCCAACCCTGACCCGTCCGCAGAACCAGACAAAGGCCCGCTCCACTACCCGCCGTTACCTCCTGCCCGCCCGTAGTTTCCATATTTATGCCGAACGGCCGTGGTTCCCCGCACTCGCACACCTTCACGTGCCGGATTCGGGTCGGCCATCCGGCTGTCGGCTTCCATTTGCGCCGATTACCTGAACCAGGCCCGCCGTCTAGACCGTCCTGAAACTGATAACTCCCCTTTAGCCGGGAATCGATTTACTCCGCACAATTCCGTGTCCGGATCCATAACGGTTCGCGCACAATCGCGACCGTGGGCGGGGCATGACCACGGCGGTGGCATAGAGTCCGGCTGGCAGCCATACGCAGAGAGAGTGAGGGTTGCCATGAGCGACTTTCCCGGTCCGGGCGGCGGACAGGACGCGATTCAGCCGCCGCAAGGACAGCCGTATCCTCAGTCCGCGCCGACCCAATTCAATCCGCAGTTCAACCCCCCGCCGTGGCAGGGCCAGCAGAATCCGCAGCCGCCCCCCGGCTTTCCGCAGGCGCCGCCGGTGCCCCCGGGTTATGGCTACGGCCAGCCCGGCGGTCAGGCCGTCCCGGCCGGGATGTACTTCGACCAGCAGTCCGGCCTGATGCTGCCGGCCGGCACCGTGCTGGCCAGCTCCGGGCGCCGGATCGGCGCCTTCTTTCTGGCCATCCCGCTGGCGATCGTCACGTTGGGCATCGGCTACGTCATCTGGGGCCTCATCGCCTGGGGTAACGGCCAGACGCCGGCCCTGCAGGTGCTGGGCATGCGGTGCTACCGGCCCGAGACCAGCCGCATCGCGGGCTTTTGGTGGATGGCCCTGCGCGAGGTAGTCGGCCGCATCGCCGACGGCATCTTGTCCATCATCACCGAGCTCATCTCGTTCATCTT
>Ga0302324_100025151_pt1 | contig 11435 bp, 7 predicted proteins | sample Palsa_T0_1_FD_201949 | JGI IMG/M metagenome (GOLD analysis project Ga0302324, IMG submission 201949) | Peat permafrost microbial communities from Stordalen Mire near Abisko, Sweden - Palsa_T0_1 | ecosystem: Environmental > Terrestrial > Soil > Palsa > Peat permafrost | place: Sweden: Abisko... | reverse complement strand
GCACGGTCATGCTGGTCGTACCGAGAGTGTAGTACATCAGGATCATCCAACCAGACACGAATCCTAAATAAGGATGAAGCGCTTTCGAAACCCAGGTGTAGGTTGCTCCGGCGCTCTGCTCCCAGCGGTTCAGCCGCTGATACCCGAGCGCAATGCCCAGCATCGGTACAAAGGCAAATGCGATGGGCAGCAGGCCGGCATAGTTGGCCGCCGCAACTAAGGCTGGCAAAGCTACCGCCATCGTCTGCGCCGGCGCAGAACCGGCCAGTCCCAGGATGATGGCATCGCTCAGAGAAAGCATGTTTGACTTCAGGTGGCCCCTCGGCGCCGTCTCCGCTTTCGAGGCTACGTCACGCATTCCATTCTCCTGCCGACATGCTCCTGGCCAACCGCGACCTGGCGCTCACGCCTACGCCTGCCAATGTTCCTGACGAACCGTGAGGGATTCGACTCTTTTTCTGCGGACGCGATACCCGAGGCCTGGTGTCACCGGCACACGGATTGTGCCTGCCAGCCCCACCTCGACTTCGGGTTCGATGATGTCTTCATCCCAATACCGTTGGCTCGCGGAGACATCCCCGGGCAGCGAAAAGCCCAGCAGCGTGGACATGGCAACGTTGTGGGCACGACCCACGCCGGACTCCAGCATGCCCCCGCACCAGACCGGAATCGAGTGCAGCACACTGATATCGTGCACGCGCCTGGCTTGCGCATGGCCGCCGACTCGACCCAGCTTGATGTTGATCACGCGGCATGCGGCCAGCTTGATGGCCGCCTCAGCATGCGACGGAGTACGGATGCACTCATCAAGACAGACGGGGGTTCGCAATTGCGCCTGCAGAAGCGAATGCTGATAAATATCGTCCCACGCCAGCGGCTGTTCAATCATCAAAAGGTTGTACTGATCGAGCGCCCGAAGCAAGCGCAGATGTTCGAGGCGATAGGCCGAGTTGGCATCGACCATCAATGTGATTCCGGGGTACCGTTTCCGAACCGCATCGAGAAGGTCGAGATCTTTGCCTGGCTTAATCTTGAGTTTGATTCTCTGATACCCAGCGCGCAATTCGCACTCGATCTTCTCCAACAGGGTTGACGTCGAAGGCTGGATTCCAATTGACACCCCGCAAGGGATCTCTTGTCGAGTTCCACCCAGCAACTTTGCTAACGGCAGACCGCTTTGCTGGGCTTCGATGTCCCAGAGCGCGTTCTCGACTCCCGCCTTTGCCATCTCGTGTCCACGGATCGGATCCAGCAAAACTCCGATCTCAGCAGCCGTGGCCACAGTTTTCCCGAGGATGAAAGGCACGATGAAATCTCGAGTCACGTGCCAGGCGGTGTCGGTGGTCTCAGCATTGTAGAAGGGATTTTCAGCTGCGGTGATTTCTCCCCAGCCGTGAAGTCCATCCACGCCTACTTCAACCAGCAAGATCCGTCTCTCCCAGGTAACTTCCGAACTGGTTTCGAAAGGAGCCTTCAGGCGCATCCCGAGCTCTCGCAGCGTGACGGTCTCGATTCGCATAGCGACACTCCATTCAGAAAACGATGCGGTTCTTACCGGCTAAGATTCGAAGCTTCAATCCTCGTACCAACGGAATCCTTGTTGTTGCTCCTGCGCCGCTTCGCGAGCCAGAGCCAGAACATATTTGCGGCGATAGTTGGCGCAAGCCACCAGCATGACATCGAGCAGCGCCATCGGGCCGACGTAGGAGTCTCCGAAATGGCAAGTTTCGACTGAAACAATCAGGCTCTCATGGGCGAAGCGGGCGATCGGCGAGACGAAAGTATCAGTAATGCCTATGCAGTAAGCTCCCTTGGCTTTGGCCTGCCGCATGCCTTCGACCGTCTGCCGCAAAGCTCGATGAAAGCTCATGGCGACCACCAAGTCCCTTTTGCCCGTAGTGCGAACCAGATGGACTACGCGGCCGGGGCTGGTGGCGGAGAAGACAGGCAAGCCGAGGATTACGAGGTGATGTTCGAGATAGAAGATCAGCGCCGACGCTAAATCGCCCCCCAGCAATAGAATGCGTCGCGCCGACCACATGCGTTGGGCGAGCCGCGCCAATTGCTTCGTATCCAGCGTGTTGCGGAAACTGGTGAAGTTCTTCTGGTCCTGATCGAACGAGTCGCGGACGTAGGAGGGAATGTCGGCATCCCGGGCAGCGCTGGCCAGCATGGAATCCAGAGATGTGGCATGAGCGATCGCCAGCTCGTGCAAGTAGCGGCGAAACTCCCGGTAGCCCAAAAATCCCATTCCACGTATGGAGCGCAGCGTCGTGGCTGTGTCCGTGTGTAGGCTTTCCGCCATCGTCCGGATACTCATAAAGAGGAAGCCGCGCGGATCTTCGAGTACGGGCCGGATCAACTCCTGTCGCCTTGGAGAGAGGCGATTGATCCGCTCATGCCAGCTCGGAGTAAGGGAAAGCCGATTTGTTGCGCCTTTGGCCACAAAAACCGTAAGCATCAAACAGCCGCAGGCGAAATGTCAAGGGATTGTCACATTTGTGACATGTGAAACTTTGCTTTTCCAGTGCAGTTTTTTCAATGCTGAGCAACATTTGGCCCTTGACAGAGTTTGCGATAGTTCACTATAAGGCGTGGATGCTCTTGTAGTGTAACATTCGTAACTGATCGCGGTTCCCAATGCGAGGGCGGCATGATGAGAAACGAGCGGTCAATGAGGTTGATGATTCTGGCGCTGGGGTTGGGAGTGGCGCTGAGCTGGGCACAAACTTCCACCACTTCGTTACGCGGAACGGTGGTCGATCCCAAAGCAGCTGTGGTTCCGGGCGCAGAAGTGATGCTGGTGAATTCGGCCACCGGCTTTTCTCGCACTACCAAAACCGATGATCGCGGGTTCTATCAATTTTTGGAAGTTCCGCCGGCTACGTACAGCCTCACCTTCAAGGCATACGGGTTTGGCACGCTTCGTGTGGATAACGTTCGCTTGCTGGTGAATACGCCCGCCGCTCTCAATCAAACATTGCGGGTCCAGGCGGTTTCCGAGCACGTTGAGGTGATGAGCCAAGCCCCGCTGGTGAATTCCGAAGACGCCAGCCTTGGCCATGCTTTCACCGCGGACCAAATGACCACACTGCCGCTCGAAGGCCGCGATCCGGTGTCCATTCTTAGCCTGCAGCCGGGCGTGCTGTACACGGGCAATAGCACGGACATTAATCCGGATGCGGACAGTCGCAGCGGAGCGGTGAGCGGCGCGCGTAGCGATCAGACGGATATTACGGTCGATGGCTTGGACGACAACGATCCCGTTCTAGGGTATGCCTTTCAGGGGGCATTACGATCAACCCTGGACTCGCTGGAGGAATTTCGGGTCACCACCACCAATTCGAACGCAGAGGCCGGCCGCTCCTCGGGCGCCCAGGTGGCCCTGGTGACCAAGAGTGGTACGAATCAGTTACATGGATCTCTTTATGAATACAACCGGTCGAAAATCGGCGAGGCCAATAACTTTTTCAATGAGCGCTCCGAGCTGGAATCGGGCAATCCGAACGTGCCTCCACATCTGGTGCGAAATACATTCGGTGGTTCGATTGGCGGGCCGATCGTCAAGAACCGGTTGTTCTTTTTCGCCACGTACGAGGGGCGGCGCACGCATGAAACGGCAATTGTCACCAGGTTTGTGCCCACCTCCAGCTTCCGCAGCGGCATTCTGACTTATGAGTGTGATAACGGCCAGAACCCGACTTGTCCGTCGAGTGGGTTGTTCGCCCTCAATAAAACCGATCTCGCGAATCTGGACCCGTATTGTTTTGGACTGGGGAATTGCCCGCAAGGGCCCGGGGTTGATCCCTCGGCACTGGCGGTCTTCAACAGTTTTCCGCAGCCGAACGATCCGACAGTGGGCGATGGCCTGAACATTTCAGGATTTACGTTCTCAGATCCGACCCCGGCCAAACTCGATACCTACATCGCCAAACTCGACTATAACCTGACTTCGAACGGAAGCCACCATCTGTTCTTGCGGGGGAACCTGCAGAACGATCACTCGACAAGCAGCGGGGCGCAATTCCCGGGTCAGCCTGCCGCCCAAATTTCTACCAACAACGGGAAAGGCTTAGCGGGAGGCTACACCGCAGTCGTCAGCAATACTTTGCTCAACAATTTTCGCTACGGCTACATCCGCGAGGGGCTGGGCGCAACAGGATTGGAAACGCAAGGCTACATCAGTTTCTACGCGGGAGGGATTTCGAATCCGGTGGGAGAGACGCCCACCACGAACGTACAAGTGCCGCTGCAAAACTTTGTCGACGATCTCAGCTGGACAAAAGGCAAGCACACCATGCAGTTCGGCACGAACTTGAGAATTATCAACAACCTTCGGCAATCGAATGCACAATCGTTTATCACCGGGTCGTCGAACCCGACCTGGCTGGCGGCGGGCGGCATCTCCGGAACCGGAACCAGCCTGGATCCGGGCGCTCCCCAATTCGCCAGCTTGGGATTCCCGGAGGTTTTGGGCACGTACGCATCCAACGGAACTGGATCGTTTTCTGCCCCCTACGATTTGGCGGCGGCTGCCGTGACGGGCATGGTGCCCGAGGTGACGGCGGATTACCAGGAAACCAAGAATTTCACGCTTTTGCCGGAAGGCGCGATGGTTCCGCGCCATTTCCGGGCGCATGAGGCCGAGTGGTACGCGCAGGATGCCTGGCGGGTCAAACCCAATCTGACGCTGACGTTTGGGTTGCGTTACAGCTTGTTGCAGCCGCCGTACGAGACAACGGGCACGCAAGTTTCGACGGTTCCGGGCATCAGTCAATGGTTTCGCAATCGCTATACCGGTATGGCAAACGGACAAAGCATTCAACCGCTATTGAGCTATGCGCTGGGCGGCCAGGCCAACGGTAAGCCGCCGATCTGGAACTGGGACTATAAAAATGCGGCTCCGCGTTTTGCCTTCGCCTGGTCGCCCAATTTTTCGCAACAGAGTCGGCTCGGAAAGCTGTTTGGGGAGTCGGGCAAGAGTTCCCTGCGCGCGGGCTACGGAATTTATTACGACCACTTTGGCGAAGGCGTGATTAACAGTTTCGACCGCATGGGTTCATTCGGTCTGACGACCGTCATTGGGGATCCTGCCGGCCTGGTAACTCCGGATCAATCGCCGCGTTTTAGTTCTCTGTATAACGTCCCGGCCACTTACAACGGTTGCGGCGCTCCACCGTGTGTGCTGCAACCGCCGCCACCGACGGGCGGTTTTCCGTATTCACCGCCGTCGACACCAGCCACCGGAGGCGAAGCGATCAGCTGGGGAATGGACAACGGATTAAAGACTCCGTACTCCCACGTGGTTGATTTTTCTTTCACTCGCGACTTGGGCCGGGGATTCGTTCTGGAGACTTCTTATGTGGGCCGCTTCGGCCATCGTTTGTTGCAACAGCTCGATGTGGCGCAACCGCTCGACCTGCGGGATCCAAAGTCGGGTATGGATCTGTATGCCGCGACTAGAATGTTCACCACCACGCTGCAGAGTAGCAACCCGACTCTGGTACAGAACATGACAAAAATCCCTTACTTTGAGAATCTGTTTCCGCTCACCACCGGCCAGACGCCGACGATTACCTGCGCTCCGGGCACCCCGCCGGCGCATCCGACGGCTACGCAAAACATGTACGAGATCTTCGCCTGCAATGGCGGCCTTGACATGACAACGGAGCTGATTCAGGCGGACTGGTACTGCGATCCCACGGGTGTCGCATTCCCGGCTTGTCCCACGGTGAATGGCGTGACCAAACCATTCCAGTTTTGGGCTCCGCAGTTCTCATCGCTCTACGTGTGGAGTACGATGGGCAACAGTAGCTACAATGCCCTGCAGGCAAGTCTGCGGCGCAAACTTTCGGGGCTGCAGTTCGACTTTAACTATACCTATTCCAGGTCGATCGATTTGGGATCGGACGCGGAGCGCGTGAATCAATACGAAGGCGGCTCCGGCGTGGCCGGCGGCGGGTTTGCCAGCTATCTCTTGAACACTTGGTCGCCAAAACAGAACCGCGCCGTGTCGGATTTTGACGCGACCCATCAATTCAACGCGAACTGGATGTATCCGTTGCCGGCGGGGAAGGGAAAGCGCTTCGCAACTCATGGCGCGCTGAACGCGGTTTTGGGCAACTGGGAACTCACCGGGATCTTCCGTATGACCAGCGGCTTTCCCACTACGGTCAACGATGGAAACTATTGGCCGACCAACTGGGAGAACACGGCCGATGCTGTGCTGATTGGGCCCAAGCCGAAGAGCGGGACCTTCCTGCTGAACGGCAGTCCCAACCTATTTAAGAATCCCACCGCGGCGATCGGTGAATTTCGGTACGCATATCCCGGTGAATCTGGAGAACGAAACCTGATCCGTGGCGCGGGTTACTTTGGCATCGACATGGGGCTGGGAAAGACGTGGAATGTCACAGAGACCTCCGTTCTGCGATTCAGCTGGGAAACCTTCAATATCACGAACTCGGTTCGGTTCGATGCGGCGGCGCTGGAGCCGTTCGCGGGAAGCAACGCCGAGGGGAATCTGAGCCTATCGAACAGCTCAAGCTTCGGCTATTACACATCTACGTTAACCAGCCCGCGAATCATGCAATTCGCGCTGCGCCTCAGCTTCTAGAGAAAGGGAAACCGATTGAGACGCGTTGCGCTGGCCATTGGGCTGTGTTTGCTGGTTGCCGGAACAAATTCTTCGGCACAAAAAGAACTCGCTGACAAAGTCGACCGCGTCTTTGCAGAGTGGAACACGACCAGCTCGCCAGGCTGCGCCTTGGCCGTTGTGAAAGACGGCCACATCGTTTACGAGCACGGTTATGGCATGGCCAACCTGGAGCTCGGTATCGCAATCACCCCTCAGTCGGTGTTTGATATCGGCTCGATCTCGAAACAGATCACCGCGATGGCCATCCTCCTGCTGGCGCAAGCGCACAAGTTGTCGCTCGATGACAATGTCCGAAAATATATTCCCGAGATTCCCGACTACGGAGCGAGCATCACGATTCGCCACATGCTGCACCACACCAGTGGGCTGCGCAATTACGACGACTTGTTCGATCTGGAAGGAATTCCGGAAGCCGATCTCACCACCGATCGCGATGCCATGGATTTGATCGTCCGGCAAAAGGGGGTGAACTTCAAGCCGGGCGACGAGTTCCTCTACAGCGATACGAATTATTTTCTGATGTCGCAGATCGTGAAGCGGATCACCGGGCAAACGCTGCGCCAGTTTGCCCAGGAACGAATCTTCGAACCGTTGGGCATGACGAGCACGCACTTTCACGACGATCACACGATGATCGTGCCCCGTCGCGCCACGGGCTATGCCCCGCATGCGGGAGGTGGTTTCGAGATCGACATGAGCAATTTCGAGCAGCTGGGAGACGGTTCGGTCATGACTACGGTGGAGGACCTTTCGAAGTGGGACCAGAACTTCGAGCATCCCGTAGTCGGCGGGGTTGACGCCATTCGTCAGCTCACCACACCAGGCACTCTGAATAGCGGACAGCCGATTCCATACGCGATGGGCCTTTTCCTTGACCACTATAGCGGGCTCAACTGGATTCATCACAGCGGCGAATGGGTGGGGTACCGGGCGGCGCTGAGTCGCTTTCCGGATCAGCATTTTTCCACTCTAATTACTTGTAACTGCGTGGGCAGCCTGAGCCCGATGACAATGGCCCAGCGTGTTGCCGACGTCTACCTGGCAGACCAATTCGCGAAAACGCAGACCACGACTTCTGGGCAGAGCCAGTCGAATGTGCCCGCGTCGGAGCTCCAGAAATATGCGGGGGCATATTGGAGCGAGAAGAATGGAGCCCTGCGAAACTTCATACTGCACGGAGATAAATTGATCATGGAGGCGGGTGGAACCACCTACGACATGCTCCCGCTGGGGGGCGGCCAGTTCGAGGCTCGGGAGCCGGATATAGAACACAAAGACAAGTACATTTTCCGTGCGGTGAGCAATAGCGGCGACTTCAAACTGGAGGCCGTGGAAGGCGGCGTGTCTGTACCTTACGAATCCGTCAAGCGGTCTGTCCTCGATGCCTCGCGGCTGACGGATTACGCCGGATCGTATGCCAACGACGAACTGCGCGCCACATGGACTCTGGTCGTGCACAACGGGAAGCTCATCCGCCAGCAGTGGATGACCGAAGATGAGGAAGTCGAGCCTGCCTTCCTCGATGGATTCATCGGAGACATCAGTGAAGGCCAATTCCTGATGCACTTCAATCGCGACAGCAGTGGCCGAGTAACGAGCTTCGACGTGGCCACAGACATGGTCCGTCCGATGAGATTCTTCAAAGTCGCTAACCACTCGCAAAAATAATGGAAGCCCAAGTTCCCTGAACTGCCGAATCCTATCGTTCAAAGGCTTTTATCGATAACCGGCCCTGAAGCGGATTCTGCGTTGAGCTATAGCTAGCTCAGACTGCTAGCACGTTTGAATCTGATGGCCGTTGGACTCGAACCAACAACCTACGGATTATGAGTTCTGATCCGAAGATTTCAGTCATTCGCCTTGGTTCTTCCATCCATTCCTGTTCGACCATCAGATCGGCAAATTGTTCTGGCTGTACGCGGCGCAGCGCCTAGCCCAGGGGTGATGAAATACATCGACCGCACCCGCGAAAAGCAAACTGCGACATCCGGGTGGTGTAACTTGTTTTTGGCAGCCGGGTGACTGAAATCCTTGATGTTATGGGTGATAAAAGCAAATCGCGTTCCCGTTGCACTTTGCTCCCACTACGTCCGCGTAAACTTCGATCAGGATGGCATCATCGATGCCATTCCGTTGCCTGTGAAAAGGAGCGCGCTTGTCGATTGCGCGTTGTGCTGCACGCACCTTCACGCTATCGGAAATCTCGATAATCGGTGTGCGCGCGAACAGCTTCTCGATGCGACTGACCGTATCGACGGCAGCTTCACCCAAAGTTGGAATCCGATGATCTACGTCATTAAGCTGTCGAAGCCCCAGAAGCACCAACTACCCAGCACGAGCAGGCCGACGGCAAGCAGAGAGCGCGTCAAGCCGCCGCGGTCCGAAAGCAACCGGGCGAAAGTTCGGGCAAAAGCAGTGGTGGCCATGGGGATTCTCCAAAGGTGACCCGCGACTTGGGTCGCGGGTCCTTAGGCTGTAGCGGCACTGACGGAAGATGCGCCGACAAGCCAATCAACGAACGATGGGGTTGTGGTTGGAGGAGAGCCTTCCGGCCTTGATTCTGGTTTTGAGTTTCATACGATTCTCCTTCCCTCGCAGCCACCGCATGGAATTCTGCCCCCGGTGTTGCGATAATCTCTGACCAAAACCTTGTGCCTCGCGAGCGGCTTCCGCGCTTGGGCAGCTGCCTGCAGAATTGCACTACCGCCCACTCGTCGAAGCCGCAAGAGTTCCGGCTTCGGCAGTCTCAGCAGCTTGCGCCGCGATCCTGCCAGTTGCGAAGAAAGAGGCCGCGGCTCGATGAACTGTGATGTTGTGGTTGGGTCTGATCTTGCCTACGTGGATTTTAGTTTTGAGCTTCATACCGTTCTCCTTCGCGTTCTGCCCTTCTGTCTGTAGCAGCGCAAAGTCGCCGGCGAAACACTATCACCAGCACTCAAAATATTTCTGGCTGCGAGAAACACTCATAAGTAGCCGTTTTTTCAATTGGTTCCAGTTGACATCCGAAACCGCGATGGCTACTCTAAGTTCCCAAAGCGCTTCCCTCCCAAAGGTAGCTTCGTGGGGCACGAATCGGCAGGAGAGATCACGCAGCTGTTACAGAGCTGGCGGAGTGGCGACCGCAAAGCGCTGGACGCCTTGTTACCCGTCGTCTACAAGGAACTGCAGCGTCTGGCCCACTTTCAACTGCGCAAGGAACGTCCCGACCACACGTTGCAGAGCGCCGCCCTGGTGAATGACGCCTATCTCCGCCTGGTGGGGCTGAATGCTCCGCAGTGGGAGGGCCGCTCTCATTTCCTTGCCATCGCTGCCCAGCAGATGCGGCAGATCCTTGTCGACTATGCCCGCCGTCACCTCGCCGGGAAACGCGGAGGGGCTGCCGAAACACTATCGTTAGACGATACTGGCCTGTTGGAGCCGGGTAAGAGCCGGGATGTCAACGTTGTGGCTCTCGATGACGCCCTGAAGGCGCTGGCACAGATCGATCCGCGCAAGGCGCAGGTCGTGGAGTTGCGCTTCTTCGGTTGGACTGAACGTCGAACTCGAAGTGTCGGCGATCACGGTGGCGCGTGACTGGAGCACAGCACGGGCCTGGCTGCACCGCGAGATGAGCCGTGAAAGTTCCGATGGACGCTGAGCGCTGGCAACGAGTAGATGAACTGCTGCAGGCGGCGCTGCAGGTGCCGGCCGAGCGGCAGGAGGAGTTTCTGCGCCAGCATTGTGGCGGCGATTCCGAACTGCTGGAGGAAGTCCAGTCGCTGCTGACCGCTCATCGCAAGGCGGGAAGCCTTCTGGAATCGCCCGGGCTGCATGTTGCCGAGGTCGCGGCGCAGTTGCCTACTCTGGGCGTGACCCAGTCGGGATCATCTTCTATCACCGGCCAGACTATCTCTCACTATCGCGTGCTGGAGTCGCTGGGCGCGGGCGGGATGGGAGTGGTCTACAAAGCGGAAGACACTTCTCTCGGCCGGTTGGTGGCGCTGAAATTCTTGCCCGAAGATACCGCGCGGGAGCCGTTGGCGCTGGAGCGGTTCCGGCGAGAGGCGCGGGCGGCGTCGGCGCTGAATCATCCCAACATCTGCACGATTTACGAGATTGGCGAGCACGGCGGACGGGCCTTCATCGCCATGGAGTTTCTGGATGGCATGACGCTGCGGCAGCGGATCGGGGCACGTCCGCTGGAGATGGAAGCGCTGCTGCCTCTGGCCATCGAGATTGCCGACGCGCTGGAGGCGGCGCACGCGGAAGGCATCGTGCACCGCGACGTTAAGCCGGCGAATATCTTCGTGACGAAACGCGGTCACGCCAAGGTGCTGGACTTTGGGCTGGCGAAGCTGACGGGGCTGCAGAAGAAGGGGTCGTCGAGCGGACGCGGCGAAGAAGAGACGGTATTGACGCTGGAGCCGCCGACCGGCGGAGGAGCGGCGCTGGGGACGGTGGCCTACATGTCGCCGGAGCAAGCGCGGGCGAAGGAACTCGATAATCGCACGGACCTGTTCTCGTTCGGCGCGGTGCTGTACGAGATGGCGACCGGTCAGCAGCCCTTCCGCGGCGAGAGCGAAGCGACGATCTACGAAGCAATCCTGAACCGCGATCCGGTGGCGGCGACGGAGTTGAACCGGGAAGTTCCGGCAAAACTAGAAGAGATCATCCACAAGGCTCTGGAAAAGGATCGGAACCTGCGCTACCAGCACGCCGCAGACATCCGCACCGATTTGCAGCGACTGAAGCGCGACGGCGAAAGCGGACGAGTGCCGGTGGCAAGCTCGGGTCGTGT
>Ga0302324_100025150_pt1 | contig 11435 bp, 7 predicted proteins | sample Palsa_T0_1_FD_201949 | JGI IMG/M metagenome (GOLD analysis project Ga0302324, IMG submission 201949) | Peat permafrost microbial communities from Stordalen Mire near Abisko, Sweden - Palsa_T0_1 | ecosystem: Environmental > Terrestrial > Soil > Palsa > Peat permafrost | place: Sweden: Abisko... | reverse complement strand
GCGCATCGAATTTGGCGCCTTGATCGTCAAATCCATGGCTGATCTCGTGCCCGATCACAACTCCAATCGACCCGTAGTTGACCGCGTCCACGGCATGAACGTCGAACGCCGGAGGCTGCAAGATGCCCGCCGGAAAAACAATCTCGTTCAACAGCGAGTTGTAATACGCATTGGAGGTCGGCGGCGTCATGCCCCACCGCCCGCGATCGGTCGGCTTGCCGATCAGATTCCAGTCGTCATCGATTACGTTCCAGCGCACTGCAGCGGCCTGATTTTTCCAGAAGGAATCGCGGGTCAACACAATACCGCTATAGTCCTTCCACTGGTCCGGATACCCGATCTTAGGATGCAGCGTCGACAGCTTCTCCAAGGCCTTCTTCTTCGTCTCCGGCCCCATCCAGCTCAAACCTTCGATCGTGTCATGCATCGCCCTAATGATGTTCGCAACCAACTCCTGAGCCCTCGCCTTGGCCTCCGGAGGAAAATACTTCTCAACGTACTTCTTCCCGAGCGCCTCACCCAGAACCTGGTCCGTGGACTCCGCACACCGCTTCCACCGCGGCTTGATTTGGGTTGCGCCGCTCAAAAACTTTCCCTGAAACGCGAAATTCTCATTCACAAATGGCTCCGACAACACGTCGGCCTTCGCGTTGAGAAGCTGCCACGTCAAATATGTCTGCCAGTCGGCCAATGGCGTTTCACGGAACTGGCGGTCCACCTCCTTCAGAAAGTCCGGTTCGGATACGTTCAGGTCCGCCCGTGAGAGCTTTGCCGACGCAAAATAAGTGTCCCAGTCCATCGCGGGAGCCAGCTTGGCAAGAGAGGCATAAGGCACTTTGTGGTCGGTATTGGCAGGATCTCGCAGCGCGACATTGTCCAGGGACTTCTCAGCCAGGTTCTTTTCCATCTGGAAAACCGTTTCGGACGCGGCCTTTGCGCTCTTCTCGTCATAGCCAGCCAGCTTGAACATCGTCGCCACGTGCACCTGATACTTCTCGCGCGCCTCCTGGAATCGCGCCTCCGGCTTCAGGTAATAATCGCGATCCGGCAACCCCAAGCCGCTGGCAAACACATTGGCAATCGTTTCACTCGGATCGTGATTGTCCGGGAGCGATATCAACCCGAACGGAACAAAGACGCCCTGCTCGTGGAAGCTGAGGATCATCCGCTGAAGATCTCCCGGGCTTTTTATGTCACGAATCTTTTGGAGCATCGGTTCGGCCGGCGCCAGGCTAAGCTGATTGATTCGGGCATCGTCCATGCAAGAGCTGTAGTAGTCCCCGACCAGCTGCTCCGCGCTTCCCTTGTGCCAATCCGTGCGGGCGGAGACCTGGTCGAGAATCACCTTCAATTGGTCTTTCACCTCCTCTCCCGCTTGCCACCTTCTGCTCCATCGGTCCATATAGGCCGGAATCGGATTCTCCGCGTGCCAGTTGCCGTTCGCGTACTGCGCAAAATCGGTGCACGGATCGCACTTCTTGTCCAAATCGCCAGTCTGAATCCCATGCTGAGCAGTCGTCTGAGCAGCCAAACCGCAGGCCAACAGAATCATCAGTAATCGAAACGCGCGCATTTATCCTCCATTCTCAAGGCCGCTATCTTAACGCAGCTCTGAACGAATTCCGAACAAGCGCCCAATCCCGGACGAACGAAACAACCGAAGAGACGAGCAATGTCAGACGTCGCCGGGAGAAAGACCGCTGCGGCGCACGCTGGGAGAAGGTCACAGCCTCATGTCGCGTACTTTGTCCCGATTGCACCGTGGCGGACCCTAATATCTTGCTCCGCGGTCAGAGTTGCACAGCAACCTTTTCGCAAGGCCCGGGTTCCTTTTCTTAGGGCGAAAGCCGTTTCGAAGCCTGACACTTTTTCCCCCCTGATGCCGGCATCCTTGAAGGTGCCGCCTCGGGGATCCCGAGAAAATGAGGAGCTTCGATGGTGACGGGAGCAACCGTGGGATGCAGCGGCAACGGAACCTTTCCCATGGCTCCGATGCTCGGGCGCTAGAGAGCTGTAAACGAGGCGAGGACCATCTATGTGGGTCAGAGATTCGAGAGTGCAAAAAAGGTGACCTGATCTTTTGGATTATGGCGGCTTTGTAGTCGGCGCACTGACAACGAAGCGGTGAGGATAGCGACATGTCAAATCTGCAAGAGCACTTCCGGACCTTGACTCCTGCGCGTGACCGCCGCCTTCAGACGCGCACCACTCCCGCTTCTCTCACGTATTTTGGGCTCGGCGATACCAATGGCGGCGTTGTCCTCAATATAAATGAGACGGGCATGGCCGTTGCTGTGGCCAACCACCTTGTAGTAGGTGAGGACCTCCCACGCATTCGCTTTCAGTTGCCCAGGTCCAGTCAAAGCATCGAAATCTCAGCGCAGCTTGTGTGGCTAGCGAAATCAAAAAAAACCGCTGGCATCCGATTTGTTAATCTCAGTGCCGACGCCCGCAATCAAATTTCAAATTGGATCGCGCCCGAAAAGCCAGCCTCCGAATTTGAACAACTGCCGAGGCCCCTTCGCTCCGACAAGCAGGCCTTGGAAATCAGTTCTTGCAAGTCCGGAAGGATCTTTAGCAACCCATCAGATCGCGATGAGGAAGCGGCAGCGCGTTGCGCGGAAATGTTCCCGACTGAAAGCACCTATGCAAGACACACCGCCACGGTCGACGAAATCAAACCGCAGCCGGGTCCCCTCCCAATTCCTGCCGGCACTCACACCGACGCCGGTGTTTCGATGTTCGGCTCCGCTGCGGAACTTTCAACCGGCGACATTCCGCAGAGCCTAGCGGCCAGCTTTCCATCGGAACATGCAAGAAACTTCGCGCCCGAACCAATTAAGATCTCTATTCCCGAGCTCAGTGAAGACCTAACGCCTGAGCCGGTTGGGATTCTCATCCCGGCGACCCTCGAAAACTTCCCAACAGAGCCGATTGGATGTTTTTCTCCTGACCAAGTCCAAACCTCCTCGCCAGAACTGATCGCGCGCACCACGACCCAAGCATCTGAGGTCGTGGCGCCTGAGATTCTGGATGCGAGCGGTCTATCGCTTGTCGAAGACCTCCAGGAAAATGTGCACCGCTACATTCCAGTCCTTCGTTTTGGACTGCAAGTTCCAACAGGCAAAGTCGAGTCGTCACCACATCGTATCGACGACTCGCCCTCATACCTTAACGTTCCTGAACAATCAGCAGAGAGAGGATTCGGATTTCAGCTCGCCGCAGTAGCGTTTTTGTTCGCGGTGATGGTTTTCACCGTTGGGCTCACAGGGGGAGGCGGCCCTCTCGGAAAACGCCTCCGAGACCTCCAGAAATCGATACTAGCTGTTGGTGCCACGTCACCGGCACTGCCTGATCGCCCAGACCAAGTGAGTTCGAGAACTTCCACTCTGCCGGCAGCGGATACGTTCAATACGCCTGCAGTAGATGCGTCAGCGCAGGAGACGGAAGAATCGCGCTCAGAAGGTCCATCCGCACCATCCCACAATGCGCGACCCGCGGATTCACCTACCCGCGTCAGACCGAACGGCCCATCTTCAGCAGTGACGAGCCGATCCAACATTGATTCCGATAACTCGTCGGGTGTCAATAAACTCGATGACGCCACGCCTTCTGAAGAAACCTCCAAGGAAAGCACTGAATCTTTGGCGAATGTGCCCTCCGCAGATTTAAATTCATCTCCAACAATAGAATCTAAACCATCTGCTAATCCCGTAAGCAATCCCGATCGCAATGGCTCAAACGGGCTAACCGCGCGAAACACGCCCCCACTCGCGAGTTCCGAGCCCGCATATTCACCCAAGGCTGTCGGCCCGATGAGTGCCGCGCCGATAAATTCCGGAAGTAGCCCGACGACGGATTCTCGGCAGGATGAGAAAGCGATGATCGGACATGGCGAGAAGCCATCGCCTGTTGTGCAGCAGAGTCCCGAAGTTTTAACGCCCATCGTAAAGCCTCGTAACGAATCTCAGAATCAGGTCGCCAGCCCAGCCCAGCCTGCAAACGAGGAGACAAATAAAAGCGAGGTAAGAACGGACGGCTCACAACCTGGATCCACGAACAGTACAGCGCGATCTGCGGATCACCCTCCTCTTCTCCAGTTTGAGGCTGGCGTCCGCCTGTTCATTCGCGTGAACTCGATGACGCGTCAGCCCGACGGAAGCTTCAGCTTCCAGGGAACTCTATTGCAGCCGATCACCCTTGCGGGTCCGGTTTCACTTGATCAGAGCACGGAGCTGTTCGGGTCGGGCACAGTGAACGGTGGACACGTTACGGTTTCAGTCGCGGGATTCACGGTCCGGGGAGAAAGCTACGGACTGCGGCAGGCAGCGAGTGGGGTGATCAGGAAGCCCGGAAGCGGACCTGTGGTGGAACTTAGTCTCGGCAAAGTGCTCGAGATGTGGCTTGTATCCGCATCAGTTTATGAGAAGACCCGTCCAACGGGATTGAAGTCACAGGTTCCAACCCTTCCGACGAACGGGCGATAGCCACCGAATTCAAGAAGCGCTTCGCGATGATTGGGAAGGACACCACGACGCCGACTCAAAGACTTCAAGGCTTTGAGGGGGGTGATATTAGTAATATCGTTTTTGTGGGCAATGGAGGCCGTTAGAGGTCGCCGTGGACAATCGACCCTAAGTCAAGAATGTTCTTGAAACCCTCATGAACACAGGTTATTACCGTCAACCATAAGACTCGCCACGACTTGCTGGCCCAAAATAGAATCCCTCCCTCTCCGCCATATTTTCAATCACTTACGATCGATCAAATCAGCCCACAAATCAGTTGAGCCCGAGCGCGAGTTCAACGATTTCCGTGTGCCGCCTGCCGGATATCCGCCACATTCTGCTGGCTCTGCTAAATGATCCAGTCCTGATTCAACCGGATTATGGAAGGGATTTCTGCGAAAGAGTTTCTCGAGACAATGAACGCTCACCTTCCCCGGAGTGAACCCACCATGCTGCCGCACGCCCTGCCGTTGAGCACGAAGCCCGCGAGGCGCTGGTTTTGGCAGAGGCAGAAGCCGACCTCGGTCATCGATACATCCGGAAAGGTCTTGCCTAGCGCAGTCGACAGGGGAAGGTAACGTTCTGGTAACCGTTACTGAGCGGAATCTTTACGTAACTTGTCGAACCGCATCTAGATCCTAGAATCTACCAAGGCGGCTTGTGTTTCCGACGTTCGTGATCGGAGGTTCCATCGCGCCGGGGCGGGTGGGTAGCCTCGGCTTCTCCCGTTGAGCGAAGTGCGTTTGCAGAAAATACTATGGTTCGGGACGTTTCTCGGAGGACTGCCAGAGATCTGGCTGAGGCATGCCCGTAGAACTAAAGACCAAAATAAACTTTGCGCTTTGCCTAGCTTTGGCGGCATTGGCCGGTATGGGCTGGCTATCGCTGCGAGAGAGCCAAAATCTAACGGAGGCCGATCGATGGGTTTCACATTCGCACGATGTACTTGAGACCAGCGAATCGTTTCGCTCGCATCTTTCCGAGGCGGGTATGGCTCGACGAGTTTTACTTCAGGGCGACAGCAAACAGATCGATGTGTTCAACGATGCGGCCAAGGCTTCTCTCGCAGACTTTAATGCTTTGCGACAGCTGACTACCGACAACCAGGAACAGCAGAAGAGGCTCGACCGTCTGGAACCTCTAGTACACGCAAGGCTCGCCGTTCTGGAGAAGTCCATTGCTGCTCATAGACTGGTCGCACACGATGAATCCCTGCAGAATAATCTAACGAGCCAGTCCACCAGCGTCCTAGCTCAAATCGCGGAACAGACGCGAGATTTCCAGAACGTCGAGCGAGAGCTCCTCCGACAGCGGACGAGCATGGTGGAGGAAGGCGCTCGAAGGACATCCAGAGACGACACGATCCTGAGCTTCTTTGTATTCTGTTTTATCGTGATCGCCGCGGCAGGGCTAAACCGTGAATTATCTCGCCGCAAACAAACGGAGCAGGCAATTGCCGAACAAAAGTCGTTGTTGCAGTCCATTCTTGACACTTGCAACGATGCGATCGTCGTAGCCGACAGTAGGGGAAAGCTTATCTTGCGCAATCCTGCCGCTTTACGAATGCATACCGACCTGGTAGACCGCGTGGGGGAGGAGGTTCCTCGTAAGCTGGGATTCTACAGGTCGGATGAAACAACGCTATTCCCTTATCAAGACCTTCCTCTCTACCGAGCGCTCAAGGGAGACCATGTAGACAACGTCGAGGTGTGCTTGCATCCCGCCTGTGAGCCAGAGGTTCGTTGGGCGCTCGCGTCCAGTCGTCCTTTAGTCAGCGACGCGAAGGTGCTCGGTGCAGTCGTATTCTACCGGGACATTACCGAGCGGAAAGAATTAGAAAACAAACTTGCAAGCTACACCGAGGAATTGAAATCCTCGAATCTGGAGCTGCAGAAAGCCCAGATCGCGCTGGAGCAGTTGGCCTCGGCTGACGAACTCACGGGTCTGCAGAACAGGCGCGGGTTTCTCGCGCTTGCGGCCCAAAGCATTAAGCTTGCTCATCGTGCTCAAAAACCCTTTGCCTTAATCTTTGTAGATTTGGACGGTCTGAAGAAAATCAACGATACGTTGGGACATGGCGACGGAGATCTAGCCATTACCGACGCTGCGCATGTCTTAAGTGACAGTATTCGACACTGCGACGTGTTGGGCCGTCTAGGCGGCGACGAGTTCGCGATTCTGATGAGCGATGCCCATGCAGAGAGCGCCCGAATTGTAAAAAAGCGGCTGGCTGACAAGGTCGACAAGCTTAACGCCGAGGGCCACCGTCCTTACACTCTGTCGCTCAGTGTCGGGCTGCTGGTCTGCAACTGTGACGAAAAAGCGGCCCTGGAGACTTTGCTCGGCAGAGTCGATGCACTCATGTACGAGGAGAAGAAAAAGAAGGGTGTGGATCGGGACGGTTTGCGTGGTGGGGAACACCCTCGCTCAGAGCGAAGACTAGAGGACACTGTTGCCTCAGTTGCGGCGAATCCATCTCCTCTCTCCCGCTCGAGATGACTGAGAGATGTGTGAGGTCCTGCCATCTGGTTTCTGGCGGCGGTATTCGTTCACTGATCGCAATGAAGGGAATCAGGCCGAGCAGGAGAGTGCTGACCGATGGTTTTTTCACGCGCAGGTCGCCGGAGATCCTCGCTCTTCGCATCCAAGCGGCGGCTATCGGCAGTCCGCTCATTAACGTTGTGGGCTTCGCGTTATCTAAGGCCCGTTCAAACGCGCTTTGTGCCCCCGCGAAGTCTGGGAATTAGAAGAGACCTTCTTGACGGCTTGGGCGATCTGGTGGGCCCTGCTAAAACACGCACCATCACCATTTGTCTGCCAAAGCCAGCCGAACCACCCTGTGCCGTAGTACTGTAAGGGGTACCCGCGCGCTGTCCATAATTGGTCCAGCATCGGGAAGAATTCCATCGCCTGTGGTAGAAGGTAGGTTTTGCTACCACGTCGTCAAACCTCGGCGTGAATTTCGCGTAAATCGCCGAGTATCACGAGTGTACACGCGAGCCCAAAGGGGCAAAATAGGACATTGCCGAACACCCCAAGAGGTTAGTGATGCGGAATCTGGGACTACAGCTATTCATTTCCTTTTTGCTGATTGCGAATGGCCTCGTATTCGCGCAGCAACGCCGGAAGGTCATCATCAATCAGGATTGTTCGGGGCCCGGCGGCAGCAATATGCAAACCCTGTTGACCTTGATTCAATCTCCTCAAGTGGATGTGCTGGGCATAACCGTCGTCAGCGGGAATCAATGGCGCGATGAAGAGGTAGCGCACACTCTGCGACTGCTCGAGCTAATTGGCCGCACGGATATTCCGGTCGTCCCGGGAGCTGTGTTTCCGCTGGTGCATCGTCGTGAGGAAGCCCTTTTGTGGCAGGCAATGTATGGCAAAGTCGCGTTCGCAGGCGCGTGGGATGATCGCTGGTGGCATGAGCATGACGTGATTCCGGCGCTGCCTGAGGGGCAGCCCACCACCAAGCCGGCAGATGAGGACGCGGCTCACTTCCTGATCCGCATGGTCCGCAAATATCCGCATGAAGTGACGATCTACGAGGGCGGCCCCATGACGAACCTGGCGCTCGCCAACGCTCTCGATCCACATTTCGCCGAACTGGCCGAAGGCTTGGTCTTCATGGGCGGAAGCTTGAGCCCGCAGACCGACGATCCGGAGTTCATCAGTAGCCCGCGCCACGAATTTAATTTCTGGTTCGATCCAGAGGCCGCCAAAAGCGTGTTACGGGCGCCGTGGAAGAAAATCGTCTGCACGCCGGTCGACATCTCGGTCAAGACCAGAATCACTGATGAGATGATGGCCGAAATCAAAACCAGCAACCGCGCCGCAGCGCAATACGTAGTGAAGTTCTTTATGAAGGATCAAGGCGGTTCCTATATGTGGGATGAACTGGCAGCCGCCTCATGGATTGATCCGACCCTGATCACCAGAAAAGAAACCCGCTATTTGAGTGTGGACATCGACCACAGTGCGGCCTATGGAAACACGCTGACGTGGACGGACAAAGACAACCCGAAACTTGGCGCACAACTGGTGGAAATCCAGATGGATTTGGATCTGGCAAGATTTAACAAGATGTTTGTGGAGTTGATGAAGGCCCCGACCCCACAAGCAGCTCCCGAATCGACATTGCGCAAATTTTAGCGGGCGATGGAGATCTTCGAGTTGCCCCCCCTGCGCCTCCCGTAAGCGTGTCAGTACAAGTGAAAGTCGACCTCGACGGCGATTTCCACTGCAACATCGTGCCCGTCCTTTTTGCCCGGCTCGAATTTCCAGTTTTTGACCGACTCGATGGCTTTCTCGTCCAGGCCCATGCCGAGCGCGTTAAGTATGCGGATATTTGTCGGACGTCCATTTGCGTCCACTACTAGACCCAGCACGCAGTTTCCCTGGTACTTCGCCTTGCGTGCTTCTTCAGAAAATTCAGGGTCGGTCTGATAAATGACACGTGGCGGTGTCACTCCTTTGCCGATACGGAACGTATCGCCGCCAGTGCCTGCCTCGTCCCCCGGGCCAACTCCGCGCCCATGTCCCGGGCCGACGCCACCTTCGGAGCCTGAACCGATACCGCCGAGTGTCCCCGGACCATTCGACGGAATCACGGCGGACGACTTTGGGTCGCCAAGGTTTGGCAGGTTGGGATTCATGGCCAGCTTGATATCAGGGGGCACAATCACCGTGGGCTCAACCGCCAACTTGGGGGTTGGATTCCGTATGACTGCGGCCGGTGGCGTGATCTGCCGCATCGAGAACTTCGGCAAACGACCCGCCGAAGCCTGCAGCACATCCCCATCACCCCCGCCGCCACCACCACCGGCCCGCGTCTTCGCGGGCTTTAGCGGATAGTCACCAGGATCAATTAACTTGGTGTCGATCTTAGGTTTGAATGCGCCGGGGACCGGATGGGGTATTGTGATAAACGTGACGCCGATGATGAACCCCAGCACCACCACGTGAACCACAGTTGAACCCAGAGCGCCTTCCTTCTTGTAGTTGTAGAAGCCCCACATATCCTGAATCGGGATTGGCTTCGATTCAAGCCTAAGCGGGGGATGTTTCCTAGGAAAAAAGAATTCGCTGAAGCCCTGAAAGAGCGATTTCCACAGTGGCTCAAATGTGTCGTCCAGCAGAAGATGAAGTTCCGGCTCGTTGCTAGCGTCCTGATCGACTTGGCCTGATGCCATGATTCTCCTTATCCGGCTCTTCCCATCGGACAGGCCGTGTTATTGGCAACGTTCTCCTACACAGAGTAGCGGTCGTTCCCAATAAGTTGCCTGCTTAGGAGCTAATTTCCCGAACAAGCTCACAAAACCCGCTTGTCTCACGCGAAGACGTGTCCAACTTGCATGTCCAACTTGCATGTCCAACGTGTAAACTTGCCTGTGATTTCTGCAAACCGCTGTGGTTCAAGCTCTTTTTGCCAAGCTTATGAAAATCATTCCCCTGGCCCTGCTTTTTGCCACGGCCTTGACCGTCGTGGCGCAATCGAAACCGAACTATGAGATCTACGCGATCCGATACGGGGCCATACCCGATTTTCCCGTTGCAGAGTTGGTGGCAGGCGCCGACCCCACGCGCAAGCTTGACATTGCCATGATGATCTGGCTGGTGCGGGGGAACGGCCGCAATATCCTGGTTGACTCCGGGTTCTATCACGAGCGCTTCTTCAAAGACTGGCATGTGAATGATTTCACCAAACCATCCGATACGCTGCAGCGAATGGGTCTGAAGCCCGAGGACATCACCGACGTCATCATTACGCACATGCACTGGGACCACGCCGACGGCGTGGATCTGTTTCCCAACGCCCGCATCTGGATTCAGAAGGATGAGCTGCAATACTATGCCGGAGAAGCCTGGCAGTCGAAAGACACTCATGGCGGCATCGACGAGGAAGACGTGCTCACGCTGGTAAAACTGAATACGCAGGGGCATGTGGGTCTGGTGAATGGCGATGCCCAGGAGATTATTCCCGGGGTAGTCTGCTACACGGGTGGCAAACATACTTATCAATCGCAATACGTAGGCGTGCAAACAACGGCGGGAACCGTTGTGCTGGCGAGCGATAACATGTATCTGTATGAGAATCTGGAACGGCATGCACCAATCGCAGCTACGCTCGATGCCGCGTCGAATCTGCGGGCGCAAGATCGCATGAAACAAATCGCCGCCCGCCCCGGGCTCATCATCCCAGGGCACGATCCGGCAGTTTTCGCGAAGTTCCCCAATCCCGTGCCCGGAGTGGCTGAAATCCACTGATCCTGGGATGAAATCGAAGTTGACGCCGCAAGAGAACGCAGTGACCACGGTGGATTGGCGATACTTGGGTGACACATTCGGTGTCAGTAAGGTCATTGTGAAGTGCGTGGAGTACAGCTCAGAAGCACTCGCAGCTCGAACATCATCGCAAGATGAAGGCCCGATGCGTGGCGAAAAGCATTGAAGGCGGGGAAGGCGAAAGCTGACAAGACGTGCGGACTAGTGTTTCCGACTGCCGGCTGCAAGCCAAAGTTCGACTGCCTGAAGGCCGTTGCAGAGCATGCGAAGCTCGACGAAGACAGCTTCTGGCTTCACATGTTCTGCGTGATGTTTGCCACTCGCTGTGTCTGAGCCGGCGTCGATCTGCGCACGGTGCAGCAATGGCTAGTGCACTCAGGCATGGAATCGACGATGCGATATTTGAAGCCTTAAACAGTCAGCACTTGCGGGATAAGGTGACGATATTTTCGCCTAGATGGAACCCGCGGTTGTGGCTGCCTCTCGCACTTGTGCTCTACCGCCCTCGGTTCATCGTCGCTTGATACATCGCCTCTAGCAGGTCTTGGGAGTGGCCGTCGTAGTCGGCATCGAGCGACCACATGAAGGTACCGCCGAGCCCAAGCATCCAATCGCAATATGAAACCCGGAGATACGTCGAAA
>Ga0302324_100025149_pt1 | contig 11436 bp, 11 predicted proteins | sample Palsa_T0_1_FD_201949 | JGI IMG/M metagenome (GOLD analysis project Ga0302324, IMG submission 201949) | Peat permafrost microbial communities from Stordalen Mire near Abisko, Sweden - Palsa_T0_1 | ecosystem: Environmental > Terrestrial > Soil > Palsa > Peat permafrost | place: Sweden: Abisko... | reverse complement strand
CCTTTCGAGTTTCATCGGTCAGGCTGGAGAATTTCGCGGTCAGCGCATATTCCGGATTGATGGCTCCGGGCGTGGGGCCCAGATCCACGCCCTCGAGTTCTCGGTTTCTCAAATGATAGAACGCATCCCGGTTCATGATCCACGTGAATTTGTCGGGAGCATGGTTGGCCAGCAGCATCCGCAGCCGTGCGGTGAACGCATCGGCCGGACCCTGCGGCAGGACTTCGGCCTGCATGTCGTTCTCAACCGGCTCGACCACCACGCGCAATTTGCCCTGCTGGGCGATGGCATCCTCGACCTTCGGATCGGCGATGATTTTCATCGCCATGTCGTCGGTCATCTTCACCAGATCGACCGAATCCAATGCTGTGTTATGGCCGGATTGCACGGCGTTCGTGCAGCCGATCATGAGAGAAACCAGAAGGCACGGGAGCAGCTTGAGCATTTGACGTATCCATCACCGTTTTTCCGCTTGCGGCTTAGCCAGCCAGCGGCTCTGTCCACTCAAGAAAGTCGCTGGCTCGCTAAGCCGCAAGCGGAAGGAAATTTCCAAACGAAAACCAATGGCGGAGAACGTGTCTCAACGTTCCGTCTTCACCTCGTACCCCCTGTCCCAGACCAGTTCGCGGGTGCGCAGATCAGTCACTTTGAATTCGCAGTAGAAATAATCCGTGCCGCGATTGGGCAGCTCCGTGATTGTGGCATAAAGCGAATAATCCGGCTGGATGCCGCGATACACCGGCTTGTTCACACCCTGGCTGTCGCCTTGCTGGTACTGATCCCCTTCGCGCTCCCCCTCCAATTCGTTGCTCTGCAGGCCGTGATATTTCGCTTTATTTTCGATCAGAGCGACACGGTCGTGTCCGTACCTGGAAAGATTCACGCGCAAACGATCAAGAAAGATATCCATGTTGAATCGATGGTTGAGCGTCTGGTTGTCAACATGATCGACCACCATCGTCCACCGATTTTGACTGTGATTCAGGTCGGGATCGGCGAGCAGGTCTTGCGCCATCTGGTCCGAAGCGGCGACGACATCCTTGCTTTGCAATCCGCGATCGTCGGGGCTGATCGTATCGACCGGCGGCCGCTGGTCGCCATAATCGTGCGGTCGATCCGAAGCACATCCGGCCAAGAGGGCCATGATGGGCAAAGCAAACAGGCTGAAACGGCGATTCATGAGCGTCTCCTTTTGAGAATAATTCGGGTCAATCGGTACTGGCGAATTAACTATCGTATCCGAAGCGTGTCCTGTTGAGAGGTTGTTCCAGAACCTCTCGGGTGCCGGCCCGTCGGCGACCCGATAGACTTTATCGGGTTGACGAAACGGCGCGCTTATCGTCTCTTTAGACACGCCACGCTGGCCGATGGCGGGCGCGGGGCAATCCTTCTATCGTCCCGCGTGTCTGTTTGATTGCAGAACATCGAACGTTTGAGGGAGGTTCGTTTGCGAGCCATGTTGATTTTCCGTCGAATTTCGGCCTTTTTCTCGTATGCCGGCCTAATCGTGGTCATCGGGCCAATCTTACTGTGCGCCGGTTGCCACGATGAAACCCCGCCGCCGCCACGGGTTCCTATTCCGGTGCCGTCATCGGATCATCAGGAATATGGTGAGCTGCGTGACCGTGATGTCGTTCGCCCGCTTCCTCCGCCTTCTCCGCAGGAGACCGCCAGCCGGCCGCCGTTTCATGATGAACCGCTGGTGGATCAGGCTCCGCCGGAGCAGCCGGCGTTTGTCGATCTTTACCGCAAAGTGGGCTCTCCGAAGATCACGCTCTTTGTCAATCGAACGCTGGAAGGCGATCTGGTCCCCGTGGCCGAATATCACGAGTCGACCGACGTTTATCTCCATCCCGGCCAATATGATGATGTGCAAGCCAGATCGCTGGACTATGAAGCAATCGAAAACATCATGACCGATTGGATCGCCTGCCAGGGCCAGGTAACGGTCATCAGCCCCACGCTCGCGCGGCAGCGATTATCGGACGAGCAGGTCAGAGAACTGCAAGGCGGCCGGCCGCAGATGCTCAGTGAAGTGGCCCAGCAATTGGGCGCCGATGTTTTGATTCAGGTACAGGCCCATCCGACGCGTCAGACTCCGCAGGGGCTTGAGGTGCGCCTGGTTGCCGAGGCGATAAATACTAGAGGCGGTCAATCGCTCGCTCGTGCAACGGTGGACATGGCGCCGCCGCTGACCAAGACGCAGATCAACAAATACACGCGCTGGCTGGCTCGAAAGCTGATGTCGGACATGACCGCCACGTGGAGCGCTCCGCCTCCGCCGGAGATGCGATCGGGCACGGATGAAACGCCTAAACCGGCCCCGCCGGTAAATGTGCCGCCGCCTGCTCCGCAGGCCGGGGCGTCTTCGTATCCGCCGGAGGCCGCGCCTTTTAATTCCGGGACGCCATCGAATCCCCCGGCTCCGACGACGGTGCCGACGACGTTGCCCTGAAGGAAAAATTCTTTAGCATTTGAGGCCATCATGCTCCGCAAAGATTTGATCCTGCTATCGTTTGTCGCCGGCCCGCTCATCGCCGCTCTCACCGGCTGCGCCGTCAATCCGCCGATTCAGCCGCGGATGGATCCGTATTTGCCGTCACAGATCCATATGGATAGCGATGAACTTCGCAGCGATACCGCCGTGGGCACGCCCAACGCTCATCGCGATGATTCAGGGATTCTCTTCGTGACGGTCCCCATCCGCTCGGCGATCGACAGGACGCTCTACGTGGACTGCTACGTCACCTGGCTCGACCGCAACGGCCAGCCCATTGGCGATCGAATGGGCCCCAAAACCATCACGCTTGATCCCAATACGCCCAGTTCTGTCACCTTCAACAGCACCACGCCGCGCGCCGCCGATTTCCAGATCGACTTCCGCTATGCGAGGTGAACCTCTCTGGACACTGATTTTTCAACGCGAAGGGGCGAAGGGACGAAGGACACGAAGAAGAGCCATTGTTCGGAAAGACCAACTTCTTCTTCTCTTTCTTCTTCGTGTCCTTCGCTCCTTCGCGTTTAATTCCGAACTACAAGGGCAACCGACTGTCTCCATCCAACCCGCGACTTGCCTCCTCTCCGCTGCATCTACTACAGTGGCGAAGACGGAGTTGATATGAAGCGATTATTTCCCCGATTATTTGCCGGTTCGGTGGTGGCGCTCTTGATCCTGCTTTGCGCCTCCGCGCTTCTGGCCGTGCCGGGCATCTTAAAGACCAAAACAGGACAAACCTACAACGGTGACATCAAGGATGATGGCGACACCTACACCGCTACCGTGGATAAGATTGAAACAACGATCCCCAAGACGGATGTCGCCTCGGTTTCCTACACCGGCTCGATCGATGATCAGTACAATCAGCGGCTCGCGGCGCTCGATCCCAAGGATGCAGAGGGGCGCGTCAAGATCGCCCGCTTTGCCTTCGACAATGGCCGAAACGATCTTGCGATTCAGGCCCTCAGCACCGCAATGCAGATCAATCCCGATAATGCCGATGCGCTGGAGATGCTCAGAACCGTACAGGCCCAGCAGCAGTTGGACCACAGTCAAGCCGCCGCCGCCCCTGCGGCAGAAGCGGCACCGCCCGGCCCGGACCAAACCGCAGACGCGAATGGAACGCCGATTTTCACGCCGATTCCAAAACACCTTCTCACGACCGCTGACATCAACGCCATTCGCCAGGCTGAAGTGAAACCCAACGAGGATATCCCCATTTCGATTCCCGCCGACTTGAGGCGGAAATTTGCCGCGCGCATAGGGATGAACTACAACGATTTCAGCGCGCTCAGTCCGTTTGATCAACTCGAGATGATCATGCAACAAGGGGACGCCGAGATGAAAGCCGCCGTGAAAATCGGCCGCGATCCCCAGGCTCTCCTGGATTTTAAGCGCGAGATTCAGCCGATGGTCCTGCGCAACTGTGCCACCAGCGGTTGCCACGGCGGTGCGGCCGGCGGCAAGCTCATCCTCTACAACGGGACCGACACCGCCGCCACCTATACGAATTTTTACATCATGGAGCAGTTCACCATGCATAGCACCGCCCATGCCGGATTTTTCGGTGGTGATGCCGGAAGCAAGCTGATCCAACGCGGCGATGGCGCTCATTCGCTGCTGGTCAGCTTCGGCCTCCCGGCCGGGCAGGCCGATGTCAGCCATCCGAAGGTGCCAAACAGCAGCTTCAACGGCATTTTCCACAGTCGCGAAGATCGCCTCTGTCAGCAGGCCATCACGTGGATGGACAAGGGATTGAATCTGATTGAGCCCAACTACGGCATCAATTACACCCCGCCCACCGCACCAACAAGCCAGCCTGCGACGTTGCCGTAAAAAATGAGGATCGAAGAATGATGAATGATGATTGGGCCAGTCCATTCATCATTGTTCATTCATCATTTATCATTTCGATTTGAGGGGCTTCCATGTCTCCGCTGCTTTTCCTCGGTCTTACTCTTCTGCTTTCGGCGAGCGCTGTCACTTTCGATTTCCTGTCGCGCCGTCGCTTGCGACGCCAACTTCAGGCGCTGGCGCGCGAATTGAACATGGCCTACAGCCATCACGACCGCTTCGCTCTGGCGGATCGCGTCGCCGAGCACTTTCCCGTTCCCGGCGCCGCCGCCGTGCGCGTGATCGATCTGCTTTATTCTTCGGACGCGGGTAGCTACCGCTATCTCTTTTCCGCCGAATACACCTGCGGTGTGATCCGCTCCAAACGGCGGCTGCTCAGAGCGGTCACCCTGCGCGAGCCCAAGGGCCGGACCGATCCGTCCGTCTGGTCCAACATGTTGCTGGCTCCGGACAAGCTTTCGTTGATCGATCAGTATCGCCATCTGGCGAGTCACATCTCGACGCCAGAGGCATAGGGGCTCTCTGCCGAGTGTAGGGAAAGCCGCGATGACCCATGTTGCCGCTTGCGGATCAGAGGCGATGTACCGCTGCGAGTCCTGATGTATGGCGACAGGTTTTCGCGGAATACCGCGAAATTTCGGGTCGAGGACGGCCCGGCTCTGTGGGCTTTGAAATAGTCTCTTGGGCAAAAAAAACGGCACGCCGTGAGGCGTGCCGTTGAGCGCGGAGCTCGTGATGTCCCTATCGGTTACTGCGCCGTCTTGACGAACAGGAAATGGGATCCATCCTGATTGGTGACGTGCATGGCGATGCCTTTGCTCGGATCACCCTTGGCGATCGCGTCAGCGGCGCTGCCGGCGTCAGTCACGTCGGTGCGGCCGATCTTGGTAATCAAGTCACCTACGTGCATTCCCGCCGGTGAACCGTGAGCGACGGTGGTCACCACCACGCCGCTCTTGGCGTCCTGGAGGTTGAATCTCGTCGCCAATTCATCGGTCAAAGTGCTCATCCGGAACCCCAGCGAGTCAGCGGTCACCGAGTCGGAATTCTGATCGTTCTGACGACCGCGCTCTCCCGAGGCAACAGCGCTCATATCATCCGGCTGTTCCCCAAGTTTGATGGTAACGGTTTGCTCTTTTCCATCGCGGGAGACGGTGAGCTTGACCGGCGTCCCTGGCGCAGACATCGCGATTTGATTTCGCAAATCCGCTGCGGTGGCGACCGGCTTGCCGTTGATGGCCGTGATCACGTCGCCTTCATCCAGCTTGCCGATGGCGGGGGTGTTGAACTCGGTCCCCGCGACGAAAACGCCGTTGTCACCCAAATAACCAGCGGACGCCGCTTTATCTTTGTTGAGGGTTACATCTTCGATTACCACGCCCAGAAAGCCGCGGGTGACCTTGCCCTTGTCCTTCAAAGCATCGTAGATGGGGTGAGCTTGATCCGAGGGAATGGCAAACCCGATGCCCTGGAAACCGCCGGTGCGGCTGGCGATAGCGGTGTTTACGCCGACCACTTCGCCATGCAAGTTTACCAGCGGTCCACCGCTGTTGCCGGGGTTGATCGGGGCATCCACCTGAATGAAGTTCTCGTAGCTGAAGTCGTTATCGATGATGCCGACATGCGTCCGATGGAGCGCGCTGACGATGCCGTGGGTCATTGACCCGACAAAGTCAAACGGCGCACCGAATGCGCAGATCCAGTCCCCTTTTTCAAGCGTGTCGCTATCGCCCCATTTGGCGGGTATGAGATGATCGGCTTTGATCCGCACCACCGCCAGATCGCTCTTGGGATCGGCGCCCATCAATTTGGCGTCTTCGATCACATCACCGTTGTAAAGCGTGACCGTCATCTTGCTCGCGCCGCCGGCGACGTGATTGTTGGTGAGGATGTATCCGTAACCATCCGAGGCATCCATAATCACTCCACTGCCCTCGCCTTTTTCCACCAAGTCACCTGATGGGTTGGGATCGGTGTTGTCGGGCTGGTCCTGCTGGTTGTCGCCGTCGCCTCCATTACCGTTACCATTACCGTTACCGTTGTTGGGCATATTGAAAAAACGACGAAGGAAATCCTGGTTGGGGTGTGCGCCCTTGACTGTCTTGGTCACCTCGATGCTGACCACCGAGGGCTCGACCGCCTTGCCCACCGCGCGGAACACATCGGCCAGGTCCTGCGCCTTTTGCAGATCCTGCCGCGACGCCTGAACCTGATCATCGGCGCGCGCGAATCGCACGTCCTGGATCAGACTGTTTCCCATGAACCACGAGGCCGAACCGATGCTCCCCAGCGCCACCGCGGCGAAGAGCTTTTGAAATCGCTTCATAGACTACTCCATTACTTTGACCGTTTGATTGACTCTTTACTTAGTTTGCAGAAATCGACTTTTCTCTTCCGGCAACATCTCGTATTGATGCTCCGCCGCCGGATATTCTCCGCTGGCGACCCGGCGAACATAACTGACAAACGCCTGGTTCATCGCCGCCGCCAGATCGCGGCCGGCTTCGTCACGTAGCGCCGGCGCAAAACGGGGGCGCTGTGGCGTTAAACCCAGACCGTCTTGAGTGACAATAACACTCGCGTGGCAAGCCGGTCCCGCTCCGCAACCGATCACCGGCACGCTGGTGCGTTCGACCACTCGCTGCGAGACCTCCGGAGGAACCGCCTCGAGCAAAATCGCCGCCGCCCCGGCCTGCTGCATCTCGATCGCCATCGTTACCAGAGCACCAGCCTCCACGGCCGTGCGACCCTGATACCGATATCCGCCCAGCAACGACACCGATTGCGGCCGAAGTCCCAGGTGCGCAATAACTGCCACACCCACCCCGGCCAACTCGTGCACCAGCGTCGTATGCGTGGGGCCGACTTCTAATTTAACGCAGTCGCAGCCCGAAAGTTTCACCATGCTTGCTGCACTATCGAAACCCCTGGCCAGATCCCCGCCATAACTGCCAAAGGGCAAATCCCCCATCACCATCGCCATCGGCGCACCCCGCCGCACCGCCGCAGTAATTTCAATTAAAAAACCGAGTGAAATCGGCAGCGTGGTGTCATATCCCAATATGACGTTCGCCGCTGAATCCCCCACCAGAAGGACAGGCACCCCCGCTGCCTGCATGTGGCGAGCGGTGGTGAAATCATAGCAGGTAAGAATCGGCACCTTCGTGCCCGCCGCCCGCGCGGCCCGCAGATCATTCAGCGTAAACTTCTTTGCAAGTGGAGCGGCCATACTCAGGTATTCTATCCGCTCCAGACCCGAAGCGATGCCCCTCCCCGTCTAGCGGTCGCCCCAAAGGGGCACTACGCCGCGTAAGAGGCTTATTCCGCCCGTTACGGTCGTGCCGCCCGCAGCACCGCCAGCGCCGCGCACAATGTGATACCGATGCCAGCGCCGACGAGTCCGTACATCACTGTGGACCATGAATCCCGAATGGGACGCCCGGCCACCGGCATGGCTATGACCGTCACCACCGCAGGGGAGCCGCCGATGCCGCTGGTAAGCGCGTTCGAATACGCCTTGATGATTTGGCTCGCCATGCAGCCCGCAGCCGCTGGATCGGAGCCGCGGTACGAAATCTCCACGATATCGTTGGTTTGACCGAATTCGATTGCCGCATGATTTAAGGCACTTGATGGCGAAGAAGGAAGGGAAGCGCCCGCAGGCTCTTCTCGTGCAGCGGCCAGGGCCGTTGCGATGATGGACAGCGTCAGCGGCTGCTGAGGCGCCGCGAGCTTTGCGCTGCTTTGGGACGCCGGCGCATCGAGGTGCAGATATCCCCGCGATAGATAGACCGGCCCGCCGAGCAGGTGGCCAATAATAGCGCCCACCACAGCCCCGGCAACTGTGAATTTGATCAGCCGCGCCAGCACAGCCGCGGCGCGCCCAAGCCAGCGGGGCTTGGGCGGCGGAGGATCATCCAGCACGCTGCGCGTTTGCGTCATTAGATACCTAATTCTCTGCTCAATCGTCGCGAATTACGAATTCCGCGAGCTACTTTTCCCCTGGCCCCAGCGTCACGATCGTCATCGGATCAAACGTAAACTGCGTCATCAACTGTTTCAGCGAGGCCGGCGTTACGCTCATCAGCGTCTCCATGTCCTGCTCCAGCGAGCGGTATTCCTTGTTGTACATCCACTGGCTCCCGATCGACCGCATCCGCCCGATCGGCACCTCGCCGCTGAGCACGATGCTGCTGGCAATCTTGTTCTTCGCCCGCTCCACCTCATCGTCCTTCAGATCGGTCTTGACCTTCTCCAATTCCTTCATCGCAATAGACAGTGCTTCTTCGGTTCGCTGCGGCGCCGTCGTCAGCGAGAGATAGAAGCTCCCGCACCCATCGTGCGGATAGAAGCCGAAATCCGCCTCCTCCGCAATCGCGTTATCGACCATCGCCCAATAGAACCGGCTGCCGTCCGAATCCCCGATCACATCCGAAAGCACGCGCGCCGCAAATCGGCGATCATCCTGGGCACTCGGCCCAGGCGTCATGGCCATCGTGTATTGGCGATTTAATTTAGGATCGGTCAGGCTCTGCTTCTGCGCCTTATACAACGGCTCCGAGTGCTTGCGCGGTGCATCCACGTGCGGCCAGCTCCCCATATATTTGTCGGCGAGCCCAACCACTTCATCAAACGCCAGTCGTCCCGTGACCGAGAGCACCATATTCCCCGGCCCATATCGCCCCTTGAAATAATCCGCCATCTGATCGCGCTCGAGTTGCTTGATCGAATCGACCGATCCCAGCACGCTCAAACTCAGCGGATGATTCGCGAAGTGCGCTTCCATCAACTTCTCATAGAGCCGATGCCCCGGATCGTCCAGATACATGGCGATCTCTTCGAGAATCACCTTCTTCTCGTTGGTGAAATCCGCCGTGCGAATCGCCGGCCGCAGTAAATGGGACAGATGTTCGATCGACCGCTCGGTAAACTCCGGCAGCACATTGGCGTAATAGGCGGTCATTTCCTGCGTTGTGAACGCGTTGTAGCGCGCTCCCATTTCATCAAAGATGCGATTGACATCTTCCCACCCGTATTTGCTCGAGCCCTTGAACATCATGTGTTCGAGAAAATGAGAAACGCCATTGACCGGCACATCCTCATCGCGCGAGCCGGTCTTGACGAACAACCCCGCCGCGAACGAATGAGAATCCGGATTGATCTCCGCGACGATATCAAGGCCGTTGGGTAATTGTTTTTGATGAAATTGCAATGGCATGTAACTGCTCCGAATAGCCGACTGGTCGCTTAAGCGACCAGTCCGCAGGTGAGATTCAAGCTCTGGGCAAATCCAGCGGCTTGGGCCCCACGATCACAATCGTAAACGGTCCCGGCTTGTTCGCCTTCAGGTACGCGTTCACGCGATCGACCGTCACCCCATCGACGGCCGCGCTGATTTCATCGAGCGTCCGAATCCGTCCTCGCATGAAATAATCATGCGCGATCGCCCCGGCCCGGCCGCTGGTCGATTCGCCGCTCATGATGATGCTGGCCTTGAGCCCGATCTTGGCCCGATCCAGTTCTTCCTTGGTGACGCCATCGCTCAGCCGGTGCAATTCGGCGATGACGCAGTCCAGCGTCGCCTGGGCGCGCTCATTGCTCGTCCCGGCATATGCAAAAATGCTCCCGATCCCCCGCAGGCTGCTGTAGCTGGCTCCGACGCTGTAGCACAGCGCGCGCTTTTCCCGCACTTCCGTGAACAGCCGGCCGCTCATCCCGCCGCTGACCACTTCGATCGCCATCCGCGCGGTGTAATAATTCTCGTGCGTTTCCGGCACGCTCGAATAGGCGATCCCGATGTGCGTCTGCTCGCTCTTTTGCTCCTCAAAATGCGAATTGCCCGGCGGCGGCATCAGCTTCAGCTCCGCCTCGGTTCCCCCTTCCCAATCACCAAACAGCCGCTCCACTTCACGCCGTGTCGCATCAAAATCCACCTTTCCTGCCAGCGCTAAAATCGCCCCTTGCGCGTGATACCGCTGCTTGAAATCCGCCTTGCTCACCGCGAGGGTCAGCTTTTCCAAATCTTCCTTTCGGCCCATCGCGCTTCGTCCCAAGGGCGATGGCAGATGCCATTCCCGCACTTTCAGTAGCACCTTCTGCCGTGGCTCATCTTCCAATCCCTCCAGCGCCTGCAGCGCCAGATCGCGTGCGGCGGTGAATCCTGCTTCGGGCAGATGAGGACGCCGCACGATATCGGCGTAGGTCGCCAGCCCCTCCATCACCTTCGCCGCCGGCGCAGCGGCGCCAAATCGCGTGTGATGCACACCCACGCTGCTGGACCTTTGCAATCCCAGGCTGTCGAGGTAGTCGGTTAATTGCCGGCTGTCGCGATTACCTGCGCCGCGCAGGACAAGTTCTCCCAGCACGGTCGCCGAGCCATTACGATCGACAGGATCGCTGCTTGCGCCAGCGGGAAGCAGCAGCGTCATCGCTGCCGACTGCATGCCGGGCATCTGCTCGGCCAGAAGTGTCAAACCATTGTCAAACGTATGCTGAAAATACCTCTCGGCCAACGCGGCTCCCTTCATTTTCCAAAGATTCGCGCGGGGATTATAGGCCGGAGCGGTCCTGACGCCAGCGGAAGACGGCTGTCCACGAATTGGCACGAATGAGCACCAATGGGAAAGAGAGGGAGATTGGCGACCGCTACGCGGGCACAACACATTTGGACCGGGGCCGCCGGTGGATGTAGAATTCTATCAATGACCATGGTCACCTTTCCAGACCGCGCGACCGAACGCCAGGCATTGGCCTTTCTTCTGGGGCGTTTCTCAGGACGGGTCCTCAAGAGCGGCGAGCATCTGATCCCAGAGGCCGCGTTGGAAGCGCTGGCCCGCGAAAACATTTCATTCACCGTCAAGGGAAAGGCGAGCTATGAGCAGCAAGTGGCGGCGATTCGAGGTGCTGCTCTCGCTCCAGTTCTGATACGGTCGCGACATTCCGTGCGAGTGGCTGGCTGATGCTGGAAAGTCCAGGCGCAACGGCTAAAATTCGGCAATGACCTCGGATAATTTCCAGCAGCTTCTCGACGCCCTCTCCACTCGGAGTCCCTTTCATCCGTTTACTGTGGAAATGGTTGGGGGTCG
>Ga0302324_100025146_pt1 | contig 11436 bp, 8 predicted proteins | sample Palsa_T0_1_FD_201949 | JGI IMG/M metagenome (GOLD analysis project Ga0302324, IMG submission 201949) | Peat permafrost microbial communities from Stordalen Mire near Abisko, Sweden - Palsa_T0_1 | ecosystem: Environmental > Terrestrial > Soil > Palsa > Peat permafrost | place: Sweden: Abisko... | reverse complement strand
CCATAACTCGGATGTTGCTGAACGGTATTGCCGTAAACGTAAGGAGGGAAGATACCGGTAACGCTCAAACTGGCATCCTGTCTGCTTTCCTGAGCGTAACCTGCTACTGCCAGCAATGGCAGCAAAACTAACAACAGTGCGACTTTTCTCATTCTTTCCTTCAACCCCTGACTGCTCAACGACCCGCTGGCGTATGCCTCTTCGTTCGCCGATTCATGAACTCGCAGAGCCTCAAAGGCCCATTTGTCAATTGTACCTGTGATGAGTCTCGATGGCATGTTGGCAACGCAATCTTTGGACTCGTGTCCGCTGCAAAAGGCAGCGCTGTCAGGCAAAAAACAAAAGGGGATGGCACGCAAACCCGATCCACAATTGCTTTCCAGCGTTCTTGCATTACAGCATTTCCCGTATAGATGCAGATTAACGAAATACGCGCGGCTGGCCTTTTCCTTAAGAAAAGGCCAACATGGTCTCCGTGAGAAGGATCACGGTAATACGGGAAATGCTCTAAGCCGTCACGGGCTCCGCCTGCGACGCCGATGTCTTTACCGGATGTCCATCCTTCACCGTCACCGGATCGAGGAAAGGCATCGCAGCCCGCAATTCCGAACCGACCTCTTCGAGCAACAGGCCCGCTTCATTCTTGCGATAAGCCTCGAAATCCTTGCGCCCGGTCTCATTCTCCGCGATCCAGCGCTTCGCAAAAGTCCCATCCTGAATGTCGGTTAGGATCTTCTTCATCGTCGCCCGAGTCTCGTCAGTAACTATCTTTGGACCAGTTATATAGTCACCCCACTCCGCCGTATCCGAGATAGAGTACCGCATATAAGCCAGGCCGCCGCGATACATCAAATCGACAATTAGCTTCAACTCATGCAGACATTCGAAGTAAGCAATCTCCGGCTGATATCCCGCATCGACCAGCGTCTCAAACGCTGCCTTCACCAATGCAGAAGTGCCGCCGCAAAGCACCGTTTGCTCTCCGAATAAGTCGGTCTCCGTCTCTTCCGTAAAGGTAGTCTCAATCACCCCAGCCCGCGTGCAACCAATCCCTTTCGCATAGGAGAGACCCAGCGCCTGAGCATGGCCGGTAGCGTCCTGATGAATAGCCAGCAATCCCGGAGTGCCTCCGCCCTCGGTAAATACCTCGCGAACACGATGCCCCGGCGCCTTAGGAGCAACCAGCGAGACATCCACATCCGCCGGAGGAACGATCGCCCCATAGCGAATATTGAACCCATGTGCGAACATCAGAGTCTTGCCCGCGGTCAGGTGTTCCTTGATGTCCTGGTTATAAATCTTCGCCTGCGAATGGTCCGGCGTAAGAATCATAATCACGTCCGCCCACTTAGCCGCGTCGGCAACGGAGAGTACTTCAAGGCCGGCCTTCTTCGCCTTGTCGACAGACTTGCTCGAAGCCGGCAAACCAACCCGAACATCGACGCCCGAGTCTTTAAGATTGAGAGCATGAGCATGGCCCTGCGAGCCATAGCCAATAATAGCCACCTTCTTCGCCTGAATAAGCGATAGGTCTGCATCGTAATCGTGATAAGTCTTTGGCATTTCTTCCTCGTTAGTTAAATGTAAGTCTATGTTAGTCGGTCAGAGTGTTGGTCAGCAGAGCGGCGTCGGTCAAATCCCGCAAATGATCACCGCGATCCTCAAATTGTGGTCTCCTACCGTCAAATTGTCATCCCGACCGTAGCGAAGCGGAGTGGAGGGACCTGCGGTTTCACCGGTTCATAGAGGATGGTTCGGGTCTATCCCTCGCACTCCAATGCCCATCTCCAAATCAAGATCGCCGCCCGAATCCTCACCCCGCACTTCTTCCGTCAGCGGCAAAGCCTGCTCTTCATCAGGTTCCGCAATCCGCATAGCATCCAGTACCCGGCTCGTATGCTCCCCGCGTCGCATCACCATCCGCCCCGTGCGAGAGATTTCCAGAATCTTGTTCTCGCCCTCATTGAGCACCTGAATCAAACCTTCAACCTTGCTCGAAACCCCAGTAATCTCAATCATCAAAGACTCCGGGGCAAGATCAACAATCCGCGCACGAAAAACCTCGGCCAATTCAAAAATGCTCGAACGGGTCTTTGTCGTAGCCGCAACCTTGATCAGCGCCAGTTCGCGAACCACGCAAGAAAACTGCCCAACATCATCCACCTCCAGCACATTGTCCAGCTTATAAAGACTAGCCCGAACCCGATGCGCCGCCCCAGCCGGAGCCTCCGCCACGATCGTCATCCGCGAAACATCCGCCCGTTCGGAATGGCCAACAGTCAGCGAAGTAATGTTGATATTCAACCGGCGAAATAAGGAAGCGACCCGAGTAAGCACACCAGGCTTGTCTTCCACTAAAGCCACAAACGTATGAAGCATCGCCTCTTCCTTCTACCTCGTGGGTGCTAACTGCACGCTAAGAGCTAAAAGCTAGCAGCTAATGGCTCGCATTAAGCATCGCTCGCCGTTTCAATCAAAGGATCAGGCCGTCGAATCATCTCATGCAAAGCCGCCCCCGGAGCAATCATCGGATAAACTCCATCCTCTTTCTCGACCTGAAACTCAATCAAAAACGTACGCCCCGAATGACGAGCCCGACCAACCGCAGGCAACACCTGCGAACGCTTGGTCACCGTAGCTCCATCAATCCCAAAAGCACCCGCCAGCTTCACAAAATCCGGACTAAAAATCGGCGAGCAAGAGTAGTTACCGTCATAGATCAACTGCTGCCATTGGCGAACCATTCCCAGAAATCCGTTGTTGATGATGGCGATGTTAATGTGCAGACCTTCCTGCACAATCGTCGCCAGCTCTGGCGAAGTCATCTGAAACCCGCCATCCCCCGCAATCACCCAGACTTCTTTGTCCGGGCAAGCCACCTTGGCCCCAATAGCCGCCGGCAATGCAAATCCCATCGTTCCCAAACCACCCGAAGTAATCAGCGAACGCGGCTCATCATGCTTGTAATATTGCGCCTCCCACATTTGATGCTGGCCAACATCGGTCACAATGACCGCCTTGCCGCCCGTCGCGTGCCAGATGTCATTAATCACATGCGCCGCATAGAGATGTCCGTTGTCAGGCAGATTCTGAATGTCCCGCACCGAAGCCGTACCCTTCAGCGCGCGAATCGCCCGCAACCACTCCGAACCATCTTTCTTGAACTGCCGCGGCGCCAAACGCGGAAGCAGTTGCTCTAGGACCTCACGCAAGTCGCCAATCAAAGCCACATCGACGGCAACATTCTTATTGATCTCCGCCGGATCGATCTCAATGTGGATCTTCTTCGCCTTCTGCGCATAAGTCCCCAGGCTGCCAGTTACCCGGTCATCGAAGCGCATGCCGCAGGCAATGAGTAAGTCAGCCTGCTGAATCGATTCATTCACCCACGACTCGCCATGCATCCCCATCATGCCCAAAGCAAGCTCATGCGAAGCAGGGAAGCCACCAAGCCCCAGCAACGTAGTAGCAACAGGAATTTGCAACCGTTCTGCTAGGGTCCGCAACTGGTTCATAGCCCGCGATTCCATAACTCCATGCCCTGCCAGAATCACCGGACGTTTTGCAGCCAAGATCAACTCCACAGCATTCGTAATTGCGTCCGACTCAATCCGAAGCATCGGATGAGCGCGCTGTTGGCTAGCAACAGCAGCCTCAAAATCGAAGTCCGCCACTGCCTGCTGCGCATCCTTGGTAATATCCACTAGCACCGGCCCTGGCCGTCCCGAACGTGCAATCAGAAAAGCCTCACGAATCGCCGGAGCAATCTCTTCCGCCCGAGTTACAAGGTAGTTATGCTTGGTGATCGGCAGAGTTATCCCGGTAATATCCACTTCCTGAAAAGCATCGGTACCCAGGAACTTGCTCGAAACCTGACCAGTAATGCAAACCACCGGGATAGAATCCAGCATCGCTGTCGCCAGCCCAGTAACAAGGTTAGTCGCACCCGGCCCCGAAGTAGCCATCATCACCCCAACCCGTCCTGATGCCCGAGCATAACCATCGGCCATATGCGTTCCGCCCTGCTCATGCCGAACAAGGATATGCCTGATAGGAAACTTGCGCAGCGCATCGTAAACCGGCAGGATCGCTCCGCCCGGATACCCAAAGACCTCGCGCACACCCTCACCTTCCAGCGTCGCCCAAACAATTTCGGCGCCGGTCAGGCGGGTTGGGTGGGAAGCGTGGCCGGCCTGGCGTTGGTTCGTGGCATCGATAATCATCGTTGCTCCTTGAGAATTCATGAGCGGCTGCGCGAAGCACTCCGCGTAGCGGCTTGGCGTAGCCGCTAATTCGTTACAGCACCCTGCGACGCCGAAGAAACGCTGTCCACATACTTGCGAAAAACGCCCCGAGTAAATTTCGGTGCGGGAGCAGTCCACGACCGCAACCGCGATTCAATCTCGCCTTGCGAAACCTCAACATCGATCTTCCGGTTTGGAATATCGATATGAATGATGTCGCCTTCCTCAACCACCGCGATCGGCCCGCCCACCGCGGCTTCCGGAGCAACATGCCCAGCCATCAAGCCCCGCGTCGCCCCCGAAAAGCGCCCATCCGTAATCAGCGCAACCGTCTCCGAAAGCTCGGCAATGCCGGCAATTGCAGCCGTCACCAGCAGCATCTCCCGCATCCCCGGACCACCTTTCGGTCCCTCATAGCGGATCACCACCACATCGTTTGGCCGAATCTTGCCCGACTCCACCGCCGCCATCGCATCCTCTTCGGCGTCGAACACACGCGCCGGCCCGCGATGGTACAGACGCTTATGCCCAGCCACCTTGATCACCGAACCATCCGGAGCAAGGTTGCCTTTCAGAATCACCAGCCCTCCGGTAGGCTTGATTGGATCGCTGTTCGGCCGAATTACCACCTGCCCCGGAGTTTCCACCGCCAACGACGCCTCTTCAGCCAGCGTACGGCCGGTAATGTTAGGCGCCGACCCGTCGATCAAGCCCGCATCGATAAGTCGTTTCGCCAGCAAGCGGCTACCGCCAGCATTCTGATAATCGGTCGCCACATAGTTACCGCCAGGCTTTAAGTCACAGATCAGCGGAGTCCGCTCACTAATCCGGTCGAAGTCATCCATCGATAACTCAATGCCCATCTCGTGAGCAATTGCCAAAAAGTGAAGTACCGCATTGGTCGACCCACCCGAAGCAGCCACACTCGCAATAGCATTCTCAATACCCGTCCGAGTAATCAGCTTCGACGGGCGAAGGTCACTCCGAGCCGCCGCCATGACTAACTCCCCGGCCGCCCGCGAAGCGGCATGCTTGTCCGCCGAAAGCGCCGCAACGCCCGAAAGTTGAATCGGCGAAATACCCAGAAACTCGCAAGCCATCGCCATCGTGTTCGCGGTAAACTGCCCGCCACAAGCTCCCGCACCAGGACAAGCGGACGCCTCCAGCACCTCAAGAGCAGCATCGTCGATCGCCCCACGCGCATGCGCCCCAATGCCCTCAAAAACATTCTGGATGGTAATGTCGATAGACTTACCATCCGAACCTGTGACGTGGCCCGGAGCGATTGAACCGCCATAAAGCATCAGCGAGGGAATGTCCAGCCGGCAAAGCGCCATCACCGTCCCCGGCAGGTTCTTGTCGCAACCGGCGATAGCGATCAGCCCGTCGAACAAATTGCCCCGCGCCACCAGTTCAACCGAATCGGCAATCACTTCGCGACTAATCAGCGAAGCCTTCATGCCCTGGGTTCCCATCGTGATGCCGTCGGAGATGGTAATGGTATTGAACTCCATCGGCGTCCCGCCCGCTGCGCGAATGCCTTCTTTTACCGCCTCGGCAACATCGCGCAGGTGGAAGTTACAAGGCCCAATTTCCGTCCAGGTATTCGCAATGCCAATGATCGGCTTGTGCAGGTCTTCCTTCGAAAAACCAATCCCGCGAAAGTAAGAGCGAGCCGCAGCCCGGTTTGAGCCTTCGGTCAGAGGAATACTATTGTGCTTCGGATTGTGCGTTCCATTCGTCCCGTTACTGCTCATTCTCTATCTGTATCTCCACATGTTACATACCTCTATGCAGCGACGTGAGGTTTCGGCGTAAACCAGAAAGCGTCATCATGCTTTTGCTCAAAACTGTCCAGCAACGCCTCATGCCGCAGCGTCAGGCCAATGTCATCCAGACCTTCCAGCAAGCAATACCGCCGAAACGAATCGATCGCGAAGCTGGTTGAGAACCCATTGTTGTCATGGATCATGTTGTCTTCCAGAGATACGCTCAACTTATACCCGCCATCCGCGTCCGGGTTTGCTGTTTCAGCCTTTAGCATGATTGCCTCCACCTGCTCTTCCGGCAAAGTCACCAGCAGAATCCCATTCTTCCCTGCATTCGAATGGAAAATATCGGCGAAGCTTGGCGCGATTACACAGCGAAATCCATAGTCATGGAGCGCCCACGCTGCATGTTCCCGCGAAGAGCCGCAGCCAAAGTTCTTGCCCGCAACCAGAATTTGCGCACCTTTGTAGCGAGGATCGTTCAGCTCAAAGTCGACCGCTTTCCGCCAGTCAAAGAAAAGAAAATCCTCATAGCCGGTCCGTTCGATCCGCTTCAGAAATTGCTTAGGAATGATCTGATCCGTATCCACATTGGCGCGGTGCAACGGCTGCACCGCCGAGGTTAGCTTACGAAACGGCCGCATAGCCAGGCTCCTCTTTATAAGTCCACTCTCTAACATCGACAAAATGCCCGGCAACCGCGGCCGCCGCCGCCATTTGCGGGCTCACCAAATGTGTAAGAGCGCCCGCTCCCTGGCGTCCCTCGAAGTTACGATTGCTCGTGGAAGCGCAGCGTTCGCCCGGAGAAAGAATGTCGGGATTCATCCCCAGGCACATCGAGCATCCCGGCTCCCGCCACTCAAATCCAGCCTCGACAAAAACCCGGTCAAGACCCTCGCGTTCCGCTTGTGCTTTCACCGCCTGCGATCCCGGCACCACCATCGCGCTCACGTTCCTATGCACATGATGGCCTGCAACCACCTTCGCCGCCGCCCTCAAGTCCTCAATGCGCGAGTTCGTACACGACCCAATAAACACGCGGTCGATCCGAATATCAGTGATCGGGACGCCCGGCTGCAGTGCCATATAAGTTAGCGCGCGCTCAAAGCCCCGCCTGCCGGATTCCGAATCGTCAGGCGCGATAACCGGCACCGTCCCAGTCACGGGAACAACCATCCCCGGACTCGTCCCCCAGCTTACCTGCGGAGCAATATCTTCAGCCTTGATGTGGAGTTCGCGATCAAAGGCTGCGCCTTCGTCGGTGACCAGATTCTTCCACTGCTCGACTGCCTCGTCCCATCCCACGCCTTCTGGCGAGAAACGGCGGCCCTTCAGATAAGCAAAAGTGGTCTCATCGGGAGCAATCATGCCTGCACGAGCGCCGGCCTCAATGCTCATGTTGCAGACCGTCATCCGGCCCTCCATCGACAGCGCGCGAATCGCTGAACCGGCATACTCGATCACACAGCCCGTTGCGCCGTCCGTGCCGATTTGACCGATGATCGCCAGCACAATGTCTTTCGCTGTTACTCCCGGTGAAAGCTCACCATCTACAGAAATCCGAAATGTTTTGGGCCGCGACTGCGGAAGTGCCTGCGTCGCCAGCACATGCTCCACCTCCGACGTCCCAATCCCAAACGCCAGGGCGCCAAAAGCCCCATGCGTCGAGGTGTGCGAGTCGCCGCAGACGATCGTCATGCCTGGCTTCGTAATGCCAAGCTCCGGTCCGATCACATGCACGATCCCTTGTTCCGCCGAGTGCACATCGTATAACTCTATCCCAAACTCTTTGCAATTATGTCGCAGGGTATGTATCTGTTTCGCCGCGATCTGGTCCGCAATAACTAGGCGATGGTCCTTAATGGTAGGGACATTATGATCGACGGTCGCCACGCAGCGGTCCGGACGTCGAACCCCGCGCCCCGCCAGCCGAAGCCCCTCGAACGCCTGCGGAGAGGTGACTTCGTGAATCAGGTGCAGATCGATATACACAATCGCCGGTTCGCCTTCGGGAGCAGCCACAAGATGCGTGTCCCACACCTTCTCAAACACCGTTCTCGGTTTGCTCGACATCATTACCTCATAACTTCTAACTCTCGGCCTGCAGTTGCTAGCCCTGGCACTTAACTTCCTATCTAAGACGTGTTCTAGTCGGAAGCCAACAGCTAAAGGCTAAGAGCGGATAGCTGCTTCTAAACCGCATGAAGCGCCTGGCTCCGATCGATGATCCGGTTCAAGGCCTCGTTGACCTGCTTACCCATCTCCTGCGTCGAAACCAATTGCACCCCCGGAGCTGCCCCACGCGCCAGATCGGCCGTACGATAGCCCTGCTCCAGCACATGCCGCACCGCCGCCTCAATCGCCTGTGCGTCCGCCTCCAGCTGTCCCGAATGTCGCATCAACATCGCAGCCGTCAGGATCGCCCCCAGCGGATTCGCCAAACCCTTGCCGGCAATATCCGGAGCCGATCCATGCACCGGCTCATACAAATTGACCGCGCCGCCGATCGTCGCCGAAGGCAACATTCCCAGCGACCCGGTAATTACCGCCGCTTCATCCGAAAGAATGTCCCCAAACAGGTTCTCGGTCACAATCACATCGAAATTCCGCGGCGTATTCATCAAATGCATCGCGCAAGCATCGACATACTGGTGATCTAGCACAATTTCGGGATAATCCTGAGCGACTTCAGTGACGGTCGCGCGCCATAGTTGCGACACTTCAAGCACGTTGGCCTTATCGACCGAAGTAACCTTCTTGCGCCGTTTCCCGGCCAGCTCAAAAGCAACCCGCGCCACACGGACAACCTCGTCCCGCGTATAGCGAAGCGTATTCCATGCGGAGTGATGTTCACGGTCCCACTGCCGAGGCTCCCCAAAGTAAAGCCCCCCCAACAACTCGCGAACGAAAAGAATGTCCGCACCCTCGACAACTTCTGGCTTGAGCGGCGAATTCGACGACAAAGCCGGCCACGCGAACGACGGTCGCAGATTCGCAAACCCGCCAAGAGCCTGCCGCAGACCCAGCAGCCCAGCTTCCGGTCGCTTATCCGGTGGCAGTGAGTTGAACTCATTTCCGCCCACCGCTCCCAGTAGCACCGCATCGCTTTCGAGGGCCGCATCGAGCGTTGCTGCGGGCAGCGGCGACCCAAGCTGCTTGATGGCCACGCCGCCAATCGGCAATTCGCGAAACTGAAAATCATATCCGCCAAAATCGGCTACCGAACGAAGCACATGAACGGCCTGCTGCGTTACCTCAGGGCCGATTCCGTCCCCTGCAAGTACTAAGATATTCAATTTTTTATTGCTACTCATATCTCAATTCCCAATGCAGTCAGTGTGTTCTAAGACTAAGTCGAATAGATGGTCCGACGAATCGAACGATCGTCATCATGAAGACTTTGCCAGATGCTCGGCTGCCAGCTCGCTTACCAGGTCGTGATGACGGCGATGGTGCGAAACCAGGTTGATCAAGTCCTGGTCATAGACGGACTTCTTGCGGTCGGCAAGTTCGGTGAAAGCCGTATACGCAATGTCGAGTTCGTCGGGCGAAAGCTCATAGCCCAGCGTCACCAGCCGGTGCGCCATCGCGCGCCGCCCGGAGTGTTTGCCCAGCACCATCCGGTTCCCCGGAACACCAACCGAAGCCGGCGTCATAATTTCGTAGGTCAGCGGATTCGACAGCACCCCATGCTGGTGAATGCCCGCCTCATGCGCAAAAGCATTGCTGCCCACCACCGCTTTGTTCGGAGAAGGCGTGAAGCTGATCACCGAAGCCAGCAATTGGCTCACCGGATAAAGCCGCTCCAACACAATATTGCTTTCCACGGGATACTGATCGGCACGAACATGAAGCGCGGCAGCAATCTCTTCCAGTGCTGCGTTACCCGCCCGCTCGCCGATTCCGTTGATGGTACATTCCACCTGCCGCACCCCGGCCTGAATCGCCGCCAAGCTGTTCGCCACCGCCAGCCCGAGATCGTCATGACAATGGGAAGAAAAAATGATCTTATCGGCGCCCGGCACCAGCTCTCGCAACATCCGGAACAAGTTGCCATATTCATCCGGAGTGGTATATCCCACGGTGTCCGGCACATTGATCGTCGTCGCGCCGGCCTCGACCGCTACCGTTACCATCTGGCACAGGAAGTGATGGTCGCTGCGGGTCGCGTCTTCCGGAGAGAATTCAACGTCGTCGACATACTTCCGCGCCAACCGGACGGCATCGCCCGTCTGCGCAAGCGCTTCATCCCGGCTCATCTTTAGCTTGTATTCGAGATGAAGGTCCGAACAGGCAAGAAAGACATGAATGCGCGACCGCTCCGCCCCTTCGACTGCTCGCGCCGCCAGCTCGATGTCCTGCCGCCGGGTACGGGCCAGGGAAGCGATCCGGGGGCTGCGCACCTCTTTGGCGATGGTCGCGATCGAATTGAAATCCCCGTCGGAAGAAACCGCGAATCCCGCTTCCAGAATGTCTACGCCCAGGTCCGCAAGCCCATGCGCCAGGGAAAGCTTCTCATCGAGGGTCATCGAACAACCCGGAGACTGCTCCCCATCGCGGAGCGTCGTATCGAAAAAATAAAGCCGTTCGCGGGCATGATTTTGAGAAGTCTGGTTCATAGGGCAACACCCTGCAAAAGAACTCTACAAAGAAGTCTGTCAGAGGTAAGACTATAATTCAAGTTTATAATTCTTTCACTTAGCATAAGAACTACTAATGCCTCGCTCGTGGCGGGAACACCCGACCAAACCGCTATTTTCCCATTCTAAAGAACTGCACCCGGAGCGAGCCAACCGGGACAAAAATTCTCTCCGGACGAGAATCACTATGGACTTATTTCAACTCGAAACCTTTCTTGCCGTCGCCGAAGAGCGCAGTTTCTCCCGAGCCGCCGCTCGCCTGCATCGCACCCAGCCCGCTGTCAGTCAAGTCATCCGCAAACTCGAGAGCGACCTAGGCGAACTGCTCTTCGAGCGAGCATCCCGCGACGGCACCCTCACTCCGGCTGGCGAGCTGCTCCGCGACTACGCGCAAAGGCTGCTCGGCCTCCGCCACGAGGCCGCCGGCGCCCTAAAGGAGCTGCGTTCGCTCGATCGCGGTCGCCTCCTGCTTGCCGCCAACGAATACACCTGCCTCTACCTCCTCCCCGTGCTCGACGAGTTTCGCAAGCGCTGCCCTCACATCGGCGTCACCGTCCAGCGTTCCCTCGCCACAAAGATCCCCGACGAACTCCTCCAGCGCAACGTCGAGTTCGGCATCATGTCCTACTGTCCCAACGAACACTTTCGCTCAATCCAGGTCTATACCGACTCACTCACATTCGTCGTCGCTCCTCATCACCCGCTCGCCCGCAAGAAGTCTTTGTCGATCCGCAATCTCGGCAAGGAACACTTCGTCGCCCACAATGTCCCGTCGCCCTTGCG